>Ga0207797_1001350_pt1 | contig 17781 bp, 15 predicted proteins | sample PRCRCaboRojoPR_6_FD_187275 | JGI IMG/M metagenome (GOLD analysis project Ga0207797, IMG submission 187275) | Marine sediment microbial community from Cabo Rojo, Puerto Rico - PR CR 10% Liquid 1 (SPAdes) | ecosystem: Environmental > Aquatic > Marine > Coastal > Sediment | place: Cabo Rojo, Puerto...
TACCCTCTCAGTTTAAACACGTTTCGTCTCTTCCCACCTGTCAAAGACCTTGGTTGAGTGCTTAAGAATAATAATCTTAAGTGGGGGTTATTTCAAGTGGGAGTGGCGGATAAAGGAGATGTTTTTTTGCTAAAAAAATTACCCTCTCCCCGGCAAAACTCCGGGAAAAAGTAGGGCCTGGGGCTAAATACGAAAACTTGAGAAAGGGAAGAAGATCGGGGAGGAAACAATCTCCCCCCGATTCTTGGAGCTAAAAATTAGGTGAGAGAAAAAAAGAAGTTTGAGAAGGGTATCTCCTAAAAGTCCAGCTCTTTGAAATCCCTGGAACCGTGATCGTGGTCCTCACCTATGTAAGGATTGAACTTTTTCATCATCCTATCGGCAAGTTTATTCTTCGGCATCATTCTACGGACCGCTTCCTTTATCGGAATGAGGGAATCCTCTTCCAGTAGTTCCCCGTAGCTTTTCTTGTGGAGGTTACCGAGATAGTCGGAGTGGCTGTAGTACATTTTCTGCTCCGGCTTGTTCCCTGTCAATTTCACATCCGACGCGTTGAGCACGACGACGAAATCTCCAGTATCGACGTGCGGCGTATAGGTCGGCTTGTGCTTCCCCTGCAGAATAGTCGCTATTCTAGAAGCTAACCTACCCAAAGGCTTACCTTTAGCGTCTACAATATACCAATCCCTATCTTTGTCGGTTACTTCTTCTTTTTTTGCCATCCAGGTATTTTGCATAATTTACCTCCGAATTTTATACCCAAAAGGAGTTGATTGTTAAGCATCAGTATCAGCGTAAAGATTGTGCAGTTCCACAGCACCAAATTCAAGGGGGCAAGCTCACAACGACGTATCCGCGTATCATCTCAGACGAGCTGAATCCAGGGAACTGCTTCCAGGCTTTAGCCCCCATATTAAAACACCCGGGGGTAAAGCCGAAAATAACCCTATTCCACTTCTCGATCGAGGGTCAAAGTCTGTGATCGTTTCTTCCCGACGGATAAAATGGAAATAGGCACCTCCAGTTCCTGCTCCAGGAAATCAATGTAGCCTCTAGCCTCCGAAGGGAGGTCTTCGAGACTATCCGCGTGGGTGATATCCTTTTCCCAACCACCAAAAGTTATATAACCGGGTTCGCACTTGCTGAGCTCCTCGGCTGAGGCAGGGAATTCCGTAATCCTTTCCCCGTCCTTCAAATAATGATCAGCTACTTTTATTTCCTCGAAACCGGAGAGCACGTCCAGCTTCGTTAAAGCTATTTCGGTGAAGTCGTTTAAATCGACGGCGTATTTCAGCCCGACCAGATCCAGCGGACCGCAGCGTCTCGGCCTCCCCGTGGTGGCTCCGTATTCGTCACCGCTCTCTCTCAGACGCTCGCCGAGATCCCCCTCTTCTTCAGTGGGCATTGGTCCTTTGCCCACGCGGGTGGTGTAAGCTTTGACGACTCCCAGCCTTCTTTCCACTCTCGTCGGGGATACCCCCGCACCCGTACCGATTCCACCGATTGTGGGATTGGAAGAGGTCACGTAGGGATACGTCCCGAAGTCTATATCAAGCAGCGTGCCCTGAGCCCCTTCGAAGATAACTGTCTGGCCTTCGTCCAGGGCCCGGTTCAGCAACGGCGAAGAATTCACCACGCGATCTTCGGAAACTAGTTCCCTGACTCGTTCGACGAGCTTCATGAAGCCGTCCTCATCAATTCTGTCCAGCTCACTCGGGTCGTTCCAGATTTCCTTCAAACGTTCGAGCCTGTCCCGAAAGCGGTCCTCGAAGTCGGGGCGAAGCAGATCGAGTACACGAAAACCGCTACGTGCCGCCTTGTCTTCGTATGTGGGACCGATACCTCTCCCCGTCGTACCAACTTCATCCTTTGCTTTCTCGAGAACTTCCACTATCGGATGATAAGGGGTAATGATATGGGCCCGTGAAGCAAGGTAGATGTCGGGCTGGAACCCCCGGTTTTCTTTCAATTCGTCCAGTTCTTCCACAAGACCTTCCGGATTGATTACCATTCCGGGCCCGAGCAACACCTTGCAATCCTCGTGCAGACTCGCTGACGGCAGGTGGTGAAATTTAAAGACTCCCTGATCATCTACAACAGTATGTCCGGCGTTGGGTCCACCGTTAAACCGAACAACCCAATCAGCTTCTTCACTCAACAGGTCGGCTATTTTTCCCTTTCCTTCGTCTCCCCACTGTGATCCTATAATAGTTAGCGCACTCATCACTCCTCCCTTCTAAGCTAAGTTGTAATACAGGTTTCCTCAAAATACCTTCTTTCAGGCTACCTGTAAATTATCTCCGCAATCAACCCTCCAAACTGCAAAGTTACAGATATTACCAGGAAAAAAGAACTACTCATCCTGTCCTACCTTGGAAAGAACTTTCAAACCGGGCAAGAAACTCTCTCAGGAATTCCGGTCTATCAACTTTCTTACCGGTTACGGACCTGATCGAGGTTGATTTCCTCCCTACCGCGTCGGGCATATCCGAAGGGGAATTGTTTGCGTTGAGGCCAATACCCACGATATATTTGCCCTCGTTTTCCTCAATCAATACACCGGCAATTTTTTTATCCCCGACTACCAGATCGTTGGGGCGAGAAACCCTCGCTTCGACGCCGTTGTCAGCCAGCTGGCTTTTTATTAAATTGAGCACTTCGACGTAAAACTCCGGCGTCGTGCGAGCAAACAAACCATCGAGCAGAAAAGAAAACCATAAACCTCCTTCCGGAGAGTACCATTTTCGCTTCCCCTTCCCGTGGCCGTGCTTCTGCCTGGAGGCAAGCACTACCGTGCCTGGCGGCATAGCCGAGCTTCTTCTGATGAAGCTATTCGTAGAATCGAGTTCGGCTCGTCTGATAAATTTCGCCCAGAAGTCCGAACCAGCGATCAACTCCCTTACCGGAGACCAGTTCGACAAGGCTAACCAACTCGATTCAATGCGATTTTTGCTTTCTTTCCGTTCAGACTCTCTTCGGAAAAAGCTTCCGCCTCTTCCGGAAGGTCTCCAGCAGTCAGTTTTCTCGCAAGAGTCTCTTCCTGAAGATAACCGGAATGCTTTTCAACTGCCGTAACGATTTCCTCGTCAGCCCGGTAATAGAGTTCTATTCTGTCCGTAACTTCAAAACCAGCTTCCTTGCGAAGCTGCTGGATCCGCCTGATAAGTTCCCTGACGTACCCTTCCTGCCTGAGCTCCTCGTCAAGTTTGACGTCGAGAAGTAACACGTAGTCGTTATCCTCAACTCGGACGAAGGTCTCGTCCGGCTCGTAACTCACCTCCACGTCGGACGATGCAACCGTGAAGGTCTCTTCCTTTAACTCCAACTCGAACTCGCCGGTCTCATCCAGAGCCGTCGCCAGCAACTCGTCTTCTATTTCCTCGATTTGCCCGCCAATCTTCTGAGCGTTTTCCCCAAATTTTGGACCAAGCTTGCTGTAGTCCGGTTTCACGATCGGGACGTAATACCCTTCCAGATCTTCCGCAAATTTTACTTCTTTTAAGTTCAACTCTTCCTTCAGCAGCTCGAGCGATTCCCCGGAGAGTTCGTCAAATTCCTTCTTCGGCCGGACTATCAATTCGCGGAGGGGCTGTCTTACTTTTATCTCTGCCTGGTTCCTGGCCTTTCTCCCCAGAGCGGTCAGCCTCCGCACCTGCTCCATGTGATCCTCCAGAGCATCGTCCATTGCCCCGGAGTCCACGCTCGGCCAGTCAGCCAGGTGGACGCTCTCCGGGCCGGCCGATCTAAGGTTATCGTAAAGTTCTTCGGCAAGAAAAGGTGTAAACGGGGCGAATAACTTGCTCAATGTAAGCAGGGACCGGTAAAGCGTGGCATGAGCTGCCAGCTTGTCCTCCGTCGACTGATCGCTCCAGAATCTGTCCCGGGAACAGCGGACGTACCAGTTGCTCAAATCATCGACAAAATCCTCAATGGCCGCCGTGGCCGCGGGGACGTCGTAATCATCGAGCGCTTCCGTCACCGCCTCTATGGTTCCGTTTAACCTGGACCTTATCCAGCGATCCAGTGAGGTTAGTTCAAAATCTTCCGCCCTTGCTTCGGCCGGATCAAAGTTATCTATCTCCGCGTAGAGGGAGAAAAAGTTGTACGTGTTCCGAACGGTGTCAAGAAATTTGTAAAGTACCTCGCCCGGCCCCTTTTCCTCCAGCCGTCTGGTCTTCCAGGGAGCAGTCGAAGAATAAAGGTACCATCTTACCGCGTCGGCACCGTACTCATCTATCATATCCCAGGGATCGATTACGTTGCCCTTGCTCTTGCTCATGGCGTTTCCCTCCGAGTCCAGGCCGTACCCGGTTACCAGAACGTTATCGAAAGAGGATTGCCCGTGCAGGAGAGTGCTGGTCACCAGAAGAGTGTAAAACCAGCCGCGGGTCTGATCCTGGCCCTCACAGATGAAGTCCGCCGGAAATAGCCTCTGGAAATCCTCCTGGTTCTCGAACGGATAATGGAGCTGGGCCGTATGCATCGAACCGGAGTCAAACCAGGTGTCCAGAACGTGCTCGACCCTTTCCATCTCCCCGTCACAGTTGGGACAGGCCAGCTTGACCTCATCTATGTAAGGCCGGTGCAATTCGACGTCCTCGGCCAGCTTCTCGTCCCGCGCGTGTTCGACGAGCTCCTTGCGGCTCCCGATGGCCAGTTCGTGGCCGCAAGCTTCACAGGTCCAGACGTTCAAAGGCGTTCCCCAGTAACGATCGCGGCTCAGTGCCCAGTCCTTCAAATTATCCAGGAAGTCACCGAAGCGCCCATCCTTCATGTGCTCCGGATACCAGTTTATCTCCTGGTTGTTTGCGATTATTTCCTCTTTCCTGGCGGTCGTTTCGATGTACCAGGAATCGAGGGCAAAATAAAGCAGAGGTGTATCACAGCGCCAGCAAAACGGGTATTCGTGTTCGTAAGTTTCATGTCTCAGAAGGTAGTCGCGCTCTTCCAGATCCCGGACTATTTCCTCATCGGCTTCCTTGACGAACCTGCCCTCGGCCAGCTGGAATTGTTCAGTGAACTTACCGTCGAGGTTGAGCGGCTGGACGAACGGAATGTTCTCCTTTTCTCCGAGTTCGGCGTCCTCTTCACCGAAGGAAGGGGCAACGTGAACGATACCCGTTCCCTCGTCCAGCGTGACGAAATCGGCGTCGTAGACGCGATAAGCCCCCTCCTCTTCGGAAAGCGGGTATGGGGGTTCATAATTCAAACCGACGAGTTCCCCGCCGCTGAATTCCTCGATTGTCTCGTAATCCGGACCCAGCACTTTGTCCAGCAGGGCTTTCGCCATAATTAGCTTTTCGCCCTCGACCTCGACTTTCGCGTACCAGAGTTCGTCACTCACCGCCAGCGCGGTGTTCGAGGGAATCGTCCATGGTGTCGTCGTCCATGCAAGCAAGCTTACGTCTTTTCCATCCTCGATAGGAAATTTGACGAATATCGACGGATCCTCGGTCATCTCGTAGCCCTGAGCTACCTCGTGAGAAGAAAGCCCCGTACCACAGCGGGGACAGTAAGGTAGAACCTTGTGGCCTTTGTAGAGCAAACCCTGTTCCCAGATATTCTTCAGTTCCCACCAGAGAGTCTCTATGTAATCGTCCTCGTAGGTGATATAGGGGTCATCCAGATCGATCCAGAACCCCATGCGTTCTATCAACCTCTCCCACTCCTGCTTGTACTCCCAGACGCTCTCCTTGCACTTCTCGACGAAGTTCTCAATCCCGTATTCCTCTATCTCTTCCTTGTTTTCCAGCCCGAGGTCCTTCTCTACTTCCAGCTCAACCGGCAGACCGTGAGTATCCCAGCCCCCTTTCCGTTCTACATGAAAACCCTGCATCGCCTTGTATCGGGGGAAAAGGTCCTTGTACACTCTCGCCATCAAATGGCCAAAATGGGGCTTGCCGTTGGCCGTCGGGGGACCTTCGTAAAAGACCCACTCTTCGTTGCCTTCAGCCTGATCTATACTCCGCTGGAAAACCTCTTCTTCCTCCCAGAACTCCATGACCTCTTTTTCACGTTCTAGAGGCTCTTCCGTCAAATCACCGTAAGTCGGCATAACTACCTCCGTTAGTGTCGATAAAATCCAGAAAATAATATTGGATTAGAAAAAGCATATCAACGTAGTTCGGGATGGCAACTTCGGCATGAGTTGCCAGGCATCTCCTCCAGGCAAAGAATCGGAGGAACCCGGAAGTTCAAAAAACGCAATAAAACTTTGATAACGTCGTCACGGGTAAAATTTCCCCAGCCCGGAAACGAAAAATATCCGGCAACCCGTCCAGTAGACTGGTTCTTCGGTTCTAATACCTGCCGGTCAAGCCAGGTAACCCAGACCTTCCAGCCTATCCTTAATTTCGTCGTCGTGGTCTTCCTGACTGCTCTCTCCCGTGGCTCCGGGTAACGGTATGTCCGTGTAATTCGGACCGTGTTGCTGCCAGAATTCCTCCGAAAATACCTCTTCTCTCGGTCTACCGTCCATATATGATGGAATATCCAGGCCCAGAGTATGGAGCGCAATTGGGGCCGGATCCGAGATATTCAACCCACTTACCTTCCTGCCGCGGCTATAAGCGGGTCCGTAGCCGGCAAAGATCCCGTTCATCCTGTGCGTGCCGGTAATGGCAAACGCGGGTATTATCGGGTCCATGGTCTTGAAAACCGTCAGACCACCGGTATCCGTCTTCAAATCTTTTGTCAAAAACAATATATCCGGTCCGTTATGTGATCTCGGGCCGCTGTAAACTTCCTCGTTCTTCATCACCTTGTCGATAACCGGTTCGCCGGTATAAGGGTTTTCAAGCTCCAGCAGATCTTCCATGATTTCTTCTCTTACACCTTCCGCTTCCTCGGGGAGGAGGCAGCCCTTGCTCTCCCGTCCTTTGATGTTTAACCTCAGTGCCCCGGTAACTCCGCCGCGAGAATAAGCCTGGGTGTTCTCCCAATCGACGTCATTAAGCGAGAGAAACATTTTACCGAGAATATCGCTGAAACCCTCCATCTCCCACTCATTTCCCCGGGCCAGGGGGCCAAGCAGATCTCCAATCTTGTAGAGGTTTTTCTGATTCAATCCCAGGTTTGCGGCCGCTCTCTTCAACCTTATACCTGCGGATTCTTTCAGTTTTAAGTAGCCCTGTTCCAACAACCAGCTATTTACGTTAAATATCCACTCCAGAGGGCCAAATCCGTGATCGGATACGAGCATGACGTTTGTATTTTCGTCGGCGATCGAGTCATAGATATTTTTTACGGCCTCTTCGACCCGCCGGTAGACCTCAAGAACGGGATTCTGATCATTTCCCTTGCCATCGGAGCGGCTTTTATGAAACAGATGGTGCTTTACGGTGTCGGTCTCCATAAAGTAAACCATCGATACGTTCCAATCCCTGGAAGAAAGGAGATGCAGGGCCACCTCCTCCTTGTTCTCGATCGAGGCTTTTAACTCATCTATCCACTGACTGTGATTCAGGGCCATTTCCGCATGGGTCGGGGCGAATCTATAGCTCCCGACCTTTTCTTCGATGGACTTCTTCAATTCCGGCGGGTACGCGTAATCGTCGGCCTCTTTGGGTGTCAAAACCCCTGTAGTCATGAAACCGTTTATTTGCCTGGGGGGGTAAGTTACCGGCACGCCGATAGCTCCAACTTCTTTTCCTGCTTCGCTGATCAATTCCCAGATGGTCTTTGTCTCGATAGACGAGGCATCAACCATGCCTTCGCCATAACTTTCTCCTCCGGAGCTACCCCAGTCAAAGACCCCGTGTTTACCGGGGTTGACTCCCGTTTGAAAGGTAGACCAGGCCGGGCCCGTGAGCGGCGGAATCGTGCTCGTCATTTCCCCCCTGACCCCCCGGTTAATCAGTTTCTCGAGAAAGGGAAGCTCACCCTGCTCAAACCACCGGTCAAGAAGATCAAAAGTCGCGCCATCCAGACCAAAGATCAATAATTCTTTTTTAGCTGACATTGCTCTCCTTTCACTCTGATCAGGTCCAAATTATAAAGTCCGAGAAAGGGTAACTGCTGCAAGGACAACTATCAAAGCCAAGAAGGCCTAAAAAGTATAAATAACCCGGGGAGAAGAGCAGCAAGAATGGTCCACTATTTGTCCGTACTTCCCTAACTCATAAGACCCGGAGACCAGACAGTTGCCTCTCTAGAGCCCAGCCGTTAATCTCTTTAAACGCCATGAAAGAGAAAAAAATAGTATTTGACCTCGACGGGGTTTTGCTCGACTCCGAGGCCGACCTGGACTGGCTGGATCGAGCCATCAGTAAAGCGCTAAAGGAAATTGGAGCACCGGTCGACAGGGTTAACATAGAAAAGCTCTATCCGGGTGAACTCCGGGATTTCGGAGAACTCGTGCAGGATTTTCCCGCTCCACCCGAAGAGGTCTGGCGCATCAGGGACAAGTATTATATCGCCGAAAAACTACGGATGATGGATGAAGGTAAATTAAAGCCTTTCCCTGACGTAGAAGAATTATACCGGCTGCAGAACGATTTCCATCTCGGGATCATAAGCAATTCTCCAGGCGTAGTAGTAGACAGATTCGTAGAAGATTACCGGTTAGAGGATCTCTTTCGAGCCTGGATTGGCAGGGGCTCGGAACTCTCGGACCTGAAAAAGATCAAGCCAGCGACCCATTTTTCTCGTGTAATCCGGGAGGAAATGGGTCAGGGTCAATATATCTACGTCGGTGATAGAGAAAGCGACGAAGAGTTTGCGGAAAATTCCGGGATGGAGTTTATCTACCTGACCCGCGACGGAAAGGGATTCGATAATCTGGCTGATCTAGTCTCTTACCTGTTGTAACTTATTCCTCAACCCCACAGGTCGTAAAGCTGGTCCCGGACCGGTTCCCTGTAAATCTGTCCGTCGATCTCGAGCTGGGCTTCCGCCTTGTCGCTGGCTTCACCGATAACTGTTGCCGGTATTCCTTCCCGATGAAGCAGCTCAAGTGCTTCTTCCACTTCCGACGGCGGAACGCTGGCTATCAGCGCCCCTGACCCAAAGATCTTGAACGGATCGAGGTTCACGGCCTCACATATCTTCTCCGTGTCAGAATTAACTATAACTTCTTCCGAGTCGACTGACAGAGCCAGCCTCGAAGCAGTTGCCATTTCAAGCAGACCGTCAATTAAACCCCCTTCGGTGGGGTCATGCATGGCACTGGCGTAATCACGCAGGAGCAGTCCTTCCGGCAGCACGCTTAGCTGGTCCATCCTTTTTGCCCCCTGCTCCAGAACGTCCCCCGGTAACTTTTCTTCCAGCTCATCAGTAAAATCGGTTGCCAGAATTCCGGTTCCCTCAATACCCGCTCCCTTCGTCAGTACAAGTTTATCGCCGGACTCAACTCCACCTGTCGGCACGTAATTCTCGGTCAGACCAAAACAGGTAAGGGCGAGAAAGGGCCTGGTAATCTCGGGCACGTATTCCGAATGGCCGCCGACTATCGCAACCCCGAGCTCCTGTGAGACTTTGTCTATCTGGCGGCTAATCGTATCCAGGTCGTGATTTTCCCTGTCAGGCAGAAGGTAGGTAACGGTGAGCCAGCTGGGTTCCGCGCCGGAGGCAGCGATGTCGTTGCTGGCGATGTTTACACCCAACCTTCCTATCTGGTCGGCAGCATAGATGATCGGGTCGGAATTTATCACCAGAACCTGATCCCCGAGATCTATCGCCGCAGTATCTTCGCCGTAGGCCGGACCAACCTGAACAGCTTCGTTTACCGCTCCCACCCTGTTAAAAACGTACTTCCTCAGGTCCTCAGGACTTACTTTACCTATCATCGATAATATCACCTCGAATGACCCTGCTATGGTAGGAGAAATGGCTTCACTTTAAAAGATTTTCCGAGCACTTTCGGACAAAACAATGAAAGAAACTGTCAGGACAGGGCGTGCCCGGGCAACTTTCCATGGGGAATGGAAACTGCCGAAATACTTGTCTCGATATACCTCGCACCATAACCCCCTCTTCTAGTTCTCCGGCCAGAAAACACGGGAAAGTCCCGCAACCATGATACGTTTAGACCATCTTTAAGCCCGAATCGAGCCTCCGGTACCGGAAACCTGGCTCTCATTCGGAGGAAACTCTCAACAGGTCACCGTCTATGCCTTGAAGTTTTTCGCGTCGACAAATATATCCCTGATATCTATATTGCCCCCGGCCGTCGAAATACAGAGTCCACAACCGGAACAACCGTAGTAGCCGTGTTTCTCGTAAAACCTGTCGAATTTATCGTAAAACATTTCTTTGATCCGGCTATCGGTCGGGTCATCGGAACCTATCTCCTGATGAATATCCTTCATCGTGGCCCCGTCCCATACCTTGTCCTGAATATATGCACCTTCTTCCGATTCCTGGAAGTTCTGCAGCGTTCTTGAAGTGGGGCAAGCCAGAGTATAGGCCGTACAGTAACAATTCTTGGTCGCGTATTTTTCCCAGAAAGGGGCGTCTCTGGGAACCTTACCGTACTCGGGCTTTATCTCGAAATAAGAATTCTTTTCTTCTATCTTGTCCATCATCTTCTTCCGATGTGCTTCCCGCAATTCTATCTGTTTATCCGTGGCTTCGGAAAGCAGGTGGCCGTAACGATCAGCTATTTCGTGCCCTTTGACCGAATCCTTACCCACTTCTATCAACATATCCCCGTAGTGGGGCAGGGTGGAAACGTTCAAATCAAAACCGTCTTCCGGATACGGTTGCCCGCCGACTTTGTTACAGAAACAGGGCTCAGCTATTTCAAGGCAATCCACCGATATTATCGTAGTTTCTTCTCTGCGCTTCTTGTATAAAGGGTAGGAAAAATCGCCCTCTTCAAACGCCTTGTCAAGAACTTTCAGAGCATTGATGTCACATGATTTGTACCCGAGAAGCGCCAGGTTCTTTCCACCCCCACCGGGCTGTCCCTCCGGGAAAGTATGCATGATATTGTTGGGAGGGAAGAAAAAGTCAAAACAGAGCGCATCGGTTCGGCGACAGTTTAATTGGAACCGCGTTTCCTTGGGATCCCAGCGGACGAATTCCCACCTGCTTTTCGTCCCTTCGGTTTGTCTGCACTGGACGGGCAGAAAAATATAATTATCCTCGGCCAGATTGTTGACCAGTTTCCTCAGATCCCACTCGGAAAGACTGTATATTTCCATGATAACCCCCTATATCTTTCACCTGAACTGAAAGGCTGCTGGATGACCAATTGCCGGTATTTCACCGCCCATTCCGCGTAACAAATTCTTGTGGATATATTCACGTTCTCAATTTCATTATAGCACAGTCAGGAGAAAATGCAAAATTATTTCTTGTTGATATCCTTTCAAGATAACTGTAGAAACCCCTCTGGTTCCCGGCTTTTGCTCAGAAACTCCCGCTATAAGCTATCCGGTGCGGAGGCCTCCGGATCAAAAAAGGTATGAGGATATAAATGGAGGCGGTCCGCTAGCTCAACGTAAAAGTTAAACCATGAACTAATTTTCATAAATCCCGGAAAACACCAGCGTACCGTCCCATTAAAAACCTTTGAGACAAGTTTGGCCAGGTAATTTAACCATAAAGCCTGCTGTCGGGAATTATTTCAGGTCACCGTTTTAGCCGGCTTAACCTGCTCCGCACACTGCAATAAAGCGTTCGAGTTGTTATTATTTCTGATAAGACTTTCGTAACGGGTGAGAGAAAGGCAATTGCAATTTAGGAGGTGCAATCTTTTCAATGAATACGGATAATAATGCAGGATGGGGTATACTGGGAACCGCAAACATAGCCAGAGGAGCGCTCGTCCCGGGGATCAAGGGAGCTAAAAATTCCGAATTGCTCGGGGTTGCTTCAAGGAACGAAGAAAAGGCCAGGAAGTTCGCCGAGGAATATGAAATCCCCGCGTACTACAGTTCGTACGAAGAACTTTTAGCGGACGAAGAAATCGAGTTCGTTTATATACCTTTACCAAACCATCTTCACCACAGGTGGACAATAGCCGCAGCAGAGGCCGGAAAACACGTCCTCTGCGAAAAACCCCTGGGGACGAGCGCGAAGGAAGTCGAAGAAATGTTTGCGGTCGCCGAAAGAGAAGGTGTAACTCTGATGGAAGCTTTCATGTATCGGTTTCACCCGCAGACTCTGAGAGTTAAAGAGCTCCTCGACTCGGGACTAATTGGAGAACCAAAGTTCTTCCGCGGCGCTTTCTCCTTTCCGCTGATAACTGAGGACCGGGAGGAAGACATCCGCTGGAAGGCTGAAATGGGAGGGGGTTCTCTCATGGATCTGGGGACTTACTCCGTAAATACCGTCCGGTACCTATTTGACGAAGAACCGGAAAGGGTATTCGGGAGAAGCTCAGCTCATCCCGATCATACAGCCGAGGCCGAAACACAGGCGATTCTTGAATTCCCGTCAGGAAAAACAGCGACAATTGATAGCAGTTTTCTCCTCACGGACCGCGCGAACTACGAGGTCGCGAGCAGCAAAGGTAAAATACAGGCCTTCGAAACTTACGGCCCGCAACGGGGAAAAAGATTGCGCATCGAGATCAACCGGGAAAACACAGCGGAAATCGAGACCGTCGAGGGTGTCGACGAGTACGCGCTGGAGGTAGAAGGTATTGTTGAATCAGCCCGCCAGGGTAAGGTTCCCAGGATTTCACGGGAGGACAGCCTGAACAACGCCAGAGTCCTCGACGCCGTTAAGGAAGCGACCGACGAAGCCGGCTGGGTCGAGGTCGGGAGTGCCTGACGGAGAGATAAAGTACATTACCGAATCCAAATAAAACAAAAGGGGTAACAGGATAAAATTGGAAAAGATAATAGAGCGCAGCAAGCTGGACGGTTTGACCAAAGAGAAAGCCGAAAAAGAAGACGGACGGACCATAATATACTATTCCAAAAAACCACGGAGGAACGATAATGCCTGAACTCCGCTGGAATCCAATCTTAAAGCGCTGGAATATAATCTCGGATAAAAGACAGGATAGACCGGTCCTTCCCGAAGACAGTTGCCCGCTCTGTCCTGAGGTTCTAGAAGTTCCCCGGGACGATTATTACGTGGTAACCTTCGAAAACAGGTTCCCCTCGCTCGAGCGGAACCCCGAGGAACCCAATATCGCGGGGGATTCTTTTTACAGGGTAAGAGAAAACAGGGGCGTCTGTGAAGTAATCCTATATTCACCCGAGCACGACGTTTCGCCGGCAGAGCTACGGCTGGAAAGGCTGGAAGATCTGATTGCCGTCTGGCGGGACAGGTTTACGGAGCTGGCCGGGGAGGATTTTATAGATTACGTCTACATCTTTGAAAACCGGGGCCGGGAAATAGGTGTCACGCTGGACCATCCTCACGGACAGCTCTACGCTTTTCCCTTTATCCCGCCTCTCGCCCGGAGGTCAGTCGAGAGCGCCGAATCACATTACCAGGAGACCGGGGCCTGCATTTTCTGCCGGGTGCTTACAAAGGAACTGAACTTCGGAAAACGGATAATCTGGGAAGACGAAAATTTTGTCGCCTTCGTGCCCTTTTACGCCCGGCTACCCTATGAAGTCCACCTCTATCCCAGACGGCATTTCACGACTATAGCTGAACTGAACCGGGAAGAAACGAGTTCGCTGGCAAAGGGCATCAAGACGATCCTGAACAAGTACAAAAGTCTGTTCCCGATAGATGATTTCCCTTATATAACAAGCTTTCATCAGGCACCGGTAGACGGGGAGGACCACTCGTCTTATCACTTTCACCTTGAATTCTATTCCCTGCAAAGAGCGGAGGATAAGATAAAGTACCGGGCCGGCGTGGAAACAGGCACATCAACTTTTATCTCTTCGCTCTCCCCGGAGAAGATGGCAGATGACCTCCAGGGTGTTGAGGTGAAAGCAGGAGAAACCGATGAAGACGGATAAGCTATATCGCCGGTTTAGAGAAGTTTTTGGAGGCGGAAACACCCCAACTGCTTACCGGGCTCCGGGAAGAGTGAACCTGATCGGCGAACACACTGATTACAACGACGGCCTGGTCCTGCCGATCGCTATCGACCTGTCAACTTACGCCCTCATTGCCGTCACCGACCAGGACAGAGTCCGGCTCTTTTCGGAGAACCTGAACCAGCTGGAAGAATTTGGGCTAGAAGACGTAAGGGTAAAACAGAACGACTGGACGGACTACGTCCGTGGTATAGTGGCCGGTTTCATGGATTTAACCGACTCCCTCCGGGGATTTGACCTCTATATTAATTCGGAAGTGCCGGTTGGCAGCGGCCTATCCAGCTCGGCCGCCCTGGAAATATCCACCGCAATCGGACTCAGGGACGAACTGCAGCAGGGGAATTTGGGAGACCTGGAACTGATCAAGCTCTGCCAGAGGGCGGAAAACGAGTTCGTTGGCGCAAATACGGGAATAATGGATCAGTACGTCTCTTATTTTGCTCGGGCCGGGGCGGGGTTGCTGATAGATACCTCGAAGCCGAGTCATGAGCAAGTCGAGCTTGATATAAGCGGTTACGAACTTCTGGTAATAGATACGAGGGTCTCTCATACCCACGGGGGGAGCGAGTACAACGAAAGGCGGCGGGAATGCGAGAAGGCCCTCCGAGAAATCAACCGGCTTGTGCAGGGGGAGACGCAGTACGCGTCACTGAGCCGGATACCTCCTTCCGAACTCGAGACCATCGGGCCTCGTATGGAAGAAAAGCTCTGGAAAAGGGCGAAACACGTCATAGAGGAAAACGGTAGAGTGAAAGAAGCCGCGGAACTGCTGGAACGGAACGAGATCGGTCGGGCCGGTAAATTATTTTACGATTCGCACGAAAGCCTGCGAGATCTCTACCAGGTAAGTGCCCCCGAGCTGGATTTCGTCGTCGGTTTCGCCAGGGAAGAAGGTATTCCGGGGGCGAGAATGACCGGGGGAGGTTTCGGAGGAGCAACTATCCATCTGGTTCCCGAAGAAGGGTTCGAAGAATACCGAAAGGGGGCTGAAAAAGAGTTTAAAAAAGAGTTCGGCCACGAGCCAAAATGTTTTAACGTAACTCCCAGCGACGGGGCCCTGGTCCGGCCGACACCGGCGGAGTAATTCCTTTTAGGCTTCAGCCGTGAGAACCGAGGTGCGGTCTTGTAATAAAGCAGGGTATCGATTATGCTAAACACGAAACTTGAGTATTTATATCCACTTTTGTATTTAACTCCAGAAGATAAAACATGGGTGATACAGAATGATTAGCGAAGAAGAAGTAGAAGACGCACTGGAAAAAGTTAGACCATCGATTCAGGCCGACGGCGGTGACGTCATACTGGACGAAATAACCGAAGATAACGTAGTTAAAGTCAAACTGGTCGGGGCCTGTGTCGGCTGCCCGATGTCAACTATGACTTTGAAGCAGGGCGTGGAAAAAGTTCTGGAAGCAAACATTCCGGAAGTCGAAGGGGTAGAAGCTGTCTGACGTCTTGAGTAACCCGGCGCCAATTAGTAACATAGGTTAAATAAAGAATCTAGAGGTGGGACATAATGGCAGCTAGTCTTAACCAGGTTGTGTTAATTGGAAACCTAACCGAGGATCCGGAACTTCAGTATACTCAATCCGGGGTAGCCAGAACTACTTTCACAATTGCAGTCAACCGTCAGTATCGCGATAGCAATGACGAATTACAGGAAGATACCACATTCGTTCCGATCACCGCCTGGAGAAACCAGGCCGAGAACTGCGCCACTTACTTGAGCAAAGGCAGGCCGGTAGCGGTAACCGGCAGGCTGAGAATTTCTAATTACGAGGACGATGACGGCAATAACCGGAAATGGACGAGCGTGGTGGCGAGAAACGTCCAGTTTCTCGGCTCCGGGCAGGGCGGAAGACCTGAAGACGAGGACGTCCAGAGCCCCAACCCTCAGAGACCTGACAAGTCTAGCTCGGGTGAAGACGACGAGGAAATTCCCTTTTAAAGCTACGTCCCAGCGAGAGAACAGCTGCGGCACAGTCACCCTTTCCCGTAAGTATAGCTAACTTATTGATTACAAGGGCTGAACCGGGGAATAGGTCGGCGAAGGTCTTCCCGCCATTCTAAATTTATTTATCGGCCCAGTTCTCTCTTTAACTTAGCCGCGAGTTCTCCCGGAAGTGCCTTCAGGGCTGTGGCAAGAACCAGGGGGTTTTTCCCCATCTTCTTTGCGAGAGGGTAAAGGTTATCGATATCACCTTTTTCAGCCACCCAGTTAGCTATTTCCGGCCGGTCGAGCAAACCGAGCAACCTGCTTAGACTCTCGTCCGAAACGCCTTCCAGCACGCGATGTAATAACATTTCCCGCTTTAAGTCCTTCCCTATCCGGTCCATCCATGCTTTATAATAGTAACCGGAGGGGTTTTCCAGCCCGGCTAGCCCCTTAACTGCGGCTTCACCGGCGATTTTCGAAGTGATCGAAATCGGGTATAGCCCTCCTCCTGTCGTCGGTTTCACCTGACCGGCTGCATCACCAACTGTAAGCACATGGCCGCCAGGGGAATGATCGGGCACGCCGATGGGAATGACACCGGTATTGAAATCCTCCACTTCTGCCAGGTCGACCTCTTCCAGTAAATTCCTGAAACAGGACTTCAGCCCCTCACCCTTTTTTGTGGCCAGACCTATCCGGGCGCTATCTTCCGATACAGGGATTACCCAGCCAAAAAAACCGGGAGCAATTTCATCTCCGAAATAGACTTCAACGCGATCAGCCCGGATCCCGGTCAACTTCGTTTCAGATTGGATAGCGTAAAGTAGTTCGGAAGGTCTTTCCAGATCGAACAGGCGCCTTACATCGCTTCTCGGCCCGTCGGCTCCGATGATTACACGCGGCTCAAGAGCTCTCTCTTCCCCCTCCTCCAGAGAGCGAATTTTTACCCCGCCATCGGTCCGGGCAAAAATTCCCGTTTCGGCTCTCACCCTGACGCCCGAAGCCTCTGCCCTGGACAGGAGATCGGCATTCAACTTATCCCTATCAATTACGTACGCTTTTACGGTCGGAGATTGAAGGACAAAATCCTTCCCTTCTGGCGGATGGACCTTGACTCCTTTGATTTCGTTAACTATCGCCTGACTCGAAGCACCCAGCTCATTCCAAGCACCCGTGCTTACCAGCCCTCCGCAGGCACTTGAACGGGACGGATCAGCCTTTTTATCTATCAACAAGGTGTCTGCGCCACCGGAAGCCGCTACCTCAGCAGCTATAGAGCCGGCGGGGCCAGCACCCACGACCAGCACGTCCGGGCTCTTTTCCTCCATAATTACCACCGGAGACTCATATTAATTCTGGTATCCGCCAGGTCTTTTTCCTGCAGCAATTCGACGGTCAACTTCCGTTCCCCCCTGTATGTCAGAGAAAGGCCGTAGCTACTTCCGGTCTGCGTCGCTCCAACAAAACCGATATCCAGTTTAGCACCGCTCAAAACCAAGCGCCAACTCCGTATTACGGACTCCTCCACCAGAAATGCAAACTTGCTTCCTTCATGGGACAGCTGTCCCATCACACCAAGAGTAACTCCGTCCTCCCGGGAATCCAAGTTAATCCCCTGACTCCATTTAAACTTTACCCCGCCCAGTGAAAACCTTCTCTCCCCGCCTAAGAAAAGATATCGTCTGTAAGCTGGGTTAAAATATCCGAAATCTCCCCGAAACAGGGCCTTCCAGTACCCCTTTTCCCGGGCGGGATACCAGCGATTTCCCGCTTCGGGATCGGTGCCAAACACGATATCGTATTCCAGGTTTAGATTACCCAGAGTATAAGCACCGTAGCTGGATAGACTGAAACTCCGCGTATCAAACCACAACCTGGATTCGGAAGAAA
>Ga0207797_1001351_pt1 | contig 17762 bp, 22 predicted proteins | sample PRCRCaboRojoPR_6_FD_187275 | JGI IMG/M metagenome (GOLD analysis project Ga0207797, IMG submission 187275) | Marine sediment microbial community from Cabo Rojo, Puerto Rico - PR CR 10% Liquid 1 (SPAdes) | ecosystem: Environmental > Aquatic > Marine > Coastal > Sediment | place: Cabo Rojo, Puerto...
CGGGTGTTCCGATCTGTGTGAGCAGTTTGACCTCTGTGTGTGCCGCTCCGAGCGTCTGATGAATGCGCTTTGCGGCGTTCGTGGCGACGAGGTTGTACAATTTTCCGACGTGACTCACCGGGTTCTTCCCGGCTGATGCTTCGAGGCTCATCGGCCGATGGGGTGTGATAACCCCGTTGACGCGATTGCCTCGTCCGACGTTTCCGTCGTCCCCCATCTCAGCAGAGAGACCGGTCTCGGTGAGATAGACGGTCTCTGTTTCGAGATCATCAGCGGCGTTCACGTCGACGTGGACGGTTCGCTCCGTGTGCTGGTTCGTGTATTGGGTGACGGTTTCCGCTATTCGCTCTTTCACATCGACGTACTCGCTGATGTCCGAGACGTATCGAGAGATGACGGCAGCTGCGACGGTAATCCGAAGTTCATCGTCCGTTCGCCACCCCATTAGCTTGATATCCTCGCCGATCGCCGAAATTCGTTCGCGTAGCTCCAGTTCGAGCCCGTTGATGATCCGGTCAGTTTCGGAGAGTGGGGCGTAGCCAGTACCGACGCTGGTGTCGTTCGCGCGGGGAGGACCTTGTCCATCGAATAGCGACTGCAAATCAGATGACGTCTCCCCGATACGGCAGTCGAACTGGACCATGTCGGGAGACAACTCCTGGAAGTGGTCGTCGACGTAGCATCTCGCGGCGTCGATTGCGATATCTCCGACCGGGACTCGCTGCCCTTCGACGGTTTTCGTCGCTCGGCCGCCGATTAGGACGTAGATCGGATCGACCACCTCACCGCCGCCAAAGGCTGGTTCAGTCGATCCGGCGACGAGCTGGACCTTGTCCGTGTTGTGGTGGAGAATTTGACCGAATTCGTCGAGGTAGTGTCGAGACAGGCGTCGCGAGATGGCCTCGGCAATACCGTCGCATATCGAGTCCGGGTGACCGATTCCCTTCCGTTCGACGAACTCCGTCGACCGCGACGCGATCGGATTCCCATCGAGGTGCTGAATCGTAAACGAGGGATCTCCCATGGATATCGCCGTCAACGTATCCCGGGGAAAATAGTCCATCGCGTCAGCCGTGCTTTGGATATGGGCGAACGTGAACCACGACCGACATGCTCCACCAGCGGCCAGATTTTCCGGCAGGGACGACACGATATACGGCTGGCTGGCGGGCCGTGGGTGTCTTCCTGTCCGACGTCGCTGCGATAGGATGATAAGGTCGGAGCTCTCCCTCGATTGCGAATATAGTAGGTGTGAGATATCCCCGGCTCAATCGAACCGGGGCGTTCTGTGTTAGTCGCGGTCTGTGAGGCAAAACCACCAATCCAGACACTCGTAGTCTTCCTCGTCAGCCCGTGCCAGTCTCTCCTCGGCAGTCGCAACATCGCCGGGTGGTTCGAACAGAACCCGATCGCCAAAATTCGCGTTGTCCGGCCAGTCGGCCGGGACGGCCACATCAAATTCGTCCGAGGTTTGGAGCGCTCGTATCGAACGGAGGATCTCGTCGATATTACGACCGATTTCCATGGGGTACTGGAGCTCGAGGCGGATCACGCCGTCCGGGTCGACGACGTAAACCGATCGAACTGTACTCGTTCCCATTTCGGGGTGCAACATGCCGAGTCGCGTCGCCACCTGGCCTCCCTCGTCGGCGATGATGGGGAACTCGATATATTCGCCGAGTTCGTCTTCGATCCATTCGATCCACTTGATATGGGAGTGAACGCGATCGACCGACAATCCGATCAGGTTCACACCGAGTTCGTCGAACTCGTCACTCCGCTGCTGGAATGCGACGAATTCGGTTGTACACACAGGGGTGAAGTCACCGGGATGGCTGAACAGCACGAACCACTCGCCCGCGTATGCATCCGGAAGTACCACCTCTCCGTGAGAGGTTTGCACGGTGAGATCGGGGAAGCGGTCACCCAGACCGGGCTGTTGTCGGGCTTCTTCAGGGGACATCTGTATTCCTATGTTTGAAGCGGGGTTTTTGTAATCTGAGAGGGTAATTCCCACCGGTTTGGAATGAAGAACGTACAGCTACGATCAATTGGCTCCCCACCGATGCCCACCGGAAAACGAACGTGTCCGATTCTTTTGATTAATCTGCGCTCGCGACCAATGCCTGACTGCCACGCGGCCCGTCCTCACGGTACTCTTTCAACACTCGTCCTTCCGCACGATGATGTATCTCGCTCGTAGTCGATTTCGCTATGTCGAGCTACTCAGCCAGGTCGACCAAGGACGTCCGGCGTGGCGTGTCGTAGTATCCGCGTTCAATCGCGTGTTCCAACAACCATTCCTGGCGGTCGGTCAGGAGTGACACCGACTCGAATTCTTGTCGAATTCGCTCGACTGTATAGTCGATCCCGAATTCGTCGAGTGCCGTTCCAAGGTTTGAAAGGTTCTATCTAGATAATCTCTAGTCAAACGTTTTCGCCAGCACAGTAGACTAGTGTGAACGAACTCTCCTCATTTGTACGGACTACAGTAGTCATTAGAAATACTTGCTCACGACTGGAATCGAGAGTTGGTCGAGAGCGGTGTCGATCGCTGTTGTAAGATCGTCGAGCGAGTCAAAGAACCGGTTGCACCCTCTGGGAACTGCGACCAATACTAAAGTCGTTCTGTGTGGAACTTCTAGTATGACCTCTATCTTCTTGGTACCCAAAGCGCGTGATCACCTATGACGGGCCCCCATCCAGCCAAATTTGAATTAGAAGACCCAAGAGTGTACATTCACGTTCAGGACGAAGCATCGGGCGCAAATGTCACACATATTGACATCGAGCATCCCGACCTAAACGATATCATCGAACCGGGAGAGAACAGTTTTGTCGGCGGGAAGTCTGGCGGCGTGTTCATCGGTCTGAAAGAGGAGATGATCGAACGGGCCGAAGCGTACGTTCAGAGTCACGACTGATATCCGTGAGCGATGAGCCCTCTGTAGAAATCGTCGAGGAAGACATCCTACGAGTTCTCTCCGAGAACGACGGCGAAGCCACAGTGGAGTCTATTTCCGAGGAACTCATCAGTTCTTCAGTTCATGTAGCGATTGACCAGCTTTTGCAGAAAGGTCTGATCCGGCGGGAGGAGCAAAACCTCGTCTTAACAGAACAGGGTGAAAAGCTTGCAGAAGACATTCTAAAGAAACATCTCGCGGTAGAGAAGCAGTTTGTGAAAACACAGAGCAACGAGCTAGCTCACGAGGCCGCTCACCACCTCGAACATCAAATCAGTCTAGATGTGCTTGAAGGGATGGAAACAGTTACCTCACGTCAAAGTGAGCGTACTTCTCTGAAGGGATTCGGGCCGGATGAGGGGTTGGTAGCTGATATTTTGGTCGAAGATGAATTGTTTGAGCGATTGATCGCGATGGGTATCTGTCCGGGACGGAAGATTCAGGTTATCACCGAACTCCCGAACGTCATTATCGTCGAAATCGGAGGCAAACAGCTCGCTATTGAGAAAGATATCGCCGCACAAATCGAGGTCGTCGGCGGATGAGCGATATCGAAATAGTACTCGTTGGGCAGCCAAACACCGGGAAATCCGCTCTCTTCAATTCGTTCGTCGGATCGAAGGTGACGGTCTCGAATTATCCTGGTACGACAGTCGACGTAGCCCGAGCCGAGCGAACATTCGAGGACAAAACTATCGAGTTCGTCGACACGCCCGGCATTTATTCGATCTCGGATCGCTCAGAGGAGGAGAAAGTCACCGAACGAACCCTGTTCAGGGGGGATATCGATGGCGCGATAGTGCTTTTGGATGCGACCTCACTTGGGCGAAGTCTCTATCTGGCCTTGCAGATTTTAGAAGCTGGGATTCCGGTGGTCCTCGCTCTGAACTTCGTCGAAGAGGCTGAAAAGAATGGTATCCACATCGATGCTGAGCGGTTAGCGGAACTTCTCGGGGTCTCTGTCGTGGCCATCAACCCTCTCACCGGGAGGGGTGTGAAGACGCTTCTCCAGCAAGTTTCGGAGATTCGGGAACTGACCGAGTCTGTCTTCCAGGTTGAGTACGATGATCACCTCGAAGAGGCAATTGACAGCGTGTCGAGTGACGTGTTGGATGAGGTCACGTTACCGAAACGATTCGTTGCACTGAGAGCGCTCGAAGGTGACAAAGATTTCTACAGATACGTCGCGCAAGAGGACACAATCGATACTGTTCGGGAGAGTCTGACTGATCACCCGGAACTCTCGAAGGACATCTCAGTGACTCGGTTCGGCACCGCATCGTGGATCGCCCAGCAAGTAACACAAATTGAGCCAACGGAACAGAAACGTGGCATCAAAGAGAAAATTGACGACGTTCTTCTCGACCCCGTCACGGGTCCGGTAGTGACGTTATCATTCTTCGTCGGACTCTTCGGGGCGCTTCTGCTCCTCGGGAACGTTGTTCAATACTGGCTTACGGTGCTCTTCGAGGTGGTTGTGCCCACCCCCTCGAAGGCGTCCCCGTTTTGGTTCGTACTCGTAGAAGGGTTGCATGGGCTCACCGCAGGGATCGCGATTGCCCTCCCGTACGTGTTCCTGTTCTACTTGGTCTTTGGGCTGATGGAGGATGTCGGTCTATTGAGCAGATTCATCGTGAACCTTGATAGATTACTTCGAAAGCTGAAGCTGCCAGGGAAGTCGTTTATTCCACTGGCGTTGGGCCTGGGTTGCTCGGCCGCAGCCACTCGGGCTACCAGGGTCTTGTCTTCGAAGAAAAGCCAGTTTCACACTTCCATGTTCTTCGCGTTTGTCCCGTGTTCCTCCAGAATAGCAATTATAATGGGTGTCGTCGGGTTTTACGGGTCGACACTGGTAGCGCTCGGAGTGTTTTTCACGCTGATGGTAGCTGGGGTGATCTGGGGCCTCCTCGTAGTCAAGTTGACCGATATTGAGGAGGAGGAACCGTTGTTGATCGAGTTGCCGCCGTATCGACGACCAATCGTCGACAACGTCCTCGCAAAATCGTGGATCCGAATGAAAGACTTCGTGTATATCGTCCTCCCGCTATTGATGGCTGGCGGAGCCTTCTACGGGTTGTTGAAGTTGTATGATATTCCACGGCGCGTCATCGGACCGCTCTCCCCGGTTAGTCACTGGTTGGGACTGCCAGATCCGGCCATCGTCCCCTTGCTATTCGGATTCTTGCAGAAGGACCTGACTGGTCCGATACTGTTGTCAGTAATGGAGGGTGATCTGGCAAGCCTGACGCTCCTTCAATTCTATTCGTTCGGCGTCGCAGCAACCGTTGGAATTCCGTGTGTTATCGCGCTGGCGATGCTCTGGAAAGAGTTCGGCTGGAAAGAGGCTATCCTGTTAACTATCGCGACCATCACCTACGGGTTCCTATTCGCTGGTCTCGCTTGGAGAATCCTCTCCTTTGTGGCCCCCTTCTTGGGCTGACCTCTGATCAGAAACTCTTCAGCTCATCTTCCATTCCGGTCATAATGGAAGGGACCATCTGATTTGATTCACCGTTCGAATTTGACGACAATGACCGGCACATCACCCGTCCTGATGACTTTATCCGTCACGCTTCCGATGATAGCTTTGGTCAGTTCGGGTCGGCCGTGCGTCGGCATGACGATAGCATCGACCTCTTTGGTCGTGGAGTACTCGACGATCGTTTCTGCCGGATCTCCCTCGCGAACTGCGGTCTCGACAGTTACTCCCTGCTCACGTCCCAGGGTAGCGACAGACTCGACGAGTTCCTGTCCATGTTCTGTCATACGGTCGATGATCATCTCGTGCAAAGACGCAGCCGGTGCGACCGTCTCGACGACGTGGAGGACGTGCAGCGTCGCATCCTGATCAGCGGCTAATTTGAGGGCGTGATCGCGGGCTCGTTCTGCCCCCTTCGAGCCATCCGTCGGAAAGAGAATTACGTCGTACATCGCGGTCCGACCAGTATTCAGTCCTCTTCGAGAGCGTCAATTCGTTTGTTGAGACGTTCGATTGCGTCGCGTAGGTCATTGAGTTGCTGTGCAAAGGGTTCGATCTCGGCTTTTTGCGGTTCCTCCCACTCCTCTTGCACCCGGGGCCGGTAATCTGGTTCGTCGCACACTGGACACAACAGGCCACGACGATGGTACGGACAGCCACAGTGGTGATGCCAGTGAGGCATTGCTCGTTGAAATAAGGTGTCGAGCAGAATGAATCTATAGGTGCTCTCCATGACTCAAGACTCCAGTGTATGCGTTTCTGGAGTGACATCGTAAATCGCGCTGAGTGATTCGCGTTCGTCCATAGGCAAGAGGTGGTCCCAGTGACAAATCACTCTTTGTCAGGCCGAGTTAATGATGATACCATGACGGATTCTTCGTTTACCATTCGTCATCTCGACCATAACCCCCATCACGTCCCGGTCGACGGAGTTCGTCGAACGGAAGGGGCTCGGTCACCCGGACTCGATCTGTGACGGTATCGTAGAAGCCGAGAGGCCTTTCACGATACTATCTCGACGGATACGGCCGGATTCTGCACCACAACACAGACAAGGTCCAGCTCGTTGCGGGAACGACAATGACGAATGTCCTTGTTGAAACCCTCAATCGGTGATAGATTTCTGTCGTCGTGCTGAATAGACAGCGCGAATTCAGCTTTGCTGACCATGTGGGACCGTGACGAATCAGTTCGCCCCGAGTACGCGGATGATATTATTCGGCTACTCTGATGCCGAGGCAATCGTTGAACGGAATCACTCGCCCTTCGGATCGATTGAACGATATTTTCCATCAGTTCGACCATCACCCCAGGAAATCCCTTATGTTTCGAACACAATTCATCCAGGGCGGTAATCGCGTGGTCGACGTGAGACTGTTCGACAACAAGCGGTGGTTCGAATCGAAGGACGTTCGGATTATTGAGGTTAGAGGCCGTGAGAACATTGTGCTGGTTCAGGAGGAGCTCGGCGACCGCTGCGGTGAGTTTTTCTCGGCTGAACCGTTTGCCAATGGCGGGCTCGTACAGTTCGAGGCCGTGATTGTACCTTTAGAGGAAGTGTCGAGGGGGGGGGACCTCTCGGTGGAGCATATAGAACAGTATGGCGATGTAAAGCCCCCACTGTTCGAGATATAGGGCGAGTCGCGGCGAGATATCGATGTCCGATTGTACCACTTGAAGCCGAAGGTGGTCAGTGGTCGTCGAATCGAGATTGACCGGGGAATCGATGCTATGTGACTGCGTCTGGGGCGAGGTCTTGTATTGGCATTTCTACACCTCCGATCGGCACCTCTAACTGATAGACATGTTTGCTTCTGATTCCCAACCGATGAAAAATTCATCATGGTTCTTTCCTTGTCGGTGTTTTCTATACACCTATGGATGGGGAACTCACGGTGACGTTGTTCGTTCGCTCGCTCTCCCCATCGGGCCTCCGGGAGCGCCAGAAGGATGTCTTAGGCCGACTGGATGCACTCGAAGAAAACGATACGATGGAGACCTACTCCGTCGAGGTATGGGGTAAACAATTAGCCCTCAAAGACGCACATCGGTCTGATCCGGGTGAGCGGATCAGCGACCATCTCGAGTCGCTACGGGAGTGGGCGGCCACTCACGGATACTCGCTCAAGCCATTCTTCGAAACCAAAACGATCGACTCAAAATTTACCGGTGGGCCGTATACTCGGACCGAATTTCCGGTGATGACACTCGTTGAGTATATGGGGGACGAGATTCAGTTTGTGAGTCCTTGTGCTGACGGCGATTCAATCACCACGGTTAGTGATCGACTCAACGAACTCGAAACCAACGGGGCAGATTCGTATGTGCCCGACCTTCAGATAGATCAGCGTCAACTCCAGGAGAACCAGGCATGAGCCTGAAGATGGATGTTCCCGAGCGGCAATCAGATCGTCTTCGAGAAAAGGTTTGCATGGTTACTGGCGCGTCTCGTGGTATTGGGAGAGCAATTGCGGTTGAACTCGGTTCACATGGCGCCAAGGTAATTGTCAATTACCGTTCTTCGGAGGAGAAGGCAGAGGAGGTGTCGGACGCCATTTGTGAGGTTGATTCGGATGCGGTGCCCGTTCAGGCCGATGTCGCCAACCTTTCGAACGTCCACGAGATGGTTGAGCAAACTCACGACGCCTTCGGAAATGTCGATGTGCTGGTCAACAACGCCGGTATTACCATCGACAAAACATTTGATTCCATGACTCGGGAGGACTGGGATCGAGTAATAGCAGTGAACTTGGGAGGAGTGTTCAACTGTACGAAGGCGTGTTTCGAGGACATCAAACAGGCCGACGATGGTCGCTTGATCAATATTTCGTCGGTAGTTGGACAGCAAGGCAACTTCGGCCAGGCGAACTACGCGGCGTCGAAATCGGGCTTATTCGGGTTCACGCGAACACTGGCGCTTGAACTAGCTACGAGCGGATCGACAGCGAACTGTGTCGCTCCAGGGTTCACGAAAACGGACATGTTGGCGACGGTTCCGGATCGCATCAAAGAGAAAATTCTTCACGACATCCCACTGGATCGGTTCGCAGAGCCCGAAGATATCGCTGGCTTCGTGAGATTCCTTGCCTCCGAGGAATCGGCATACATGACTGGCCAGATTCTGAGCGTAAACGGAGGACTGGATTGGTAGTTATGGCCTCGCTCTGGTCTTGACCAGCCCAAAGTCAAATCCCATGCGTGAATACGGCCCGATCGATGCCTAATATTCCTATTACGATTAATACTTCCGGCTGGAATTCGGATTAAGAACCATGCCCCACGGGCAAGACGTTGAGCACGACACATCAGAAGTCACATCCAAGTATGAGTGCCTCGATTGTGGCAACATCGTCACCGCCGAGACGCAACCTGGAGAATGTCCCGAATGTGGGGGTAGAGACTTCCAAAACCGGGCTAAGTCACTCGAATAGTTCTCCACTACCTCCCTATGACCGAGGAACCCACCCCTATAGAGAAGAGTGAGAGCCATCAATCGCAGAGACCGCCCACAACAGAGCGTCTGCGGGAGGAGCTCTCCGAAGTCCTGGGCTTCACCGACCGTGAGCGAGCGGGTCAGATCCCGTAACGTCGCGCGGGTCACAGAAACTATTGCCTCCAGGTCGGCGTCGCAGTTGCCATGCCCAGACCGGCGAGGTATGCGACGGTCCAAATTCCGAGAAACGCTACTCTAACCTCGAACCGACAATTACGGTCCTTTAGCCAGGCGACTAGACAATACAGGAGGATAGCGTACCCGACAACACCGAACACGGGGTGACTCATGTACAGCAGGGGAGGAGGTAAAACCGGAATCGACACCCACCCGAAGAGCACCGGGAACCAGTCGGCCACGATGCCAAGGACCGCCACGAAGCCCCGTGTGCGGTTCTGGAGCGGTGCCTGAGTGGTGACGTAGAAGCAGACTGCGGCGACCGTGCCGAGTAGTGGTCCTGGGATGGGGGATGGCCATGCTTAGATGCCGAGGGAGTTCCTTTTGCGCCGTTTTACGCCCGCCGTCCTATTGGATATATACAGAGGGGGCGATAGGAGTCAGATACGTCGAGTAAAGTACGGAGTTGGTTGTCTCGGAACGCGCCGATGGCCACCGTCGACAGGCTCAGTGATTCGGCCTGGAGGTAAATATTTTCACCGGCGTGTCCAACTTCGATTGGGACATATCGCTCCCGTCCACGGTCACCGTACCGCTGCGTTGTGCGCTCGTCAAAGCCGGTGATGACGATGTCGAGAGCGGCCGCACCGACCCAGTCCTGATCAACGGCGATTTCTTGCAACTCGGTTTGGTAGTTCCCACTCTTGACCAATTCGAGCGTGTGATCGCCTTGATGGTAATGATAGATGCCCGCATCGAAATTCTCAATGCCGGGGTCGCCGATTACGACAAACAGTTCCAGTGGATAGGTTGCTCCGGCACTTGGGGCAGCGCGCAAATCGCTACCGCCTGGTCGACGTTTCGTCGTTCCCTGAGCGGCCCAGAGGATTTGGCCCAGTTCTGCGGCTGTGACCGGCTCCGTGCCGTATTCACGGCGCGAACGCCGATCCGCGATGGCCGTCGCCACCGATTTTTCTCCCTCGGCAGTTCCGGGAGGGGGGAGCCTCGAATGCTCCTCCTTTTCTTCGGTCATTGAGGGTATGCCATCAGCCGATCCATCAGTACTCGCACAGCCAGCCGAACCCCAAATACCGATTGCACCGAGTGCTTCCAACCACCGCCGTCGATCCATGTAATTAACAATGTATCGTTTTAAAATGAAGGTTTGGAAGAATACCATTCCTATAGAATACTTGGCCGCGTAGACACTCCAATTCCGGCGAATGAACTAACCCCAGGAGGAAGATGAGGAAATCAGTCGGCATCATATCGTGACCCAGCGATCACCATCGGCTAGAGTCGGCTTGTAAGCGACAAGGCGAAATGGCGAGTTGCCACACGAGCTGCCCGAATGGAAGATTTGGGACGTCCCTGCCGCCGATCCGAATTAGTCATGAGGGCCGGGCGGAGGCTTCTCGTCATTCACTCACCTCAAGCCAAAGACGTGCTGATCTTTCCCACGGGTTGGGACACACCCCTGTCAGCTATCCTCGCGGAAACGAAAAACGAAGTTGCTATGACAGCAATTGCGCGATTCGAGGTCATCCCGGTACACGAGGGGAGCCTGTCGAACGAGATCGCTAAGGCGGTCGATAAGCTCGACGAATTCGATGTCGTTTACGAGACAACGGCAACTGACACTATTGTCGAAGCCGAATCGGCCGATGAACTGTTCGACGCCATCAAAGCCGCCCACGGCGTGATCGACGGGGAGCGGGTCATCACGTCCGTCGAAATCGACGATCAACCGGAGCGTGAGCAACATCTCGCCGACCGCGTCGCCGCCATCGAGTCGTCTCTCGGCCGAACACCGCGGAGCTGACGGATCGAGCCTGAGTGGACGACATGCCAGAAGCCAGCAATCCATTCGAGACGCTCCATGCTCAGCTCGACGCCGGTTCTCGTCACGTAGATCTTGAGCCGGGCGAACTTGCGATACTCGGCCATCCCAAGCGGCTGCACGAGGCGAACCTCGTCGTGGAGATGGACGATGGATCGCTGGAACGGTTTTCGGCCTACCGGGCACAGTTCAATGATGCCCGCGGTCCCTATAAGGGCGGGATACGATACCATCCAGCCGTCGTGCCCGACGAAATCCGTGCACTCGCGGGTTGGATGGTCTACAAATGTGCTGTCGTTGATATCCCGTTCGGCGGAGCCAAGGGAGGCATCACGCTCAACCCCGCGAAATACTCGGTACAGGAACTAGAGCGGCTCACCCGTGCATTCGTGGCAGCTTTTCGACCCGTCATCGGGGAGGACCGTGACATTCCGGCACCAGACATCAATACCGGGCAGCGCGAGATGAACTGGATCAAAGACACATACGAGACGTTGGAAAACACCACTGCCCCCGGCGTCGTCACCGGCAAAGCGATCGAAAGCGGTGGGAGCGCGGGACGGGTACGAGCGACGGGACGATCGGTGACCATCGCCGCCCGGGAGATCTTTGATCACCTTGACCGAACGGTGGCGAACGCGACCGTAGCCGTTCAGGGCTACGGCAACGTCGGGTCCGTGGCCGCCGAACTCCTCGATGATCTCGGTGCGACAGTCGTCGCTGTCAGCGATTCCACCGGAGCGATCTTCGATCCGTCGGGGATCAATCCGCGTGACGTAACCGAATTCAAGGCCGAGACGGGGTCTGTGGTGGGCTATCGGGATGCCGAGGAGGAGACGAATGTCGACCTCCTGACGGCGGATGTCGACCTACTGGTCCCGGCGGCCATCGAGAACGTTATCGACGACGACCTCGCACGAGAGGTCCAGGCTGACGTGATCGTTGAGGGCGCGAATGGGCCGTTGACCTCCAAGGCAAACACCGTTCTCAACAAACGGGACGTGGTCGTCGTTCCCGACATCCTCGCCAACGCGGGTGGCGTTACGGTGAGTTACTTCGAGTGGGTGCAAAATCGGGAGCGGCTATCTTGGACGGAAGAGCGGGTCAACGAACGCCTCGAAACGACGATCGTGGAAGCCTTCGGAGACCTCGTCGCGACCGCAGAAGAGGAGGATACGCAGGACTTGCGGACGGCCGCCTACGCAATCGCCGTCGAACGAGTTTTGGCTGCTGAACGAAACGCGGGTTACTGGCCCTGATCAATCCCGTTGCTGTGCCATGGTGAGGCCTAGATCGGCCGACGGCCAGCGGTCGAACTTCAGGGAGTAGCAAATATCGAATGTTTCTGATATTCCGACCCGTCCGGAAATATGGAATCTCGAGACTGCGTGCGATTGCTCCTAATGCATGTCGCTATGGGCCCCTCCTTTGCGAGACCCCCGACACGTGTTCGTCAGCAGTGCTCCGACGGGGCAACGGAATGGCGATTACCTTTACTGCTTTCGCACGCCGATTTGATTCCTGGATCCACCGAAATGGCTGTGCAAGTTCGGGATCCACGACTGGGTTGAGCCAGCGCCGGACGTGACCCACGGTACTTCATATCCGAGTGTCTTTGCGCGGTGTCGAACCCTTTGATATGGATACACCAATCGATCTGAGTCGGTTCTCTGGGCTCAAGCTGGTTGGCCGGAACGAGCGACGTTCAGTCCCACCCGGTCAAAATCGCTCCAAGCTCGTTGTGAAGTGTCCGAGCCTGGCTCTCGGTTAGGTCGGCGACGGCGATGCGTCGATACTCGGTGTACTTCGATTCCGGACTCGGTTTGTTGTATCCGTCTATCTCGACGATACGTTCGCCATCCTTCGACTTCTCTCTGACCGTGATGTCGTCGTATTGCATCGTATGACTTTTCGAATGGAGGCAAGGTAAGCTCTAGCCCCCCAATGTCTGCCACATCGGGACACAAATTCCGGAGTTTCGGCGCCTGACGATTGACATTCTCTTTTCAATTGTGGCTTGCCTGACCCTCGCACAATACTCGTCTGACCAGACGGATTTGCATCACCGTTCTCATCGTATGGGAACTCTCACAATGCTTTCTGATGAACGGCGCGTATCCATGCTACTCAATCCATGTCGACACTTACTGACGAACTCGAACGGCCCGAATTCGAGACTGTCAATCTCGATATCACAGCCGAGGAGGCGCACCGTCACATTGACGACACGGTAGCCGGACTCTCCCCCTCCGAGGATTCGGATCAGATGAAGATACGGACGACAGGCGGGATGTTAGTCGCAATTATTGCCGCGCGAGACTCCGAACGTGGTGGCGTAAAGTCCACATTGGCGTATCGGACGGAGCCAGCGTCGGACCCCGCGACCCGCAAGGCGAAGAAGCTCGCTGAAGCGCTGAGACCTTACGAAATTCCCCAATAAAAGCCTTCGTGCGGCTGGAATCAGGTCTGTTGGATGATAGTTTCCCGATCGGGGCAGGACGACATGCACTTGGAACCGCCCGGGCCATGAAGCGGTTTGTGGCACCGGCCCTACTGTTCAGCCGGATGGCAGATTTGGTGACTTTAGATATTGGTCAGACGCCCGCAGAAACTCTCTATACGGAGAACAAGGTAAGACTGCTGCAGTACGAGTCAGCGACGGACGGGCGACACGACACCCCTATTCTCCTCGTCTATGCGGTCATCAACCGACCGTATATCTTGGACCTCCAGTCGGAGCGAAGCGTGGTTCGCCAGTTTATAGAGCGGGGCTTCGATGTCTACTTACTAGATTGGGGAGAACCCACACGTCTGGACACTGCACTCGGGTTTGAGGATTACGTGGAACGATACCTCGCACACGCTGTCGACGTGGTTCGAAATCAAAGCGGTCGGGCCTCCATCCATCTTTTCGGCTACTGTACCGGCGGGACGTTGGCGACCATCTTTGCTGCCCTCCATCCAGATGTTATTAGGACACTCGGGCTTCTCGCACCGATCCTATCCTTCGAAACAGACGAGGGTATACTCAAAACGTGGGGCCGCGAATGGCATGTCGAGCCAGAGATGGTTTCTGAAACATTCGGCAACGCACCAGGCGAGCTTCTCGCAACCGAGTTCTCAAAGCAGGATCCGGTAGAGTTCTACCTGGCCCGATACCTCAGGCTCGCAGAGCATCTAGACGACAGAGAGTACGTCGAGCGAGCCCTTCGGCGCCTCCGTTGGGGCCAGGAGACCGTCGACGTGCCGGGCCGACTCTACGGAGAGTTTCTTCGTGATCTCTACCGGGAGGACCGGCTGATGGCCAACGATCTCATCGTCGGCGGAAAGCACGTCGATCTTGACCAGCTCCGTATGCCGATTTTGGACATCCTTGGTACCGAAGACCGATTCATCCCGGCAGCGGCGAGCCTGCCATTTATGGACACAGTCCCAAGTCCCGACACGACGGTCATCGAATTTCCGACGGACCACATCGGCCTCTCTGTCGGCGAGCATGCCCACGCAGAGCTCTGGCCGACGATTTGTGATTGGTACGGAGAGCGTTAGGTCGCAGATATCGAACGGGAACACAGGACGGGGGATGGATACTGAGGTAACTCTTAGCGCCAGCTTTTCTACCATAACGGCTCTCCGTTTCTACCGAAGAAAGCCGGTACGCTACTGCTGCTGAGGCTCTACTCGTCTAGTACGGTGGAGATTCGGCTTCGATGACTTGGCCGAGCTTCCGTTGCTCGTCGCCGAGGAGTCGATCTAGATCATCTAGCGTGACGATTCCGTAGAGTTCTCCATCTTCGACAACCGGGATCCGACGGACACTGTTCTCGGCCATGATCTCTATCAATTCGTAGACCCCAGTGTCGCGTTCGACCGTAACGGGGTCTTCAGTCATCACGTCTTCGGCAAGCACACCCTCCGGATCACGCCCCTCGGCAGTGACATCGATTGTGATGTCCCGGTCGGTCACGATACCGACTGGGAGCCCGTCGTCTTCAATGACCACACTACCAACGCCGAATTCGGCCATTAGCGAAGCAACCTCCGCTATAGATGCTTTCTGTGTGGCTGCAATCGGGTCGGTTCTGACGAGATCTTCAACGGGCATAATTGATCCTCAAAAGTATCATCAAACCGTGCGATCAAGTATTGCCACGAAAATTCCCAGGGGGATGGAAGAAGCGGAACGGCCTTGTGTCGAAGCGAAGACCCGAACGACTGGCGACGGCGAGATTCTCTTCGGTCTTACGAAGAATGATGGTGTCCTCAAGCAACTCGACGTCATCCCCGAGGTACCTCCCGAATCGGACTGAAGATCGGCTACTCCTCCCGCCGAAGGTGTTCACCACCTTGAGGTCCGACGGCGGTTTCTTGATCGTCACGTTATGATGGTTCAGGTCATTGCCGCTGGAGATTCTGTTCGTACGTGTCCGACGGTTGATCACTCTATCTCAGACCAGACGTGACGGAATTTCCCGCTCCGATCGTCGCGTTCCGGCGATACGGCCCCACGCTCGACCTGCACGTCAGCGATGTCCCGGCGCTGGAGGAACTCCTGGAGGTCCCGTTCCACCTGCTCCCAGACGTCACGGGCGTCGGTTGACTCATCGAAGTCGAGCCGAACACTGAGCGTGTCCGGGCCGGTCCGAACGATCTGCGTCCGCTGGACTCCCGGCACTTCCTCGACGACGCTTGTCAGCGCCAGCGGGAAGACCGGGACAGTCTCGCCCTCGTCCGTCTCGAAGCGGAGAATTTCCCCCTGACGTCCCTCGACTTCGAGCACCGGGAACGGACTCCCGCACGGGCAGGGCCCCTCGTATATCGTGACGCTGTCACCGAGTTCGTATCGGACGATGGGCTGGATCCGGTTGGCCAGGTTCGTCAGCAGGACCGTATCGGAGGGTTCGCCCGGATCGACCAGCTGGTAGTTCTCGTCAACGGGTTCGAGGACGACCCAGTCGGTGTTGGCGTGGAGGTTGCCGTGGGCGCACTCGACGGCGATCGCGTAGAACTCCGTTGCGCCGTATATCTCCCTGACAGTGCAATCGAACGTCTCGCGAAGTTCCTGCTTTTCCGCGTCGGTGATCGGCTCACCGCTCGGCGTGATGAACGCCGGTTGGATGTCCAATTGCCCGGCGCGCTGTTCTCGCGCAAGCTCCTTGATCACGCTCGTATAGCCGATCAGGATGACTGGCTGGTACTCGTTGAGACTCGTGACGAGCTCCGAGAGGGGTTGCTTCGGGGAGAACAGTCGTATTCGGTCCCGCATGAACGGGTGTTCCTCCCGTATCATCGCGATGCCCGACGCAGCCGCGTAGTGACCCCCACTGACCGCGAGTTCGGCCGCACGCATACTGTTTCGGAGCAGACGTTCAAGCGTCTTGGGGGAGAGGAACGCCGGGATCGACCACCTGTCGCCCACCGCATCCGTCGCGGTCAGCGCGCGATCGTCCTGGAGGAAGATGCCGGGCTCGCCGGTAGTCCCCGATGTCATCCACACCGGATACCGGCCAAGAAACCGGTGGCCGACGTTGCCGAGATCGGCAACGAATGCATCGACCTCGGACCGCATGACGGCGGTGTCAGTGACCACGTCGTCGAAGTTGTCCATCAGCATCGGCTTGGTCACTGGCGGGAGATCGCCGAGACCAGTGATCGGACGCACAACGTCCTCGTAGTGGCGTTTGTAGAAGCGCGACTGTCGCGTCACAAACTCCAAGAGGTTCTGGAGTCGCTGCTTCTGTCGCTGTTCTATCTCGGTCCGATCCGCTCGTCTCGCGAGGAGAGCATCCAGCCGAACCCGGGCGTTTTCCATCGGATTCAGCTCGTACATCGTTACCCGAATATACGACCCGTCTGTCAATAAGAACACAGGAGCTTCCCGTCCAGCAGGAACGAGCCATGCTGAACAGCATTGGCCACACACTCACACTATCTTGAGGTGCTATCTCCCGATATAAGCCGAACACAACCTACTCGGACTGTCGTTTTGCCTCGCGTCCGAGTCGCTGTTCGACAGCGGAAACTTTCTGACTGGCGCGTTGCTGGACCGTCCGTTTGTCGTCGATCTTCAGCGTCGTAATCACACGGTCTTCGTCGACAGCTTCGTGTGCCGCCTGCGCAGCCGCGAACAACTCGCTCGCGTTTTCGGCCTCCATGATCGTCCCCATCGGGTTTGTTTCGTAGGCGATGTCGAACTCTTCGAGAGCTTCGACCGCCTTTGCTATGTCGGCCGACATACTGCCTTTGCGAACAGGAATGATGTTCAGCTCGCCGATCGCGGTCATAGGATACATAGAAGCTCTACCATGTTAAGAGGGTTCTCCGCAAACAGAATCTCCTCGTCTTAGAGCCACCATAGGCGCTTATCGGTGATGGTCTCGTAATGCAAACTGATGGTCACCAGGCGAACCGTCCTCAAGACTTCCAGCGGACTGCTTCCAGTCTCACTCGCCGGATGCCTGGACGGATCCGTGGACGGAACCGATACTGGTGTCACTCGAGTAGTGTCTACCTTCTTCACGTTCTACGATTTCGCCCGACACGTCGCTGGCGACGCCGCACAGGTCGATAGCCTAGTTCCGTTGGGCGAACAGGGGCACGGCTGGGAACCATCAGCAGACGTCCAACGCCAGGCCAACAACGCCGACGTGTTCGTATATGTAGGTCCTGGTGTCCAGCGCTGGGCCGACAACGTCGTCACGAATCTCCGATCCGACAATCCTGATGTAGTCATCGTCAACGCGAGTGACGGTATCGATCTCCTGCCCGCCGCCGAGACCGAACAGAGAAGTCGAGAAACGGACCCACACTTCTGGCTGGATTCGACGCTGGCCAAGCACGCAGTAACCAACATCCGAGACGGTATCCAGA
>Ga0207797_1001352_pt1 | contig 17758 bp, 17 predicted proteins | sample PRCRCaboRojoPR_6_FD_187275 | JGI IMG/M metagenome (GOLD analysis project Ga0207797, IMG submission 187275) | Marine sediment microbial community from Cabo Rojo, Puerto Rico - PR CR 10% Liquid 1 (SPAdes) | ecosystem: Environmental > Aquatic > Marine > Coastal > Sediment | place: Cabo Rojo, Puerto...
ACCCGAGACGGACCTCGTCTTCCTCCGGGAGAACACCGAGGGCGTCTACGCCGGCCACGAGGACCGCCTGACGGACGACGTCTCGACGCTCACCCGGGTGATCACCGAGACGGCCTCCCGGCGGCTCGCCGAGTTCGCCTGCCACTACGTCACCGAGCGCGGCGAGACGTCGTTCACGCTCGCCCACAAGGCGAACGTGATGCGCGAGACGGACGGCCTGTTCCGCGACACGGTGGCCGCAGTGGCCGAGGAGCGCGGGATCGAGGCCGAGGAGGCGCTGATGGACGCGCTCGCGATGCACCTCTGTCTCCGGCCCGACGACTACGACGTGGTGGTCTGTCCGAACCTCGCGGGCGACGTGCTCTCGGACCTGGCGGCCGGCCTCGTCGGCGGGCTGGGGCTGCTCCCGTCCGCGAACGTCGGCCCCGAGCGCGCGCTCTTCGAGCCGGTCCACGGAACCGCCCCCGACATCGCCGGCGAGGGCGTCTCCAACCCCGCCGCGGCGATCCTCTCGGCCGCGATGCTCCTGGAGTTCCTGGGCCACGACGAGGCGGCCGACGCGGTGAACGACGCCGTCGAGACCGTCCTGGCGGACGGCCCCCGGACGCCCGACCTCGGGGGGTCTGCGACCACCGACGACGTCACCGCGGCGGTCCTCGATCGGCTCTAGGGCCGCACCGGCCGGAACCGCTCCGGGGGCCAGGAAGCGAGGTCGCTTCCGTTCTCCTCGCCCGTGCGGAGACGCGATCGGTCACGAACGCGTAACTCGGCGCGGAGTCACGACTCGGGCGCGATGCGATCGCCAGCGCGGCGGCGGGAGCTCGTCGAGCGATCCCCGGCGGCGGCTCGTAGTCCGCGCGGCAGTCTCGGCGCCCGGGCGTCCTCGGCAAGACAGTCGCCCACGCCGTCCCGGCCGTCCCAGCCCGGACGCACCGCGTCCAGACGTGTTAAGACCCGGGCCCGTGAACGCCGGAACGAGGTGACTGCAAGTGCCGTTCTACGGCGGAGACGAACTCGGTGAGGTGTACGGCGACGCGCTCGACGAGGGGTTCGGGCTGGTGGCGAGCAACGTCGCCGAGCCGAACATCATGATGGGCCTGATGGAGGGCGCCGAGTCGGTCGACTCGGACCTGCTGTGCCAGCTGTCGGCGGGCGCCTGTCGGTTCGCGGGCGACGGCGACGCCGTGGCGGGCCTGAAGGCGATGGGCAACTACATCGAGGTGATCGCCGAGAACCACGACATCGGCGTCTTCCTCAACATGGACCACCAGACGGACATGGAGTTCATCGAGGCGCAGATCGACCTGGGGATCCCCTCGTCGATCATGATCGACGCCTCCCACGAGCCGTTCGACGAGAACGTCGCGCGCAGCCGGCAGGTCGTCGAGATGATCGACGACGCCGGGGCCGACATCCTGGTGGAGGCGGAGCTGGGCCGGATCAAGGGCGCCGAGGACGAGATCGTCTCGGAGGAGGCGTTCTACACGGACCCCGAGGAGGCCGTCGAGTTCGTCGAGCGAACGGGCTGTGACCTGCTGGCGATCTCGGTCGGGACCCAGCACGGCGTCGCGAAGGGGAAGGACCTGGAGCTGCGGCCCGACATCGCCCGCGACATCACCGAGACGCTGCGGGACCACGGGCTCGACACGCCCCTGGTGCTCCACGGCTCGTCGGGACTCCTCCCCGAGCAGGTCGAGGAGATGATGCAGTACGGCATCTGCAAGATGAACAAGGACACCCGGTACCAGTACGAGTACACCCGGACGGCGTACGACTACTACCACGACCACCGGGACGCGATCGTCCCGCCGGCGGACGTCTCCGACGATCGCGAGGGGTTCTTCTCGGACACCGACTGGTCGCCGAACAAGGACCACTTCGACCCCCGCGTCGCCGGCCGGAAGATCCGCGAGCGCATCGCCGAGGTCCACGCCGACCTCGCCGAACTGTCGGGCAGCGCGGGCCGGAGCAAGTTCCCCTGAGCACGGCACGGGTCCCGTGCGGACCAACCGAGCCCGAGGCGTCCGGCACGGGGACGCGCGTCCCGTCGGGGCTCCTGTGGGGAACCAGCGGCGAACCGACCCGGAACCGGCGGACCGGGACGCGGGGTCGGCCGCCCGTTCCCGACCGGACGCGAGCGGTCGCCGGTCGTCGACGTCACCCGCGGCGTCGGGCGGTTCTGGACGAGATCCGGATCGTCGTGACCACCGAAGCTAAGTCGTTCGACGGCGGAGCCTCGGGTCTGCCGCAGATCCACCTCGACGAGGAGGGGGCGACGACGCGGGAGACGGTGGACGCGGGTGACGGACCGCGTCGTCCCGGCTGCTCGCTCGACGCGGTACGCCCGACCGTGCGGCCTTCGACTGCGGGCTCCCCGTGCCGATCACTCCTGATACGCGACGCGCACCTGCTCCCACTTGCCCTTCTGTTCGAGGTGCGACTGCAGCTCGTCGGCGTACTCCTGCGTGAGCCGCTCGGCGGCCTCCAGCTGCTGGTTCTTTCCGCCGCCCCCGCCGCCGCCGAGTCCGAGTGCACCCTTCACCGAGTCGAGCAGTCCGCCGCCCGACGACGATCCGGAGCTCCCGCCCGGCGCCCCGCCCATCGACGAGACCTGCGAGCGGATGTTCTCCAGCTCCGGCATGATCTGGGGGAGCTTGTCGGTGTCGGCGACGATCCGCGCCCGCTCCGGGTCGTCGGCGTGTTCTATCTCGAACTCGGTCGCGGTCATGATCAGCCCCCACTCCTGGCTCGTGAACTCGGAGGCGGCGACGCGCTGGTTGAACTCCCGGTCGACCGTCATCCGGTCCCCGACGATAGCGTCTGTCCAGTCGGCCATACCCCGAGGTTCGTGTACTGACCGTATGTGCGTTACGCCGTCGGTGTCGCGCCGCGCGCGATCGCAGCCGTCGCTCCCAGCTCACGTCCGCCGGTTCCCGCGTTCGAACGGTCGTTCCCGCGGCGCACCCCCGGTGGCACACAGCTCGTGTAATCACGACAATGTTTATGCGGGTGAAGTTCACAGCGTTACTACGTTCTAGCGATGGGGACGACGACTCGATCCACGACGGGGGCCGCCAGCGATCGTTCGGGCGGCTCCGGGCACGACGGAGGAGGACCGGGCGAGGGAGATTCGACCGCCGGGGACGGGACGTCGGCGGAGGACGAGCCGACCGAGAACGAGCTGTTCGACATCCTCTCGAACCGCCGGCGCCGGTACGCGCTCCACCAGTTGACGCGCGTCGACGGCGAGGTGGAGCTCGGCCCGCTGGCCGAACAGGTCGCCGCCTGGGAGAACGACGTCGCCGTCGACGAGGTGACGTCGGCCGAGCGCAAGCGGGTCTACACCGCCCTCCAGCAGTCGCACCTGCCGAAGCTCGACGAGGCGGGCGTGGTCGACTTCGACAAGCGGGCAGGGACGATCACGCCGACGCCGGTGATGGCCGAACTCGACGTCTACCTCGACGTCGTCCGCGGGCGCGACATCCCCTGGAGCGAGTACTACCTCGCGCTCTCGGCGGTCGGTGCCGCCGTCCTCGCGGGGGCGTGGATCGACGCGCCGGTCTTCGGCGTCCTGCCGGACCTCGCGTGGGCGAGCCTGGTCGTCGCGGCGTTCCTCTGTTCGTCGATCGCACACGTCTACTTCACCCGACACGTGCGGCTCGGAGCCGGGGCGACGCCGCCCGACGTCCGCGACGTGAGCTGAGTTCGCCCCACGCCCTCGTCCCCCCTCGCATCCGTCCCGGCTCGGCTGTCCGTCGGACGGGGACGGGGACAGGGACGGGGCCCGGTCCACTCGCCGGTGCGTCGGCCAGTCGGCTCCCGTCAGGTCGGGACCCCGTCGCGACGCCCGCGGACCCAAGCGTTTACGCCCGGTCGAGTGAACCGTCGAACATGGCCCGCGACTACGCCGACTTACACGACCCGAACGCGGAGTACACCATGCGGGAGCTGTCCGCCGAGACGATGGGCGTGACCGCCGAACGCGGCGGCGGCCGGGACGTCGAGATCACCGACGTCCAGACGACCATGGTCGACGGCAACTTCCCGTGGACGCTCGTCCGGGTGTACACGGACGCGGGCGTCGTGGGGACCGGTGAAGCCTACTGGGGCGCGGGCGTCCCCGAGCTGATCGAGCGGATGACGCCGTTCCTCGTCGGCGAGAACCCGCTGGACGTCGACCGGCTCTACGAGCACCTGATCCAGAAGATGTCCGGCGAGGGCTCCGTCGAGGGGGTCACCGTCACGGCCATCGCGGGGATCGAGGTGGCGTTACACGACGTCGCCGGGAAGGTCCTCGGGGTCCCGGCCTACCAGCTCCTCGGGGGGAAGTACCGCGACGAGATGCGGGTCTACTGCGACTGCCACACCGAGGAGGAGGCCGACCCCGACGCCTGTGCCGACGAGGCCGAGCGCGTCGTCTCCGAGCTCGGCTACGACGCCCTGAAGTTCGACCTCGACGTCCCGTCGGGCTACGAGAAGGACCGCGCGAACCGCCACCTCCGGCCGGGCGAGATCCGGCACAAGGCCGAGATCGTCGAGAAGGTGACCGAGCGGGTGAAGGATCGCGCGGACGTCGCCTTCGACTGTCACTGGACGTTCTCGGGGGGGTCGGCCAAGCGGCTCGCCGCCGCAATCGAGGAGTACGACGTCTGGTGGCTCGAGGACCCCGTCCCGCCGGAGAACCTCGAGGTCCAGGCCGAGGTCACGAAGTCGACGACGACGCCGATCACGGTCGGCGAGAACCGCTACCGCGTCACCGAGGAGCGCCGGCTGATCGAAAACCAGGCCGTCGACATCGTCGCGCCCGACTTACCGAAGGTCGGCGGGATGCGCGAGACACGGAAGATCGCCGACGTCGCCAACCAGTACTACGTCCCCGTGGCGATGCACAACGTCTCCTCGCCGATCGCGACGATGGCCGCCGCACACGTCGGGACCGCGATCCCGAACTCGCTGGCCGTCGAGTACCACTCCTACGAGCTCGGCTGGTGGGAGGACCTCGTCGAGGAGACCGTCATCGAGGACGGCTACATCACGATCCCGGAGGAGCCCGGGCTCGGGCTCACGCTCGACATGGACGCCGTCGAGGAGCACATGGTCGCCGGCGAGACGCTGTTCGACGAGGCGTAGACGCCCCCGGTCGCCCGATCGCTCGGCGTCTCGGCGGCCGACATCCCGTCGTCCCGTCCCCCGGCTCAGACCCGTCAGTCCGGGGCGTTCGTCCGCAGCCCCTCGTCGGGCGCACACTCGTAGATCGTCGGCTCGATCCCGGTCTCGGCCTCGTAGTCGCGGGCGAGATCGGCCGCGACGGCGGGCGCCTCGGCGGCGCGCGCGAGCACGAGCACGCTCCCGCCGAAGCCGCCGCCGGTGAGTCGGGCGCCGTAGGCGCCGGGGTGCTCGCGCGCCAGGTCGACGAGGCCGTCCGCCTCCGCGAAGCTCACCTCGAACTCGGTCCGGTAGCCCTCGTGGGAGGCCGAGACCAGCTCGCCGAGCCGGTCGTAGTCGCCCGCCCGGAGCGCCCCGGCGGCCTCCTGCACCCGGCGGTTCTCCGAGACGACGTGTCGGGCCCGCCGCAGGACCGTGGGGTCGAGCGCGTCGGCGTGGTCGTCGAGGTCCGCGGGCGTGACGTCCCGGAGCGCGGTGACCTCGCGGTCGAGCAAGCCGTCGAGAGTCCCGGCGGCGCGCCGGCAGTCGGCGACCCGGTCGTTGTAGCCCGACGCCTCCCCCGAGAGCGCGTGGCTCACCCCCGTGTCGACCACGACGAGCCGGGCCGCCCCGGGGTCGAACGGGATCACCTCGCGCTCGCGGGACCGGCAGTCCAGGAACAGCGCGCCCGACGGGTCGCCGAACGCGGCGGCGAACTGGTCCATCACGCCACACGAGAGCCCGACGAAGCCGTTCTCGGCGCGCCAGGCGGCCAGCGCCAGCGCCTCCCGGTCGGCGTCGAGCCCGACGGCCGCGTCGACCGCCCCTGCGACGGCCAGTTCCAGGGACGCCGACGAGGAGAGGCCTGCCCCGAGCGGGACGTCGCCGGCGATCGCGAGGTCGAGACCCGGCAACGTGCCCGGGCGGTCCCGGGGCGGCCCGGGGGCGGGGTCGCCGGTCGTTCCGGCGGCCAGGTCGCCGGCCGCGTCCGCCGTCGCTCCGGCGCCGCCAGCCACGGTGCCGTCGAGTTCCGCCAGAACGCCCTTGACGTAGTCGGCCCAGCGCGGGTCGCCGGCGGCGAGGTCGTCGAGGTCGAACCCGACCGTCTCGTCGAACGCCGTCGCGTACGCTCGCCCGGTACGGTCGCCCGTACGGGGCCGACAGGCGACGGCCGTCCGCCGATCGATGGCGACGGGGAGGACGAAGCCGTCCTGGTGATCCGTGTGTCCGCCGACGACGTTCACGCGGCCCGGGGCGCTCGCGACGGCCGTCGGGTCGCCGTCGAACGCCTCCCCGAACGCGCGGATCGCGGCGGCTTCCGTGTCCATGTCCGCCCGTAGTGCGCCCGTCCGGTATCAATCTCCCCGTCCCGGTCTCGACGTCGCGGAGCCGCCCACCGCGAACGCACCCGTCCAGCCGTGCCCCGATCGCGGCTGTGTGTCCCCGACCGGGACCACCACGCCTATCGTGTCAGACGACAACTCCCCACACATGTCTGGTGACCCCGACGATCGGTCCGACTACGACGTCGACTACCGGCTCTCGGACGCCGAGCACAACATCCACCGAGCGTGGGACAACAGCCTCGACCCGGTTTTGACGGTCGAGCCCGGCGAAGTCGTGCGGTTCGAGTGCCGTGACGCGGTCGACCGGCAGGTCACGGTCGAGACGACCGCCGAAGACGTCCCCGGGATCAGTTTCGACCCGGTCCACCCGCTCACCGGACCGGTCGCCGTCGAGGGCGCCGAGCCGGGCGACGCCATCGCGGTCGAACTGCTGGACCTCCAGCACAAGGGCTGGGGGTACACGCTCTTCTTCCCGGGCGAGATGGGGCTGGGGCTCCTCCCCGAGGAGTTCGACGAGGCCGGCATCCACGTCTGGGACCTCGACGGCGACGTCGGGCGGTTCGTGAACGGCATCGAGGTGCCCCTGGACCCGTTCCCGGGGGTGATCGGCGTCGCGCCCGGCGAGGACGGCGAGCAGGACACGCTCCCGCCCAGGGACGTCGGGGGTAACATGGACGTCAAGCAGATGACCGCGGGCTCGACGGTCTACCTGCCGGTCGAAGTCGACGGCGGGCTCTTCTCCGTCGGCGACTGCCACGCCGCGCAGGGCGACGGCGAGGTCTGCGTGACCGGCGTCGAGGCCGAGATGTTCGTCACCGCCCGGTTCGACGTGGTGAAGGACGCCGGAATGGCCCAGCCGCAGCTCGAGACGACCGGGCCGTTCACCCCGACGGGCCACGACGAACCGATGTACGGGACGACCGGGATCGCCCCCGACCTGATGGACGCGACGAAGGCGGCCGTGCGCCACATGATCGACCACCTCTCGTCCGAGCGAGGGCTGACGCGCGCGGAGGCGTACATCCTCTGTTCGGCGGCGGTCGACCTGAAGATCTCCGAGGTCGTCGACGCCCCGAACTGGACGGTGACCGCGTTCCTCCCCGAGAGCATCTTCCCGTAGCGGGGCGCGAGTCCGTCGAGCACGTGGCGCCGGTGGGCCGCGATCACGGTCGGAGCGGCCGGGGAAGCCGGCTGGCGAAACGGGCGCGGGGTGGGGTCGGCTGTCGCGGGATGGGGTCGGCTGTCGCGGGATGGGGTCGGCTGTCGCGGGATGGGGTCGGATCGCGCGGCCGCGAGCGCGAGCGGGGGCGCGGGCGCGTATCCGCTGTCGAGCCACACCGAACGGTTTTACGCGTGCCCGATCGTATCAGTGACGCTTACAGTGTCTCGATGCGTTCGGAGCACGGCCGGCCAGACGAACCCGGGAGCGTGATGCCGTCCCGAGCGCGAACCGGGCCGCCGGCAAGCGACGCGGACCGCTCCCGGGCACCCGACCGGCACCTCGACCGACGTCCCGACTGTACCCATGGCTCACGATCACGACGTCCTCTACTTCGGCTTCAGCACGGAGCCCCCGACGATCCGCGACGCGACGGTCCACGACCGGCTGGAACGTCAGTTCCTCGACGTCCCGTTCCAGTTCGAGGTACTCGGCTCGTCACACCACGTCTACTCGACCTCGCTGGGCTTCCACGAGGTGTCGTCGTCCGAGCCCGTGGAGGGCGGTGACGTCTACGGACTCGAACTCGCGGCGGGCATCGACCGCGAGTTCGCGTTCGGTGCCGGTCCCGTCCAGGCCCGAGCGGCAGTCTGGACGGCAGCGCCGTCGGCGGTCCCGGACGACCGGTCGTGTACGATCCGCCACGAGTTCGACGGCGGCAGGGTCACCGCCATCGACGTCGGCGACCGCTACTACGAGACGTACCACGCGTACCCGGACGCGGAACTGACCGTCCGCTCTCGGACGGTCTTCCCCGGCAGGTAGGCGGCGTCCGGACGGTGCGACGTCGGCCCCCGACGGGCTCCGGGGAGAGGGACGGGGACGGGGACGAGACGGTGGCGGGACAGAGCACGGGAGGCGTGGCGGCGACAGGCGGCCTGACGCGGGTCTCGACGGCGCGCCTACGCCAGTCGATCGACGATCGCCCCGACCTCCTCCGCGACGGCGTCGACGTCGCCGTCGCCGACGTCGAGGCGGGCGGTGCGCTCGTCGACCGCGTCCCGGCCCGACAGCGGGTCGCCGCGGCGGTCGACCTCGACGACGGTCTCGACGCCTCCGGGAGTCGGGTGGGCGAGGAGTTCCACGTCGTCGAGCGTCCCGGCGAACTCCCCGCCCGCGGGCCGGTACTCGAACTCCTGGACGAACCCGCAGTGGGTGTCGAACGGGACGAGTTCTGCCGAGAGGACCCGCACGCCGGCGAGGTCGAAGCCGAGCCCGTCGACGGCGTCGAGCAGCGTCGCGAGGTCACGGTCCGGCTCGACGGACAGCTGGTCGGTGTCGTCGGGGTCGATCGCGTTGTCGATGTCGAGCCCGGTGTCGACCCAGACCTGGACGTCGCCGTAGGTGACGGGCGTCTCGTAGGGGATCTCGATCGTCACGTCGAGCGCCCGCTCTCCGCCCGCGGCGATCGTGAAGCCGTCCGTCAGCTCCTGGCGGTGGATGACGCCCACGCTCCGCCCCTCGTCGCGGTTGTAGTACGTCTCGAGGGCCAGGTAGACGGCGTCGACCGCCTGGTCGGTCTGACCGCCCTCGATCTCGACGGTCGCGGGGACCGGCTCGCCGGCCGTCACCGTCGTGGACGGGAAGACCGTGTCGACGGTGGCGGCGCCGATCCCGATGGACGAGAGGATACTCCTCATGGACGGTCGGTTCCCGGGCACGGCTCAAAAGCGTTCGCCGCGTTCGATTCCTCCGTCGCCCGACTCGACCCACTCTCCGACCCTATCAGTCGCTCGTGGCGGCGCGACGGACGGGACTCGAGAACCGTGTCCGGTCACCGACCGGCCGGCAGACTGGCGTCGGTGGTCGTCCCGGCGTTCCGGTGGCCGCGCGCGACGCGACGTCTTCCGGGTCGATCAGATGCCGAAACCGTCGTCGCGGAGGTCCGAGCCCGGGTTCCGCATCTCGTCGCCGAGCCCGAACTCCTCCTCGTCGCCTCCGGCGGACGTCGACTGGGTGTACGCGGAGATCCCGTGCGTCAGTAGTTCCTCGAACGCCTCCCCTCGATTGATGAACTCACCCTCGTCGACGAGCCGCTGGATGTCGGCATCGACGTGCTCCGGAAGGTGAACCTCGACGCGAGCCATGTCTACCGTGTCGTTGGCGACCCCGTACAATAATGTACCGACCGACTACCGGGGGTCGGGCCGGGCTGGCGGGTTCTGGACCGATCGAGCGCGGAGGTCGCCGTTCCGGGCGGAGGTTCGGTCCGTCCCGACCTCGAACCCGGACCGTCACCCCCCGAGACAGTGGCCAGTACCGGCGAGCCGTCGAGGGCTGTGTGGCGGCCGCTCGGCCGGCGGGCTTATACGGACCCCTCTCGGACCCCCGCTAGATGTCCGCGGACGCGTTCAAGCAGCGGTTCGTGCTCGACACGTCGCTGTTCGTCACCGAGGAGATCCGCGAGGGCGACGAGAGCCTGGAGGCGGCGGTGCTGCGGCTCCTCGACTCGATCGCCGAGGCGCGCCTCTCCCTGCAGATCTCGTGTTACATGCCGCCGTCGATCCACAGCGAGCTGACGTCGATGCTGGAGTCACGGGGCGTCGACGACGCCGTCTTCCAGAAGCTCAACACGTGGGTGATCCGGAAGAGCCCCTCGCGGCTGGAGCTGATGATCCCCGCCGAGCTGGTCTACCGGTTCATCGGCGAGATGGGCGACCGGGTCGACCGCGGGCTGCGCGTCTCGGAGAAGGCGGTCAGGCGCGCCCAGGAGACCGACGACGAGCGCCTCCCGGACCACGAGCACAAGACGCAGCTCGACCAGGTCGTCTCGGACCTCCGCGACGAGTACCGGCGGACGCTCCGCCAGGGCGTCGTCGACTCGCGGGAGGACTTCGACCTGCTCCTCCTCGCCCGCGAACTCGACGCCGGCGTCGTCACCGAGGACACGGGGATCACGTCGTGGGCGGACGACTTCGGTCTCCGCTACATGCGCGGCCGGGAGTTCCCGGAGCTGATCGAGGAGTACCTGGAGATCGTCGAGCGAAACGGGGGCTGACAGCCGCCAGCCAGGACGCGGGGACGCCCCGGGCTGGATCGTCTACCGGAGCGTGCTCCGGAGCGCGGCGGCCCCCGGGCGGTCGTCGCGTCGCGCCCGCGGCCGCTCGGCCGTCCGTCACCGCCGGGGGGGTAGACCGTTTTCAGTGTCGACCGCGTACGGCCGCTATGGACCTCGCCGAGCGACTCGGCGTCGACCCCGGGAGCCTGGAGGACCTCGAGGGGACGTTCCGGGACGACCGGTTCCGCGGGCTCCCGTACCGTCACCTCCCGGACTACGCGTCGTCACTGGAACGGGGGACGGCGATCGTCGACCACCCCGACGGCGATCCGGAGGTCGTCAGGGGCTTCCCGAAGGTGCCGCGAACGCTGGTGCTCGAGACCGGCGTCCCGCGGCAGTTCGAGGACGGCTCCGTCGCCGTCGAGGAGAAACTGAACGGCTACAACGTCCGCGTGGCGCCGATCCGGCGGCTCGGACCGGTGGCGTTCACCCGCGGCGGGATCGCCTGTCCGTTCACGACCGCGAAGCTCCGCGACTGGCACGGCGACGAGCTCGCCGACCTGTTCGCGGACCGCCCGGGCGCGATGGTCTGTGGCGAGGTGATCGGCCCCGAGAACCCGTACACGACGCACGACTATCCGGAGGTCGACTCGCTGGCGTTCCGGGCGTTCGACGTCCGGGATCGGGAGACCGGCGACCCGCTCGCGGTCGAGGAGCGGCGGGCACTCTGTTCGGCCCACGGCCTCCCGCAGACGCCCCTGCTCGGAACGTACGATCGCGACGAGGCGGCGGGTGCAGTCGCCGAGCACGTCGCCGAACTCTCCGTCGAGGGTCGCGAGGGGGTCGTGTTGAAGTCGGCCGACGGCCGTCGACAGCTGAAGTACACCACGTCGGCCGCAAACACCGACGACCTGGCGTACGCCTTCTCGGTGCCGTTCGACTACGGCCGGGACTTCGTCTTCCGGCGACTCGTCCGCGAGGCGTTCCACGCCGTCGAGTCGGGGGAACGCGGCGACGAGCTGGCGGCGCGGGCCGACCGGATCGGCGAGCGGATCCTCCTGCCGATGGTCGAGACGATCCGCGAGGTCGACGCCGGCGGCCTCGCGGGCGAACGACACACCGTCCGCGGGGAGCCGGCCGTCGTCGCCGAGCTCCTGGCGCACCTCCGCGGCCAGGGGCTCCGGCTCGAGATCCAGGCCGACTGTCGGGAGGGTGACGAGCGCGTGGTCACGTTCCTGAAGGTGATGCGCTCGTCTACGGACCGGACGCAGGCGTACCTCGAGGGGAAGATCGTCCGGGAGTGAGACGGCTCCCGTCGGTCGGCGTCGCGACGTCGACGGAGCCGTCATCGACGGCCCGAGCGGACGGCGTCAGCCACCGCTGTGCCAGCGGCCGCCCAGCTCCGCCCGGGTGTAGTCCTCGTACGAGCCGTCCCGGAAGACGCTGACCCTGCCGGTCTCCTCGGAGAGCGTCAGCGCCGCCACGACCTCGTCGCGTGCCGAGGTGTCGGCCGCGCTCATGTGTCGCGAGCCCATCCAGTCGGCGTACTCGACGTCGCCGTTGGCCACCTGCTCGGGGCGGTACTTGAAGCGGACCATCTGCTCGTGGATCTCGCCGTCGACGGTGACGACGACGGCACCGTCGGTCTCGCGCGCCACCGACTCGGCCGACTCGAAGAGCGATCCGTCCTCGAACACGTTCCCGCACTGCCCGACCGGCCAGCGGTTGTCCCCCATCGGGTCGGCGTACGGGGTGACCGACGTCCCCGCGACGACCGCCACGTACAGCCCCGGCCCTTTCACGTACGGCTCGTCCCAGCGATCGAAACTGAGGCTGACGCCCTCGAAACAGTATACCAGCAGATCTAACAGCTCCTGTACGCGGCCGTGGTCCGCGTATTCGAACTCGGGAAGGTTCCGTTCGACCACACGGATACTCGACGGCGAGCGAGTAAAAGTCGATCCGTTCGACCCGACCGTCCCCCGGGCGGTCGAAGGGCCCCGTGTGGTGGAGGGGCTGTTCCCGGTTCGACCGGTCGATCGCCCGGCCGTCAGGCGATCGACCGCGTGTCGACGTCCTCGAGTTCCTCGTTCAGCAGCGCGATCAGGTTCGCGTACGGGACGAACGCGACGTGCTCGTCGTCCTCGTCGAACAGGTCGACGCCGTGCTCGCCCTCGTCGTAGCGGACGCACTCCACGTCACCGTCGGTGAGTACTGCTCGGTACATGGGTTCACGTACGGGCGTCCGGGGCTTGAATCCACGGCGGCGAGCTGGGGGGTCTCGGTACGGCGACGAGAGGGGGCCTCGTCCCGGGGACAGCCCGTCCCGTTCCCGACGGAGGACTATTCACCCCTCTTCGCCAAGTGGTAGCATGCCCAGTCCGTCGTCGGAGCCGGGTGGTCCGCACTCGCTCTCGCCCGACGAGGCGTTCGCCCTGCTCGCGAACGACACTCGCGTCGGGATCCTCCGGGCGCTGTGGGCGGACTTCGAATCGGGAAAGCGAGGGAACGCCCTCCCGTACTCGGAGCTGTTCGGACGGGTCGAGATCGCTGACTCCGGCAACTTCAGCTACCACCTCGAGAGCGACCGGACCGGACGCCACCACGGTCCCGACCGCGAGGCAGAGCGACGAGCCATCGACGGACTCCCGTCCTGATCGTGTACGAACGCGCTCCCAGCGAACGAAGACGACTGAACTCGGCGCTCGTGATCGGCGGCACGGGCTTCGTCGGTCGTCACACCGTTCGAGAACTGCTCGACCACGGCTACGAGGTCACGACGATCGGTCGCGACCGGCGCGGCTTCCGGTTCGGGGGAGCGTTCCCCGTCGAACGGCTCACCGTCGACAGGACCGACGAGGCCGCACTCGCGGAGGCGGCCGAGCAGGTCGATCCGGACCTCGTCGTCGACGGCGCCGCCTTCTACCCGGGCGACGTCCGGACGGCCACCGAGCTCTTCGCCGACGCCGACGCGTACGTCTACGTCTCGAGCGGCGGCGTGTACGACGACCACACCGTCCCCAAGCGGGAGGACGAGACGCCGCTACACGACTGTACGCCCGAACAGGCTTCGGACGACTCGATGGGGAGTTACGGGCCGCGCAAGGCCGAGTGCGACCGCGAGGCCGCCGCGGCGGCCGACCGGGGCGTCGCCGCACTGATCGTCCGTCCCACGATGGTCTACGGCCCGAAGTCGCTTCGGACCTCCAGCGACACCACCGCTCCGACCGGGGACGGGGCCCCGTCCTGGGCCGAGGACCTCCCCGGGCTGCAGCGCCATCACGACTACTGGATCGACCGCGCGAACCGGTACGACCGCGTCGTCGTTCCGGGCGACGGGACCGCGATCTGGCACCGGGCGTACGTCGAGGACGTGGCGAGCGCGATCCGCGTCGTGGCCGAACGGGGAACCCCCGGCGAGGCGTACAACGTCGGCGACCGACGCGTGTGCACGATGGAGGACGTCGTCGCCCTGATCGCCGACGCGCTCGACACGTCGGTGACGGTCGTTCACGCGAGCGAACGGGAACTCGCGTCTGTCGGCCTCGACCCCGACGACTTCGTCCTCTATCACCACCTGGGGTCGCGGTATCCACACGTGCTCGACACCTGCAAGCTCGCGTCGCTGGGGTGGGAATCGACGCCCGTCGAGCGAGCCATCGCACGGACGGTCGAGGAGTCCGTCGCGAGGGGCCGCGACGGGAGCGCCTTCGACCCGGGGCGGGACGTCGAGGAAGCGCTCCTCGAGACGATCGGCGGGTGAGCGACCCCTCGTGGACGCGATCCGGCAGCGGGGGACGGTCCGACGTTCGGCTCCCTCGGGCCGGCGACACCGGTCGTCGGGCCGCGAGAAGACGGGGGACGGAGACTCATAGGGTCGGTTGTAACTGTTTCCCGGTGATTCGACGACCGTTTCGTCGAACACCGGAAATGAACTACAACCGACCCTATCAGTCGTCGGCGACGACCGTCTCGCCCTCGGGAACGATCCGGTCGCTGCGCGGCGAGACGCCGTCGAAGAGGTGGCCCTTTCCGGGGGCGACCCTCACGTGGCGTCGCTCGCCCTGCTCGACGGCCACGTCGGGGTGGAGCTCCGCGAGGAACTCCCGGCCCTCGACGTCGAAGTGGACGATCTGGACGTTGCCCAGCAGCTCGATCAGTTCGACCTCGGCGGCGAACGTGTAGTCGCCGGGCTCGTCGACGAGCTCGACGTTCTCGGGCCGGATCCCCATCGTCACCTCCCCGCTGACCCCCGAGAGGCCCGTCGGGAGCCCGACGGTCATGTCGGCGTCGCGGGCGACGAACGCGTCGCCCTCGGCGGTCCCCTCGACGAGGTTCATGCTCGGCGAGCCGATGAACTCGGCGACGAACCGGTTGGCCGGGCGGTTGTACGTCTCCTTCGGGGGCGCGACCTGCTGGATCTCGCCCTGGTCCATCACCACGACGCGGTCGCCCATCGTCATCGCCTCCTCCTGGTTGTGCGTGACGTGGACCATCGTCACGCCCAGGTCCTGCTGGAGGCTGACGACCTCCGAGCGCATCTCCGTCCGGAGCTTGGCGTCGAGGTTCGCCAGCGGCTCGTCCATCAGGAACGCCCGGGGGTCCCGGACGATCGCCCGCCCGAGCGCGACGCGCTGCTGTTGGCCCCCGGAGAGCTGCGAGGGTTTCCTGTCGAGGAGCTCCGTGATGCCGAGGATCTCCGTGGCCTCGCGGACGGCGTCGTCGATCTCGCCGTCGTCCATCCCCCGGGCCTCCAGCGGGAACGCGAGGTTCCCGCGGACCGACCGGTGGGGGTACAGCGCGAACGACTGGAACACCATCGCGATGTCGCGCTCCTGGGGTTCGACTTCGTTGACGCGCTGGCCGTCGATCAGAACGTCGCCGTCGGTCGGTTTCTCCAGCCCGGCGATCATCCGGAGCGTCGTGGACTTCCCGCTGCCCGACGGGCCGACCAGCACGACGAGTTCGCCGTCCTCGATCGTCAGCGAGACGTCGTCGACCGCGACGACGTCGCCGCCGAAGACCTTCCTGACGTCGCGCAGCTCGATCTCGCTCACGCGACCACCTCCCGACGGCGGGTGGACGGTCCCGTCCCCGACCGACGTGGGGGCCGAGCCGTCCCCGTCCGGCCCGTGGGCTGGACCGTTCCCGTGCGGCTCGTGGACCGGGGCGTCGCCGTCCGACGTGTGGTGTCGCGAGTCATCCTTTCACCGCCCCCAGAGTCAGGCCGCGGATAAGGCGCTTTTGCATCAGCAGGGAGATGGCGATCACCGGGAGCATCGCCAGCACCGACAGCGCGGCGATCTGGTTCCAGAGGGTGGCGTGCCCGCCGACCAGCACCGGGATGAGCGGCGGGTACGTCCGGACGGCGTCCCGGGCGAACACCAGCGCGAACTGGAACTCGTTCCACGAGAACACCCACACGAGCAGCGTCGTCGCCACGAGCCCCGGCGTCACGAGCGGCAGGGAGACCTTCCAGAACGCCTGGAACCGGGAGTAGCCGTCCATCATCGCGGCCTCCTCGACGGCCTCGGGAACGTCCTGGAAGAACGACCGCATCAGCCAGACGACGAGCGGGACGTTGAACGTCAGGTACAGCAGGACCATCGCGGGGAAGGTGTCGACGAGGCTCAGCTGGCGGAAGATGAAAAAGAGCGGCAGGATCGGCGCGATCGGGGGGAACATCCGGATCGAGAGGATCCAGAACGCGACGTGTTTTCCCCCGATCTTCCCCGGGTTCCGGGCGTACGCGTAGCCGGCGGGCACCCCGACGAGGAGCGCGACCGCGGTCGCACCGACGCTGACGACTACGCTGTTGATCAGCATGTCGGCGGCGCCGCTCTCGAAGAGGACGTTGACGTACCCCTCGAGCGTGAAGTTCGCCGGCAGGAACGTCGGCGGGAACGTCACCGTCTCGTCGGCCGGCTTGAACGAGGTGTTCAGCGTCCAGTAGAGGGGGAACAGCGTGACCACGAGCATGACCGACGCGAACGCGGTCAGGCCGATGGCTCGGAAGGCGCCGACGAGCGAGATCGGTTCCTCGGTGAGCCCGAGTCGCTCGCGGATAGTGGTCGTGCTCATATGACCCGGTCACCCCCCTCGCCCTGCTCTAACACGTAGAGGAACAGGTTCGCGAGCACGACGGCGAACAGGAGCAGCAGCCACGACATCGCCGTGGCCTTCCCCATCGCGAACTGGTCGAACCCGAGGATGTAGTTGTAGTACGTGCCGAGTTCGGAGGCCGTCCCCGGGCCGCCGCCGGTGATGACGAACATCTTGTCGAAGAACTTGAACGCGTCCATCGACCGCAGGAGCAGGGCGACCGCGACGACGCCCTTCATCTGCGGGAGGGTCACGTGCCGGAACGTGAACCATCGTCCGGCGCCGTCCATCTTGGCGGCCTCGTAGAGGTCCTCGCTGATCGCCAGTCGCCCCGTGTAGAGGATGAGGATCATGAACGGCGTCCACTGCCAGACGTCCGCGAGGAGCAGGCTGTTGAGCGCCCACGCCGGCGAGGAGATCCACTGCGGGGCGGGGAGTCCGGCGCTGGCGAGGATGTAGTTCAGCGGACCGAACGACTCCTGGAGGATGAGCCGCCACATGTAGCCGGCGACGATGGGCGCCATCATCATCGGGAGCAGCAGGATCGTGAAGAGGACCTGGTTCAGCGTGCCGCGGGTGTAGTTGGCCATGAACAGCGCGACCGCGAACCCGAGCGTGAACTGGATCCCGACGCCGAGCCCGACGTAGTAGGCGGTGTTCCACACCGAGTTCCAGAACCGGCCGCTGGTGAGGAGCTCGGCGTAGTTCTCGACGCCGATTATCTGGATCGTCTGGTTCGGGATCGTGAGGTTCAGGTTCGTGAAACTCACTCCCAGCGACCACAGCATCGGGACGATGACCAGCGCGAGCAGCGACAGGATCGCCGGCAGCGCGAACCAGTACTCGAGCCGGTCGTTGCGGAGCAGGCGGCCACGGAGGCCCTCGGCCCCGATGGTGGGGGAGTCTTTGGTTTGTGACGACATTCGTAGTTGAGGTTGGTGAACCGGT
>Ga0207797_1001353_pt1 | contig 17756 bp, 11 predicted proteins | sample PRCRCaboRojoPR_6_FD_187275 | JGI IMG/M metagenome (GOLD analysis project Ga0207797, IMG submission 187275) | Marine sediment microbial community from Cabo Rojo, Puerto Rico - PR CR 10% Liquid 1 (SPAdes) | ecosystem: Environmental > Aquatic > Marine > Coastal > Sediment | place: Cabo Rojo, Puerto...
CGGGCCATCTACCGGAAGTACTCCGACTTTCACCCGGAACTGGCCCACCGGCACGACGAGGTCGCCAACTACATGGCGGACGCGGTTGATGAGGGCAGCATCATAGACTGGGAAAGCCTCAGCCGGCAGCAGTACCGTCCCTACGTGTTCGCACAGCGTACCCTGTCGGACACCGAAAACAAGGATGCCCAGGCCCGCTTCCGTCGCCAGAAATTCACCCCGCAGCATCAATCGACCGTTCTGGACGACCACGGTCAGCTGAATATTGCCGCACGCACGGCGCGCTTCCTGAATGACGACGGCACGACACGCACCGAGGTGTACTGGACGCCCACCGCCGAGGCGCTTGTGCCTACGCAGGCGGATCGGGAACGGATGGACCAGCGATCTCGGAGCTTTGCGTCCGACGAGTTCGTGGTGCGCCTGACGGCCTCGCAGAAGGCACCCGACTATCAGACGCGCATCGTCAACCAGAAGCACTACCGCCTGACCGACGTCGGCGGGAGCGATCGTACGATTCCGGCCCGCACCTTTGCCACCACCGAGGGCGATTCCACCCTGTACCACCTCTCCGTCCAGTGGGATCAGTTCGCCATTGCGGCCGACGGGGGCCAGGCCCACGTGGGGCCGAAACTGAAGGTCGGCACGATGCGGCGTGATTCGCTGCGGGCCCTGACCGCCGACGCCCGGATCTTGGAAATGAGCGACTTGCGCCCGATGGTCGTTCCGGAGGGTGCGTCGGGGGCGTCCACCAAGAGTGCGATCCCGTATCCGTTCAAGACCGTCACCCCCGAGACGCCCCTCATGCTGTATTTCGAGGTGTACCACCTTCCGTTTGGGGCGAACGACCGAACGCGGTACACGGTGGAGTATGAGGTGCAACGCCGCACCGACCGCGGCGCCCTGGTTGACCTCTTCCGCAGCGACGACGAGGAGAGCACCACCGTCACGACGACGAACGACGGCACGAGCCGCACGGCGAAAGAGTACATCATGCTCGACCTCGCCGCGTGGGAGGTCGACGGCACCTCCGACATCACGGTCAACGTAAGGGTCACCGACGAGCGCTCGGGGCAGAGCGTGGAGCGTTCCGTCGATTTTGAGTTGGAAGACGCGAACTAATCCATACGACGTGATCCCATGGCGCGCCGCCGGCCGCCTCCTCCGGGAGACGCCCACCACGCAGACTCCTCCACGCCATGCCCAATCACGACGACTTCTTCGAGCGCGTGTGGACGGTCGTGGCGCAGATCCCGCCGGGGCGCGTCGCGACGTACGGCGACATCGCCGAGTATCTGGGACAGCGCAGCGCCGCACGCACGGTGGGATGGGCGATGAATGCGGCGGTGGGAAGCGGGCTGCCCTGCCACCGGGTGGTCAACCGAAACGGTGTCCTCACCGGAAAGCGCCACTTTGAGACGCCGGACGTTATGGAGGAGCGGCTCCGCAGCGAAGGCGTCACCTTCGTGGACGACGACCAGGTGGACCTGGAGCAGCACCGGTGGACGCCCGGTGAAGCGGCGAAGGCCTCCTCTGACGGCCCCTGAGACCGGTGGAGCCCCTCGTCTCCACAGGGGGAGCATGCGCTTCCACTGCCGGACGAGATCAGTCGGCGACGACCGGTTCTGTCATCTGCAGCGTGGCGTCGGCGTCCGTGACGCGGAGCGCCACCCGGGAGCCGATGGGCAGCGACAGCCGGGGATGAAGGTGGCCGTACCAGAGGTTTGTAGCCACGGGGTAGGGACGAGTGCCGAAGTAGTCGTTGAGCACGCGTTCGACCGAGAGGGTAGGCGCACCGTCGTCGGGAGCGGCAGGACTCAGGTCTCCGATGACGGCGCCGCCCAGATCGTCCAGCACTCCGGCCAGGTTGAGATGGGCCAGCATGCGATCCAGACGATACGGGGGCTCCTGCACGTCCTCCAGGGCGAGGATCGCGCCGGAGAGGTCGGGCATGTAGGGCGTCCCGAGCAGGCGCGTGAGCACCGACAGGTTGCCGGCGAGGAGGGGGCCGTCGGCTCGGCCTGGGCGAAGCGGCTGCAGCGACGTGTCGTCGGGGCCCGTGAAGGCGATGGATTCTCCCCCTGCCAGCGCCTGAAAAGGCGCCAGCATCCGATCGTCGTCAAGGGCCCACTCGGTTACCACCGGCCCGGAGATGCTCGTCCAACCCATCTGCCGGTAGAAGGCCCACTGGAGGACGGTGATGTCGCTGTAGCCGACGAGCAGGAGGGGAGAACGACCGGCGGCCGTTTCCATGTCCAGACGGGAGAGGAGACGGAGACTGCCGTACCCGCCTCGTGCACAGAAAATGGCTCGGATGTCGGGATCCGCGATCGCGGCATTGACCCTGCGAGCGCGGTACGCATCGGAGGCGGACAGGTAGCCGTGAGGGGCTTTTGGCGCATAGGCCGAGCGCACCTCGTAGTCCGTGCGTAGCCGATCGAGGCCGCGCCGGTACCGGTCGGCATCGCGTGGGGCACTGGCCGGGGCAACCACAGCCACCGGGTCGCCAGGACGGAGCGGGAGGGGCTTGCGGGGCATTGTCGGCCAGGGAATGGGAGGGGGACAGATGAAAGAGAGCGTGGAGGACGTCGGAGCGCCAAGAACCGATCAGCAGCGGTTTCCCCAGAACCGCTCGCAGCGGTACAGCCGTGCCTCCACACGTCTGCCGTACCGGTTCTCCATGCGCCATCATCACCGGTGGCGGAGGCCCCGGTCAAATCCACTCCTTGCGCCGGAAGTAAAGCAGGAGCAGGCCGGCGATGATGGCCATTACGCCCAGGGCGATGGGGTAGGCGTACGGGTACTGGAGTTCCGGCATGTGGGCGAAGTTCATGCCGTAGATGCCCGCGATGAACGTGAGCGGGATGAAGATGGTGCCGATGATCGTCAGCACCTTCATGATTTCGTTCATGCGGTTGCTGAGGGAGGTCATGTAGAGGTCCGTCAGTCCGTTGACGACGTCACGCATCGACTCCACGAGGTCGATCACCTGCACGGCATGATCGTACACATCGCGCACGAACGGACGGGTGTCCTCGTGCCACAGGGGCGAGTCGATGCGTTCGAGGTGAGCAAGGAGGTCGCGAACGGGCCACGTCATGCGGCGCATGAACACGAGATCGCGACGCAATTCGTTCAGTTCCTCCTGCGTCTTTGGGGACGGGTTCTCCAGGATGTCGTCCTCGAGGGCTTCGGTCCGTGTGCCGAGGGCATCGAGGGCCACGAAGTACTGATCGACGATGACGTCGAGCAGCGCGTAGGCGAGGTAATCGGCACCGGCCGTGCGGATGCGTCCGCGACCGTTGCGAATGCGGTTGCGCACGGCGTTGAAGGGCTCGGCCGACGACTCCTGGAACGAGAGCACGTAGCTGTCTCCCACGATCAAGCTGACCTGCTCCGCGCGGATGTTCGTACCGCTGGGATCGACGTCGAGCCGCTTCACGACCACGTACAGGTGGTCGTCGAACACCTCCAACTTCGGACGCTGATGGGTGTTGGCAATGTCTTCCTGAACGAGCAGGTGCAGGCCGAAGAAGTCCCCCAGTTGCTGAATCACGTCCACGTTGTGAACGCCGGTGACGTGGAACCAGGAGGTCGTTTCGGGGGCTCGGTATCTGGGAGGGATGTGCGCGGGGTCGATCGTCGCCTCGTCCAATTGCCCGTCGGCGTAATCGGTGACGCGAACCGTCACCGGTTCGGGCGATCCTTCGCCGACGAAGACGACACTTCCCGGGGGCATTCCAACCTTCCGGTGCGGGGGCCGGTCGGACGAGGGGCTGCGGCCAAACGGGCTCAGAAAACGAGAAAGCACGAGCGTACGGTTTCGACGAGGCACAATGCCGGACCAATAAGAAAAGCCCCCTCGCCCAGACGGACAAGGGGGCTTCCCAAGGTTCGTAGTGCAGATTCGAGCAAGGGCGGCGCTATTTCTCTTCACCTTCCGCAGCCGTGGAGGTCGCCTCCGTTTCGTCATCGGCCTCTCCGTTTTCAGGAGGCTCCGCATCGGCTTCGGCGTCTACCTCTGCCTCTTCGTCCTCACCGGCTGCGTCGTCCGACTCCACAACTTCGAAGGAAAGTTCCTCCTCGTCGTCCTCGTGGGTAATTTTCACGACGTCGCCCTCGCTGATGCGGTCGTGGAGGATGTCCTCGGCCATCGGGTCTTCGACGTACTTCTGCAGGGCGCGGCGCAAGGGGCGGGCGCCGTACTTCGGGTCGAAGCCCTTGTCGGTGAGGAACTCTTTGGCATCGCCGTCGAATTCGAGGCTCAGGCCCAGCTCCTCGGCCCGGTCGAAGAGATCCTCCGACATGATGTCGATGATGTCGAAGATGTTGTCCTTGTCGAGCGGGTGGAAGACGATCACATCGTCAATCCGGTTTAGGAACTCCGGATTGAAGACATTCTTGAGCGCATCCTCCACCGTCGACTTCATCGACTGGTAGTTCATGTCGCCGTCGGCCTCGGCCTGACTGAAGCCGATGCCCTTGCCGAACGACTTGATGTCCTGCGTTCCGATGTTGGACGTCATGATCAGGATCGTATTCCGGAAGTCGACCCGGCGACCCAGACTGTCGGTCAGAATGCCATCGTCCAGCACCTGCAGCAGGATGTTGAAGACGTCCGGATGGGCCTTCTCGATCTCGTCAAGCAGGACCACGGAGTACGGCTTGCGGCGCACCTTCTCGGTAAGCTGGCCGCCTTCTTCGTGGCCCACGTAGCCCGGAGGGGCCCCCACCAGTCGGCTGACGCTGAACTTCTCCATGTACTCGCTCATGTCGATCCGGATGAGCGAGTCCTGCGAGTCGAACAGGTACTCGGTGAGCACCTTGGCAAGCTCGGTTTTGCCGACGCCCGTGGGGCCGAGGAAGATGAACGAACCAATCGGCTTCTCGGGATCCTTCAGCCCGGCCCGCGTCCGGCGGATGGCCTTCGAAAGCTTCTGAATGGCCTCGTCCTGCCCGACGACGCGCTCCTTGAGCGACTCCTCCATCTTGAGGAGCTTCTTCTGCTCCGGCTCGCTGATCTTGTCGACCGGAATGCCGGTCATCATGGCCACGACCTGGGCGATGTCCTCTGAAGACACGTCGTGGACCTCCGTCTCGGCTTTCTCCTCCCAGTTCTTCTTGGCCTGCTCCAGCTCTTCCTGAAGGGTCTTCTCCTTGTCGCGGAGACGCGCCGCCTCCTCAAACCGTTGGCTCTTGACGACCTGATTCTTCTCCTTGCGGACATCCTCGATTTTCTCTTCAAGCTCGAGGATTTCCGGGGGAACCTTGATGTTGGAGAGGTGGACGCGGGCGCCCGCCTCATCCATCACGTCGATCGCCTTGTCCGGCAGGAACCGGTCGGTGATGTACCGGTCGCTAAGCTGAACGGCCAACTCGATGGCCTCCTCCGAGTAGAGAACGTTGTGGTGCTCCTCGTAGTGCTTCTTGATGTTCATCAAGATGTTGTGGGTCTCCTCCGGCGTGGAGGGGTCCACAATGATCTTCTGGAAGCGCCGGTCGAGGGCACCGTCCTTCTCGATGTTCTGGCGATACTCGTCCAGCGTCGTCGCGCCGATGCACTGCAGGTCGCCGCGGGCGAGAGCCGGCTTGAACATGTTGGACGCATCGAGACTGCCCGACGCACCTCCGGCTCCGACGATGGTGTGAATCTCGTCGATGAACAGGATGACGTTCGGGCTCTTCTCAATCTCCTTCATGACCGCCTTCATCCGCTCCTCGAACTGGCCCCGGTACTTGGTACCGGCCACCAGCGAGGCGAGGTCGAGCGTCACGATGCGTTTGTCGTAGAGCACACGACTGACCTTGCGCTCCACGATCCGCATTGCGAGGCCCTCGGCGATCGCTGTCTTTCCGACACCGGGTTCACCAATGAGAACCGGATTGTTCTTCTTGCGCCGGCTCAAGACCTGAGCGACGCGCTCAATCTCTTTCTCGCGTCCGATCACCGGATCGAGTTCGTTCTCTTCGGCGAGCTCCGTGAGGTCGCGACCGAAGTTATCAAGAACGGGTGTCTTGCTCTTTTCTGACATACCACTGCTTTCTTTTCCGTATCCCGAAGAGAGGCGGCTTCCAGAGCCGCCGCTGCCGCTTGAAGATGACGATGACGTCTTGCCGCTGATGATGGAGTCCAGCTCGTTGCGAACGGCATCGTAGGTGATTGAGAAGCCTTGCTGCAGAATCTGCGCCGCGACGTTCTCGTTGTCGCGCAGCAGGCTCAGCAGCAGGTGCTCGGTCCCAATCACATCGCTCTTGTAGAGCTTGGCCTCCAGGTACGTGATCTTCAGCACCTTTTCGGCCTGTTTCGTCAGGGGGATGTTGCCCACCGACATGGGGTTGCCCGTGCTCCGCACCGTATCCTCCACGGACTCCTTTAGCTCTAGCAGATCACACCCGAGGTTGCGCAGGATCTTAATGGCGATCCCTTCCCCCTCGCGGATGATGCCGAGCAACAAATGCTCTGTACCGATGTAATCGTGTCCGAGCCGCATTGCTTCCTCGCGGCTGTACGATATTACGTCGCGGACACGATTTGAAAAGTTACCTTCCATATCAAAGGAGCTTCGTGATCAAGAGCGCAGCCCTCTACGCTCTGCGTGAGAACGGGAAGAGGAGCCCCTCCAGGTGGCCGCACTGCAGGGGAATCGTCGATTCCGGAGAACTCGATGCCCGCCCTCACATCTGAGAACACGACAGATATCGTACCCCGAGGATCGCTGCTCTGTTCCTCTGGCCGCGTTCAGCCCCCGGGGGTGGTTGTAAAGACGTGGGAATAAGGCCCCTCTCCAGGCCGCGCCCTCCCGCCGGAAGCCGCGGGCCGGGACGGTTTCGCCGTGCCGTGCGTCAAAAAGAGGAGGGAAGAGGACGGAATCGTTGGGCGCGGTCCGTGGCCAGGACCGCCGGCTTGGGTTCTAGCGCGGGTGGCGCTGAGGCAGGTTCTATGCCGCAAAAGTTCTATGCCGCAAAACTGGCGCCGCAGCCGCAGGTCTCGGTAGCGTTCGGGTTCTCGAAGGTGAAGCCCCGAGCGTTCAGCCCGTCGTGGTAATCGACGGTTGTACCCATAAGGTACAGGCCGTGTCGCTTGTCCATGAACACGGTGATGCCGTCGATCTCGAACTGCTGGTCCTGCTCGCGTTCGCGGTCAAATCCGAGGATGTAACTCATGCCTGAACAGCCGCCTCCCTTCACGCCGACGCGCAGCCCGTAGCCGTCCGGAATCTTCTTGGTTTGCATGATCTTGCGGATCTCCTTCGCCGCCCTGGGGCTGAACTGAATGGGGGATTCCGTCTGGGTGGAAGTCATCGCTTCGGCCATAACTCAAGAAGGCCCTGTTGGTGAGAGCGTGCGGGCAGCGGTGGTACACCGCCATTGCATCGGATGCAACGGGGGCGCGAAAAATCCTGTTCCGGATTCTGCGTTCTGGGGGGTGCGAACCCGGGTACGCGGTAGGGGGCTGGACTGTGGGCGGTGTGGTTGCGGCGGGGGCTGACCGGGAGGCCCTGTTTCCTCTTTGGTGCTTCCCGCCTCCTGGGCTTACTCCATGGGCCGGGCGAGAACCACGGGAGCCTTCATGCGGCTCACGGCTCCGGTTTCGGCGCTGACAGCCTCAACGAGCACCACGTAAATCCCCATGCGCAGGCGGCGATTGTTGTCGTCGCGCCCGTTCCAGATGATTTCGCCCGTACGCCCGGTCAGGCGCGCCTCCTCCAGCGTTCGAACGTGGCGCCCGAGCGCGTCGTAAATGCGACAGCGTACGAGGCTGGGCACCGCCGCCGTGGCAAAGCGGATGCGCGTCCCGCCGTCTCGCTCGATGGAGAACGGGCTGGGCGAAATCGTGAGTGTCTCGGAGGGCGGGTCGGGTGCGGGCCGAATGCCCATGGCGTTCGGGCGACCCGGTGTGCCGCCCGCCACCGAGGCGCTGCTGGTCCAGTTGTCCGGCACTTGAGCGGCTGCCGTCGGACTAATGCGTTCCAGCGAGGTCCCCTTCGTTTCACGAAGCGCCTCGGCATGCCAGTCGGGGCGGTACCGCACCGTGTCCAGCAGCCCCCCGTCGGCCCGGTGGACGCGCACGGCGTCCCCGTCGTTGTTGAGGCGCAGGCTGGAAGCGTCAATGGGGAGAAGGGTCACGTCATCCTGTCGGAAATCGATGCCGGGAAAAGCCCGTGCAAGCGCAGACGTTTCGGCGGGACGGTCGCCGGCCTCTCGGTCGGCAAAGACCACGGCGAAGCCGTTGGGCGGCAGCGCGACCCGGTTTGCGAGAACGGTCGTGTCGGCCGTGCCCCGCTCCGTGGGGCGATCGGTGAGGAACGCGCGATGGAGCGTCAGCGGCCGGTCCGAAAGGTTGAACAGCTCGACGTATTCCGGCTGGTCGGGGCGCGCATCGAAGGCATCGGCCAGGGGATCGAACAGGATCTCGTTCACCACAACGTCGCCGGGTGTGGGCTGCAGGGCGAGGGGCAGGGAGGTCGGCGCAAGCACGTTGCCGGTCAGATCGGAGAGGCCCTGCATTGCCACGGTCCGGCTCGTGAGAGGAGCGTCGACGTCCACGTGCACCGTGCGTGCATCCAGAAGCGTCGCCGCCCGGGGCACCACGCCGTCGAGCGCGAAGGCCGAGGGGATCACCGACGCCGGCGCCAGAGGTTCGTTGAAGTGGATCGCAGCGGTCGACGGGCCGATCTGCTGGGCAAACTGCGGGGCCGGTGGAGCGATGTCCGGGGCGTAGCGGCTGTTCTTTGCACCGGGGGTGGCGCCCTCGGCAGCAGTGGAGCCGGCGAAGTTGGAGGCGGCGCGCGAGGGCCCGGCAGGGTCGATGCGCTCCAGAGACCGGCCGTCGTTTCCGCCCCAGGCCGGGGCGTATGGAACGGCGTCGATGACGGCATCCGCCCCCCGAAGGGTGGGCGTGTCGCCGCTGTTGTTCAGGGCCGGCCACGGCGACACCTCGATGGGGACGATCTCCGCAGCACGGTCCGGAAACTGTGCGGCAAAGGCCTCCGCGTCTGCAACGAGTACCACAAAGGTGCCGGGTGCGAACGGCGCCGCGTCGTCTGTGAGGGGCACCGGAGCATCCCGGTCGTCCGACAGGGTGAACTGGCGCAGCGCGAACGTCTTGTCCGAGCGGTTCAGCAACTCAACGAACTCACTTCCGTCGTCGTCCGGCGCGTAGAGCACCTCGTTGATGACGACGTCGCGGCGCGCGGGCGTCTCGGGGCGCACGACGGAGAACGACGTGCGGTCTTCGGTACGCCGGTTGCCACTCGGGTCCGCGATGCGGGTGGCGACCAGCGTGTAGGTGCCGACGCCGAGGGGCGCCCGCAGTGCGATCCGGACCCGCGATGCATCGGCCGGGTCGAGGGCGACGCTGCGAATAGCGGGAGCCGACGGCGGCTCCAGGCGAAACTGGTCGGGCGCGAGGCCGACGGCGAGAATTTCTGAAAAGACGGCAACGATGGAGTCTGCGGCCGCGGTCGCGAAGGCCTGCTCCAAGATCGGGGCGGTCGTGTCCGGCGCGAAGAGACTGTTGCGCGCCCCGGGCGTGGCGCCGGCCTCTGCCGTCGACGTGCCGAAGTTGCCCGGATCGGTGGAGGCTCCCGCCGGATCGATGCGCTCCAGCGAGGCGCCGTCGGATCCGCCCCAGCTTGCGTCGTAGTCGACCGCGTCGATGGGGAGGCCGCTGCATCGAATCGTCACGCGGTCGCCGCTGTTGTTCAGGCCCTCCCAGTCCGGGGGCGCCAGCACGTCGACCTCGGGGAAGGCAGCCGCGAACGCCGATGGGTCGCGGACGAGGACCGCGAAGCGACCGGCCTCCAGCCAGGTCTCGGTCGCGGCGATGGGATCGAAGTCGAGATTGCCGTCGGCGTAGGTGCACGCCGAAAGATCGATGGGCTGATCGCTTCGGTTCAGCACCTCAATGAACTCGTTGGTCGAAGGATCGGGGGCGTACAGGATTTCGTTGATGACGAGATCCTGGGCAGCCGGTTGAGCGCGACTTGGAGCCGACAGCAGCAGAACAAGAACGGCGGCGAACAAGAGACGGAGCATGGGTCCCGGAAGAGACAGACGAGGCCAATGCCGATCCAGCGAGCGCGGATCGACGGAGATGAATCTTTAATGTAGCCGTTGCACCCGCGCCGCGCAAGATGCATGGGCGACAATGGAGGACGGGCGCATGGATCTATGCCCCCGAGGGCCGGACGCGGAGGCCCGTGGCGTCCGTGTGGGCCTGTGGGAACGGGGATGGGGGGACTATCCGGGACGAGAGGACGGGCGTCGGGGGCTCAGATGTAATGAGATCGCCACGGCCGCATCCGTTGAGCCTGGAAGCGGTTGCGTTTTCGAAGACGTTCCGCTCTTTTGTGCATAACGTGGAACGTTGCCCCCACCCGTTGTTCACGTTTTTTCGGCCTGTCGTCCCATGGCTCCCGAGACTCATCCCGACCCGCTCGTCGAAGAGCACCGCGTTCACGAGGGACTTCGCATTCGTCCTGGCAAGCCGTATCCGCGCGGTGCGACGTGGGACGGAATAGGGGTCAACTTTGCCCTCCACAGCGAGCACGCCGAAAAGGTCGAACTCCTTCTCTTCGACGGCCCGAGCGCAACCGAGCCGGCGGTGACCTTCGAAATGCCGGAGCGGACCGGCCCCATGTGGCACGGCTACGTGGAGAATATTCGTCCGGGACAGCTCTACGGTTATCGCGTCTACGGCCCGTACGACCCGGCCAACGGGCACCGGTTCAATCCCAACAAGGTGCTGCTCGACCCCTACGCAAAGGCCATTGGTCGCCCGCTCCGCTGGGACGACAGCTTGTTCGGCTACGAAGTGGGCAGCGACGACAATGATCTATCGTTCAGCACGCGAGACAGCGCGCCGTATGCTCCGCTGGGGGCCGTCGTCGAGGAGTCGTTTGCGTGGGGCAACGACCAGCCGCCCGAGATCGCATGGGAGGACACCATCATTTACGAGACCCACGTCAAAGGGCTTACCCAAAACCATCCCGACGTGCCAGAGCCGCTGCGGGGAACGTACCTGGGCTTGGCGTCCGAACCGCTCATCGACCACTTCAAGAAGCTGGGGATCACGACCGTCCAGCTCCTGCCGGTGCACGCCAAGCTGCAGGATCGCTTCCTGCTGGAGAAGGGGTTGCGCAACTACTGGGGCTACAACACGCTCGCGTATTTCGCGCCGGAGCCCGAGTACGCCACCAACGGCCCGCTGACGGCCGTGCGCGACTTCAAGATGATGGTGCGTACCCTGCACAACGCCGGGCTGGAGGTCATCGTGGATGTCGTCTACAATCACACCTGCGAGGGCAGCCACATGGGCCCTACGCTCTCTCTGCGCGGCATCGATAACAAGACCTACTACAAGCTGAACCCCGACGACGACCGGTACTACATGGACTACACCGGAACGGGCAACACGCTCGATCCGGGCAACTCGTACGTTCTCCAGATGATCATGGACAGCCTGCGCTACTGGGTGACGGAGATGCACGTGGACGGCTTCCGCTTCGATCTGGCCTCGGCCCTGGCGCGCGAGTTGTACGACGTGGACATGCTGGCGCCCTTCTTCAAGATCGTCCAGCAGGATCCGGTGCTGAGCCAGGTGAAGCTCATCGCCGAGCCCTGGGACGTGGGGCCGGGCGGCTACCAGGTCGGTGGCTTTCCCTGGCAGTGGGCCGAATGGAACGGCAAATACCGGGATGTCCTCCGTCGCTTTTGGCGTGGCGACAGCGGGCTGACCGGTCGCGTGGCGACGCGCATCGCCGGGTCCAGCGATCTCTACGAAAACTCCGGGCGGCGTCCGTTTGCGTCCATCAACTTCCTGACCGCGCACGACGGCTTTACGCTCGAAGACCTCGTCAGCTACGAGCGAAAGCACAACGAGGCCAACAAGGAGGGAAATGAAGACGGCCACGACGACAACCACTCCACGAACTGCGGCCAGGAAGGGCCCACAACCGACCCGGACGTGCTGGAGTGCCGAGACCGCCGCAAGCGCAGCCTGATGGCCACGCTGCTCCTGTCGCAGGGCGTGCCCATGATCCTCGGCGGCGACGAGCTGTCCCGCACCCGTCACGGCAACAACAACCCGTACTGCCAGGACAACGAGATCACCTGGTTCGACTGGGACCTCGATGCGCGGGAGCAGGACTTCCTGGAGTTCGTGCAAGATCTGACGGCGTTCCGCAAGGCGCACCCGACGTTTCGCCGGCGGCACTTTCTCACGCCGACCGATGGCGAGGCGGGCACCGGCGACGTGCGGTGGTGGCACCCCGATGGGCACGAGATGGAGCGGGAGGACTGGGAAGACGACCGGCTGCGGGCCTTCGGGTTTGTGCTGCGGGGAACGCTCGATAAAACGACGCCCCAGGGCGAAACGGTTCAGGACGACGCGTTCCTCGTGCTCATGAATCCGGAGGCCGAACCGGTCACGTTTGTTCTTCCGGAGGAAACCAACGACCTGGACGACGCCTCGTGCGACGCCTGGACCGTCATCGAACCGCTGCGTGGCATGCTCGACACGGACACGCCCACCTTCGATCCCGGTGCCCACCTCACCCTGGGCGCCCATCTGCTCGTCGCTCTCCAGGCCGACCGGTAGGCCCCGTGCGCATCCGCCCGGGCGCTACTCCACCTGGGCCGGAACGTCCTGCTCTTCGTAGGCGCCGAGGCTGTCGAATCGTGCGAGGCGCTGGTCGCGGAGCGTGGATGCATCCAACGCGGCGAGATCGTCGAGCACCGAGGCAATCGACTGGCCGACGTTCGCGAAGGTGACCTCTGGGTCGCGATGCGCACCGCCGACGGGCTCCGGCACGATCTCGTCGACGATGTTGAGCTCCAGCAAATCGGCGGCGGTCAGCTTGAGAGCGCGGGCAGCATCCTCCTTGAAGTCCCACGACCGCCACAGAATCTGAGAGCAACTCTCCGGGGCGATGACCGAATACCAGCTGTTCTCCAGCATCAGCACGCGGTCGCCCACGCCGATGCCGAGCGCACCGCCCGAGGCGCCTTCGCCGATGATGACCACGACGATGGGCACCGGCAGCCGGGCCATCTCGAAGAGGTTGCGGGCGATGGCCTCGGCCTGTCCGCGCTCCTCGGCCTCCTTGCCGGGATAGGCGCCCGGCGTGTCAAGCAGCGTGAGGACCGGCTTCTCGAACTTGGCCGCCATCTTCATGAGGCGCTCGGCCTTGCGATAGCCCTCGGGGTTGGGCATGCCGAAGCGCCGGTACTTGCGCTCCTTGGTGTCGCGGCCCTTCTGGTGGCCCATGATCATGACCGTCCGGTCGGTGCCGCCATACCGGCTGCCTTTGAACGTGGCAAGACCGCCGACGATGGCCGTGTCGTCGCCGTAGGCGCGGTCGCCGTGAAGCTCGACGAAGCCATCGGTCAGGGCTTCGATGTGGTCGAGGGTGTAGGGGCGCTGCGGGTGGCGGGCAATCTGCACGCGCTGCCAGCGCGTCAGGTTGCGATAGATCGAGGTCCGGAGGCGCTCCACGCGTTCCTCCAGCGCACTGATCTCGGCCGAGAGGTCCTCGGGATTCTCGCGGTTGAGCGAGCGCATTTCCTCGAGCTTTTCCTCCAGCTCGAACAGCGGCTTTTCAAAGTCGAGCAGAAACTGATCGTCGGCCATAACCGGAAGGGATGGTGCAAACGCCTGAAGTCTACATTTGCCAAAAATGGGGAGTGGGCGCCCCAATGGCAACGCGTTTGCGGCCTGCGCCTCCGGAGGAAGGAGAATTTTTTGGCAACGATGAAGGGCGCAGAACCTGTTTTGCTTCGTCCTTCCGGGCTCCGAGCGGGGCCGACGGGCTGCAAATCGCACCGCTCTTGAGCCGTGGTTCCCCTACAAGCCGCGATCGGAGGCCGAGTTTCGCCGGTTCGCTGCTCGCTCTCGCGAGGAGCCATCACCCTCGCAGCTCCTGAAGGCTACAGAGGCGGGTCACGAAACACACGCGAAACCAGAAGGCTGCCGTCTGGCGTGGCGCGGCTACTCGCAGAGGTCGTTCAACTCGGCATCGGAAGTCTGGAGCACCTCGCCGTCCTGCGTCGGCATCGTCAGGGTTTGGCGGGACGATCCTTCGGAGCCGAGCGTGCCGATGAACTCATAGTCCTGCCCCGGGGTCACGGCAAAGAGCTTCACGAGAGCGCGATCGAAGGTGGTCGGGGTGCCGCTGGTGAAGATCTCAATGTTGTTTTTCGCGACGGAGCGGTACGGGTCGTCCGATCCGGCCGTGCGGTAGTTCACCGTGTAGCCGTCCACGGTCCCGGAGACCGGGATGCTCTGTCCGGCGGGGCAGTCGGGAACCAGCTCCACCGCGGCGTCGATGCGATCCGTCGCCGGCGCCGGGAGCGTGGTCTCCGCCGAGCCGCGACACCAGTTCACCGCGACCGTCTGGGACTGATCGTCCGGCGCGGTGACGGCAACCTCAACGGGGCCAATGTCCGGAATCGGTCCGTCGAACAGGTCCGAGGGCGTGATGACCACCGCGTCGGAGGCGTCGGAGAACGAGGCCTCTACGGAGAGACCCTGGCTCGCAAAGCTGATATCGATCGAGCCCGACTGTCCGTTCCGATTCACCACCAGTTCGCCGGCGGGCGCGCACGTATTGGGCAGCTCCAGGCCGAAGGTCGAGATGGTCTCGCTCAACAGGCGGACAGAGATCGGTCCGAACACGAGACCACTCGGCGAGGTGATCGTGACCCTGTCGCCGTTGATGGACAGGTGCCATCCTCCGTGGGCTTTGGCCGTGCGCGCCAGGGCCGGGCTGGCGGCATCCGGGGTCACGCGCGTGGTTTCCCCTGTTTCCGGGTTCACGAAGACGAGAACGGGGGTTCCGTTCTGGGGAGGGAGGGCCGGCAGGTCGGCTGTGATGGACGTGGAGTTTCCTTCCGCATTGTCGAAGTGGCCGGCGCGCCGACCGCTTTCATCCGCAACGTGGAAGCGGAGGGCGCCCTGAATCAGACGGCGCGACCCGTCGCTGTTCGCCAGGGCCTCGGCCGGGAGCAGATTCTGGGCATCGGCCGAGTTGTCATAGACCGACAGATCGGTCGTGACCTGTCCCTGCAACGGGGCGCCATCGGCGGTCTTCAGGGTCGTTCCCTGGGGAATGCTTGCGGAGGCCTGCGCGGCGCTCGGCTCGTCGGAGGTAGGGTCGGTTTGCAGCTCCACGTCGGAGGTCGTGACGCCGTTGGTGGTCGGGGTGCGGTGGCGATGTCCCTGCGTTCCTGCGGGCGCGTGCTCGGGGTTGTCCGGCGTGAGGCGAAGGGTGCGCGTGATCGACCCCTCACGCGTGATGCGAACCGGGACCGAGGTCGGCACGTAGCCGTCGGCCTGCACGCGAAGTCGCAGGCGGGCCGGGTCGTCCGACGACGGGCTCCGGGTGGAGTCCAGGCCGAAGCTGGCGAATCCGTCCGCGAAGACAAGCTGATCGATCGGGTCACTGTAAATGTCCCAGACTTCGGAGGCGTCGTTGCCCTCAAACGTCACGCGCACGTCGTTCGAGACGGGTGCGTCGGTGGAGGCATCGATGGCCTGCACGTTCACGACGGTAGCGAGCGGGGGCAGCTCCACGACGATGTCGAACTCGTCAAAGGCGTCGGAGGCGGCATTGAAGTCGCATCCACTCATGACGAGCAGCGCGGTGCCAACGAGGAGGAAGGCGAGGACAGAACGGGTCATGGACGTCAGCATTCGGGTGATGAATCGGGGTGGGCGTCAGAGGAGCAGGAGGTGGAGGGGCTACAGCTGGAGCGCCACGCCGAAGGCTAGGTGCGGCAGGACGACGAAACTTTCGAGTCCGTCGTTGAGGAGGGCGGCATTTTGCGCGGTGGGTTTGATGAGCCCGGTGCCTTCCATCTCGATGTCGGGCGCGCCGGTGTAGTAGGCGCCAATCTCGATGAGAAAGCTCCAGCGACTGTTGACCGCGTCGCCGAAGCCGATGCCTGCGTAGGGGGCCACCGGCGGATAGGAAGCCGTGGCCTGCAGCGAACCGAGCTTCTCGGGGGAGAACGTCTTGACGTCCGAGTACGCGTAGGGCTCGGTGGGGACGACCTGCGCGTCCACCGTGGTAATGTTCAACAGGGCGCCGCCCGACAGATGAAAGGCGGTCTTGAAGGGGTGCCATTCGAGGCGCGCCTCGGGGCCGCCGAGCGTGAGGTCCGCGTCGGTCGCGGCCGTCACGTCGTCGTCTTCGAACTCCTCGGTGTAGGTGTACGGCAGGTAGGAGCCGCGCAGACGCACGCGCAGCGCGTCGCTCGCCTTGATGTGCAGATCGGCACTGGGGCCGAGCGACGAGGCGTGCACCGACAGGGCCACCCCGCTCTGGGCGTGCCCAGCCTGCGGCAGGAGGCCGAGCCCCATCGTGAGCGCGGCGAGAAGAACGACGACGGGAACGGCAGGGGGGAAAGACAGGCTCGCGACGGGACGCCCGAAGCGAGCCGGTGAGAGGGCGATCATAGCGGGTCCGTCGAGACGGGAAAGGAGCGTTGGCCAGACGAAAGCGAAGCACGGAACAAGGGCCGTCTCGCGGCCCGCCGTGCACGCGTCTCAACGGACAATAGACGTGCCAATTTTTTGGAGGCCGCTCACGCCCCCGGGCTCCGCAGTGGGGACGTTCAACAACGGAAAAAAGTGCCGGGCGTTACGAAACGTCACCAGGCCGTCCTGGCCGACGCGGAGCCGGGTCATGCGTCGGCGTCCGGCGCTTCGGCCTCGGCCAGCGTGCGGCGCTTCACGGCATCGAGGTGCTGCAGGGCGTCGTCGCGGTCGGCGGGCAGGTCGTCGTTGAAGACCGCGTCCTTGACGGCCCCCGTGGCCCGGCGCTCCGGACCCTCCATGCGGCGGAGCATGGTCTCGAAGAGCTCGCCCCGGCGCAGGGCCTCATCCTTGATCTGCATCAGATAGTCGAAGGCCGCGTCGTGCGCGTTCGGGATCTTGCCGTCCAGGATGGCTTCCCGAATCCACGTCTTGGCGATGCCGACGGCCACGCCCTCGTCGATCCCGAGCGTGTCCATGATCTCGTAGCCGTCAACCGGGGGCTCGAAGTTGCGCAGGCGGTCTTTCTCTTCGACCTCACGCATCTTTTCCTCCACGCGGTCGAATGCGCGCAGGTAGCGCCGCCGCCGTTGCGGATTGCCGCTGGTCACGTCGCTGCGCACGAGCGTCATAAGGTCGTCGATGTCGTCGCCGGCCTCGTACAAGAGACGGCGAACGGCGGAGTCCGTCACGTCTTCGTCGACCAGTGCGATGGGGCGGTGATGCAGGCGCACCATCTTCTGCACGTAGTCGAGCCGCTGATCGGTCGGCAGGCGCAGCGCGCGGAAGAGGTCCGGGATCATCCGGGCGCCCTTGTCTTCGTGCCCGTGGAAGGTCCAGCCGTCGTGCGGACTGTAGTGCTTCGTTTGCGGCTTGGCGATGTCGTGGAAGAGCGCGGCCCACCGGAGCCAGCGCGTGTCTTCGGGGTCGCGGTCCTGCGTCCGCTCCGCGAGGTTGTCGAGCACCTGCAGGGTGTGGTAGAAGTTGTCCTTGTGCGTGCGTCCGTCCACCTCGTCGACGCCCTTGAGGGCCTGGAGCTGCGGGAGGATGTGCTCGAGCACGCCGGTGGCTTCCAGGATCTTGAAGCCGATCGACGGCTCGTCGCAGACGATGATTTTTTGCAGCTCGTCGGTGATGCGTTCCTGGCTCAGGATGTCGACGCGGTGCGCCTTGTTCCGCATGGCGTGGAAGACGCGGTCGGAGACGCGAAACGCGAGTT
>Ga0207797_1001354_pt1 | contig 17753 bp, 3 predicted proteins | sample PRCRCaboRojoPR_6_FD_187275 | JGI IMG/M metagenome (GOLD analysis project Ga0207797, IMG submission 187275) | Marine sediment microbial community from Cabo Rojo, Puerto Rico - PR CR 10% Liquid 1 (SPAdes) | ecosystem: Environmental > Aquatic > Marine > Coastal > Sediment | place: Cabo Rojo, Puerto...
AATCGTCAAACGGGTTGACACCATTCCCCGGCGTGCTCTCACCATCCCCGTCGTTCGATGACCCGGTGCCGTCGCCCTCGGTGATGGGACCGGTGTCGCCCTCGTGGTTGAAGGTGCAGACCACCGTCTCGCCGGCTTCGAGGTTGAAGATGGCCGTGCGCGTCTGCGGATCCCCACTGCTCGCCGTGGTGCTGGCGCCGTCGTCGCACACGACCTCGGTCAGCTCGAAGTCGGGGGCGGGATCGACCTCCGTGGTCGTGTACGTACCGGGCGGGAGATCGGCGACGACCAGGGTGCCGCCGGCCGAGATCGTCCCCGATGGCACCCCCGTGTACTGGAACGACCCCGTCGCGCTCTCCGGGGTGACCTCGGCCGCCACCACGATGGCGCCGCGGCGGGCGTTGGTGAACTCGCACGTGACCATCTCACCGGGGTCGATGTTGAAGATCGCCGAGCGCGTCGTGGGGTCGCCACCGCTGACCGTGGCGCTTCCGCCGTCGTCGCAGCTGATCTCCACCAGATCGAACTGCGGCGCCGGATCCGCCTCGGTCGTCGTATACGTGCCCGGTGGGAGCTGCGCGGCGACCAGCGTGCCGTCGGCAGATATCGTCCCGCTCGGCACGCCGGTGAACAGGAACTGTCCCTCAAGGCCTTCGGGGGTTGTATCTGTAACCACGACGGCGGTCCCGCGCTGGGTGTTCGTGAACGTGCACTGAATCGTCTCACCGGCGTCCAGGTTGAGCACGGCCGCGCGCGTCTGCGGGTCGCCCCTGCTCGCCAGCTCGCTATCCCCCTCCTCGCACCGCACGGCGGTCAGGTCGAAGTCCGGTGCGGGGTCGACCTGCGTGGTCGTGTAGGTGCCCGGCTCCAGATCGGTGACGACCAGCGTGGCATCTACGGAGACCGTCCCCGACGGGACGCCCGTGAACTGGAACGTCCCCGCCTGCCCGGCCGGGTCCGTCTCGACGGCGATAATCACTGTCCCGGTGGACATATCACCGCCGGGGTCGCCAGCGGGGTCCTCGCCGGTCCCCTCCACCAGGCTACATCCCACGGCGACCAGCATCAGTAACAAGAGAGAGAATCCCCAGCCCGTCCATCGCCCGCGCATCACCCACCTCCTTGTAAGCCCGCCGGGGCCTCTGGCGCCCCGGTATACGTTGATAACATAAATATTATAGACTATTATCTTACTTTTGTCAAGGGTATGCTGTCAGGGTCAGGTCAGCAGGGCGATCGCCTTTGGCAAGCTCGGCGTCGGACTCGTCATTCTGAGCGACCAGAGGGAGCGAAGAATCTCTGGCCGGGATTGCGGGAGCGAGATTCTTCGTCGCTGCAGCCGCTGCGCTTCCTGCGCTCCTCAGAATGACATGTCTACAGAGGTCGAAATCCATATGCGATTGCCCTGGTCATGTCAGGAGACAGCGAGGACACAGAGGAGGCCACCACTGGCCTGATCGCCGAACACACCGGCGGGGCCGGGCGTGCCGCCCGGCAGGAGCGGTGGGTTGGGGGGCTGCGCTTCGGGGTGGGCGTCGCGTCCCGGTGGAGTGATTTGTCGAGAGGCCCGCGGATGAGATGCGGTCACGTGATCGACGGCGTTGCCAGGCCAGAAAGGGTGGAGTAGAATCGGCTTATCCAGGATGACGATCGGTGGGCTTCGGGGGCGGCCGGGAGACCTGAGGCAATCGGGGCGTTACTCGGAGGGGGCAACAGAATGGGGAATGGGGTACCTGGGAGGGGAGAGGGGCGACCGTTCAGGCCAAGCTCGATCGACGGCCTCAATCGTTGGGTGGGAAGGCTGACGATACCTGCCTGGATCACGTTTGTCGTTTTCGGATTCGTGCTGGTTGGGGTGCAGCTGCTTTTCCTCTGGCCGGAGGCGGGTCTGGAGGAAACAGAGCTCCTGCCGGTCGTTATCTACAACGGGCTTTTCACTTCCTACCTCCTGGCGTTGATCTACCTCCTGGATAATCGGGCGGTGTCTTCCCTGAGCGGTATGAGATCCGCGCTGGATACGACGGCGTCCGAATTCGAGGCATGGGCATATCGGCTGGCGACGATGCCTTCTCCCCTGCCACTGGCGGTAGGCCTGACGATGGTGGTCGTGGTGGTGCTCATGGAGCGGTTGTCGACCACGCCCGTACGCTACGCAGCGCTCGAGCAGCTCCGCACGTTCGGGGTCGTGTTTCAGATCGTCGATAAGAGCTCGGCGTTCCTGTTTGGCGTTTTCATCTATCATACCATCCGGCAACTCCGTCTGGTCAGTAGGATCAACTCGAGCTATGTGCGCATCAGCCTCTTCGACCATAGGCCGCTACAGGCGTTCTCGACGCTGACGGCGTCGACGGCCGTAGGCCTCCTGGTTGGCATCTATGGGTGGATGTTGATCAATCCAGACCTGTTGGCGGACCCGGTTATCTTTGGATTCATCGCGGTTATGACCGTCCTGGCGGTTGTGATCTTCGTCTGGCCCCTCTACGGCGTTCACAGGCGGATGGGCGCGGCGAAGGAGGAGGCGCTTCGGGAGATCGACCGTCGTTTCGACGTGGTCTTTTCGATGTTTAACGAACGAGTCGATGCGGGCGATTACGCTGCGATTGAGAGGCTGAACGGAGCGATCGCGAGCCTGGAGATTGAGCACGCGCGGATCAGTGCCATTCCGACGTGGCCTTGGCGGCCGGAGACGGTTCGGTTTGTGCTGGTTGCGATTGGGCTGCCGCTGATTTTGGAGATCGTGCTGTTCTTTGTGGGGCAGGCATTGGGGTCGTGAGGAAATTGGGTTCGAGGTTCGGGCCGGAGGCTGATTCGCGGGCACTCGAAATCAAGCCGGGCGGCACGCCCGGCAGAGCAGGGTGGCGGGGGCTCCGGGTCGGGCGACGGGTCCGGCAGAGCGGGTGGTGGGGAGGTGGTTGGGTGGCTGAAGGGAGGTGAGATTCCTCCGCTCCACTTCGCTGCGCTTCGTTCCGGTCGGAATGACGGGGGTTGGGGGGTGCTGCGAGCCGGGCACGCCGCCCGGCACCAGCAGGGTGGCAGGCGGGAGCGGTTTGGGAAGAAGCAGGGGCCACCGATGCGTCGGTGGCCCCTTTGGGTCTCGGTCCAGGCGTTGCTAGCGTGTGTTAGTCGGCCCCGTTGAGGACGATGGGGAGGTAGATGAGAGGTCTGATGCGAACCTCGACCTGCTCGATATACTCCTCGCCGTCCACGAGGGCGACGACGGTGTTCGTGATCCAGCCGCCAGGCGGGGCGTCCGCCGCGACCGCTACCTGGAAGGTGAAGGTGCGCTCCGCGCCCGGGTCGATGGTGCCGTTCCACGCGACCTGGGCCGGCATCTCGGTGTAGGCCAGGCCGCCCGTCACGCTGCCCTGAACGTAGGTCGTGTGCGTCGGAACCTGATCGCTCAGCGCGACAGCCACAGGATCGTGTCCGTCGTTGCTGACGGTGATGGTGTAGGTGATGGGATCACCCGGATCGACGACGTCGCCCGGATCGGCGGTCTTGGCGACGACCAGGACCACCGGCTGCTCGGCCACGGTGGTCTGCAATAGCGCCGAGGCTTTCTGCTCATCCGCACCCTGCGATTCGACGTCTATGGTCACGGTGTCGGAATAGCCGCTGTGCGCGTCGCGGGGGATCTCCACGTCAACAGTGAAGGTGCTCGTATCATTCGCCGCCACAGCCACTTCCGCTGGCACGGTGGTCGTCCAGTCGTTGTCGGAGGCCTGGACGTCGAAGGTCACGGCGGTATCGGCGAAGTTGGTCAGCGTCATCACATAGGTGACCATCTCGCCAGGATTGCCCTCCTTCGCATCCATCGTCGGCCCCAGGGTCGTACCCTCGGCCACCACCGTCATCTGGATCGGACGGACGAACATACGGGAGGCTTGCAGGTCGTTGTGGACGATTTCCATGTTCGACTGGTAGACTCCGACGTCCAAACCGGTGGCGTCGAAGACCACGTTCACGGACTGTGCGCCGTACGGCGCGACAGAGCCGGTCTCCGGATCGACGCTCAGCCACAGGCCGGTGGCGAGGACGTTGTCGTAAGTGAGTAAGCCCGCACCGCCGTTGTGGAGGGTCAGCGAGCGCGTGAGCTGCTCGCCCTGTGTGACCACCACGTCGAAAGCCTCATCGGTGGTCACGCTGGCGCAGGGGCCGTCGAGATAGAGGTGGGTGTCCTCCTGCGGCGCGAATCCTGGATCCACGCTGTCCGTTATCGTGACGGAGATGTAACCCTCGTGCTCGACCGTCATCGTGATCTGTCCGGCCTCCACCCAGACGGCGTAGGCGCCCTCGGTGTCGCTGGTCAGCACGTGGTTATCACCGAGCTCGGTCTGGATGAGGACCTGCGCGCCGGGTAACGTATCGCTCACGGCGTCGCAGTAGCCCCACCCGTAGACGTCGCCCGACAGGCGGGCCATCGTGGCGGGCATATCCACCGTCATCGTCACCGGGATGCTGCGGAATGGGTTGAATGGATCGTTGCTGTCTACGATGATCTCGGCCAGGTAGTCGCCCGGCGCAGCGATTTCGGTGACGCTCGCGTCGAGGGTGACGGTCATGGTCAGGTCGTCGTAAGCCGCGACGTCCCCCTCATCCACGTTCACGTCTAGCCACGGCACCTGGGTGGACTGGCAGTCGAGCCCCTCGCCCGGATAGCCGAAACAGATCGCCAGGTCGTCCGCCAGCGTCGGCCCGTAATTGAGACCGACGTTGCCGAGCTGATTTTCGATGCCGGTGGCCGCATCCGGCGCATCCACGTCTGCGTACTGCATCAGGATACTGCCGGAGCGGAAGAGGATGACCTCCCAGGTCCCCGCCAGGTCGCCGTCCGTGTGTGTGAAGTCGTCGTATTGGACGATGAAGCATGCGCCCACGGTGTTGGGGTCCGGGCTATACGGACACTGGGCGAAGCTCTGATAGTACACGGTCCCCGGCTCGAGATCGTCCCAGGCGGCCGCGATGAGGTTGTTGGGCAAGGTCGGATCGGGCAGCGTGTTATCGGGGCTGAGGTCGCCGAAGCCGGCGCCGAAGGAGAGGAAGCCGTTGCTGCCGACGAAGACGGAGTCGTAGTAATCCGGGGTGAGCGCGTCGGCGCCGTAGAACTTGAAGTCGAAGCCGATGTCCACCTCAGCGGAGTCGTTGTCGTCCAGCACCAGCGGCGTCCCGATGCCGGAGATGTCGACGAAGTCGTAGACCGGGCTGATGCCGGCCTCATTGGAGTCGGCGAATTGATAGCCGAAGCCATCCGGGCCGCCGGCGGCCAACGGGCCGAGCTGGTCATAGCCCAAGCTTCGCTCGTGGAGCAGGAAGGTACCGGTGACGGCCCCCATATTCGCCAGGTTGATCTCCGTTGTGGTCGTGGTGCCCATCGGCACGTTCAGATCCAGCGCGTCTGGCGTTGGCGTGAGACAGGGCTGCAGCCAGTGCAGATCCGCGTCTAAGGTGGTGGCGGTGCCGCTGACGATGTCGACGCCGGTGAAGACCTGCTCGCCGTAGCCGGCCTCGTGGGAGACGGTAACGGTGAGCGGGCTGTACAGCTCATCGAGCCAGATGCCGTAGGTGCCGCTGACGTCGGTGGTGAGCAGCCAATCAAGAGGCTGCACAGTCAGGTCCATTACATTTGTTTCAACGCGCACGTCGTCGATGTACCAGCCGGCGCGATTCACGACCGTAGTAGAATACATACGGAATTCGATTGTAGCGATATCCCCGACGTGAGGCGTCAGGTCCACTTGATGCTGTTCCCAAGCAGTAGGAATGACATATCCGGTACCGCGATCGTAGACCTGAGCACCGTTGACGTATACTTCACCGTGATCATAGTTTTCATATACGTCATACCAATCCCACCAGGACAACGTGGCGGTTAATGCGTCGCTCAGATCCAACTCGAAGTTCAGGACGCTGGTGTCGCCCAGGTTGTTGTAGCAGTCGTTGAGCACGGCGCCCCACATATCGGTGCCGGAGTGCGCGGCAGGCGGAGGATAGGCAACGTCATCGCAATTGCCGCCGACCCAGTTGTAGGTGCCCCGCTCCCAGTTGAGGCTGCCGACAAAACCGCCGTCGTCGCCCTCAAAGTCCTCCTCCAATCCGGCGGCAACGGTCTTCGTCATCCACGATTGAATCCAAACGTGCGCACCTTCCAGCGGCATCGTCATAGCATCGCAGTAGCCGAGACCCTGCACCAGACCCTCGAGTTTGCCCCACGTTGCGGGCGCTTCGACGGTCAGGGTAACCGGGACGGTGAAGGGGTCGTTGATGGAGTCATTGTCCACGAAGAGGGTAGCGGTGTAGGTGCCCGGTTGATCAAAGCCAGTGGCATCCAACGTCACCGTGACAACGGACGTGCCCCCATCCGGCGCGGTTTCGCCCGTCGTGGGATCTTGATCCAGCCACGCGACGCCATCATCAGAGAGGGTCCACGCCAACGTGTAAGCGCCGGTGTTTCCGATGGTGATCGGCACGGTGGTACTCATTCCCAGCGTCAGCACTTCGTCGATCGCCATTGGCGCCAAGGTCGCGCACGGCGCTTCGGGGCGCAGCACGACGTCCTGCACCGTCGTCGTGCCGGAGACGACGGTCACGCCCGTCACGACGTCCGAGACGTGGTCCATCGCGTCCACGGTGATGGTGACAGGGCTGTGCGCCTCATCCAGCCAGAGGGCATAGACGCCGTCGGCATCCGTAGAGAGCGTCCAGGTCTGCGTCGCGCTTGCGACGAGGACGTCCGCACCTTCCAGTGGCACGGCGGTCAGTGGATCGTCGCACGGGCCGAGGCCGGTGACGGTGCCTGTGACCTGGCCGTACGTGTCGGGGAGGGTGACGTGCATGGCGACGGGGACGGTAAAACCATTCCATACGGGATCGTTGTTGTTGATCTGAAGCTCGCCGAAGTAGTCGCCAGGCTGAGCAACTTCTGGCACGCCGGCATCGAAGGTGATATCGGCCACGCCAGTAGCCGTAAGCGGCACTGTGCCTGATTCGGGATCCTCGAAGAGCCAGGGGATCTGTGTGATGCCAGTGGTCTGAACCGCGCTCTCGAACTCCCCTTGAGGGTCGCTTACCGCCAGCGGTGTCACCGCGCCGGTTGTGAGATCGGCCACGCCGTAGACATTCGCGCCGCTGCCCTGGTAGAGGAAGATATAGAGGGTGCCGTCGTCGTTATCGAAGTCCATGCCCTGCGCGTAGTTCGCGTCGTAACCGGTCGGGCCGACTAGCGTTGCCGCGCCGGTCGCGGAGTCAATCTTGTAGATCGAGTCGGTGCCAATGTCGTGGCCGTACATCTCGCCAGCGGTATTCATCGCGATATCGATCATCAAGGAGGTGCCAAACGGCCCGACCAACGTATTCGCACCCGTTGCCGGGTCGATGGTATAGAGGTTGGTCGCATCTGAGGCGTAGAACGTCCCTCCAACCGGATCAATCGTCAATCCAGTCCAGTTCCCAGAAGGTGCAGGACACGGTACCAGCGCCGTGAACGCGCCGGTGGTCAAGTCAATGGTGCCCAGCTCGGCGGTGGCGTCGTTCAGCGCGTAGAGCGTCGTCGCCTCCGGGTCGAAGTCCATGCCGTAGTAAGCGTTGGTGGAGGTACCCATTACCGTTTGGCCGGGGAAGTCGTTCAGGGCGAAGGTCACGAAGTTATCGGAGAGGTAGCCGATGTCCTGGGCATAGCCCGAGTCGGTCGGCGCCAGCGGCTGCATGGTAAACGTCTGTGGGGCAGGCACGAAGTCGTAGCACTCCCGAGCTTCCGCGGGTTCGGCCAGGATCGAATCCTGGTAGACCGCGCACTCGCCCGCGAGCTTCTCCGCGTTCCAGACGACTGTAGACGCCTGGATGGCTTGTTGCGCCGATATCATCAACATCGGCGTAAAGCCGCCGTTCATCTCCACAAACTCGAAGTCCAGCTCGCCCGCGCCCACGTTCGTCATCGTCAGCGGCAGGGTTTCACTCATCCCCATCGCCAGAGTGACTTCCATAGAAGACGGCGCGATGTCACTCACGCACGGGCCAAGCCGGGTCAGGCTGGCATCCTGCGTCGTCGTCGCCGAAGCGGTGACGGGCACGTCGGTGATGACCTCGGTGGCGTGATCGGGCGCGGAGAAGGTGACGGTGTAGGTGTCGGCAGGCAGCCAGTAGCTGTAGGTGCCGCTGATATCCGTGGTCAACGTGACCACAGGAGCAGCGCTATCCCAGATAACGACTTCCGCGCCTTCCAGCGGGTTCATTTCAGCGTCGCAATGCCCCAGACTGGAGACGACGCCCAGCAGCTCGCCCCACGTTGCGGGCGGCGTGACGGTCATCGTCACCGGCAGGATCGCCGGGGCGTAAGGATCGTCGCTGTTGACCCGGAGGTTGGCGAGGTAATCGCCGGGCTGGTCGATGCCGGTCACGGAGGCGTCGAAGTCCACGTCCACGACCTGCTCGCCGCTATCGGCGGCGAGGCTGCCGGAAGCGGGGGTCTCGTCCAGCCAGTTGACGGGATCAACCTCCGCCAGATCCCAATTCGTGATCACCGCGCCGGTATTGGTGAGGGTCAGCGCCTCCGTCGCGGTTGTGCCGAGTTCGAGCGTGGCGTGCAAGGCTAACGGATCCGCCTCCACGCACGGGACGAGCCAGCGCAGATCGAAGTCCTGGGTTGTTGTTGTGCCACCAGAAACAGCCACTCCGGTCGCCTCGCCATCTTCGTGGTTGGGGTAGGAAACGGTAACTGTAAGCGGACTGTACATCTCGTCCAGCCAGAGCTGGTACGTGCCGCTGACGTCGGTCGTGACGGTCCACGACACGCCGCTGCTGCCTTCGATAAGCACCTCCTGGTCTGCTACAGGCGCCGGGTCGGCGTCGCAGTAGCCGAGGCTGTGCACCGTGCCCATCAGCTTGCCCCAGGTTGCGGGCGGTTCGACGGTCATGGTGACCGGGACGGAGATGTTGTCGTTGATCGGATCGTCGCTGTTGACGAACAGCGTGCCGAAGTACTCGCCCGGCTGCGTCACTTGTGTGACCGCATCGGTAGCGTCGAAGGTGAGGTCGACGACGAAGGTGCTGTCGGCGTCCACGGTGCCGGTTATCGGATCTTCGGAGAGCCAGGGGACGTCAGTGCCAACAAAGCCTGTAACGCCGCTGCCGCGAATCATCCAGTTACCGGCAAACCCAAAGCTATCGATGGTGCCCCACAGATCGTCGGCGGGCAAGGTGGGGGGAGCTGGCGGAGCGCCGGCATAGACTCCTACCCACGAACGCCCCTGGGAGGCGGTGGCGTCGATGGCTGCGGGATGCGACCCCACAGCGTCACGATTCACCGCGCCGATCAACACATCGCCCGGGCCGCTGAAGAAAACCGGCGTATTCAGGTCGTAAACGCTCCAGGTGGTGCCATCGTTGGCCTGTACGGTGACGTACTCTGAATGGAGGAAGGTCGCCCCGGTTCCGGGATCACCATCGCCATCGGTGTCTTCCCAGAACACCACTTCGATGGACTCGCCCACTGACGCGCTATCACGGAAGAGCATCCAGACCTGATCAAGGGTGAAGGGGTAGTCAGAGGGATCAGGCGTGAAACGGTTGAGCCAGAGGAACTGATCACCGGAGCTCACGCCGATGGCATCCTCAGCGGAGTCGTCGTCCAGGATCAACTCTACTGCGCCGTTAGGTTGCCAGGCGTCGGCTAAGAGGCCACGTTCCGATGTGTCGCCCAACGCCAGTTCGAAACGTCGCTCGCCATCCGTAGCCCCGTCCGCCAGAGGGATAGCGGTAGGCTGCACCAGCGACGACACGATGAAACCGCCGTTCTCTTCCGCCAGATTGAAGCTGGCTCCCGCCGCCCCCCAGTTCGTCAGGGAGAACGGAACGGTCGTGCTCAAGCCCAACTCGACCGTCACGTCGAACAGATCGGGATCGACCGTGAGACATGGCTGCTCCCAACGCAGCCCAGCATCCAGCACCGTCGTCTCGCCCGCCGTGACCGTCACGTCGGTGAAGACCTGCGTGACGTGGTCGGGATACTCTACGGTGACGGTAAGCGGGTTGTGCGCCGCGTCGAGCCAGAGGTGGTAGGTGCCGCCGACGTCCGTCGTCAGCTCCCAGACCAGCGCGCTGGCGCCGGATTCGACGGTGACCTCCGCGTTCTCCAGCAGCGTGGGTGTGACGGTGTCGCAGTGGCCCAGGCCGGTGACCTCGCCCGTCAGCTTGCCCCAGTCATCGGGGGGCGTCACGGTCAGCGTGAGCGGGACGTTGGGAACGACGTTCGCTGCGTTGCTGTTGACATTCAACTCGCCGTAGTATGTGCCGGGTTGCATCGTCTCCGGGACGCCGGCGTCGAAGGTGAGATCGACCACAGCGTCGGATTCAATAGCGATGGTGCCGGTGATGGGATCTTCGGAGAGCCAGGGAATACCGTCAACCTCACCAATACAGAGACTAGCTGGCACACCGCTATCGATTAAGTAAGCACTGGCATCGTTCATATTTGCAGCCCACAGATTGCCATCGCAATCGATAGCCAGACCGGCCGCGGCGTAGTTACCGAAGCCGGATACCGTGAACGTGTCCACGATACTTCCAGAGGCTGCATCAAAGACCGTGATGGTATCTGTGGTGCTGTTCTCGATGATGAATAGATAGCCGGCCTCAAAGTTGTAAGCCAGACCCGAAACACCAAGGTTCAGTGTCCAGTGCTCGATCACTGCGCCGGTGTTATCGATGTGATAGACATCGGTGTCGTTCCAGCCGCCGATGAAGAAGGTATCATCTGTCGGATCGTAGGCTAAACCACGCTGAGATGTCCACGTCCAGGCTGCGTTGCAGATTGAGTTACCTGTCGCGCCAGACGTGGGATCCCATTCATAGATGCAATTGTCGCCGCCAACGTTCACTTGCCAGAACGTGCCGGTATGGGGGTTGAAAGCTATATCGCCGGCCCATGAACCACCAAACGAAGCTGCTACGGTCCGCCCAGTTGGCGTACCATCTGTAGCGAATTCGTGGTTGTTATCATCGCCGCCGCCGGCTCCTAGATTGCCCAACCAAACATTTCCCTCGGCCAGGCTGTATCCTGTCCCCCACGGCAACGCTAAACCGGTTCCCCATTGCGCCAGCACATCGCCCGCTGCAAGAGTCCCCATAGCGGGCGTGCCATCCGCGGACAAGATGTCCTCGGTCGTCACCGCCTCGGGATCGTAACCCGGCAACAGCTCGCGTGTGGGTATCACGTCTGGCGATAGTGACATCACAGCCTGCGGCATGAAGTCGCCCGCGATCTCTATCAACTCAAACGCCGCCTCCCCCGCGCCGGTGTTGCTCAGGGCGAGCCGTTCGACGGTGTTCTCGCCCATGGGCAGCGTCACGTCGAAGTCGGCCGGATCGTAGCTGAGGCACGGCTGCAACAGGCGCAGGTCGAAGTCGAGCACCGTCGTCTCGCCCTGCGTCACTACCACACCGTCTTCCTGACCGTAGTAGTCGGGAGCGCTCACGGTGACGGTGAGGGGGCTGTGGCCCTGATCGAGCCACAGGTGGTAAGTGCCGCTGACGTCGGTCGTGACCGTCCAGGTCTGACCGGTCGCGGCGCTTTCCACCTGGACCTCGGCCCCTTCCAGCGGGGCGGGATCGTCGTCGCAGGCGCCCAGGCCGGTGACGGTTCCCGTGAGTTTACCCCAGGAGGCCGGCCCTGTGACCGTCATCGTCACCGGGATGTTGAATCTACCGTAGGGGGTGTCGTTCCTGACGATCAGTTCGGCGTGGTACTCGCCAGGCTGATCCACGTAGGCCGCGTCGAAGTCCGCGGTAATTGAGGTATTGCCAGTTGCAGCAACCGTGCCCGTCATTGGGGATTCGAAGAGCCACGGCACATCATCGCCGACCGAGCAATTAGTTGATTCTCCGGGGTACGCAAAGCAGATCGCGAGATCATCCGACAGCGCCGCAGTATTGTACGAATACTGCAACCCTGTTGACGTATCCGCCTGGATACCCACTGTCGCATTCGCGCCATAGTCTAAAGCAGCATCCTGATACTGGAACAGGATGTTGCCATTCTCATACAACACGATTTGCCAGGTTCCGGGATCCGAGCCACTAAACCTACGTGCCTGATAATACTCGATCACGAACATATCCCCAAGATCGGCATAATACACTTCGCCGGGGTCAATGACCAGGTCATCCCAGTAATGGGCGATGAACGTATGCACACCATAGCTATTAGAACCAGGAATGGCCGTGTTACCAAGACCTAAATAAGCATCTTCAAAGTAAACCGTACCATTCGATGCCAATGCTATTCGGTCGTGATCTACACCGTAGAAGTTAAAGGGGAAGGGCAGACTCAGGGGCCAGTAATGGTCGTCATCCATGCCCGACATCCCAACAGCGGTACCCGTACCACCTTCAGGGGGGGCAATCTCGATCCACTCATACTCGGGACCGTCGGGATCGTCGGAATCCGCAAAGGCATAGCCAAAGGAATCTTGCTCAACTGCAGTAAGGGGTATAACCGCTGGATCGGCGAATTTCTCTAACAGCTCGAAATCAACATCGAGCGCGCCACTATTCTCCAGGTCCAGATTCACAGTTTCGGCATAGCCCAGTTCAACCGCGACATTCAGTCCAGCGGGAGTAGAATTTAGCATACCAGCGGGCAGGAAGAAATCTTGCGCCACCGTATGACTGACAGCCACAGTCACATCTACCATGTGCTCGCCATAGCCCGTCTTCGTCGTCGTAAATGTCTGGGTGCCGGCAGGCGCGAAGAGCGTATAGAACGCATCATCCACGGTATCGTCATCGGGCGTTGCCACAGCCACCGCCGTTTCGCCAGCTGCGTTCATAACATCTGCACCGGTCAAAACGTCGGCGGGATTGTTAGCGTCATAGACGTTGCCCACAACCAGCCCACCACCTACGGGGGACTCGCACGTTCCCGACATCACATAGCCCGGCGCAATACAAGCCGCTGTGTCAGCCATCAAAGCAAAGTCCTCTGTAGCATCAGCAGTGAGCGGCCCAACAACACGACTGGCAGCCTGATAACCAGGAATCCAGGCGTTCACCTCAACGGTAAACGTGATATTCTCGGGTAACTGCACGCTGTAACTTCCGTCCACCGGATCGTTCCACACTGTATCAATAGGATAGCCAGGGAAGCTCAGACTGGCGTACAGCGGCCACCCGGTCGTAGCATCCGTCACCGCGCCGGAGACAGTGTGCCAGGCCGCAGCATCCATCTGGATGTTCTGCGTGGTGGTCATGCCGGTGGTCGCTACCACGTCGGGGATGACTGTCGGGGCGTAGCCGAAGGCTGTCGCCGCGAGGTCGTAGGTGTCGGAGAAGAGATTGAGGACATAGAAGCCCTCCGCATCGGACGTGGTCTGGCGCTGCTCGGTGACGCTGGTCGCCAGGACCTCCGCTCCCGCGATGGGGGCGCCGGTGTTGCGATCGGTCACCTGGCCCTCGATGGTGCTATCGCCACACAGTGCCGCCGCGGCCTGCACCGCAGCTAGCGCGTTGATCTCGCCCCAACCGGTGGCCTGATTTGGCACGCCGCCCGGCCCATCAGAAGGATGACCCGGATAGCCGGGCCATGAAGTCGCAGTAGTCGTCGTTTCCAAAATCGTTTCAGTGGTCGCGTAATCCCCTACCAGACATGGCCCGGCCTCCCACATCAGCGCGATCAAGCCAGCGACATGTGGTGACGCCATCGACGTACCCGACATATCACGATAGTCCGTATTACTATTCTTGCCAGCCGAACGATTGGTGCCAGGAGCCGAGACCTGAGGCTTAAGATAGGGGTAACCACGCGGGTTAATTGTATCTTCCTGACCAGTCGGTCCCCACAGGGAGTAGCTCGCCAGGGTCGCATCGTCACGTCCCAGCGCGCCCACGCCAGTCACACTGGCATAGCGGGCCGGATTCCCCACCTGTCCGAGCCCTTGCGGACAAGGAGGCGAGTCTGTACGGACGTTTCCATTAGAGAAAACTGGATAAATGCCTGCGGCGTGCCAGGCAGCGATTGTCCCCTCGAACCATGGGTCATAGGTGGTCGGATTGCCACAGGATCCCCAGGAGTTGTTGACGATGTGCGGCCGCAGATCGGGATTGGGGTTGTTTCCATCTGTGTCGGTAGGCGCAATCATAAACTGCCCACAATTCAACAGTCCGGCATCTGTCGCACCAGGATTAAAACCCATACAAGAAATCCACTGTGCGTCGGGCGCTACACCGATCTGATTTGTACCGCCGTCATCCCCGATCATGGTTCCGATAGTGTGGGAACCATGATCATGAGTATCGTAAGGCTCTGCAGAGTTGCTGTAAGGATCGTACCAGTTATGGTCATGATCAAAACTTCCGCCACCCTGATTGCCCCGATACTGATCTACTAATGCTTGGTGTGTGTAGCGTACACCGGTATCAATGTTCGCGACGACTAACCCTTCACCGGAGTAGCCCAAAGCCCATACATCAGGCACCTGGATGTGCGTCAGGTTCGACTCGACTCCATTGGGCGCCGCTGGAGCTGGCACTTGTCCTAGCTCAATGGGTTCAAATAGTATCGGCTGCCGTCGCTCCCGCAGAGCCTCGATCTCTGGGAAGGTCGTCAACTGGTTCATCACGCGTGCTGGCGAGGATTCGACGACGATCACGTTGGCGATCCAGAACGCCTGGTAGGAAACTCCTTGCGCGTCTAGGTGCGCCCGAACGTCGGCCTGCGAGCGCTTGGCGACATCCTGCAATTGCTTCGCCACGTAGCGCCCGCGCGCCTCCCAGTCCATGTCGTAGGCCTCGGAGAGGTCGGGCTTCTCGCGGAAGTAGATGAGGTAGCCGGTCTCCTCGTCTGGAGATAGTTGCTGGAGCCCCGGCTCTACTTGGATAGTCGGCGTATCGTCGTCCGCGCTGGTCGCTTCAACGGGCGCGTTTGGCATCTCCGTCAAGGGCGCTGCCTGCGCCGAGAAAGGCATCATTCCTAGCAGCAGCACCGTCAATACAAAAGCGTTCAGCCATTTGGCTTGCATGTGATTACACTCCTTGTGGTTCGATGGTGAATACATTGTTCAGGAGACAGCCAGATGAATGGTCGGGTCGAGACATGGCTCTATGCAGCAGGTGTTCCCTCCTTTTCGCTCTGGGGGACGTGCGGCTTGCTTCACAGGGTCGAGCCTGTGGGCTGCATCCCGTCCGGCATTCCGATTCGGTGTTCCGCGTGTTGGAACTGAGAGGCAGGGGAGTCTCGCTGGCCGGCGAGGACGTCTCGCTGGTCAGCGAGGACGGGGCGCAGTGAGCAGGGTCAGGTGTGTTGACCGGTGGACCGCCTTTCGCTTTGCCGAGCTGCCCCAGGGGCTGGGCTCGATCCGCTGTCGTTTCGTCGTTCGGCGTGGGAGGACACCGGGTTTTCGCGGCCGGTGACTGCGTGACCTTCGGGGCGGCCCGAACGGGAGGATCGCTCCAAGCGGTTCGACGTCAGTCTGTGTCTATCCAGCAGCAGGTCCCACAGAACGTGAAGCTGTTATGCCCTAACAAGATATAGTACGGGACAGTCGGCCAGCGGTCAATAGGAAAATGGTACCAGACCAGGGCAATCGCATATGGAAAGGACAGAACGCTTGGAGTTCCAAAGTTTGCAGGATAGCCTGCTTCTGAAGGCATCCCGCAGGCATCCCGCAGGCATCCCGCAGGCATCCCGCCCAGAATACGCGCAACGCTCGGGACGAATACTCGCCCGAAACTTCGGAATTCCGGTCATATGCGATCGCTCTGCGTATGGGCGCTTTTGTTCTTGCGCGAAGTGTGATAAAGTTGGAGGCGCAGAGCCAATTGGGTCGAGATTCAACCCACTCTACGCCGTCCAAGACGGGTGAAGATACTTCGAATTCGATTCACAAATCAACGAGAGGGAGACAGATGAAACCACAGGAATACATTCAGCTGGAGCAGAAACTGGGTGCGCACAACTACAAGCCGCTTGACGTCGTTCTAACCCGAGGCGAAGGTGTCTGGGTTTGGGACGTGGATGGCCGCAAGTATCTGGATTGTCTGTCGGCGTATTCGGCGGTCAATCAGGGGCACTGCCACCCCAAGATTGCGCAGACCATGATCGAGCAGGCGCAGAGGCTGACCCTGACCTCGCGGGCGTTCCGCAACGACCAGCTGGCCCTGTTCTATCAAGATCTGTGCGAGCTGACCAACTCCCACAAGGTGCTGCCGATGAACAGCGGAGCGGAGGCGGTGGAGACGGCCATCAAGGTCGTACGGAAGTGGGGCTACGAGATCAAAGGGGTGCCGGAAGATCAGGCTGAGATCATCGTCTGCGAGGGCAACTTCCACGGCCGAACGATTGCGATTGTTGGGTTCAGCTCCAGCGAGACGTCGAGAGCCGGGTTTGGCCCTTTCGCTCCGGGATTCAAGAAGATCCCGTTCGGCGATGCCAGGGCGTTGGAGGAGGCGATCACGCCGCACACCGTCGCTTTCATGGTGGAGCCGATCCAGGGTGAGGCGGGCGTCATCGTGCCCCCCGACGGCTATCTGAAAGAGGTGCGCGATATCTGCGACGAGCACGGGATCGTGATGATCACCGACGAGATCCAGACCGGACTGGGCCGGACGGGGAAGATGCTCGCCGAGGAGTACGACGGCGTTGAGGCTGACCTGACGACGGTCGGCAAGGCGTTGTCGGGGGGCTTCTATCCCGTATCGGCGGTTCTCTCCAACACCGAGGTGATGAGCGTTCTCCAGCCAGGCGAACACGGCAGCACATTCGGCGGTAACCCGCTGGCCTGTGCCGTGGCGCGCACTGCCCTGAGGGTTCTCGTCGAGGAGGGCATGATCGAGAACGCGGCGGAGATGGGGGCATATTTCATGGAGGGCCTGCAGGAGATCGAAAATCCATTCCTGAAGAAGATTCGGGGTAAGGGGCTGATGATCGGTGTGGAGTTCGCTCCCGAGGCCGGCGGCGTTCGGCCGTACTGCAAGGAGCTGAAGGAAAGGGGCGTCCTGGCGAAGGACACCCACGAGGACACGATCCGCTTCGCGCCGCCCCTGGTCATCACCCGCGACGAGATCGACTGGGCCCTCGAGCGTATCGTCGACGTGCTCAGCCAGCCCTAACTGAGGAGGGCGGCCATGGATTTCGCGTTGGGGACAGAGCCCCGAGATGAGTCCTCGGCATTGAGTTGACGCCCGCTGCTCACCAGCTGGTGACGGCGGTTCGGCCCGTGGAACGGGGCCAGGACGTACCGACATACGCCGACTCGGCCTCTGCTTTCGCTTGTCGACAGGGCGGGTGATTCCCTACGGCCGTCAGCACATAGCCCTGGGCGTGTCCGGGCAGGTCACCTCGGGCGTCTCTGGCGCTGCATCTGGCTCTCCACGTACCGCGCCGACCCAGACGCCGGCGATCACCAGGGCAGCGCCGATGACGAAGGAGAGGGTTATCACCTCTCCGGCGAGCAATGCAGCGAGGATGACAGTGGCGACGGGCATAAGCAGGAAGGCGTAGGAGGTCGCCGACGCCGTCCAGCGTGAGAGGACGTGGAGGTAGAGGTAGAAGACCCCGACGGAGCCGATGAGGGTCAGGTAGGCGAATGCAGCCCAGGTGTTGGGCGCGGACGGTAAGATCCATCGTTCCCCGGTCAGCCGGGAAAGGATCAGCAGCAGCGGCGTGCCCGTGGTGAGAGCCAGCGCGTTCGTCACCATCGGATGGCTCTGGGGGAAGAGCTTGAATACCACACTTGCCTCAGCCAGGCAGGCGACGCCGGCCACCA
>Ga0207797_1001355_pt1 | contig 17752 bp, 14 predicted proteins | sample PRCRCaboRojoPR_6_FD_187275 | JGI IMG/M metagenome (GOLD analysis project Ga0207797, IMG submission 187275) | Marine sediment microbial community from Cabo Rojo, Puerto Rico - PR CR 10% Liquid 1 (SPAdes) | ecosystem: Environmental > Aquatic > Marine > Coastal > Sediment | place: Cabo Rojo, Puerto...
GGCTTCCGGCTCGCCCGCGTCGGTCGCCAGGTGCGCCTCGGCGGCGGCCAGCCCGGCCTCGACGTCGACGTCGACCCCGGCCTCGGTCATCGCCTCGCCGACGGTCCGGACGCCGCGGAGCACCTGCCCGGGCGTGAGCCGGCCCATGTTCGAGACGCGGAAGATCTGTCCGCCCAGGTGCGCCTGGCCGCCTGAGATCGAGACGTTCCGGGCCGCCACCGCGTCGAAGAACGCCGCGGCGTCGTCGCCGCGGATCGACTCGGGCAGCGAGATCGCCGTCACCGTGTTCGAGTAGACCGTCGCGCCCCGCAGCTCCGGGAACGACGCCAGCCCCATCGCCCGGAAGCCGTCGCGGAACGCGGCGGCCTGCCGGCGGTGCCGGCGGATCCGGACCGGCATCGTCTCGTCGACGATCTCCTCGACGGCGACCGCGAGGGCGCGGAACAGCGGGACCGCCGAGGTGAACGGCGTCTGGTGGCTCTCGGCCTTCCGGAGGTGCCACTCTAAGTCCTCGTAGAACGGCGCCGCCTCGCCGTCGAGGTCGTCGACCACGTCCGGCGTGACGTACATCGCGCTGGTGCCCGGCGGGGCCGCCAGCGCCTTCTGGGCGTCCGTCACCGCGATGTCGACGTTCCAGTCGTCGAGACAGAAGACGTCGCCGCCGATGCTGGTGACGCCGTCGACGACGAACCGGGCGCCGTACTCGTCGGCGATGCGGCCGACGCCCGACACCGGGTTCACGAGCCCCGTGGAGGTCTCGTTGTGGACCATCGTCACCACGTCCGTCGCGTCGGAGACGGCCGCCTCGACGTCCGCGAGGGGGATCGACTCGCCCCACTCGACCTCGACGCGCGTGCAGTCGGCGTACCGCTCGGCGATGCGGGCGAACCGCCGGCCGAACTTGCCGTTGACCAGCGCGACCACCTCGCCGCCGTCGCCGACGAGGTTCGCGACGGCGGCCTCCATCGCCATGGTCGCCGTCCCGTTGAAGATCAGCGAGGTCCCCTCCTCGGCCGACGCCGCCCCCGAGAGCGTCGAGTGCCGGAAGACGTGGTCGAGTCCGTCCTGGGCCCGCTCGTAGATCGCCTCGAAGTCGGCCGAACGGTGCGAGATCATCGGCGCGTCCATCGACGCGCGCACCTCGTCGCTCACCGGTACGGGACCCGGGTTGAGGAGCAGGAAGTCCTCGTCCATACGAGGGCGTACGATCGGGACCTGATAAAGCCCACCGGGTCGGCGCAAACGTCGCCCGGGGGCACACGAGCCCCGAGAGGAGCGGTTCCCGGGTCGTGGCGGGTCCGGTCGGCGGGGCGCGGACGGGGTCGGCTCGATCGGGGGGATCGCCCGTCGTCCCACGATCCGCGCGGCGCGTGACGCGGAGTTTAACAACGGACGCGCCCGAGCCCGGGGTAATGAGCGAGCCCGAGGCGGACGTCGTCGACGACGCGGCCCGAGATGGGAACGGCGACGGCGACGCGGCTCGAGACGGCGACGGTGACGGCGACGCGGCCCGGGACGGCGACGGCGACGGCGACGCGGCCCGGGACGGGGCAGAGGGGACCGACGGTACCGGCAGCCCCGGGAGCGACGCGACGGGTGCGGAGAACCCCTACCTCCGCGATCCGCCGACCGACTTCGACCCCGTCGAGGAGCTGGATCGCGAGGCCGCCACCGAGCAGGTCGAGCTGCTCCGCGAGGCGATCCGCGAGCACGACTACCGCTACTACGTCGAGGCGGACCCCGTGATCGCCGACCGCACGTACGACGAACTGTTCGCGCGCTTAGAGGAGCTGGAGGCGGCGTTCGACCTCGCGACCCCAGACAGCCCGACCCGGCGGGTGGGCGGCGAACCGCTCGACGAACTGGACACCGTCGAGCACGTGGCGCCGATGCTCTCGATCGACCAGAGCGCCGACGTCGAGGACGTCTACGACTTCGACGCGCGCGTCCGGGACCTGCTCCGGGCGGCCGGCTACGGTGAGCGCGAGCGCGAGGGGGAGGCGGAGAGAGACGAGGAGAGCGACGGTGCGGGCACGGAGGGCGACGGGTCCACCGACGACGGGACTGCCGCGGTCGACGTCGCGTACGTCTGTGAGCCGAAGTTCGACGGGCTCTCGGTCGAGGTGATCTACGAGGACGGCCGGTTCGTCCGGGCGGCGACCCGCGGCGACGGGCGGCGCGGCGACGACGTCACGGAGCAGGTGCGGACGATCCGCTCGATCCCGCTCCGCCTGCGAGGCGATCCCCCCGAGTTCCTGGCCGTCCGCGGCGAGGTGTTCATGCCGAAGGACGACTTCCGCGCGCACAACCGCGAGCGCGTCGAGCGCGGCGACGAGCCGTTCGCGAACCCGCGCAACGCCGCCGCGGGCACGCTCCGCCAGCTCGACCCCTCGGTCGCCGCCGAGCGCCCGCTGGACTGCTTCTTCTACGACGTCCTGGGGTCGAGCGACCCGCTCCCGACCCACCGCGACGAGCTCGACGCGTTCGAGGCGTGGGGGCTCAAGGCGAGCGGTCGGGCGTCGTTCGCGCCGGCGATCGACGACGCCGTCGACTACCGCGACGAGCTGCTGGCCGAGCGCGAGGCGTTGAACTTCGAGATCGACGGCACGGTGATCAAGGTCGACGACCGCGAGGCGCGCGAGCTGCTCGGCGCGAAGAGCCGGTCGGTCCGGTGGGCGTTCGCCTACAAGTTCCCCGCCCGCCACGAGGTGACCCGCGTGACCGACATCGTGGTCCAGGTCGGCCGGACCGGCCGGCTCACCCCCGTCGCGCTGCTCGAGCCCGTCGACGTCGGCGGCGTGACCGTCGCCCGGGCGTCGCTGCACAACCCCGAGGAGATCCGCCGGCTCGGGGTCTCGGTCGGCGACCGCGTCCGGGTGAAGCGCGCCGGAGACGTCATCCCGCAGGTCGTCGAGGTGCTCGACGACGAGGACGGCGGCGAGGAGGGCGAACGCGAGGCGGAGACGGGGGACGAGGGGGGCGAGAGCGGGGCGATGGACGGCGAGGAGCACGAGAAGAGCGAGGCGTTCGCGGACGACTACTTCGAGTTCCCCGACACCTGTCCCGTCTGTGACAGCCCGGTCGAGCGCGACGGCCCCCTCGCGTACTGCACGGGCGGGCTGGCCTGCGAGGCGCAACTGGAGGGGACGATCGTCCACTACGCCTCCCGGGCCGGCCTCGACGTCGAGGGGCTGGGCGAGGAGCGCGTCGAGCAGCTGATCGACGAGGGGCTCGTCGCGAGCCTGCCGGACCTCTACGACCTCGACCGCGAGGCGCTGGCCGACCTGGAGGGATGGGGCGAGAAGAGCGCCGAGAACCTCCTCGCGGAGCTGGAGGCGTCGAAGCGCCCGCCGCTGGCCGGCTTCCTGGCGGCCCTGGGGATCCCGGAGGTCGGCGGCGCGACGGCCCGGGCGCTCGCACGCGAGTTCGGGACGCTCGACGCGTTCCCGCTGGTCGATCCGGACGCCGACGGGGACGACACCGATACCGGCGCCGTCGACGGGGGCGACGGGGACGCCGACGACGAGGACGGCGAAGCGTCCGCCGGCGACGGGGACGCCGACGAGACCGTCGCGGACGCGACGACCGAGCCGGCGACGCTGGACGCGTTCGCCGTCGACTCGTCGGCGTCCGACGCGGACGAGGCGAGCACGGACGGGACGACCGACGCGGACGGGACGACCGACGCGGACGGGACGACCGACGCGGACGGGGCAACCGACGCGGACGGGACGACCGACGCGGACGGGGCGACCGACGCGGACGTCGACGACGTGGGCGGCGACGCGGACGAGTCCGAGGAGGGGAGCGCCCGGTCGGCGTTCGAGGAGCGACTCGACGCGTTCGAGGAGCGGCTCCGGACGGTCGACGACGTCGGCCCGACGGTCGCCCGGCGCGTCCGCGACTTCTTCGAGAACGCGGAGAACCGGCGGGCGATCCTGGCGCTACGCGAGCGCGGCGTCGACCCCGAGCCCGCCGAGACGAGCGCCGACGCAACGCCCCTGGAGGGGCTGACGTTCGTGCTCACGGGCTCGCTGTCGGTGACGCGCGGGGACGCCGCCGACCACCTGGAGCGGTACGGGGCGAACGTCACGAGCAGCGTCTCGGGCAACACCGACTACCTCGTCGTCGGGGAGAGCCCGGGGACGAGCAAGCGCGAGGACGCCGACGCCAACGACGTCCCGCAGGTCGACGAGGACGAACTGGCGTCGCTGCTGGCCGATCGGGGCGTCGACTGGCCGCCCGGCGAGGCGTGAGTAACGAGGGGAGTTCGGTCGTCGGCGTCGGACTGCCGACGGTACCGGTCGTGCCGCTCGGGCCGATCAGAGGTCGGCGCGGTCGAACCGCCAGAGCCCGAACAGCGGCGGCGCGAGCAGCCAGGCGAGCAGCATCGCCGTGGCGCCGACGTGGAGCCGCGCCCCGTCCCCGGCGAAGAGGGTCGAGCCGAGGTAGGCGTTGGTGACGATCTTGAACGCGCCGGTGGGGTTGATCAGCCGGAGCAGCCGGATGACCTCCTGGCCGGTCAGGGGGAGCCACGCCGGCGGGCTCGACACCTGGAAGTAGAACTGGAGGGGCAACTGGACGGCGCCCCACAGCGGCACGAACAGGAAGTAGAGCCCGACGGTGATCCCGATCGCGAGCGTGTTCGACGGGACGGCCGCCGAGGCGCCGACGGCGATCGCGACGAACACCGCGCCCAGCAGCGCGGTCAGGAGCGTGAAGCCGACGAAGCTCCCGACCTCGAACTGCAGGGGCCCCAGCGCGAGCGCGAGCGCCGGCAGGAGGAAGCCGACGAAGACGGCGACGCCGAACGCCGCCGAGCGTCCGATTACCTTGCCGGCGACGACGTCCGCCCGGCTGTGGGGCAGCGACAGGAGGAGCTTCAGCGAGCCCGACTCCCGCTCGCCGACGACGGCGTTGTACGCCACCACGAGCGCGATCAGCGGGACGAGGGTGGTCACGAGCGCGTCCTTCAACAGGAGGGAGTTGAGCACCTGGTTCGACGAGACCGTCTCGCCGGGGCCGGGTCGAAGGACCCAGATGACGCCCGCGACCAGGACGACGAACAGGACCGTGAGCCCCTGGAGCCACCGGGAGCGGACGGAGTCCTGGAAGTCCTTGCGGGCGACGACCTCCCAGCTCACGGCTCCACCTCCATCGCCTCGCCGTCGTCGGCGGTGTACTCCAGGAACAGCTCCTCTAACGACTCCTCGGCGGTCTCGAAGTCGGAGACGCCGACGCCGCTGTCCTCGACGGCCGCGATCACCTCCGTCTTGGCGCCGTCGGCACACGCGACCGTCAGCGTGTCGCCGTCGAGCGTCGCCTCGGAGACCTCCGGGAGGGCGAGGACGGTTCCGACGTCGAACGCCGAGGGCTCCCGGAGCGTGACGACGAGCCGCGCCTCGCCGCCGGCGGCCTCGCGGAGGCCCTCGACGGTGTCCTGGGCGACCAGTTCGCCGTTCCGGAGGATGGCGACCTGGTCGCAGACCGCCTCCACCTGCCCGAGGATGTGACTCGAGAAGAAGACCGTCGCGCCGCGGTCGACCTCCTCGCGGACGATCTCGCGCATCTCCTTGGCGCCGCCGGGGTCGAGCCCGGACGAGGGCTCGTCCAGGATCAGGAGGTCCGGCTGGCCCACGAGCGCCATGGCGAGCGCGAGCCGCTGGCGCATCCCCGTGGAGAACCCGCCGGCCTTCCGGTCGACGGCGTCGGGGAGGCCGACCCGCTCCAGCAGGGCGACCGGGTCGTCGTCGACCTCTTTGGAGTCGATGGCGAACTCGACGTGCTGGCGGGCGGTGAGGCGGTCGTAGACGTCGAACCCCTCCGGGAGGACGCCCGTTCGTCGCCGGACCATCAGGCTGTGTCGCTGTGCGTCGTGGCCGAGGACGGAGACCGTGCCCGTCGTCGGCCGGACGAAATCGAGGACCATGTTGATCGTCGTCGACTTCCCGGCCCCGTTCGGACCGAGGAAGCCGAACGCCTCGCCCTCGGGGACCGTGAGGTCGAGGTCGTTCACGGCGGTGACGTCGCCGAAACGCTTCGTCACCCCCTCGATGTCGATGGCGGCCATTTCGTTCGTCCTTGCTCCGCCCCCGCGTAAAGTGTTTTAGGTATCGTTTGCCGGGAACGGGCCCCGGTCGCCGGGATCAAACGGCGTCGACGCTACGTTCCGCCCTCGTTCGAGTCCGACGTGGAGACGCCTCCCCTCGTCGGTCCGGGCCCGATCGGGGCTGGCCGGGTGAGCAACTCGATCCGGGATCGACCGGTTCTCGACGACCGACGACTGCGACCGGTTCCACGTCCTCCGGAAGCCCCCGTCCGACGTCCACCCAGACGTCCTGTCCGTGTAGTCGGTCGTCGTCGGTGGAGGTCCGGCCGGTCGTCGTCGAGAGGCGTGTGCGGCCGATCGCCGTCCACGGACGTGGTTCGGCGGTCGTCGACGGGCTCACTGTCCGTCCCGACGACGGGGGGACACGACCGGACGAGCGACCGGGGGCGACCCGATCAGGCGGGCGCGAGCGGTCGGTCCCCCGCCGTCCGGTGTTCGATCGACGTCAGCTGGCCGCGCCAGTACGGCAGGTCGCCGTCGGGGAGGTTCCACGCCACCTCGCCCTCGGTCGGCACCAGCAGGCCGTTCCGCTCCCGGTAGCGCCGCCAGTTGCCCGTCCAGGGCGTCGGCTCGTAGCCGTCGTCGGTCGACCGGGGTCGCTCGGCAGCCACGCGCGTCACCTCGTCGGCCTCGTCGACGTGGAAGACGCACGAGACGGTCGTCCCGCGGTACGAGAGCGTCGCCCGGGCCGACCGGTCGTCGATCGGTTCCCAGTCGAGCCCCGGCCCCGGGACGAGCGCCGTCGGGTACCAGACCGCCTCGGCGAGGTACCGGAGCAGCTCCCCGGCGTTCAGCTCCGGCCCGGGCGCCGCGTCGGCGACCGGGATCGCCCCGAGGAGCCTGGCGCGTAGCACGCCCTCGCCGGCGACGAACGCGTCGACGACGCGAACCGGGACGAACGGGGCCACGTCGATCGTCGCGTCCCAGACGAACCCCGGCGGCTCGACCGCGACGTGTTCGGTCGCGGCGAACGGCAGCCAGGGCGCGTCGACGTCGCCGAGACGGAAGTCGCCGCGCTGTTCGAGCCGGACGGTCCGGACGGTCGGCCGTTCGTCGGGGAGGACGTGCGTCAGGTACCGCCGGATCGGGTCGGGAAGGCCCGCCAGGTCGTCCGCGACGTCGCGGACGGCGCTCGACTCGCCGGGCCCGGTCCCGCCAGTCGTTCCGGTCGCCCCGGACGCGTCGGGCCCGCCCGACCGGCGGCCCGCCGCCTCGTCGGCCTCGTGGAGCAGTTCCCCCACGAGTTCGGCCGTCTCGCGCTCAGTCCGCCCCGCGGCGCGTCGAGCGGCGACGACGCCCGCGACCCCGACGCCGACGGCACCGAGCAGTGCCAGCGCGCGTCCGGCTCGCATCTCAGCGCACCTCCCGTCGGGCGTCGGGCCGGTCGGTTCGACCTGTCCGGTCGATCCCCCTCGTGGTCCCTCCCTCGCCGGTCGCGTCGCAGTCGAGTGTCGAAGGCATGTCGTTCACACGCCGGGGTACGTATCCGGAGGATTTGACGGCCCACCCCCGTTCTCGCCGCGTAAGAACACGGCCTCGCGGAGCCGTCCCGGCCCGACCGGGGGCGTCGGGTCGTCGCCCCGTCCCCGGGACCGAACTGCAGATCCGAACTACGGACCCGAACGCCTATGCCCGGACTCCGCCGGCAGCCCGGCGTCGTCCCCCGATCTCGAGTCGAACCGATCCATCGACGGCCCGGGAGTGCCTCGGAGGCCCGCTACGGGACGGTGCTGAACGGTTCCGACGAGAGTGTAAACCCCCTCGTTTCCGGTGGAGGTGGCGTGGTGACACGACGCACACGGGAGCGATCGCCGGACTGCGGCCGGCTTCGGCGCACGACGAACAGGGACTCGATCCCGTAACGGCCCCGTCAGAACTCGACCTTGCGAACGAACGGGAGGCGGCGGATCTCGACGAGGAGGTCGCCGGGGAGCGACTCGTCGGTGACGACGTAGAGCTTGGGGTCGGCGGCGAACTCGGGGTCCTCGCTGATGATCTGTCGGATCGAGATGCCCCGGTCGGCGATCAGCGCGGTCACCTCGGCGACGATGCCCGACTCGCTCTCGTCTTCGACCCAGACCGTCAGCACCGCGAGGTCGAGTACCGGCGCGAGCTCCATCAGGCTCGGCACCGCGGAGATGTTCTGGAAGACCCGCCGGAGCTCGTCGTCCGCGAGGATGGCGTCGGTCGTCGAGTCGACGACCCGGCGGTCGACGCCGATCTCGCGAGCGATCCCCGTGTCCGGGATCTCGATGCCCCCGGAGACCACCCGTCCCTCGTCGTTCACCGAGAACCCCCGCTCCAGGAGGAACCGGATGACCGCCTGTTGACTGGGGGAGTCCTCGAACTTCCCCATGATCTCGTCGATCATCGCTCTCCGTGTGAGTCGGTCGGCCCGGGTAAAAACAGTCGGGCGAGGGCGAGGGCGATCGTGACGGTTGTGGTCGCGGCGGCAGGGCAGGGTCGCCGCGGTGCTCGCCGGCGCCGAGCGAGCGACACCCGGTTCCCGGTCGGCCGCCGCCGGTCTACAGTCACTCGTCGCCGCTCCCGTTCCCGTCCACAGTCGCCCGGGAGCCGTTCACGGCGAACAGGTCGACCACGACGGATCGCAGTCGACGTCGCGCCGGAGCTCCTCCTCGATCACCCACCGGGTGCGGTCGCCACAGTGCGGACAGACGAGTTCGGTGACGGCCTCGACGGTCCAGTCGTTGACCATGCCCAGCTCCCCGCCCTCGATGCGGTGGTCGAACGACTCCCCGCACGCGAGACAGTCCACCGTCACCTGGACGTGTGCGACGTCGTCGATGTCGAGTCCCAGCACCACTCGCTTCCCCCGTTCGTCGATCCCCGTCATAAATATCCGTCAGACGGGCGGCATCCCGGAACGCGACGACACCGGACGGCCGGCGTCTGATGCGATCCGTCCGCCCGATCGCGTCGTCGATCCCGCCGACTCCCGTCGATCGTGCCCCCGATCGCCCGACTCCCGCCGTCGTATCTCGGCCCCCGACTCCCGCCGTCGAACCTCCGACCGTCCGACTCCCGCCGTCGAACCTCCGACCGTCCGGCTCTCGCCCCGAAACCGCCAAGCCCGTCGGCCCGAATAGTTGTACATGCGACACGACATCCCTCAACCGCCGGGATCGGGCATCCGCAACGCCCTCCGGTTCGGCGACGACGCGTTTCGGTTCCTCGAGGGGATCCAGGCCCGCTTCGAGGACGTCGTCGAGGTCCCGATCCCCGGACGCGCGCCCCTGGTGTTCGTCACGAGCCCGACGCTGGCGCGCGACGTCCTCTCCCGGCCCGCCGAGTTCGGCCGCCCGCCGGCGACGGGACCCGCCCGGCTGCTCGCCACGCAGGGGTTAGTCCAGAGCGAGGGCGACCTCTGGCGGCGCCAGCGGGCGCTGATGCGCCCCGCGTTCGTCGGCCCGCGCGTCGTCGCCTACGCCGACACGGCCGGCGACCGGGTGGCGGCGCTCGCGGACGAGTGGCGCGACCGCCTGGCCGACCGCGAGGACCGTGACGGGACCGACGGCCTCCGGGTGAACCTCCACCGCGAGACGACCACCCTGACGATCCGGGTCGCCTCGGAGATCCTCCTGGGCGAGGACGTCGGCCGCGAGCGCGCCGAGCAGTTCTACGAGTGGATGCAGGTGGCGGGCCGCGAGTTCGAGTTCGGTCCCGAGAGCGTCCAGCCGGCGTGGCTCCCCGCCCGAACCTCCCGTGAGTTCCGCGAGGCGGCCGCCGGGATGCGCGCGTTCGCCGAGGAGCTGATCGACCGCCGGCGGACGGCGCTGGCCGACGCCGGCGGCTCGGGTGGACCCGACAGGTCGGGCGCCGGTGCCGGGACGGCCGGATCCGACGGGCCGGGCGCCGGTGCCGGGACGGCCGGATCCGACGGGCCGACCACCGGCGACGGGACGGGCGGATCGGCCGCCGGTGAGGGAGCCGACGACCCGCCCCGCGACATGCTCTCGCTCCTCCTGCGCGCGGAGGCCGAGGGGGTCGAGATGGCGCCGACGCAGATCCGCGACGAGGTGATGACGTTCCTCATCGCCGGCCACGAGACGACCGCGCTGTCGCTGTCGTTCGCCCTGAGCCTCCTCTCGTGGCATCCCGAGGTCCGCACGGCGGCCCGCGAGGAGGCGCGACGGGTCCTCGGCGACGCGACGCCCCGGCACGCGCACGTCGCCGACCTCCCGACGGTAGACCGCGTGCTCCGCGAGACGCTCCGGCTCTACCCGCCGGCGTGGGCGGTGTTCCGTCAAGCGACCGCGGAGGTCCGCCTGGGCGACTACCGCGTCCGGCGCGGGTCGGCGGTCGTCGTCCCGCTCTGGTCGATCCAGCGCGACGACCGCTACTTCGAGGCCGCCGACGAGTTCGACCCGGACCGCTGGCTGCGCCGGTCGCCGAGTGGCGTCGAGGCGTACCTCCCGTTCAGTGTCGGGCCCCACGCCTGCATCGGCCAGCAGTTCGCGGTCACCGGCGCGACGCTCGTGCTCGCCGGGCTCGTCCGCGAGTTCGACGTCGACGTCCCGGCCGACGGGCTCGACGACCTCCGGGCGACGCCGACGCTCCGGCCCGGGAGCGGCGTCCCCGCGACCGTCCGCCGGGTAGCGTGAGCCGCGGGGTCGGTCTCCGGCCGTCCAGCGACCGACCCGCTTCGCGCCTCGCTTCGAGATCCGCAGTTCCATTCGCCCCTCGAACTCCCACACACTTCACCTCGAGACCCCTACGCCCGCCGTGCCACGACAGCGATCCGACGACCCGAGCGACGAACGACGCGACGGTCGCCGCCGGACGACCGCGGACGAGGGGACCGCCGGGCGGTCGGCCGTCGCAATCGACGACCTGCGGCTGACCTACGCCGACGGGACCGAGGCCGTCCGGGGGATCGACCTGACCGTCCCCGAGGGGGAGTTCTTCGGCTTCCTGGGTCCGAACGGCGCGGGCAAGACGACCACGATCAAGGTGCTCGCGACGCTCCTCTCGCCGACCGCCGGCGCGGTCCGGGTCAACGGCTTCGACGTCGCGTCCGAACCCCGGAGAGTGCGGGAGTCGATCGGCTACATGGCCCAGGAGACGAGCGTCGACCCGGAGCTCACCGCCGAGGAGAACGTCCGGTTCGCCTGCGAGGCCTACGGCGTCCCGCGGGGCGACCGCGAGGACCGGATCGCCGAGCTGCTCGACCTCGTCGACCTGGCGGACGTCGCCGACAAGCGCGCCGAGGAGTTCTCCGGCGGGATGAAAAAGCGGCTCGACGCCGCGACGGCGCTGGTCCACGAGCCCCCGCTGGTCTTCCTGGACGAGCCGACGACCGGGCTGGACCCGAAGGCGCGCAACCGGCTCTGGGACTACTTCCGGCGGATCAACGACCGCGGGACGACGATCTTCCTGACGACGCAGTACCTGGAGGAGGCCGATCAGCTCTGTGACCGGCTCGCGGTCGTCCTCGACGGCGAACTCGTCGCCGAAGGGAGCCCGGCCGACCTGAAGCGCCGGGTCGGTGGCGAGGTGCTCGACGTGGAACTCGACCTCGGGGGTGACACGCCCGACGACGGTTCCGACGCGCGCGAGCGGGCCGCCCGGATCGCCCGCGAGGTCGACGCGTTCGCCGACGCGACCGTCGAACGAACCGACGACGGGATCAGCGTGACCGCCGAGACAGCCCGGGAGCACGGGACCGACCTGCTGGTCGCGCTACGCGACGGGGGGCTGACCGTCACCGGGTTCGACGTCCGCGCGCCGACGCTCGACGACGTCTTCCTCGCCATCACCGGCGAACACATCGAGGACGAGGTGCCGGCACCCGACGAGGGGACCGGGAACGGGGAGGTGTCCCGGTGAGCACGCCCGACGCCGACTCGACGGGGTCGAGGACCGAGACGGATCCCAGGGAGCCGACGACCGGGACGACACCGGACCGGGAGGTGTCCCGCTCGGCGAACACGTTCGCGGGCGACGCCTGGGTCAACTTCAGGCGGTGGACCCTGAAGGCCGTCCGGAACCCGTTCGTGCTGGTCGTCTCGCTGGTCCAGCCGGTGATCTTCCTCGTGCTGTTCACGGAGGTGTTCGGCAACGTCGCCGGCGCCGCGGTGAACCGCGGGATTCCGGGGATCAGCTACGAGACGTACCTCGTGCCGGCGATCGCCGTCCAGGTCGCGCTCGCGGCCGCGGTCACCTCCGGCGTCGGGCTCGTCAACGACATCGAGAACGGGATGTTCGAGAAGGTGCTCGTCTCGCCGATGAACCGGACGGCCGTCTTCGTCGGCAAGACCGCCGCCGAGGTGTTCCGCATCGCCGTCCAGATCGCCATCATCCTCGGGCTCGGCGTCCTCCTCGGGGCGGAGATCGCGACCGGGCTCGTCGGCGCGGCCGGCATCGTCGCCGTCGGCGTCCTCTTCTCGCTGTGGTTCGTCGCGTTCTCGAACGCGCTGGCCGTCCTCACGCGCGACCAGGAGTCGACGATCATCGGCGCGAACCTGCTGCAGTTCCCCCTGCTGTTCCTCTCGAGCGCGTTCCTCCCGCTCGAGGCGCTCCCCGGCTGGATCCGGACGTTCGCCGCGCTCAACCCCGTCACGTACGGGGTCGACGCCGCGCGGTCGATCATGCTCGACCGGGACGTGGCGACCGTGATCGAGGTGACGACGTTCGAGGGCGCGCTGAACGGTGTCGTCCCCGGGGTCGCGGTGCTCGCGGCGCTCGATCTCGTGTTGGGTGCCGTCGCCGTCTACCTGCTCTCGCAGGCGACGAGCTCCGACGTGAAGTGACGGGCCGGGGTGCCGGCGGGACCCCCCGGCGTGACGTCCCCGGGACTGCCTTCTTGCGTCCGCAGCCCCTGGGCGTCGCATGGACGAGGCCCCCGAACTGGTCTCCGTCGCGGCGGTCGCCGGGAACGGCGTGATCGGCGACGACGACGACGTCCCCTGGCACCTGCCCGAAGACGTGCGGCGCTACCGAGCGTACGTCGCCGACGCCCCGGTGATCGTGGGCCGACGGACCTTCGAGATGATGCGCTCGGACCCGCCGGGCTCGGCGCGGATCGTCCTGAGCCGGTCCGAGCGGCGGTACGACGACCCGGACACCTACCACGCCGGCGGCGTCGAGGGGGCCGTCGAACGCGCGGCGTCGCTCGGTGCCGACGTCGCGTACGTCCTCGGCGGCGCGGCGATCTACGCGCTGTTCCAGCCGCACGTCGACCGGATGCGCCTGAGCCGCGTCGAGGGGAGCTACGAGGGCGACGCGAGCTATCCCGACTGGGACCCCGCCGAGTGGCGGCTCGTCGACCGGACGGCCTACGAAGGGTTCGCCGTCGAGGAGTGGATTCGGCTCGACGGCGAACGGGACGGTACCGGAGACGGGGACGGAATCGACGAGGGGGGCGAAGCCGCCGACGGCGACGGAGCCGCGGCCGGCGAGCGGTAGGGCGCGACGGCGGGTCGCGCGACCGAGGGGACGGACTGGACGGAGCCGAACCCCTTTGTCGACCCGGGCCCAACTGTCGTCGATGGCGGACACGACGGGCGACGCCGGTGTCGGTGCGGGCGACGCTGACCCCGACGCCGACCCGCCCGAGGACGCCCGCGTCTGCGTCGTCGCGACCCGGCCGGCCACGTTCGAGCGCTGTCGGTCGCCGGGGTACTACCCCTGTCCGGCGTCGTACCCGCGCTCGCGGGCGCCGTTCGACTACCTCGCGACCTACCGGACGGCGCCGGTCTCCGCGATCACCCACTACGCCCGGGTACTCGAGCGGTTCGACGACGACGGCACCTGGATGGGGGCCGACGACTGGGCGGCGCTGATCGAGCCGTTCTCGGACGAGCCGGTGGCGACGGTGTTCCGGCTCGACGACCTCGTCCCCCTCGACGAACCCGTCGTGAACGACCGCACCGGGGTTCGAGGGGCGTGGTACTGCACGGTGGGCGACCTCCGGGCGGCGCCGACGCTCTCGGCGCTGGCCGCGCGGACGGACGGGCCGTCGGGGTGACGGCGGTCGGAATCCGTCGCGGTCGCCCCCGGCGCCGTCGGGCGTATCGACGCGTGAGTCCGGTGGCACGGTTTTATTCACGGACGGGACACAGTCACACGAGACTGATGGATCACGAGGAACGGGCGCGACGCCTGCTGGAGCGGGCCCGCGAGGGCGAGCGGTCGCACGCGCTGGTCCGTGACCTCGACGGGCTCGCCGCGGAGGTTCGCGAGGCCGGCGCCGCGGAGCTGGTCGCCGAGGCGGTCTACACGGTGCTGGCCGACTCGCCCGAGCTGTTCGTCAGGAGTTACGACGCGCTGTTCGCCGACCTCGCCAGCGACGACGAGGAGGTCCGGGCGGGCGCGGGGATCACGTTCTCGTGGCTCGCCGAGCACCCGCCCGAGGAGCTCGCCGGCCGGGTGCCGGAGCTGATCAGCCTGCTGCGGGCGCCCGACGAGCTGATCCGTGGGTCGGCCGTCCGGGCGCTCCGGCACGTCGCCGCCAGCCAGCCCGGCGCGACCGCGACCGCGACGAACGCGCTGTTCGCCTGTCTGGAGGACGACAACCCCTGGATCCGCGGGGAAGCCTGCTTCGCGCTCGGCCACCTCGGCGACGAGCGCGCGACCGACTGGCTCCGGCAGCTGCTCGTCGACCGGGCGCTGTACGTCGGGACCGCCGCCGAGTGGGCGCTCGCCCAGCTCGACGACGACTGGGCGTCCCCCGACGCGACCGACTGGGAGCTGGGCCACCTCGTCGGCTACGACGACCGGGCGTTAGAACAGCTCGTCGCGCAGCTGTGGTCGCAGTACGGCTACGAGACGGAGCTGATCCAGGAGACGCGGACCGACGGCTTCGACGTCGCCGCCGAGGACGGCGCCGAGCGGTCGCTCATCCGCATCGAACGGTACAACCCGTACAAGCACGCCGGCTCGATCACCCTCGAGACCGTCCAGCGCACGGCCGGGATGCTGGCGATGGACGAGTTCGACCGGGTCGTCGTCGTCACGAACTCCCACTTCTCGTCGGCCGCCGTCGGGTTCGCCGCCCGGACCGACCGCGTCCGGCTCGTCGACGGCGGCCAGCTCTGTGACCTGCTCGGCGGCGAGGGGTTCGCGACGCCCTCGCCCGGCCCGGCGGCGACCGGGGCGCGGACGACCGCACAGCGGAGCAGCTGACGGACGCTCCGCTGCAGCCCTCACTCCCGTGGCAGCCGGGCGGCTCGCCACCGCTGCCGACGGAGTACGGTCGTGGTCGTCGGACGTCGCGGTCGCCCCCCGCGGCGTCCACCGCCGCCGCCCGCGACGCCCGCCGAGCCGGCGTCAGACGGTGTCAACGCGACCCACGGAGGAGCTTTACGTCCGAGGCGTCTCCTCACCGTATGAACTACGAACAGGCGCTCGACAGGGCGATGGAGGACATCCCGGACCGATCGACCGAGCAGTCGCGGCTGAACGTTCCCGACCCCCAGCGGCAGACCGACGGCGCGTTCACCCGGCTGACCAACCTCGGCGCGATCGCCGACGCGCTCGCGCGGGACGCCGAGCACGTCCACCGGTCGATCCAGCGGGAGTTCGGGACCAACGGCCAGTTCGACGGCAACCAGGCGCGCTACAACGGCTCCTTTTCCGTCTCGGACTTCGAGGCCGCGATCGAGAGCTACGTCGAGGAGTACGTCACCTGCTCGGAGTGTGGGCTCCCCGACACCCGCCTGACGACCGAGAACGGCACCCAGATGCTGCGCTGTGAGGCCTGCGGGGCGTTCCGCCCGGTGGCCAAGCGCAAGAGCCCCTCGTCGAAGACGACGACTGCCGCGACGCTCGAGGAGGGACAGACCTACGAGGTGAAGATCACCGGCACCGGCCGGAAGGGCGACGGCGTCGCCGAGAAGGGCAAGTACACCATCTTCGTCTCCGGGGCCCGCGAGGGCCAGGTCGTCAACATCTACGTGGAGAACATCAGCGGCACGCTGGCGTTCGCCCGGATGGTCTGAGCGACCGACGACCCGCCCGGACTACCGACGACCCGCCCCGGATCGCCACGTCACGCGCCGCAGGCAGCCCGTTCGTGGCGGACGTTCGTTTCTCCCGTACCGCCGACACGAGTCTCCTCGGCCGCCGTGACCGGTCGGGGCGTCCCGGCCGTCGTCGCCCGGCGACCGCGATCGGCCGTCAGTCGGACACTCGACCGCTCGGCGACCGCGACCGGCCGGTCCTGTAGACGAACCAGCTCAGTCCGACGACCAGGACGGCGACCCCGCCGCCCAGGAGCGTCCGGTGGTAGCCGACGACCGCCGCGCTCCCGACGAACAGCGGCGGGCCGACGGTCGTCGCGAGCTGGAGGACCGTCGTCCGCACGCTCACGACGCTCCCGCGGACCTCCTCCGGGGCCAGCTCCGTGAGGGCGGTGTCGGCGATCGGCTCCGCGAGGCCCTGCCCGACGCCGAACAGCAGCAGTCCGCCGACGACCGTCCCGATCGAGTCTGCGAGGGCCACCACGACGAGCCCGACGCCGTAGCTGGCCAGTCCGAGCGCGATCGACTGGTAGCTCGAGAGCGCCCGGAGGATCCGGTCGCCCTGCGTTGCGGTGAGCCCCATTGTGACCGCGGGGATACCCAGGAGCAGCCCGATCCCGCGCGACGAGAGCCGGTAGGTGTCGTCGAGGACGAACGGCACCGCGGTGAGCTGTGCGCCGAAGAGCACGACGAAGACGGCGAAGACGGCGGCGTAGAGGGTGACGAACGGCCGCATCGACGTGGGACCGGTCACGAACGCCCGGAGGCCGGCGTCGGCGCCGTCCCGGGCGACACCTCCGTCCCCGTCACGCCCCTCCTCCCTCGAGTCCCGTCCTCCCTCCCGGTCCTGCCTCGAGTCCCGTCCTCCCTCCCGGTCCGGTTCCTCGAGGAACACGAACCCCGGGACGGCGACGACGAGCGCGAGGAGGAAACACGCGAACGGGACTGCCCACGAGATCGACGCGAGGAGGCCGCCGAGGATCGGATAGCCCGCCGCCCCGATCGCGAGCACCGCCGCGTTCGCCCCGATCAGGACGCGGCGGCGCTCCCCCGAGAAGAGGTCGCCGAGGAGCGTGACGGTGAGCGTCGTGATCGCGCTGGCTGCGGCCCCCTGGATCGCGCGGAGGCCGAGGATCACTGCGAACCCCGAGACGGCGACGATCGCCCCGCCGCTCACGCCGAACGCGACCAGCGAGACGAGCAGGACGGGCTTGCGACCGACCCGATCGGTCACGACGCCGATCGGCAGCGTCAGGAAGATCCCCGGCAGCGTGAACGCCGAGATCAGGAGGCTCGCCTCCGACTCCGAGATGCCCCACGCCCGCTGGATCGCCGGGAGCGCGGGACTGACGAGCGAGACGCCCATGACCGCCACGAGCGTGCTCGCGAAGACGACGGCCGCGCCGGGCGACTCCCGGACGGTCTCGACGAGCGTCATCCGGTCGCGACCCCGGCGGGTCGGTCGGTGCTCCGGCGTCGGTCGACTCCCATCCAGTGTGGGCGCGTCCGTCGCCCCGATAAAACCGGCGTACCGCTCCCGGTTGGAAGCCGTTTCGCGGTTCGCCGACCGGGTCGCCCGACCGACGAACCGCTTTGGAGCCCTCGGTCGCGTGTTCGACACGTATGCCTGCGAACCGTCCGTTCGTGCGCCTCGTCTCGGTCT
>Ga0207797_1001356_pt1 | contig 17748 bp, 14 predicted proteins | sample PRCRCaboRojoPR_6_FD_187275 | JGI IMG/M metagenome (GOLD analysis project Ga0207797, IMG submission 187275) | Marine sediment microbial community from Cabo Rojo, Puerto Rico - PR CR 10% Liquid 1 (SPAdes) | ecosystem: Environmental > Aquatic > Marine > Coastal > Sediment | place: Cabo Rojo, Puerto...
GTGCTGCTCTACCGCGACCTCGCAAAAGCGCCGGCCATCATTGATGAGGATCGCTATGAACTTTATCTGTCGCCCAAGCATCCGCGCTATTTTTTCCGGCGGCTCATGTGGGCCAATCTGTTTTCCGGCGGTATGGCCACCTACGGCGGACTGAAAACCTACGAAGCGTACGACGGCGAGTTACGCGGCGTCCAGGGGTATTACGATGCTGTTGAATCTGGCAAGCTGATTGGCGGTGCGGCGGATTTTAACCACATTCATAAATTTTTCAAGGATACCGGATTGACTCTGGCCGGTATGCAGCCGCAGGATGCCCTTACCGGCTACAATCCGGATCAGGTAAAATGCATTCGGGATGAAAATCACATTCTGGTCTATTTGCAAAATGCCGATTCCTACGATGCGGAAACCGCTAATGTGGAAATGGACAAGGCATCGGTCAAGCTGCATTTGCCTCGGCATGTTTACAACATTGAATGGTACAATCCCCGCGACGGCAAATGGATGATTGACGAGGAATTGCCGAAAATCGGCGGCGGTTATGAACGGGAATTGACCTGCCCCTTCCCCGGCGATGCGGTACTGGTTTTGACGCGGGAATAGTTTGATCAGCGGATCGTTAAGCTCTGATAACGATCCGCTTTTCTTTGCATCGAGGTGATCGTTGAATATCGGAATTTTTGAACATACAATCGAGACGAATGATATTATTAAAAACGACATCACGTCCGGTCTGGCTTTGGAAATTGGTCCCGGGCCTGGTTATTTGGGCCTGGAGTGACTGAAACGCACATCCGGGACCAAGTTAAAAGAGTTGGATATTAGCCCGGATATGATTAAAATTGCTGAAAAGAATGCCATAGAATACGGTCTCTCGCCCCGGGTGGAATATGTTTGAGCAGTATTGAAAAAATGCCCTATGATGATAACAGCTTTGATGGCGTTTTTACTAACGGCTCGCTGCATGAATTGAGTGAACCACAAAAACCTGCAACGAAATCTGGCGCGTCCTGAAACCCGGCGGGCGATTTCATATATCTGATTTGCGCAGAGACATGTCATTTCTTATGAAATGGTTTTTGTGGATCAACACTCGACCAAAAGACATTCGCCCCGGACTGATCAGTTCCATCAACGCAGCATATACGCCGGACGAAGCAAATGATTTGATCAAAGAGACAAAACTGGACAACGGCATTGTTTCAAATAATTTTATCGGTTTGAAAATTACAGGTCAAAAATTGACTGAGCAAAATAATCAGTCAATATCTGCTTAGCATGAACAATTTGTTTTCCAAGAGAAAGGACTCTTTATGAATAAAGTGATTATTATCGGCGCAGGGATTGGAGGATTGACAGCAGGCAATCTGCTTGCTCAAAAAGGTCATGACGTAACTATCTTTGAATCGCACACATCGCCTGGTGGTTACACGGCCGGTTTCTGGCGCAAGGGATTTTATTTTGAAAGCGGGACCCTGGCGTTTGAAGCTTCCAACACCATTTTTAAAGCAATGAAAGACATTGGCGTTTTTGATAAAATAGAATTTGTCGAACAAAAATCCAGATGGGTTTCAGCAGATTTTGATGGCGTTCCACAGACCTACGACGAGTTTAAAAACATGCTGCTCTCGGCCTATCCAAACCAAAAGGGATGGCTCACCGAATATTTCACTCAGGTAGATAAAATGGTGCAGGGTTTCCGACCTTTCCTGGCTGTGAAAAAGAAATTTTTCGAATCCCTGCGAGCCGGCCTGACTATGTTTCAGGTCTACCGTAAATACGGCAACCAGCCGATGAGCGAGTTCACGGCTCACTTTTTCCCAAAAGACACGTTTCTGAATCGTTTTTTCACCAACATTGGTTACCCGGATATGGCGGCCTGGATTCTTGGCGGGGCCATCGCGTCGTTGTTTTATGATTACTGGACTGTGAAAAACGGCATGCAATCCTGGGCCGATATTTTAACCGGCCAGTTTAAAAACAACGGCGGCAAGCTTTTTCTAAATTCGCGGGTTGATCAAATTCTAACCAGCGGCGGTCGGGCAACCGGCGTTTCTTGCAATGATAAAACTTTTAATGCCGATTACGTGATTTCCGCCAGCGATTATAAAAACACATTCTTGAATCTTTTGGATTCGCCATCGCAAATCGATTCGGATTTAATGACAAAAATAGAAAACAACGCTGTATCCGAAGGATTTTTCACAGTCTATTTGGGATTGAGTTTGTCCAATGATGAATTACGATCGTATCTAAAAGTGCCACATGTTATGTATTTTGATGATCAGCCGGATATGGACATACACGATTCCAATGACGAAAAGTACTTTGACAAAACGTCGATCGTCTTGTATTCTCCTTCGCTGTTCGATTCTTCTTTGGCTCCATTGGGAAAATCATCGCTAATGCTGCAGGCAGTCGTGCCGTACCGATGGATGAACAAGTGGGGTGACGGAGACAGGGAGCGGTATCGACAACTCAAACAAACGGCAAAGAACGCAATGCTCAAAAAAGCGAGTTTTATAATCCCGGATTTACAAAAACACATTGAATTTGAAGATGCGGCCACCCCATTAACTTATGAACGCTACACAGGCAATACCGATGGCGCTACATCCGCATGGAGCTGGAATCCAGCGAACAAATTTTATAAGAGTTTTAACCGGACCTATACCGAAACACCTGTAAAAAATCTTTTTATCGGCTCGTGTTGGGCAAATCAGATTGGCGGCGTTCCGGGAGCCGTGAGCGCAGCGTATGGATGTGTGAAAAGGATAAAATAAAAGTTGAACAGTTTTTAACTAAAGCCGTCAGTCAAAGCATAGTGACAAACCGTGGACACGGTTTGAGCGGGGTAGTTTTGCAAATAATTATTGTATAACATCAGTGACAGGCCCAACAATGGGTCACAAATGGAATACAAATCATACTATAATTTCAAATAATTTAATAGGATACAACAACAATGCAAAAATAAATTGTGACCCATTGTTACTTTATTTGGGCCATCTCCACCCCACACTGAACTATTACTAACTTTCAGATTATCCTTGCATTTGGTTCAGATATTTTTTTCATTACGTGTAAATAGTTGGAAAGTTAATAAAAACAATGAGGAAAGTATGCGTTTCAAGGTTGTTTTAATCATTTCGGTTACCGTGTTGGTGTGTTCCGTTGCCACATCATTTGCTGCCGATACGGTGTTGCAGCTTATTCAACAGGGCAAGAATGCCTATCAACAGAAAAATTACGCACGAGCTCATGATTTGCTGCAAAAGGCTATAGGCAGAATCCATGACAAGATCGGTGCCTCTTTTGCACCTTTTCTGCCAAAAGCGCCGACAGGCTGGACCGGCGAAGAGCCGGATATCAATTCGGCCTCTTATACGACGTCATCCGGAAACACACGTGTTACAGAAGCAGAGAGACGATACATTCGTAATTCTGATAATGAAGATATAGAGGTGCTGATCACAAATACACCAGAAATAATTAAACCTTATCAACAGATAACCCGAATTCTGCAGAACAATACGATTATGAAAAGCATGGCAGACCGCATGATGAAAGAGCATGGTATTATCGATACAGCAAAAAAGGGAAACTGGTACGTTCTGGTCGAGAAAAAGGCACCGAAGGACTACAAAATAGCTGCTCTGCACGATAAAGTCGTCGTCCAGATTGATGATGCCGATAGCCAAAAAACAGCGCAAAAGTTCATGGGCCTCATTGATCTGAACGGAGTGGCACGGACTGCACAATAAGAAATCATTAGTTAAACCAATTTGGGATATGTCGACAACCCGGGCTCAGGTTTTTTTCTTTGCACGAGAGATCAAAGGCTTTTTACCCTTTTTCTTAAAGCTAAAAATAATCTTTTCTGCTTTTTCAAAAGGAACCGTTATAAAAGAAAAATTATCCATGATCTGGATGTCACTGATATGCCTGGGTTTTATTGAAACTCGGCTCGAAACAAGATCAACAAGTTTTCGAACTGTGATTTTGTCTTTTCTACCCAATGCGACAAAAAGCCTAGTTTTACCTTGTCTGTCGAGTTGTTTTCCATTAACATGCACTTTTGTGATTTCATTATAGGTGTCAGGATTAAGCTCCTCGTCGAAACTATAATGAAGCAAAGCAGCCAGAGCTTCTGTCGGATGGTTATCTTTTAACAGCTTTTTAGCCCACTCATAATATTGTCCATCAACTTTATCATTTACAATTGTGAGCAAATCATCAGATATTTTTTTCTTTTTTGCGCTAATAATATCTCTCACTTTGGGCACATTCGATTTTTTGATATCAGTTTTTGCCGCCCGCTGGATAAATATTAGCTTTTTATATTCACTGGGAGTAATAAAAGTAATCGCTGTGCCAACCTTACCAGCTCTCCCGGTGCGGCCAATCCGATGCACATAGGATTCTGGGTCCTGGGGCAATGAATAATTAATAACATGGGTGATATTGTTGACATCGATTCCCCGTGCAGCAACATCAGTGGCTACAAGGACATTGACGGTTCGATCTTTAAACTTTCCAAGTGACCTTACCCTCTGAGCTTGTGGAATATCTCCATGAATAGCTTCCGCATCATATCCTCTATCCAACAAATGAGACGCAAGAGAATCAACATCATTCTTTGTTCTACAAAAAACCAGACCATGAAACTCATCTTCAATGTCGACAAGCCGGCACAACGCCTCAAATTTTTCAGATGCTTTTACTTTAAAATAAATTTGTTCCGTTAAATGAGTTGTCAGTTGCTCCTTTTTATCTTTAATAAACTCATAATCATTCATATATTTATGCGCCAGGTCCTTTATTCGTCCCGGCATTGTTGCTGAAAATAATAATGTTCTTTTTTCGGAATTGGTATATTTAAAGATTTTTTCCATGTCATCGATGAATCCCATATTGAGCATTTCATCGGCCTCATCGAGTATCAGGTGTTCGATATGTTCAAGATTGAGTGTGTTTCTGTAAAGATGATCCAGAATTCTGCCCGGTGAGCCAACCACAATGTGAACACCTTTTTTGAGTCCACGTAACTGTTGGACGATTGATTGACCGCCATAGATAGGCATCGTTTTAATAGTCTTGTCTCCTTTGAGTGAATTGATCTCTTCGGATACTTGAATAGCTAATTCGCGAGTTGGAACAAGAATTAAAGCCTGTACGGTTTTTTTGTTCGTATTAATCATTTCAATCAACGGCAGTCCAAAAGCTGCAGTTTTACCAGTACCGGTTTGGGCTTGTGCAATAATATTCGCATCATTTCTCAGCATCACTGGCATAGTCATGCGCTGAATGTGAGTCGGTTCTTCAAAACCCTTTTTATTGATAGCATCCAGTACTTTTGGAGAAAAACCAAAATCCTGAAATGATTTCATATTTTTCATTCATTTCTCTTTTTAATCTGAGTGACTATTATCGCCTGCGTCTACGGGAGGTGCGCTTGCGACGATTTTCAGCCTGACTTATTTTTATTTTTTGATCTTTAAGCTCAGTTCCATTCAAAGCCTTGATCGCCTTGTCCGCTTCTGAATTGTCAGGCATTTCTACAAAACCAAATCCTTTGGATTGCTCTGAAAATCTGTCAGTAATGATATTTACACTCTCAACATTACCAAATTCAGAGAACAATTCGTTCAGGTCATTTTCTGTTACGTTATTAGAAAGATTTCCAACATACATATTCATAATGCACTCCACTTTTTTAAAATGCTGACTATTCAACTTTCTGATTTTCATACACGTCACAAAATGAATAGCTTTTATCGATCAGTAAACCGATAGATATTAGTATTCATTGTAATGTAAAGCTGTGAATCCAAGTTTCCGAATATTAGCAAAATATCGCGTATGGCAGTGACTAAAATTTCACATCCAACAAGTGCACCTGTGAAAATATATAAAAGATGAGAGCCACACTGTACTTAAAACTACCTTTGGACATCCGGTTTAGTGCAAGGCAGCTAAAAATTGAAATACTCATTAGCGGATTGTTTCGTTTGTTAATTTATAGGTAGGAATTGTTTCTTACCCATATTATGATTCGCATTTTTCTTTTACGAAAAAACCCCGCCTTTCAAGGCGGGGATTAATGATGAGTCGAATTTAAGCTCTCGAAACGTTGGTCGCTTTTTGACCTTTCGGGCTATCTTCAACATTAAATTCAACAGTTTCGCCTTCGTCCAGTGTTTTATAACCATCACCAACGATGCTGTTATAATGAACAAATACATCTTTGCCTTCATCTGTGGTGATAAAGCCATAACCTTTTGATCCATTAAACCATTTGACTGTTCCTTTTTGCATAGAACTAATCCTTTGTGAAATATGAACATTCATGTACAAAGCTGTTTTCAGATCCTTGCAAAAAAAAAGCCGCTTTGAATGGAATTCTATTTGTACCATTCTCCACGACTTTTTACTTTGTAGTGTATTGTCTTTGAAAAAAGTGACAATTAAAACCAAAAACCCTAAACAGGGTACAAATAATTAATTGTTGTTAGTGTACAATATTTTTTGGCCAATAGCAAGGAATATTTTTTTAATAACGCATCTTGTCAATATATTTTTTATGTGAAAATATCGGATGGAAAATTCCAACAATTCAATATTTAAAGCAAGTGTGTGGAATGATTAAAGGAAATGGAGTAGATTTAAATGATGAATTTGCTTTTTTGCATCTTGCTCTACGATTGATCCCCTCCTTTCTTTACCCCATAACTTCTTTACATATCCAGTGCAAGTTCAACTCAGTGCCTCTTGCGATGTGTATGGAGAATATGACTCGAACATTTTTCAAAATTACAAAAATTTATCAGATTCTTGTCGTTCAATCCAGGTTTATTTATACTTTGACAGGTATTGGAAATCAGAAGGATTTCGTGTCTTTTATAAAAGCCGATCTTTCGGTTAAGACCGGCCTTTTATCTTGTATTTGTTATTTTCATTCCATAACCACAATAGCCGCTGGTTCCAGCACCTGAAAAGTAAACGTCTCGCTAAAAAAGAGTTCGACGTCATTTTCGACAGTGGCATTATAGCCGAAAGTAAAATCGCTGCCCAGGGTTAATTTAAAGTCACCGCCGCGTTCAGAACCCACAAAGAGTCCTTTGACATGCGGACTTGGCAATATTTTCCCGCCCAGCACTTCTGCCATATGGCGTTCCAATGGATAGCCGCGGCTATAACTGATAATCTCATGCCATTTTTTTGAATTGATAACTAACATATATGGGCCCTCAATGGCACTTTCGTGCAGCAACCGAACCGCTTCAGAAACGCTGTGCAACGCTTCATCACCATCTTTGGGGATTGTCATTTTTTTCTGCCCACTCGCATCTTTCAAGCCGGAGATACACCCTTTTTCAAAGCCGTAATACACGGCACTTTCCTCAAAAGCGGCGACTTTTTTGGCTGCTTCCTCGAGCGGAGCAAAATCCACATCTTTGGCACCTCGTTCGACATTATCGAGTTCCCAAATATTCATTTTAAATTGAATGCGGGATTCCACCAAAGGCAAGACTTTATGAATGCCGTATTGAACCTCACCGTGTTTCTGTCCTTCCGGCACGTCTAATCGACCCAATGTAACGGCACCGAAATCCCAGCCTTTGGGTCCCTCAACATCGACAAATCGTCGGGCAGTTAATTCGTTGCTAATAATATTTTTCGCCAGTTCATCCATCTCTTCCCAGGCTGCCTCAGAGACAGGGGCCAGAGATCGTTTGGTAATATTCATTATGAGCTCCTTTCTTTATAATTTACCAATACCTAAATCTTTTTTCTCGGTGCCGTTTCCTCCCTCTTCTTCCTCTTCTTCGAGCTCTGTAATATCCTTTTCTGTAAACAGATATGTGCTCATGTGTTCATCCCATGCGTCCATGTTTCGGCGCAGCCATTCGATGGCCATGCAGGCGTGTTCAATCTCCTCGTCTCGATTATGGGCCAGGATTCTTTTCAAGGCCTCATCTTTTGTAGCAGCCACGCGTTGGTTGTACCAGTCGACTGCCTCGATTTCTTCCTTGAGACTATTTAAAGCCCTGGTAATATTTCTGGTTTTCGCGTCGAGTTCCTCGACAGGTTCGTGATAATTGGACATCGATAGTACTCCTTTCGAGAATTTATATTTTATCTGTTAATTTGATTAATTCATAGTTTTATTTTGATATAAAAGAAAAGAGCAAACCACCTGGACACTAAAAGTAAACATTTTATGATTCATTCACAAAGAGATAACAAAAATAGAGACAGGAAATCTTCCTGAAATACAAAATTTTACCGGTTTTAAATTATTAGGTTTTCCGAAACACAGCAGCTAATCCCCCCGTGGAAAAATTCGTTTTTAAATTAGAGATAAGAAATACTTGCTTTATTCAGAGAGCCGTCTGGTCATAAAAATCCGATTGGTCGAAACTCAACGCACGATTTTCACTTTTGTTCTGTCAGATAGCGTTTCATAGCCTTTGACAACCAGCCGTTCGCCCTCATCGAGTCCGTCGACAATCTCAACATGCGTTGGATTTTCCAGTCCCGTTTCGATCCGGCGTTCATCCGCAGCGCCGCGCTCGACGACAAAAACCCGTTTACTGCCCCGAGATTGAATGATAATGTCCTTGGGAACCACAATAACACTGTCATGTCTGGCCACAATGATTTCATTTTTGACAAACATGCCCGGCCGGAATGTCAAGTCCGGGTTGTCAACGATGATGCTGGCTAAAAAAGTACGAGTCTCAGGATCGATCGCCGGAGAAACCTGGGTTATTTCGCCCCATAACGTATCATCGGGCATGGTATAATTTAGCACCCGCGCACGTTGTCCGACTGAGACACGCCCTAATTGTTTACCGGGTATATTCACATCCATGTACAGTTCTTCATAATTCATCACGTTGGCAATCACAGCGCCGGATTGCACGCGTGTGCCTTCTGTAAAATACGGTAAATCGACAATCAAACCATCGAATGGCGAACGCACTTTGATTTTTGCCAATTGAAGCTGTGCATTCTCATAATTGTATTGCGCATTGATAAACGCCTGCTCGGCATTTTTCAACTCTCGCAAAGTGACGCCGCCCTTTTCGTACAGCGACTGTTGTTTTTCAAATTCACGTTCCGATATATCCAGTTCCAGTTCTTTTGACTCGATCATGATTTCGTTTTCCAGCTCGGGATTGTCAAGATAAACAATGACATCATCTTTATCGACAGGATCGCCGACTGAGAACGGCGTGCCATCTCCGGCTTTGCCGCGGCGGTAATAACCATTGGTCTCGGCAGTTAACTCGACTTTTTTAATAGCCTCGACCGTGCCTGTGGTTTCGATAAACTGCTCGATAGACTGTGGTTTAATCTCCTCAACTGACACAGGAACGGTGATGGACGATTCAAGATCGATTTCACGATCATTGCATGCCAGCGTCGATATCCCTATAATAAATAAGAAAACCAGTTTTTTCACGTCACTCTCCTCGTCATAAACAATAAGTGTGCTCTTTTTTCGCTTTTTAAAAGCAAAGTGAATTCCGATTACCACAATCCACTCAAATTCACATCAGTTATCTCTTGCGGAGAAACCGGTTCGTCTCTGATGAAATCGTATAGCGAACTGATTTTTAAATCCAGCAACGCCAGCTTGTAATCAATAATAGCCTGAACCAGAGCAATCTTTTTTTCTGATAACTGATTTTGATACAAATTCAAATCCATACTGGTCAAATCGCCATTTTTGTAGCGTTCGAGATTAATTTCATAGGTCAATTCTGCATTGCGAACATTTTGCCGGGCAATGCTTATCTGATTTGTCAAATTATCCAGACTTCGGAGCAACTCACGAATCTCAATTTTGATATCCTTTCGTTGTTCCCGTAAAGAAAGTCTTTGACTTTGCATTACAGCCTGGGAAGCTTGGATGCGTGATTCCCGTTCTCCCCAATCATACAACGGGATTTCAAAAGAGATCGATGCTTTTTGATTTTTTGTCGGCGTGTCGTAGACATTGACCAAATCCTGATCATCGCCAATAATTCCGTAGGTGAGGCTCAGGTCTCCGCGAAATTCGTTAATCGTCTTTGTCTGAATCAAATCGTTATAAGCTGTTTCAATATCAATTGTTGCCTGTCGCAGTTCCATGCGCTGTTCGAGGGCATGCTGCATGGCCTTATGCGCGTCCACTTTTACGTGCGTGTGCGTCACATCACCGACAATATCCAATGAATCTTCAATTGAAAGTCCAATCAATTTTTTAAACTGATCCTTAGAATTAGCCAGAGCCACTTTTCTGTTCTGCAGATTTGATTCACTCGTGGCCAGGTTCAATTCAGCCTGGTACAGTTCTTCTTTGGCAGATAAACCGGCGTCAACTTTATTTTTGATGATCTGATAACTTGTTTTCTGATTGGCATATTCTTCTTTGGCAATTTGAACGTTCAGCTTGTTCGAGTATACATTGTAAAATTGGTTGGTCACATTGTATTCTACAGCCAGTCGACGGATAATGTAATTTAAAGCCGAATTCTCAAGATCGAGTTCCAGCTCTTTGGTTTCCAGCATGGTGCGATTGTAGGTGAAAAGCGGCTGCTCATAATTCAAATACAAATTATTACTAAAACTGGTAAACTGTTCATTGCGGAATTCACTCCAGGAATCCTGCCAACGAAGATTGTTAATAATATTAAAAGTGCCATCCGTCCACTTGATAGGCTGGGACACACGAAAACTCGCTGAAGAACTTTTAGATTCGTTTGTGTTCCAGGTATTATAAAACTGATTGAAAACCCGGTCACTTGAGTAGGAAAATGGCGTCACAGAAAGTGAAAACTGTGATTTCAGCGCCGCTTTTTGCGCGTTCAGGGTTTCTTGACTACGCTTCAAGCTCAGCCTGGCCTCCTGGATTTGCGGACTGTTGTCCATGGCAATATTCAGTGATTCCTGCAAAGACACCACTTTTTGACTGAAAGCTGTGCCGTAAAGAGTAATAATCGTACAAATGCAAAAAATTCCGAGTCGCATTATATTTATCCGCTTTTTTTTATTAACCAAATTATCACTTCTGTACCCATTTGACAGCATCTGCAAAAATGAAACGGCCTTCTGATTTGTCAGACAGCACGACCCTGGCCGGTCCGGCTGAAAAATAAAAAGAACCCAGCGAATTCCAGCCCACACCTTCCCGTGCATCAAAAACGATCTCGTCGACACCGTCATCATGGTGAACTGAAAAATGGAAATCGCTAAAAAACTCTTCCCGGCGGCGCGGCCCTGGCCTGGGGATATCATCGCCAAAACAAAACACTTCGTAGCGGCCCGGTTCCGGAATCTCTGCCTGAAATTGAACTTTTTGCTCACCGTCGCCAGCTCGTTTATAATGCGCTGATTTTACGTATCGTCCATAGAAAATATTATCCAAAGTTTTTCGCCATTTCCGTGGCCCCCGCCAAAACCGGAACGGCACATATTCATCATCGTCTTTACGGCTGGATTCAAAGAATTGTTTTAACGTGCCTTTGTTCCCGCCTTTGAGGACTGAAAAGCCCTCATCCTCGTTATTAACAATAATTTCATTCGGTTCTTGTAACGAATGCGGTTCACCCAAAAGCCGGACCTCGTCTGCCGGAGAGGCGTTACGTTCCTCGAATTTTTCAAATCTTTCTTCCACTGAGATAGGCAAATTTTCTGACAGCAGTGTTTTGAAATGAATTGTACGAGGTTCATCCTGCAAAACCTGGGCAAAACGCACAGCAGATTCCGCCGGAATTTTGACAATGCGTTCATAATCAGAACGTTCCTCCTCTTCAGAGAACCGTCCAAATCTGCCGCCCTGGCCTCTCAGACTGTAGCTGACTTTGACCAATCCATCAATCGGCTCCGGATTGCTGATTGTCGCTTTAACCTGATACTGTGTCCGGTCACCTTCTATGACCTGATAGTTATCAACATTTGTAAACAAATAACCCGGCAATTGATCCTGAATATACCACTGATCAATAAAATTGTCGAGCGGTTGTCCGAATGACTGCTCATAACCGGCTACAATTTCCTGAAAAGGCAGGTTTTGAAATCTGTTTTCAAGCAGCAGATCAACCAGTAATTTTTGCAATTGTTCCTCACCGGCGTGAACCTGCATCCAGTAAAACAAAAAAGTGCTCTTTGACGTTAAAACAGCATTCGCAAGCTCGGCATCATCTGTGGTGTTCAATATTTCTTTCATTGACGAGTCCTTAAGCGCCAGATGAGCGCGCTCTTCAGACGAGATCGCTTCCATAAATCGCCACGCGGTGCGCTGTTTTTTAGTTTTGGACTGCCAGTAGGATTCAAATGCAGAACTCAGAACAGGCAAGTCATCAGCCGTCACATTATTGACATAAGAATAATAATTCGGAAAAACAAGATACCGACCTGAGAAAAGACGATCTTCCCAGGGCCGGCGAGTCTGGGTACCGAGAATTTCGACATCGATAAACCGTTTGATCACCTGGAATTGCATTTCCGATTCCGGCACATTTTGATTGCTCCGCTTCGATCGCCGTCTGGCATGATGCATTGTATTTTTAAAATCCAGGGCCGAAACCGGAGCACCGTTTTCCGGTAGTAAAATCTGCTCCGGTTGCACAGCCTCATTATGAAAAACCAGCGGACGTTCAAAGGTTGCAAATTGAATCGGTGTTTCCACAAGGGATAATCGGGAGAACGGATAGGACAAGCCCATTGCATCTTCATAATCGTCGCGCGACTGCCGGATCAAAATATCAAGTGAATCGCCAAGTGCTGAAGTATATTTTGCAAAATAATTGTGTTTTGGTAACGTATAAAGATTAAAAGTAGTTGAATCGACAACGACTGATCTTTTTTGAAAAGATCCCATAACCAGGGAAATTTGTGGTAACGGTGTGTCTGGTCGAAAAAGAATCATATCTTTACGATCAACCCGCCTTCCCTGAGAAATAGATGTAAGTTTTTTATTTTTATTAACATAAAGTGTAAATTGGGTGAATTGCTTTTGCTGTTTTCTCGCCAAATTTGTGCCCTCGGTCGGTCCGGCAACCGGATACCACAGAGCCGCAGGCGGCAGTAAAACATATTGCGGATGGACAAAGCTATGCTGCTTTGCTATTTTGTAGAGCATGATGGATTGCATTTTTTGGCGTTGTTCTTCAGAAACGTCAAGATAACAGACACGGTCATCGAGTTTTCCGCTTGCGGTTAGGTCTACATTCACCTCCTCATCCGGCGATATTGGCTGTGGAGCCGTAATACGTAAAAGGTGGTGGTCGCGTTGATGATCTGCTGAATGACCCTCAACTTGTACTTGCTCAACCTGCAGCCCTGGGTTCAAGCTAAATACCAGTTCGTCCATATCCTTATCAGTCCGGTTAGTGCACAACAACGAGCTCTTGCTTGTCAATGACCGGCCGTGATGCCGGAGTTCAATAGTACAGGAATCCACATAAACGACAGGATGATCGGCATACTGATCATTCAGTTTCCGCATAGCATCTCGAACACGCTGATCGCTCTGCCACTGATCGATATGGGTATAGATCAAAAAAGCGCCCAAAAGTATAAATGTGCCTGTTAAAACCGGTGCGACAAACCGGACTATCTTTGATTGGGGCAAGCGTTTAAACAAACAAATCGAAGCAAAAATCAGAGCCAATCCAAGAAACAGGTAAATGCCGCGTTGAATCAGTATCGGCGTCAGATTCCCAAAACCGACAAAATCAGAGTACGCAAGTGGCAGAAAAAAACCGGTAACGTCAAAGAGATAATTCGTTTTTGTATTCAGGAAAAAAAGAGTGAGCGCGACGTAGCCGAGAAGAACCATAAAAGTCACAGCCTGACTGCGAAACAACACCATCATCAAAATAGCCAATCCGGTCATAAAAACAAGAGAGGGTAATCCGACAAGGAAAAAATAATACATATAAGGTAAGAATTGAAACGAGACATCGGCAAAGGCAAGATGAATAACAGCGGCAATGAGAAGCATAGCCACATCAAGAGCAATAAAGACCTGTAACAGACCGAAAAGTTTTCCCATTATATATTCGGCATTGGTCATTGACCGCATATAAATAACCTGCGTGGTATTCAGCTTGTTATCCCGTTTCAGAAAATCCGCTGCCAGAAAAATAACAATAACAGCCTGAGCGCTGTTGAGAAGCAGCATGTTAAAATAGGGAATTGCACCCGGGATACCGCGCATGAACCACGGCATAGTTTCGAATATTTCTGCGAAAAAGACAAGATTTAGAAATGTCAGCACCGCTAAAACCAATCCGGCAAAAATGCGAAAAAACCAGCTTCTCAACAAGGTCTTGGTTTCGTAACGCGCAACTGTATATATGTTCTTGAAAGATGGCATTTTATCCTCGATATTATTGCGTTAAATATTCCATAAAATAAACATACGCATGTTCAAGTGTGGGCTCAATTTCTATTCCGTTTTCTCCGTTCAATTGATCAGCCACAACGTGAACAGCCCAGCCGTTTTCAGAAGGAATTGTAGATATGACAGGATATGTCTCTTTGATTTTTGGCAATTCACTGTCAATGGCTTCGATTTGAAAGACATGACCGCGTGCCTTTTCGATTAACAACTCCGGTGCGTCATTGAACATGACCTGTCCCCGATTCAAGAGCGCCATATCATTACAGGTGCTTGAGATGTCACCGACAATGTGCGTAGACAGGATGATAACAATGTCCTTTTGCGTCATATTCGCCAGCAAATTACGAAACCGGATGCGCTCTTCAGGATCCAGACCGGTTGTCGGCTCATCCACAATGACAATTTTGGGCTCACCAATCAGTGCCTGGGCAATGCCGAGACGCCGTTTCATGCCGCCGGAGAGTTTACTGGCAGGCCGGTCGCGGACATCGAACAAGCCTACGCTTTCCAGCAGCTCATCTACGGCCTGTGAGCGCTCTTTTTTATGATTCAAGCCAGCCAGCGCTCCGGCGTAATCCAGGAACTCCCAGGTCTTGAGTTTCGAAAACGTGCTGAAATCCTGGGGTAAATAACCAAGCATCGCCCGAATGTCATGCCGGTTTTCGTTCAAGTTCAGATCGTTCACTTTGATCTCGCCTGATGTCGGTTTAAGCAGTGTGGCTAAAATACGCATCAAAGTGGTTTTTCCGGCTCCGTTAGGGCCAAGCAGTCCAAACAATCCATTGTTAACTTCAAGAGTGACCTTGTCCAGAGCCATAAAATTATTTTTGTATTGCTTGCACAACTCGTGGATAGAAATTCTCATTCCTGCCTCGTCAAGAAATTGCTGTTTATGTTGGTCATTGATTTGTCAATATAGACGAGAAATCCACGGAAAAGTTCAGTGCTGGATGAAAAAAAATCTGATTTTAGGTAACTGATTCCAGCACTCGAAGCACCGGAATCAGTTCTGGTGGATTTTATAAATGCCAGTAATGCGGTTTGCCGACAAACTCTTTTTCAAAATGTTCACGCAAAATAGTGAACGCTCCGTCTACATCATCGACAATATGAAATAGATTCAGATCTTCTTCCGAGATGACACCCCAATCGACCATCTTGTCAAAATTGACTACGCTGTCCCAATATTCTTTACCGTAAATAATCACGGACATGGGTTTGGAAACCTTGGACGTTTGCCGCAAGGTCAGCAGTTCGAACAATTCATCGAACGTACCAAATCCGCCAGGAAAAACGACCAGCGCTTTGGCCAGGTAAACGAACCAGAATTTCCGCATAAAAAAGTAGTGATATTCAAAAGAGAGATTTTCAGTGATATACGGATTAGGCGCCTGTTCAAAAGGCAGGCTTATATTCATACCGATAGTCGGCCCGCCCGCCTCTGAAGCGCCGCGGTTGGCTGCTTCCATAATGCCAGGTCCCCCGCCAGAACAGACGATAAAGCGTTTCCCTTCATCAAGCTTCAGGGACCACTCTGTCAATTTATAGGACAATGCCTGGGCTTCTCCATAATAGTGCGAAATCTTAAACGCCGTTTCTGCCTGGTGCAATTCACGCTGGAGCAGCGGATCCTCAGGATTATCCGAATATTTTCGTTTTATCTTTTCTAAATGTTTAGCAGCTTCCTGTTTTGGACGAATTCGGGCAGAGCCATAAAAAACCACAGTGTCTTTAATTTGAAAGTGAGCCAACCGGCTTTCTGTTTCCAGATATTCTGAAAGAATACGCACCGGCCGGGCGTCGTTACTGCTCATAAATTCCTTGTTATGATACGCTTTGGTCAGGTACGGTTTGGAGAATTTTCGTTTTGCACCGTTTGGACGTTTAAATGGACTTTCCGTATTGCGCGACGAATAAAGATTGTTTTTCTCTGACATAATCTCCTCTAAAAATGACGATTTAACCAGATCACTGTTTGACGAATAAGCTGATGCCTGTGACGCGGGGTTTGATAGGTGTGCCCGGCGTCCGGGATTTCCATGAAATCGGCCGGCGGCATGACAATGTCACGAAACTCATGAAAACCCTTTACAAAAAGCGCTGCATCATTCGTGCCTTGAACAATGAATTTTGGCATGGCGAGCCCGGCTAACACACCCTGAATATCGTATTGCAGCGCATCTACTCCGAAATCGCGGGATATTTCCCAGCCGTCATACTCGTAAACATCTTTTTGGGAACTCTGGTCAAGGCTGATACCCGCGTGCTGGGTGATTAATTTTTTCATATCCGGTACTGCCGACCATGTCACCAGTGCATCAACCGGCTCGTTTCCAACGGTCAGGATGGCTGTGGCTGCACCGAGACTGATTCCCAGCACTGCGATAGAAGAATACTCATTCTCCGCTGCCCAACGGATCGCATCCTTCAGATTGGCGCGATTGTGTGATACTGTCGTTTCCTTGAATTCGCCTGCGCTGTCTCCTGATCCGTAAAAATCAAATCGCAGAACATTATAGCCATGACGTGAACAGTCGCGGGCTGTTTCCACAAACAGGCGTTTGTTTTCAGCTTTATCGCCGGTAAATCCGTGGCAGAAAATGACGATTTTTTCTGTCTCGACCATGTGATGCATACCAACGATGTTGTTTCCTTCGCTCTGAAAGGTAACAGGAATTTCTTCTGGTTTATACTTCTTTTTTTTCATAGTGTCCTGCGCTGCATTTTATTCTCATACAATCTATTCAAGCCTAAATGAAAAATCGTCACTTCATTGAGTGACGATTTACGCCTTCTCCCCGGTTTAACAAAATCAGCTATAACTTTTTAAAAAGACTTAAAAATTTTAATTTCCACACCATCCAGATGGCTTCGCGGACGATTTTATGTGACATCTTTGAAATACCGGCGCGTCGATCAATAAAAATAATCGGGATTTCGCCAATGGTAAATCCTTTTTTCCAGGCTTTAAAATTCAACTCGATCTGGAATGAATAACCGTCGGACTGGACGCTATCCAGATCGATGCTTTCAAGCACTTTGCGGCTAAAACATTTGAATCCACTGGTGCAGTCGTGAATCGGCAGTCCGGTAATTATTTTGGTGTAATAGCTTGCCCCCATGCTCAGGAGCAAACGTGACAGCGGCCAATTAACCACATTAACACCGCGAACATAGCGTGAACCGAGCACAATGTCATACTCTTCACTGGCCACTAACAAGTTGGGAATTTCAGCAGGATCGTGCGAAAAGTCGGCATCCATTTCAATAAGCCGATCGAAATCTCGCTTCAGCCCGTATTTAAATCCAGTGACGTATGCCGAGCCCAAACCGCGTTTACCAGGGCG
>Ga0207797_1001357_pt1 | contig 17748 bp, 12 predicted proteins | sample PRCRCaboRojoPR_6_FD_187275 | JGI IMG/M metagenome (GOLD analysis project Ga0207797, IMG submission 187275) | Marine sediment microbial community from Cabo Rojo, Puerto Rico - PR CR 10% Liquid 1 (SPAdes) | ecosystem: Environmental > Aquatic > Marine > Coastal > Sediment | place: Cabo Rojo, Puerto...
CCTCTACGAGGGGTATGGCTTCCTCAACGACCTCCTCATCAGACTCGGCTGTTATGGCGTTTCGGTTGCGGACGTGCCGATGGACGCTGTCTATGGGGAGGAAACCAGCGGAATCCGCTACAGGACGTTCGTTCCCCGCCTTTCCCTCCTCCTACTGAGGGGGTTTCTTCGCCGAGTCTGGACCAAGTCAGTGTGGATGGTTTCTCGCCGAACCCGGCAGACGGGCTGAGCGGGTTCGGGACCGTCGGTCTGGCCCCATGCTCCACCGGCTGGGCCGATATGCCCCGACACCGTGGGCCACGGTCACGCTCGCGGGCACGTGGACAGGTGAATAACGGACAGATAGGTCCCAGGCATCTGGTGTGTACAGTGACTGGATGTTGGCCGGTTCTGGCGAGCGCAGAGAGAACACCGCCTGTTTGTGGTGTCACTCTGAGCCTCGGGAATCGTTGTCGGACGGTGAACGTGGGGAGGGAATTCTCGGGTGGTGCGGTTCCCGCTGGCCCGGTGGTTCGGGGCCCATAGCATCTGCATAACAAACCTCGACTCGGAAAACAGTGGGCCCGTGTACCGGACGTTCTCTCTCGTCGGGGATGGCAGTGAAAGCGTGCGACCCGCCCTCGCAGCCGTGATCACGGCCGGATTTTTGGGTCTACTGGGTGGTCTCGTGGTCGCCCACGGTGCAACCGCCACGTCCTACGAAGTGAACATTTACACGGCGACACCGACGTTGTTTTGGGTGGGCGTGGCTGTCGCCTACCTGGCCTTCTTCCTGACGGTGGTCGGTAGTTCTCGGTCGAGGACCGTGTCACTCGGAGTTCTACTTGGCGGCGGTGCCACTACCGCCATCGCAGGACTTCCTCTCATCCGGGGATACCACTTCTTCGGGCACTCCGACTCGCTGACCCACCTGGGATGGGTTCGGTCGATCGAAACAGGGTCCCTGAACACGTTCGAGTTTGTCTACCCCGGGACTCACAGCCTCACTCTCGTGGTACACCAGACGACGGGGCTCGACGTCCCGTTCTCTATGATGCTGGTTGTGCTCGGCTTCGTCGTGACCTTCCTCATCTTCGTCCCATTGACGGTGTACACCCTTACAGAAGACATCCGAGCCACCGCTATCGCCGGCTTCTCGGGGTTTCTCCTGCTCCCGATAAACAACATTGCCACCGGACTCCCCTACTTCCCGTTTCTGCTGGCGACGTTTTTCTTCACTGTCATCCTCTATCTCTCGGTCAAGCACATCACGTTTCACAAACACGTTGGTTTCCAGCGAATTAGTCGGTCCCGACATCTGGCCACGAGTGCCGTCATCCCGGTTGCCACGGCAGCGATGCTGTTTTTCCACCCACAGGCAACGATGGATGTCATCGCCGTCCTGTTCGGTGTGATCGCGGCTCAGCTTTTCATCCGACGCCGGTGGCCGTCACATCCGATAGCAAACACGAAGATCCTCCTGGGTCAATTCGTGTTCATATCGATACTCTTCTTCCTGTGGTCGTCCCATCAGGGAGCGGCTGTCCGCACCGCACACCAGGTCTCAGCCGCAGTTGGAAGTGCGATCTTCGGGGGTGAAGGGGGCCAATTCGGGCACACGGCCATCTCCCGTCAGGAATCCGCAAATGAGATCGGTGTCACGATAGTGGAACTCTTCGTCAAAATCTTCCTGGTGAGTGCTATATACAGCGCCTTGGCTGCCTTTGCAGGGGTTGCATCGATTGCTGATTGGGTTCGCGAAGCCCGACGATCTGTCAAGAGTGTTGGGATCCTCCTGATCACGGGGGGGTTCTCGCTGCTTATCGTCGCGTTCCTCCACAGCTTCGGCGGTATCTCGAGTTACCTCTACAGACATGTCGGATTTGGCATGGTGCTGATAACGGTCCTCGGGACGCTCGGGCTCGTCCTGATCCTTGACAGGATCCACGACCTCCTCACCCAACGTGTGGCTGCTGGCTATCTCACTGTCGCCGGGGGCCTGGGCGTCGTGGTCGCTGTGTCTCTGTTGGTCCTTTCACTCCTGGTCGTCTTTCCCTCACCTTTCATGTACAATCCAGGGGCCCAGGTAACCGAGGCCGAAATTGACGGCTATCGCGTCGCAGTGGAAAGCAAACCAACCGAACGCTGGGACGCTCCGGAGGCAGTCTGGTACGGCGGCATCCGCAGGGGACCGAGTCGATACCAAGACGCAACACACGTGAAGTACCCGGTAGAGAAACGACTCATCTTCAGTGGGCCGGTTCCGAACGGGTCGCTCCAGGATCTGGTCAGTCACTACCGGACCCATAACGAGACGGTGGTCCGTCGTGACCACTACTTGCCGGTCCTGCAGTACGACTACGATCGCGAGATCGCGGCCTACAAGGGCATTCGGTACACCTACCAGGGTCTCGCGTCCGTACGAGACCAGCAAGCCGTTCATCGGATTCAGGACAACAGCGATATCACAGTCTACTATGTGGACGTCGATCTGTACAACGAAACGGATATCCAAGCAACCTAGGACGGCAGCGAGTCAGGTCAGAACGCACTCCGGTTAGAGGACGTCGTGGTGTTCGTAGAACCGACGGACCCGGTCGTCGGCCAGCAACGGTTCATGGGCCTGGTGGACGCGTATGTCGGGCCAGTCGTTCCCCTCGATTAGCGCGAAGTTCCCACCGTCGTCTTCCAATATCAGGTCCCACCCCACGTACGTCCACAGCCCTCGGTAGGTCCCCGCTATTTCAAGGAGTTTGTCACGAACCCTCCCCCAGGAGGGAATTTGTTCTCCAACGAGGCGCGCACCGGTATCCGGGTGATGGTCTTTCCGACCCGAAGAATCCGCGTACGTCGAGACGACGGCCTCGCCGAGGGTTCCCGTTTCTGGATCGATCCGGGCCGACAGGCCCCCAGAGGACCAGTTATCGACGTTGCCCGTCGATGATGCACCGAACCGATGGGCGACGGCCGCGATGAATGGCTCTTTGCTCTCAGGATCGACCATGGTGAGCACTCGGATGGTGTTCGCAACGTCTGGGTAGATGGTTCTGGCGTAGGAGGCTTGCTGAACACGTTCTTGGACGACCGACCGTCCAACCGATCCGATGATTTCGGTCAGTTCTGCTTCCGTGACCGCCTGTCCATCGAACAGAAACCCCGTTTCGTCCGGCTCGATCAGATGAACGTCCTCGCCTCCGGAGTTACGGACGGGTTTGACGACGAGTGGCCCGGAGCGGGCAGCCTCGATGATGTCCTCAACCGTTTCCCTCCCACCGCCGGGGTACGGAACGACGTCCCCGTCCCCGGTCAACACACCGAGGATGTCAGGAACGACCTCAGGGAAGTTCCGGGAGACGGTGAGGCTGAATAGCGTCGTGTTTCTCAGAGCATCGGTGTTTGGATCGTTGAGCCCTCGTGCCCTCACGTTCTGAAGGTCGGTAAGGAAATCATCGACGTCGTGACGAGAAAACTCGTAGATTTCGTTCCGTGAAGAGGTGAATTGCTGTCGGTAGAGCCACAACCTTCTGCTGATCGGCATCTCGTAGCGTCGATAGTTCTTGGCCTCCCGATGAAGGGCTTCCTGGAGGACCGAACCGAGCTGTTTCAGTGCCATGGAGTGGCCATCCCTGTATGACGAATTAGTTACCCCCCAACTATGGGGAGAGTCCCCATCGTCGAATGCCCGCCTGGCCGTGCCACCGACCGGGAGAGGTGTGTTGTCGGCGAGAACGTTCGGCTATCCAGAGTCGGCCTCCCTTCCCGCGGGGTACGAAGTAACTAATAAAGAAGAACTGGTCGGAACGACGGATGCAATGGGACACGGGATCGGGACGGGGGTCCGCCGGGGAGTGAACCTCGTCAAGCAACAGGTCCTCAAGCGGGTCAAACTTCGGCAGGGTGCGGGCCGTGTCTCGGAGCCTCGACTGGACAACCTCATAGAGGACCATGGGAACGGCCAGACGGAAGTGTTCGTCCACGTGGGTCTGAGCGACGTCAAAGCCGCCTTTGACGTCGACCCGTACGCGTTCCTGCTTGAGAAACTCGACCACCAGTTCGACTCGGTGATCGCCCCGGGATTTACGGACTATTTCAAAACATCCGGCGTGTATCACAAGCAGCACTCACGACCAAAGCACGGCACGTTCGGGGGCTTGTTCCTCGAGGACGCTGACTACCGGACTGACGACGCCATCAAATCGTTCCTGGTCCGGGGGCCATACCGGTTTCAGGACTGTGTCCACCACGACTCCTATCACGAAGACGGCTGTTTCAACAAACTAGTAAGCGACAACGTCCTGGTGATGGACATCGGCACGCCCTGGCTCACCTGTTCACATCTGCATTATTTTGAGAGCGTCTTCGACGTGGAGTACGTGGTGGAGCGGTCATTCCAAGGCGTGTTACTCGACGATGGCGACTGTCGCCCGATCGAACAAACCTGTCACCAGTACGAGTCAGCCTTCTACATGTGGAACAAGCCCAAAATCGAACGCCTCCTGGAACAACGCGGCGTCCTCTGGAGGTACGACCTCAATGGGTTGCAGGTCCTGTTCTTCCGGTTGGGGGACCTGGCCGACGTGATCGGTGAGAAACTGCAATCCGACGAGTACTACCTCGTTACGGTGTGAGTCACATGGCGCCCGATGTCCTCGTGGTTGCTGGCCTTGGAATCTGGGTTGATGGTCAGCCGAAGACCGGCAAGATCAAAGCGCACGTCTATCCGATCGCAGATGCAGCGGACGAGGTGTGCTTCGTCTGCACCGGACCAACGGCTGACCGCACATCGGATATCACGTATCACCAGGTTCCCCAATCGCGATGGAAGGTAATCACGCTGCTCCGTCAACTGGTGGCGACACTTCGAGTTGGGTCCACGGGAAATTACGATCAAATCGTCTCCTTTGCCCTCATCCCCTACGGGCTATTCGCACTCATTACCGGGGGACTAACACGAACACCCGTGCACCTCGGCATCATCGGAAGCGATCTCGACGTCCATGCTCGGGCCTGGTACGGGCCTGTCGTGGACTGGCTCTTTCGCCGGTTCGACAGTCTCTCAGTCGCCGGTCAGGACTACCGCGAGCGGTTGCGGAACTGTGGAGTGGTATCCGATCGCATCTTCACCGTGCTTCATCCGGTGGACGAGGAGTTCTCACGTCGGACTCGTGACCCGGAGCCACACTACGACGTGCTCTGGCTCACCAGGATGAGCCCCGAGAAGTCCCCTCTGCTTGCCGTGGAAACTCTGGCCGAATTGGCGGACCGGGGCGTCGATTTTTCCGCCGCCCTCGTTGGGGATGGCCCCCTGGAGAGCGAGGTCAGGACGGCTGTCCAACGCGCCGGACTCGCTGAGCAAGTGGACGTCCCCGGTTGGACGCCCGAACCAGTCGAATACTACCGTGACACACGAACCTACTTCCTGACCTCAGAGCGAGAGATGCTTCCCCTGACCCTCGTCGAAGCGATGTTCGTCGGCGTCCCGTCAGTCGTCCCACCAGTGGGGGCCATCCCGGATATCGTCGACCACAATCAGACCGCCCTGCTCGTAGAAAAGCGGACCTCCAGACACTTCGCAGACGCTCTGGAAGCGTTACTTGCCGATGACGCGTTCCGAGAGCGGGTCGCCCGCAACGCCCCGAGCGTCCAGTCCCGACTGTCCTTCGAGGCTGTCGCGGCATCCTGGACAGACATCTTCGAATTCGCGACCTCGGCTGACCGTTGAGCCGTCGTGGCCGGGTTTCAAGCTGACCTGTTGCTTCGCTGGAATGGGGCCCTGCGCGAGCCCCTTCGACGTCGAGTCCTGCCTCAAACCGACCCATAACAAAGGACCGTCTCTGCTGAGGGCCTCCAGATGGAGTCAAGACGCAATACGATTTTGGTCACGATAGACAGCCTTCGGGCTGATCACTGTCATTTCATGGGGTATGACCGGGAGGTGACCCCGACTCTCGACGACATGGCCGAGGATGGACTGGTCTTCTCGAACGCCATCGCCCCGGGTCCAGCCACCGGGGGGTCGGTCCCAGCGACTGTGACCGGAAGCCGTCCCGTAGAATCACCCGACAGGGGCCCCGATAATTCAGATTGGGGCGAGAAGGTCCGCCATCACTTCCTGGCACGGGAGACCATAGCCGAACGCTTCTCCCGCCTGGGGTACGAAACCGGGGCGTTTACGACCAACCCGTGGGCCTCCAGACAATACGGGTTCGACGCCGGTTTCGACCACTTCGAGGACTTTCTCGGCGACGATTCGAACGGTGATGACACACCGAAATTGCGAGGGGACTCGACGTTTGCGAGAGTGTGGGGACACCTCGAAGACTGGTGGAGGAACAACGACGTCTTCCTTCCATGGGAGGCATACGTCGAGGAGGTCCTCGACTGGATCGATACAGTCGAGGAGCCGTACTTCCTCTGGGTGTTTTTGATCGACGTCCACATGCCCTATCACCCGCCGGCCGAGTTCAGGTCCCGGTCGGCGGTGGCGACCGTTCCCGCTCACGTCTGGCTCCTCACCGGCGGGGATCCACGGTTGGGGCCGCTGTTTCGCTCTCCGCTGGTTGACGCATACGATGACTCAATCCGGTACGCGGACGCGTTTCTCGGGCACCTCCGCGACGAAGTTGGGACGGATCCCCTGCTGGTCGTACACGGCGATCACGGGGACGAATTCGGCGAGCACGGGGCGTACGGGCATGGATCGAACCTCTGTGAGGAAGTGATCAACGTCCCCCTCGTCGTCGCCAACGGTCCGACCGGCTGGGTCGAGCGCCCGGTCTCCCTTTCCGAGCTCCCGGACGTACTGCTGAGCCTGGCTCAAGAGGAGGAGGTAGACCTTGAGGACCCGTACGTGTACTCCGGGAACCCCAACAGGCTCGCTGTCCGGGGCGACCGGTGGAAATACGTCTGGAACTCCGGCGACTCGAAGCTCTACCACTTGGAGGACGGCTCAGAAGAACAGGTCGATCACCCAGCTCTGGGCAACATCGGTGAGCAACTCGTGACTGAATGGCGGGAAAACCGGAACGAGCGGCGCCGGATCCGCGAAGCGGTCGCGACCGTCACCGGCGAGAATGGGTTGTGAACCACTCGGCTTTAGGAATCGAGATATCCCAGAGACTCCAGCCGGTTTTTGACGTCTTCGTCGTCAACGGACTCGTGGGCCCCAGTCGTCGCTTGTTCGACCTCAACGAGGACCTCCTCTAGCACGTAGGTTACATACTCGTCCACCGAGCTGAAGGATGTTCGATGGAGTCTGTCCTCGACCCGGCTGTGTATGTGTTCCGGGACCTCTATGTTGGGATCGCGATCTTGCATGACTGATAGGCCTCGGACTGCATTCTCGTGACGTCTGTTTCAGAAGACACACCCTACCCGACTTTGCATCTCCGGGGCTCTCAGCGGAAGGCGACGTCAGGGTGCCGGTCGAATACGCACCGTCCCGTCTCGAGGACGTCCATTGCAGCCAAGACAGTCAGTATCGTGGCCTGTGCGTGCCGACTTCCGTTCGCCGGGGGGGCTGCATCACTCGGTCCCCGGTTGGTGGGTAGGTGACCTCTGGGGAGGGAATCGAGTTGATATTGGACCAACCGTTTGAGTGACGAATCGCCTCCGTCGAACAGTTCACCCCGATAGACGCTCCGGACTGCGCTTTTTAGCCGTGGGTGGCGCTCCAAGACATCGAGGCCTCGCTGGACAAGATCGTACCGCGCCGACCCCATCGGCGTGGCCAAGTCAGCGTCGTCGAACGTCATGGCGGGGGGCCACAACGCCGCAAAGAACTCTCGATAGAGCCGGTTGTGGCGCTTTTGGCCGTGCGGGACGTTCATGGCGTAGCGGAAAAACTGAGTCGAATAAAAGGGGGTCGCCGTCCACGAGTAGTACCGGTTCCGATCCTCACCTTCGAATAACCAGTTGAATCCCCGCTCGTGTATCAGGAAGTGGACGTACTTGTCCGCGAGTGTCTGTTCCGGGTACGAGGCTAAAACCTTGCGCACCGACGCACGGAGTTCTCGACGGCTGACCCGGGCCAGGTCGGCTGCCCGGGAGGGCGCAACTACGCTATTCCTCGAGATCGTGTATTCAACCAAGTCGTCGAGATCTGACAACTGAACCGAGGGCCTGAGATCCGGCAAGGCCTTGTCCCCACCATCGCCGGTGAGATAGGTGAGTCCGGGCCCGACTGTCTCCCTGAGTCGCTCGAAGAATCCGAGAATGAACCCCATTCCCACGTGGTTCAGCCCCGCCTTCAAGTCCAGAAGCGTCCGGGCCTGGGTCGCAGATGTTGGCGGGATGTCGTAGCGGTGCCACTCGATGTCGAGCGCCTCGGCTACGTCTTTCGCGATCCGGACGTCTCTCGTCGTGGCCCCGTTGCGGGCAAAGGTCACAGCCCGAGATTTGGTCTCCGAGAGGCCCAGGGCTGCCGCAACGGCCCTCGAATCGTGACCACCGCTGAGTGAGACGACAGTGGGGTCGTTTTCGCTTCGGGCGCGACTGGCCGTGACGAAACGCCCGGCCAGTTCTCTCGCGTTCCGGGCCACACTTCGGTGCTGATGTCGTTTCGCGTCGAAATCGAACTCGACGAGTTGCGTAACCGATCGGCACTCGCCATCGATGCGGAGGATGGATGCCGGCGGTAGTTTGGTGATGTTTCGCCAGAGCGTCCGATCTGCGAGCGGGTAGCCGAACAGGAGCGTCTGGGCTACGCCGATGGAGTCTGCCTCGACCGGTCGCTCACCGGGGAGGAGGAACTGGATCTCCCGGGAGGCCCGGACCCCATCGGACGTTTGTCGATGGTAGACCGGGAGCCGGCCAAACAGGTCGTTCGCAAGGGCCACGTTTGCGGACTCGGTGTCGATGGCACACAGGACAAAGTCACCGTCTGTCTGACGTACCCACTCGCGGATCCCAGCGGACTCCGATTCATCGAGTAGACTGGCACCTAGATCGAGGAGTTCCGTCTCGCCCAGGGTTCGATTGTACAGTCGCCCCTCGACAATCACCCGGATGGTTTCACCGTCGACGATTTCTATCGGATAGGAAGGGTCGGCTGTGTACCCCACACGAGTATGTTCCAGACCCTCTAGCGTCTCCGAGCGATATCGGTCGAAGTGGCGTACCGACTCCAGCTCCTGGGCGAACGCGTTGTCAGTTGCATTCACGCCTTGCCAAATCGAAAGCCCAGGCATCAGGGGCCCCTGTTTCTCGGATCGGTGCTTTGTTATTCCTCATATACCCTCCGTTCCCCCTGCCCGAAGATCAGGCGGAGTGGATCGCCGGGCAATACCTCCGGTCGCGATCGGTAGCGAGGACATACTGAACTGTGGTTCACTCATTTATTCCCTGGATGAACCGACGTCGCTTCCTTGCCTCAATCGGCGCCGCGTCGGCGTCTACGTTGCTCGCGGGCTGTCCCTCGATGTCCGACGACCATCCCAGCAATACCAACACCGCTCGGAATATCGAGGGAATGCCCGGCAACACCACTCACTCCGCTCGTGCCGGGGACCGGCAGGGAAACGGAAGCCAGTCCGGCCCTTCCACACGGCCGACTCAGCCCCCGAAGTCGGATACGGTTCGATACGGCATCGAGTTCGACCGTGTCATAGACGTCGTTGATGACCTGGGCGCCGATCCCACGGGGACGGAACCTGTAGACGACATAATCGACGAACACTACGAAGACGGCGTCCTTCTCGAGTTCCCTCCAGGTTCGTTTCTGGTCGAGCGCACTCATTCGTTCGACGAGAACGTCAATGGCTGGGGGATGGTGGGAACGGGGAGTTCACTCCGGGACGTCGAATTCGTCTTCCCGAAAGGGAATAACACGGCGACGGATCCGGACAATCACTACGTTCTGAACGTCCAATCTGGTCGGAATCACGTCGTAGCGAATATGGTCATGCAGCAGACCAGAGACCGCGTGACGGGTGTCGGTTTCATCATCGTCATCTCCGACGGCCTCCACGTGGAAAATCTTGAATTTGCTGGCTACAATCCGGTCTCCGGTCGGAATCCGGGGACTTGTTTGATTCCAGACGTTACTGATATCCGGGGGACCGGGGTTGTCAAGAATTTCATCTGTACGGGTGGTGGGGTCGAAGATACGTATCCTGCCCGAAAGGTCGGTATTCTGTGTGGTCCGTTCCACGTGGGCGAGCTCAAACTCCTCGGGCACGACATCAGGAATATGGGGTCCCATCCCCATTACACTAGCAATCATCGTGGGTGCATTAGAACGGAGAACTGTTACTTCGAAAACAACGACAACACGAACATCCGCATCTCTGGGGGCCTAAACGGAGGTCATCCGAAAAAGGAGTCCTGGGTCAGGAACTGCACCATCCTCGTGGACACCGACGACGCAGACCATCTTCCCGAAGGGGAACGATACGAATTCGTTCGCGGCATCAAATGTGACTACGGACAGGACGTACTCATCGCCGACACCGACGTCGTCTTCAAATCCGCCCCGGCATCCCCGTACTGTATCGGCGTACAGCACAATCACGGGAAAGCAACCCTGAAAAACGTCCGGATCCACTCGGCCATCAACGGCATCGGCCCCCTCTTCGAAGCTCAGGGGAACAAGGACCCCGTCGTCCTCGAAAACGTCAACTTCACCGGCACAGCCAGCGAGTTTTACGATACTGAGGCAGGGATATCGGTGCGGGGACGCAACAACTCGGTCATTCGCAATTGCTGTATCAATCTCCGCGGTGGCGACCAGAACGGCATCTCGATTCGAAATGCCGAAGGCTGCCGGATCGAGGACGTCGCTATCGCAGTTCCGGGCGAGGATATCGTCACGAATAACGCCCGGCCGGTCGTCTCGGGAGTCCACGACGATGCCGAGTGTCCTGCAGCCAGCGTCGATTCCTAGGGAGGATCACTCGATGTAGCCCAACCGTTCGAGTCGCTCCGTAACCGTGTCTTCCCCGATTGACGCGGACCGGCCAGCCGGCTCGTCAGCGACGATATCACGACGGGACCCGTTCTGGGTTACCAGCCACGGCACCTTGATGAGCTCGTCTACGTAGACGCCGGAGGGGTGGCCGTAATCTCGAAGCGGTAGTGGCCTGATTCGCTCGCCCAGAAGCTGACCGTGATCCGCAGTGACAACGGATTTCCCCTCCATCGCTGTCAGGAGGGTTTCGACGTGGGGAAGTGTGAGTTCCAGGTTCTCGACGAAGGCCCGCTCGATGAGACGGTCGTCGATATCGAACTCGTCGGAGCTGATGTGAAGCCAGACTGGGCAGGTTAGGCTGTCCAGATCGAAGTGCTCCCGACCTGTCGGACCGATGAAGGGATAGTGCGGCTGTATGAAGTGGACGATGAGCCGTTTGTTCGGGAACTGTTCGGCTGCTCTGCCACCGTACTCGGCCATCGTTTCGGGGCGGACCGTTCTGTACTCCTCGTCCCACCCGTCCTCTTTCCATACGTCCATCCACTCGTGGAGCCTGGGCTGTATAGCCTCGCGATTCCGGTACAACACCGGATTCGCAGTGACGTATACGGTGTCACGGAGGTCCCGGTCAGCAAAATTTCCGTGGAGGAACTCCTTGGTCGCCGATCCCCGAGACAGTCGGGACTCCAGTGACCCCGGGAGGGAGTGGTGGGCCTGGAAGGTGTCGTACCGGCAGGCGTCGAGAATGATGAGGTTGTCCCAGTCCTCATCGAAAATATCGACGCCGTGTCTATTGTACTCCCAGGTGTTGAACCGACGGTGTATCACCCTGTTCGCTTCACGGAGGACGAGGTGTGGAGACGAGAGCCCGCGTGCCACCTGGGATAGCGAATACATTTGTGGCGAGTTATCCCGATACGGGATTTGTTATGGTCGTCCTAGAACACTGTATGCGCGGTTTGTCTATCGACACGACCCATCTCTGAATCCAGCGTCCCGGTGGGAAATCCCCGACGCGGCATCTTCTCCGCTCGCTCCGATCGCGCCCCAACTGCCTCGACGAGGTATTTGCATTATTATTATATTTAAGATATTGGTTAGTAACTTTTACTCTTCTCAACATACATTGGTTAGCATTCTTGGTTGAGCTGACCTTCTCAAAAACACCGTATGGGGTCTCCTACCTCCCGATATATGGACAATCGATATTCGGCTGTGATCTCTTGACGAACTCCAATACTAATGAAGACGTGAAAATCATCGTTCCGTACCAATTATCATCAACAAAATACTTTTCACAGTAGGGTGGTGTTACCCGTCCATGGCATCTGGCCAAGCCGATCCATACGACGATGACGCAGGCGACGACTCCCCAGCCAACGACGGGCTTTCGAAGAAAGGACTACTTAACCGCCGGTCGTACCTCAAATTCGGCGCGGCAGCAGTCGGGACGGTCGCCGCCAGTTCACTCGCGTCTCAAACGAGTGCTGCAGTCGACCGGTATGGTGTCTCCTTCGACACGGTTCTCGACGCGGTAGACGACCTCGGCATGGATCCGACGGGCAGTTCCCCAATCGACGACGCACTCGACAAGGCGTACGGTGACGGGGTATTGATCGAGTTTCCGGCGGGCGAGTACCTGATCGAGTGGACGCACTACTTCGATGAAGGGGTGAACCGGTTCGGGATGGTCGGAACCGGTGACTCGCCGGAAGCGGTCACGTTCACCTTCCCAGAAGGTGACACCAAAGCGGCCCGTCACCGCGATTACAACGAGAACCAGTTCGGGTGGGTGGACCACCCGTATCTCGAGATGTTCATGGTGGTGGAGGGGGCCGATCACGTCCTCGCGAACTTCTCCGTCCAGCAAGACGAGGTCACTGGTTCCCGGATTACCGTCACAATCGACGACGGCCTCCACATCGAGGACGTCCAGTTCCTTGGGTTCAATCCGACGATCGATCATGCCCCGGGGGTGAACATTCGCCCGAACATCTCATCCCGGAACGGAACCGGCGTCGTCCGCAACTTCGTCTGTACGGGGGGCGGCGTCGAGGACGTCTATCCCCACCGAAAAGTCGGCACTCTCACTGGACAGGCTCACTACGGCGAACTCAAATTCGAAGAGTTTCACGTCGAGAACATGGGGAGTCACCCGATATATGCCTCCAACTCGAACGGCTGCATTCGCGTAGAGAATTCGGTGTTCAAGAACAACGATAACACCAACATCCGAATCTCCGGCCGCCACCCCGACAAACAGTCCTGGGTCAAGAACTGTACCGTCGTCGTCGACATCGACAACGCAAAGCACCTCCCCGACGGGGAGGCTTATCAGGGTGCGCGAGGCATCCGGTCCGACTACGGTGACGACGTTCTCATCGAGAACGTCGATATGTCTATTCTCTCGGGCCCGCCCGCAGCCTATGGGATTGGAATCCAGCACAACCAGGGCGATGCCGGATCCGACGCCCGTTCAACCGTCATCCGGGATTCGCGGGTGCGGTGTGACGTTGATGGCTACATCCCCATCGAGGGTCAGCCAAACGACGGCCACCTGGAAATCGATACCGTAAGCGTGACCGGCAGTGGTGACTACCGGTACGATGCTGGAATCGTGGTCCGGAAGCGGCCGGCCACTATCACGAATTCATGCGTCCAGGTTGATGGGAGCGGGATGGATGGCGTATACCTCAAGGACGTCGACGATTGCTCTATCTCGGATACAAACATCAACGTGGACGGGAAGGCAACGGTGTTCGATAACGCGAGTGTGACCACGAACAACATCACCTACAGCGATTCCTGTCCAGTCCCGGCTACCGATACGTCGGGAAGCGGCTCTCCCGACGGGGGAACCTCGGGTGATGGCTCCACCGGACTCGATCGCACGCTCACCGTCGTCTCCGAGAAGGAAAGCTTGGTGGAGTATCTGGTCGAGATCGAGGGCGAAGCCGACGCCATCACTGATGGCGACTATCCCGGTGGCGACTACGACGACGTCTCTACCACCGGTGGCGTGACGACGATCGATGGCGTAACCTCAGACGGCCGCGGCGATAGCTGGGCTTTCTCCGGCAGGATCCAGACCTTCGAGGTGACCGGCCAGGCCACTGTCTACGTCGATGGGACTCAGACGCCCATAGCGGACGTGGCCCTCGAACCCGAAGAGCAACTCTCGATCGACTCCGGCGAAGATGGCCTGATCGAATACTCCTTCACGGTCGACGGACCGGTGGAGGCAGTGACGGACGGCGAGGATCCGGCCGGGGACTACGACGACGTCACGACCGACGGGAGTCTGCACACGGTCGACGGTGTGACGTCCTACGGGCGGGGGGACACCTGGCTCTTCGGCGGCGAGATGACCGAGTTCACCGCCACGGGTGACGGATCCGTTGCACTCAACGGGACCGAGGTCGAGGTGGCCGCACTTCCGCTCGGACGGCAACTGGTTATTGACGCAAGGGGGACGAGTGACACCGTAAATTACGACGTCACGGTCAGCGGCGTGCTGGCCGCCGACGCGTCCGAGGGCGGGAGCGATGGCTCGGACAACGTATCCGGGAGCGGCGTCGAGGGCGCCGTCAGTGACGCAGTCGACGCCTACCAGTTCTCCGGGGACATCACGGCCATCACCGTCGATGGTGACGCGACGGTGTACGTCGACGACGAGGTACTGGACCCCAGCAGCATCGGCCCGACACTCGACCACGAACTCAAGGTCGTGGCGGACAGCGAGACAGTCACGGACTACACCTTCACCGTGGAGGGGAGTGTGGAACCGATCACGGACGGCGAGTTTGCTGGCGGTGACTGGGACGACGTGACGACAGACGGCGACCTCACCACGGTCGACGGAGTCACGTCGAACACGGGTGGTGACCGGTGGAAGTTCGGCGGTCGGATCGTCGACTTCACGCTCGAGGCCGACGGCTCGGTCTATCTCGATGGGACACAGGTTGATCCGGCGAAACTCGGCACATCCGACGCTGCTGCCTTCCCCCACAGCATTGTCTTCGATGGGACAGAAACCGCCGGGAGCTGTGACTACCGGTTCTCCGTTTCCGGGAGTGTCGCCAAGAGCCCCGATCTCGGCACGATCGAGGCCGGCGACGATATCGAAGACGGTGATATCACCGGGTCGGTCACCGACGACCTCGACGGCTTCCGCTTTTCGGGCCATCTAACCGGACTGGACCTCGACGGAGCCGCAGACCTCGAGTTCGAATAGTCGATTCGGACTGAGGCTCTAACCGGCGCTTCCCGCGGTTGCGGATCTAATTCGCCAACGCTCGGCGGAGGGCCCGTGCAGGTTCGAGGGCACGAGGGCCCCCGAGTGCCAGACCGAGATAGAGGAGCGATGACCGCGAGAACGGGTAGGCCTGGACGGCTTTGAGCGCATATCGGATGGAATCGAACCAGTACCCGTTGCGAAGCGCCGACGCAGCGAGCGACCGGGCACATGCCCCACGAAACTGTCTCTCCACGAGCCAACCGAATTCGGCGCTTGTCTCTCGGTGTTTGTCAAGTAACAGCGGATAGGATACATCCCGCTTCGTTTCGTGGCTGTCTGAGATCTGTTCGTGGGATAGTTGCCGGACAACCAGCGAGTCGGGGACCTGCTCGAACAGGCAATGCTGAGCCAGACGGATGTACCACTCCCAGTCCTGCCAACTGGGAAACCGTTCGTCGGGCAGACCGGCCCGATCGACGACCGCCGCGCGGACCATCACCCGCGAGAACGAGCCAACGATAGCGCCGCGAAGGAGTGGCCGGAGGGCCTCTCCACTCACTGAACCACTCGTCTCGTGGAGGACCCTCCCCTCCTCGTCGACGGTGAGCGCCTGTGAGTATACCACCCCGACGTCCGGCCGCCCCTCGAATGCCATGACTCGTCTCTCGACACTCTCCGGTAGCCACCGGTCGTCGTCGTCGAGAAACGCCAGGAAGTCTCCGTTCGCGGCCCGAATGCCTGTGTTTCGGGCCGCGTTTGCCCCTTTGTTCTCGTCGTGGCGGAGACAGGTCACCCGATCGGTCGTGTCCGCGGAGACGTCCTCAACCAGCGGCTCGACCGGCACGGGCGAGGCGTCGTCGACGACGACTAGTTCCAGGTTCTCGTAGGTCTGGTCGAGGACACTCGAGAGCGCCTCTTTGAGTGCCTCCGACCTGCCATACGTGGGAATGATAACCGTCACCAGGGGTTCCGACGGGTGGCGACTCCCTCCCATTGCCGGGACCCTCAGCGAGAGGATCCTTTAGTACACCCGGGCTACCGGGTCTCGCCGAGACCTCCGGGTCTGGTCGGGAGATGGGGTGGCCGAATCAGGTACGGAGACCGGATCGCACGCGCCGGCCGACACTCGACATCGTCTCGACTTCGACGTTTCCGCGTCGGCGCTTGCGGTCGATGGCCGCCAGTACTTTCCCGACCCGGGTCCGGTCGTCATCTGACCGCAACTCGTTCGGGTGGAACCAGAGGTGCAAGATTCCGCCATGTCGGGCCACACGCTCTAGGCCTTTCCGGACCCGAGATACGACCGGTTCGGACTGCACCGGGCTGAGAACCGCCCGGGGGGACTTCTCGAAGGCGAAGAGGTACTGGGAGGCGGGGTGGCGGACCAGGCCGTGGTCGCCGATGGTCGGTCGAGAGGGCGTCGGTGCCGTCAATCCGACCCCATAATCTACAAGTTTTGCCACCCCTGCAATCGGCTCGCGGGTGAGCCGCCGGCCGGCCGGTGCCCGGTAGTTGCGGAATCCCATGTCTGCCAGCACGCCGAGGTGATCGACTTCGTTTCGCGGGAAGACGAACGATTCGAGATCGATCCCCCAATCGTGTGCCGCGTCCACGGCGGCAGCGACCTCGGCCCGGGCCATCTCTCGGGAGGTCGTCTCTGCTCCGAACTCGAGGTGGGAAAAGGAGTGACTCGCCACCTCGTGGTCCACCGGCGAGTCAAGAACCGCTTCGATCAGTTCCGGGCCGAACCAGTGGGGATGATCCCCGGCCTTGCCGCCGGGGTCACGCTGAAACCATCCGGGCGGGGCGGCGTGGTCTTCGTGGACGCCGTTACACTCCTCGAGAAACAGGTGGCCGACGATAGCCCACGTGGCGGGGACCTCGTAGTTCTCGAGGGCGTCCAGTAGCCACAGCCAGGAGTCACGAGCCCACCGGAATTTCTCGCTGGGAAAGGGATCGAGGTCGTGGTAGCCCCACGCAAGTTCCGCGTCGAGTGAGACGACCACTGTGCCCATCAGCCGTCTTCTCCATCCCCCGTATCTCGACCGGCCACGGTCCTAGCTCGGTCGCGTGCGATGGGGGGTGCGTGTGCGACGAAGTGGAGCTCCCCTGCGGCGTTCAGTCGCCGGTATTCCTCGTCGGTCTTGGCGTGAGAAAGGACCCGAGAGCCCACGGCGTACCAAACGCGACTCGCCACACGGAGGGGCGCGACTGCGGCTCTCCGGAGGATCCGGGGCATCAGCGGGAACCGTCCCATGAACGCCTGTGCAGTGAACGCGTCCCAACCGGGAAACACCCGCTCTGTTTCCAGGCCTGCCTGGCGAAGGCCCCTGTGGAGGCCAACCGGCGTCATATTGAACGTGTTGGAGCCGAAGAACGGCTCGTTAGAAGACACGTTACCGACCAGGGTCCCACCCGGCCGAAGCACGCGTCCGATTTCGGAGAACGCCACGAAGGGGTTCCCGACCTGTCCGAGCACCTTCGTCGTGAGGACGCCCCCGAAGGTATTGTCGGCGAACGGGAGCGCCTGGGCGTCCCCCAGCACTGTCGCCTCGTCGCTGTCGACATCCAGGCCGACCCACCGGTAGCCCGCTGACTCGCACACAGATCGGTGGATGCCCGTCCC
>Ga0207797_1001358_pt1 | contig 17742 bp, 16 predicted proteins | sample PRCRCaboRojoPR_6_FD_187275 | JGI IMG/M metagenome (GOLD analysis project Ga0207797, IMG submission 187275) | Marine sediment microbial community from Cabo Rojo, Puerto Rico - PR CR 10% Liquid 1 (SPAdes) | ecosystem: Environmental > Aquatic > Marine > Coastal > Sediment | place: Cabo Rojo, Puerto...
CTGGCCCAGAATCTGACGAATCGCCGCGGTCCTTCCACGCATCACGAATCACGCATCACGAATCACGCATCATACACCACGAGTCCCGTCCCGAATGCAACGACACCTTCAAGCTTCTGCCGACGTTCAGCGCTCCTCCGAAGAGATCCGCGAGGAGTTTTTGCGTTTTTTTGAGGAGAAAGACCACGAGATCGTCCCGAGTGCGTCGCTCGTGCCCGAGGGCGACAGCACGCTGCTCTTCACAAACGCCGGGATGAATCAGTTCAAGGATGTGTTTCTCGGCACGGGGCAGCGCCCGTACGACCGCGCGGTGGACACGCAGAAATGCCTGCGCGTGTCGGGCAAGCACAACGACCTGGAGGAGGTGGGGCACGACACGTACCACCACACCTTCTTCGAGATGCTCGGCAACTGGAGCTTCGGCGACTACTTCAAGGCCGAGGCGATCCGCTGGGCGTGGGAGCTCTTGGTGGACCGGTGGGGCCTGGAGCCGGGTCGCCTGTACGCCACGGTCCACGCGGGCGACGATGAACTGGGGCTCGATGCCGACGAGGAGGCCTATGACCTGTGGCTCGACGAAACGCCCATCCCGGAAGAGCACGTCCTCTACGAGCCGTCGAAAGAGAACTTCTGGATGATGGGCGACACCGGGCCGTGCGGGCCGTGCTCGGAGGTGCACGTCGACCTGCGCCCGGAGGCCGAGCGCGACAGGATGCCGGGGCGCAACCTGGTCAACAAAGACCATCCGCAGGTGATGGAGATCTGGAACCTGGTCTTCATCCAGTACAACGCGCAGTCCGATGGAAGCCTGGAGCCGCTCGCCGATCAGCACGTGGACACCGGCATGGGCTTCGAGCGCATTGTGGCCGTGCTCCAGGGCGTGAGCTCGACCTACGACACCGATCTCTTTGCCCCGCTTCTGCAGGCCGTGGCCGATGCCGCCCCCCGCGACGACGTCCACGGCTACGACGACGTAGACACCGATGAGGCCGAGGAGCGGGAACGCGTGCGTATTGCCCTGCGCGTCATCGCCGACCACATCCGCGCCATCGCCTTCGCCATTGCCGACGGCGTGATGCCGGGCAACGTCGGGCGCGGCTACGTTATCCGCCGGATCCTCCGCCGGGCCGTGCGCTACGGCTACCAGACGCTCGGATTCCGCGAGCCCTTCCTGCACGCACTCGTCGAGCCGCTCAAGCAGAAGATGGGCGGGCAGTTCGACGAGCTGGCGGGCCAGCAGGCGTACATCGAGCAGGCGATCCGGTCGGAAGAGCAGAGCTTCTTGAAAACGCTGGGCACCGGCATCGCGTTCTTCGAGCGCATCACGCCGCACGTCATCGACTTCGAGCAGAAGGACGGCGAGGTCACGGATCGTCTCCTCGGCGAGCTGCAGCAGGACCGCCGAGCGATGGATCTGCTGGAGAAGGCCTACGTCGATGCCGACGACCGCAGCGAAGTCCTGCGCGACTTTGCCCGCGTTGCCCGCGACGGGCGGCTGCCCGGCGAGGTCGCGTTTCTGCTGCACGACACGTACGGCTTCCCGATCGACCTGACGCAGCTGATGGCCCGCGAGGAAGGGCTGGACGTGGACATGGAACGGTACGAGACGCTCATGCAGCGACAGAAAACCCGCGCCCGGGCCGCGTCACAGTTCGACGTAGATCACGGGGAAACCCATGCCTGGCAGGAGCTCTCGCAGGGCCGGTCCTCCGAGTTTGTAGGATACGACCGCCTTACGGTCGAGGATGCCCAGATCCGTGCTGCGCGGAAGGTGAAAGCGGAGGACGAAACGCGGTACGAAATCGAACTGGACCGGACTCCGTTCTACGCCGAGTCTGGCGGTCAGGTGGGCGACCGCGGCGTGCTTCGCGTTGGCGGGGAGGAGGTGGCGGTGCTCGATACCCAGCACGAGGGCGACCGCATTGCTCACGTCGTGGATCGCCTTCCGGACGACCTTTCTGCCCGCGTCGAGGCGACGGTGGATGCCGAGCGGCGGCAGCGGACGAAGGTGCATCACACGGCGACGCATCTGCTCCACGCCGCCCTCCGCAACACCCTCGGCGATCACGTGCAGCAGAAGGGCTCGCTCGTCGCCCCGGACCGCCTCCGGTTCGACTTTAGCCACTTTGAAGGATTGGATGAGGAAGAACTGCTCGACCTCGAGCAGCAGGTGAACGCCGCCATTCAGCGCAACATCCCCAAGCTGGAGAATCGCAACGTGCCCATCGACGACGCGCTGGAGCGCGGGGCCATGGCCCTCTTCGGCGAGAAGTACGGCGACCGGGTGCGCGTCATCACGTTCGATCCCGAGTACTCCGTCGAGCTCTGCGGCGGCACGCACGTCGATGCGACCGGCGAGATCGGCTTGTTCCGCTTCACGTCGGAAGGGTCCGTCGCGTCGGGAGTGCGGCGCGTGGAGGCCGTGGCGGGCGATGCGGCCCTCACCCACGTCGAAGACCGGTTGGCGGAATTGGCGCGCGCACGCCGCCAGTTTCACTCGCTGCAGGGACCGGTGGATGAGGCCGTGGCGCAGCTCCAGGAGGAGCGCGACGCATTGGCCGAGCAAGTCGAGCAGCTCCGCCGCGCACAGCTTGCAAATCAGCTGAACGACTTCATCGCGAACAACGCCACGGATCTCGACGGCGTGCGGGTCGTCACCGGTCGCATTGACCGGGCGGACATGGACGATCTGCAGGCACTGGGCGACCAGCTGCGCGACAAGCTCGGCAGCGGCTCGGTCGGTGTTCTGGGCAGCGAAGGGGAAGAGGGCGAGAAGGTGTACGTGGTCGCCACCGTTGCCGACGACCTCATCGGCCAGGGGGTGAGCGCCGGCGACCTGGTTGGAACCCTCGGTCGGCGCCTGGGCGGAGGCGGAGGCGGGCGTCCGCAACGTGCCGCGGCCGGCGGGCGCGACACCGAAAAGCTCGACGCAGTGCTGGCCGACGCGCCGTCGATCGTGCAGGAGCAGATGGCGAAATCCTGAAAAGACCCCCCTCGCGTCGACTTCGGGAGCGGACGAGGCCGTTGGGCGGTCTCCGCTACAAACTCAGAATCTGCACGCCCCGCCACACGAACGACACGACGAAGGCCAGGCCTACGAGCGCGAGAACGATGGCACCCAGGTGCCACAGCCATCGCGACGGCATCTCGCGGCGGTCGCGGTCGTCGGCCCAGGCGATGAGCCCGAGGCCCACGAGCAGTCCGCCCATCGTTCCGCCGAGCAGCCACTGCGCCGTCGCCACCGCCCAGGCACAGATCAAGGCCATCAGCGCGCCCACGAGGGCCAGAAAGCCTCGTCGCATGGCCGGAGTGACGGTCGGGGCCTCAGGGGGCTCGGGACGGGACGGGTCGAAGTTGGCAGGAGACATGGAAGAGAGGGGCAGGCCGCGGTTGTGCTTCCCCGACGGCCCCCGTACGTTTCCAGCATGGCATCGCGGTTTCGTCTCTCCCAAACTCCAGGGTCATGCCCTCAGGTTCCTCGCTCGACTTCGGAGAGGCGCTTGCCCGATGGGTGGTGTTCGTCATCACGTTTATTGTTGCGGGCGGGATGGCGGCGGGAGCGGCGTCGTGGGTCTATGAATGGGTCACCCAACAACCGCAGACCCTGGAGATGTACGTCCTGATCTTCGCTGCGAGCGGGTTTTTTGCCTACCGCCTCATCCGAGAGGGGATCGAGTAAAAAGCTGCCGACGCGGCAGCCGGAAGACGCCCTACCCGCGCCAACAACCTTCACGGCAATTTGGTGGCGCCGCGGCGAGCATTCCGGAACGTGTGGCGCAACCTCCAATACCAACACTTCGACATTCAGCACGCGGGCCGCGGCCCGCGTCCTCGGTGGGGTGGCGGAGCCTGGCTGAACGCACCGGTCTCGAAAACCGGAGTACCCTTCTGGGTACCGGGGGTTCGAATCCCTCCCCCACCGCGACCGAAAGCTTCCCAGTTGTGGGGAGCTTTTTGTTTGGAGCGCCCGGAATCTGCCCATGACTACGACCTTCTACGCGCCGCCCTCCTCGATCCGCGGAGGGCACGTCGTCCTGCCGGAGGCGGAGGCGCGGCATGCCGCCGCCAGCCTCCGCAAGACGACGGGCGACGAGATCGTGGTGGTCGACGGCGAAGGAGGCTGGCACCGAGTCCGACTGAACCACGTCGGTCGGGAGCAGGTGGTAGGCAGCATTGTCGAAACGAAGCGCGACGTCGGCGAGCCGGAGCGAGAGGTGGCCATCGGAATGGCGCTCCTCAAGCAACGCAGCCGCTTCGAGACGTTCGTGGAGAAGGCCGTGGAACTGGGAGTGGCGTGCCTGGTGCCTCTGCACACGGAGCGGACGGAGACGGATTCGTTTCGCCGGGAGCGCGTGCACAACGTGATGATTGCCGCCATGAAACAGTGCGGCCGCTCGCGGCTGCCTGCGCTGGCGTCGCCCCAGTCGCTGTCCGGCGTGTGGGGCGAGCGCCGCTGGCTCATCTGCCACGAACAGGCGGATCCGGAGCGCACCGTGACGCAGGCGCTGCATGATCTCCCGGCGGAAGCTCCCATCGGCCTCCTCGTGGGTCCGGAGGGAGGGTTCACCGAACAGGAGGTGAACGACGGGCGCGACGCCGGAGGCCGCGTCGTGACCCTCGGACCGCGCCGGCTGCGCGCGGAAACGGCGGGCATCGTGGCGGCCTCGGCGGCCCTGCTGATGCCGCCGCCCGATCCGGCTCCTTCCTGAGAGGAAGGGGGAACCCTGCACGCAGACGCCGCGGCTCACCCCGTTTCCCTGTTCATCCTCGTTTTCATTCACGCGCGCCGCAATGCCTGATCTGACCGAAGAACGCCTGGCCTCCGAGCAGTTGGTCGACGGGGTCCTCCTGGAGGTGTACCGGGACGAGGTTCGCCTGCCGGACGGCCAGCAGTCGGCGCGAGAGTGGATCGATCATCCCGGCGCATCGGCGATCGTGCCGATTCTTCCCGACGGCCGCACCGTCCTCATTCGACAGTTCCGCTATCCGCCGCGCCAGACGTTTCTGGAGGTGCCGGCCGGAAAACTGGACCGACCCGACGAGGACCCGGCGGACGTGGCTGCTCGCGAGTTGCAGGAGGAAACCGGATGGCGGGCGGAACGCTTCGAGCACGTCAGTTCGATGTGTCCCTGCATTGGCTACAGCAGCGAAGTCATTCACATTTTCCTTGCCTTCGACCTGCAGCCCGGCCCGCAACAATTGGCCGACGGCGAGTTCGTCGAAGTCGTCGAGATGGATTTCGAGGCGGCCGTGGAACGCGCCGAGCAGGGAGCCTTGAAAGACATGAAAACGGCAACGGCCCTCCTGCAGGCAGCCGCTTACCTTCGCGACCGACCGGCCGAGCCGTGAAACCTTGCGCGTTCTTCAGATTCGAAGCTTGAGCGCAACTCGCGGCGCGCTTATCCTTACAAATTGTCCAACCGCCACCAACGAACCGGCACAACCTCGGATGTTCAGCTTTCTGGTTGTCTTTATCGCGCTCATCGGCGTCCTCATGACGATTGTTGTCTTGCTCCAGAGCGGGCGAGGCGGCGGCCTTGCGGGCATTGCCTCGACCGGCGCCACCCGGCAGGTTCTCGGCTCCCGCCAGGCGCCCGACACGCTGGAGAAAGCCACGTGGACGCTCGCGACGATCTTTATCGTGCTCTGTGTCGTGAGCAACTTCTTCACGGGGGCCGAGCCGCAGCAGAGCGTCATCCAGCAGCGCGCCCAGCAGGGCACGCAGCAGCAACAGCAACAGGCGCTGCCGCCCGCACAAGGCGAGCAGGCGCCGGCCCCCATGCCCCAGCAGGGCGGTCAGCAAGGAGGGGGGGGCAGTCAGCAGGGCGGCGGCAACTGACGCCGTTACATGTGCGTTGGACAGTGCGGCTGGGTAGGCGGGGTGCTCGTGGAGCATTCCGCCTTTCGTATGTTCAGCGCAGCCATTCTTGTGCCCATGCTTGTCCTTCGGTCTCGTCTCCCACAAACTCTCGCCCTCGTCGTCCTTCTAGTTGCCGTGCTTGCCCCCGAGGGTCTCCGTGCGCAGGAGCGGCCTTCCGACGAGGAGTCCTATGCGCCGGTGCCCGACACGTGGGCCCTGCAGTTTGCAATCAATCCCAATCTCGACGTTGCGTCCTTTTCTGGAAGCACTCTTTCCATCAAACGCCAGTTCTCGTCCACTCAGTCTCTCCGGGTGGGACTGACGCTTGAGGGGCGGTTTGAAGATCGAACGGAAGAGAACCCGCAACGAGCGACCCGGCCCACAGAGGACGAGCAGGATTTTCAGTCCTACCGAATTGAGGGACTTTACATATCCCACATTGCGGGGGGCAACGACATCCACGCCTACACCGGAATCGGACCGTTCGTGTCCTTCGCCAGCACCGATCAGTCGTCCAGCGCTCAGAACGAAGAGAGGGACGAGGACCTCTTCCGGCTGGGGGCCGTCGGTGTGCTCGGCGTGGAGTGGTTTCTTCGCTCCAATTTGAGCGTGACCGCCGAGTACGGCTTCGATGTGGCATACTCGCGGACGACGCTCGATCGATCGGAAGGAGGAACCGCCGTGGTCGACAGAGAGGAGGACCGCTTCTCCTTCGGCGGACGCGGCGCGACGGTCGGCGTCTCGGTCTACTTTTAGCCCGCTAGGGGGCCTGTCGGGGAAGCAGAGACGGTCGTCACAAAAAAACGGCAGCCTCCGCGCAAGAGGCTGCCGTTTATGGAGTGTGACGGGTGTGCGTCTGTAAGCCGAATTGGGTCTTCTCCACGGGGGAGTCACACGTCCCGCCGTGGAGGAGGGCGTCATCTATCTGGGACGCACGTTGCCGTGCGCCTCAAGCGGCCGACCTGCGCCGTCGCTTCGGCGGGCCACCTGCCCCGGACGCTTGCGCTCCCGGTGCGGCGCGGCTTGGCCTTGCACCCCGTGGGGTTTGCCTGGCCGCCGCTGTCACCAGCGGCGCCGGTGCGCTCTTACCGCACCCTTTCACCCCTGACCCCGACGGTGCCGGGGCGGGACTGCTCTCTGTTGCACCTGCCGTCGCCGCGACCGACGATAATCGACGCGGCGCCTTCCGGTTAGGAAGCACGGTGCCCTGTGGTGTTCGGACTTTCCTCACCGCCGCGACCGAAGCCGCGACGGAGCGACGTCCCGACGCACACACCACATAAACGCTGAGTGCGTGGACGAGTTGCAGGGCCCCGCATCCTGTCCGAGAGGCCGTGGCGCAGCCGTCCTACCGGGGGCAAGGGGCATAAAAAATGGCGCAGCGGGTGGCGACCCGGGCTGCGCGGCTTACACGTTGAGCGCTTCTTTCATCTCGTCGATCGTCTCGTTGTAGAGCTCTTGATCGACGATGATGCGGCCGGTGTGCTCGCAGGCAACAATGTGCTTTCGCTGCCGGATCTCGACCTGCCGCTGGGGGGGGACGGCGAATCCAGCGGCGGCGCCTCGCTTCAAGGGGACGACGGCGCGTCCGTCGCGAAGGCGATTGCGAAGCTTGGAGTAGGCCTTGATGTATCGGTCGTCGACCTTCTCCTGGGCCTCTTGCCGAATCTGCTCCAGCTTCGCTTCCTCATCCTCCGTTTCCTGAAGGACCGACTCGAGCTTGTCCTTCTTGTCGTCCAGCACCTTGTCAAGTTCTGCGAGGCGCTCCTCGGTCTCCTCGATCGACTCTTCGTGCGATTCGATCGTCTCCTCGGCCTCTTCGATCGTCTGCCGGGCCTCGGAAATGCGCTCCTTCTGGGTCTCGATCTCCTTCGTGAGCGCGTCGTACTCGCGGTTGTTGCGAACTTGCAGCTGCTGATCCTCGTACTTGTCGATCAGCCCTTCTGCCTCCTTGATGTCGACGTTGGCCTCACGCTTGTCGACTTTTTTCTGGTTGATCTCTTCCTTGTAGTTTTCCAGGCGCGTTTCGAGGCCGGCCCTCTCGTCTTCAAGGTCCTGAATCTCTTCCGGAAGGTCGCCGCGGAGCTTCTTAATTTGATCGATGCGGTTGTCGATGTGCTGCAGTCGGACCAGGGCGCGCAACTGGTCTTCGACGGTCGACTTCTTCTGAGCCGTGGGCATGAGGGATCGGGTTTGTGCTCATTCATACGCGGATGGAAGGCAACGGAGAAACACGCTCGGGCCAACACGAGGTTCGTCGTCCCCCCGTTCCTTTTTTCCATTTCACGCAATAAAAACAGGGCGCGGATCCGCCGCTGAGCGCCCGGACCTTCTACGGAGCCTGGGGATGAGGGGTGGGATTCCTTGCAAAGTGCTTCATGGGACTGGTCGTGGTGTCGGTGCGCTGGACCGCCACCTCCGGGAAGCGTTCGGCGAGCCAGTCCCGGAGCAACGCCTCGGTCAGTGCTTCGGACTCGTAGTGCCCGGGATCGATGAGCGCCATCTCGGCCGTGCCGTCGGGGTTGAGAACGTCGAAAAAGGCGTGGTATTTGACGTCGGCTGTGACGTAGGCATCCGCGCCGCGGCGGCGGGCAGTGCCGATGAAGTCGGCACCGGCGCCCCCGCAGACCGCGACGCGCTCAATGGCGGCTTCCTCGTCTCCGGCATATCGCAGGCTTCCCGCCTCCAGGCGCTCGGCCACGCGCTCGAGGAAGGCGGAGAGCGGTTCGGGCGTGTCCAAACGACCGACGGCACCGAGGCCGGCGTGCGTGCTTTTTTGCTGGACGGGGTACACGTCGTAGGCCACTTCCTCGTAGGGATGCGCGTCGCGCAGAGCCGCCAGCACGCCGCCAAGGTCCCAGCGGTGCACCTCCATTTCCAGCTTGCGCTCGCTGGCGGAAGTGAGGTCGCCCCCGGACTCACCGACGTGCGGATCGGTGCCTTCGCCCGGACGGAAGTAGCCGGTGCCGTCCGTCGAAAACGCGCAGCCGTCGTAGTCGCCAATGCATCCGGCGCCGGCATCCGAGAGGGCGCTGTGCACCTCGTGAAAGTGGTCCTGCGGAACGAAGGTGGCAAGCTTGTACAGCGCCTCGTCGAAGCCGTCGAGAAAGGACACGTCCGTCAGGCCCAGGCGCTCGGCGAGGGCGAACGACACCCCACCGGGAGCGGCATCCAGGTTGGTGTGTGCGCTGTACAGGGCGATGCCGCGCTCGGCCAGGCGCAGGGCAAGCGAGGAAACGTAATCGTCGGCCGTGAGGGACGAGAGCGAGCCGAACAGCAGCGGGTGATGCGTGACGATCAGGTCGGCGCCGGTGGACTCGGCTTCCGCCAGGACGTCGGGCGTCATGTCGAGCGCCACGAGCACGGTCGAGACGGTGCGTTCGGCGTCCCCGACTTGCAGGCCGACGTTGTCGTAGTCCTGTGCCGAGCCCGGCGGTGCCCAGGCTTCCAAAGCAGAGGAAATGTCAGCAACAGTGGCAGGCATGGGGCAGGGGTGGGGCTGATTCTAGAAAACGCGGGGTCTCGGAAAAAAGTGAAACGGTTTGGGGGGTCCTTGGGGACAGGCGGCTGTGCTTCCGGGACGCCGACGGCATCCTCCGACCCCGTTCGGTGGGGGGCAGTCGGCGGTCGGGGACGTCCCGCCTTCAGGTGTCTTGTAGATAGGCGAGCGTATCGGGTGTGAAGGGTGTAGGGTCGAGGTCGAAGTCCTCGTAGAAAGCGGAGGCGTCGCCCGTGTTGCCCTCGACCAGCATCTCAAACTGTGCGGGAGAAATGGGCAGCATCCCCAAACGACCGATGGTGTACACGCCAAGGCGGGCCAGCACCAGAGGCACGGGCACCTTGGGCCGAGGCGAGAGCCCGGCGCCACGGGCGACCACGTCGAGCACCTCCACGTACGGAAGGCGCGTGGGGCCAGCGGCCACATACGTGTGGCCGTGCGCCGCAGATTGCGAGAGGGCTTGCACGAAGGCCGCGGCCACTTCGGTGACGTGCACCGGTTGCATCTCGTAGCGCCCGTCGCCGAAGACCGGCCAGATGGGGAAGGGGCGGATCAGGTCGCGGAGCAACTGTGAAGCGAACTCGGGTCGCCCCGGGTCCGGCGGCCCAAACACCAGCGAGGGGCGAAAGACCGTCCAGTGCCCGAAGCCGGCCTGCCGCACGATCTGCTCCGCACGCCACTTGGTCGTTTGATAGGCCGTGCCCTCGTCCGGACGAGCGCCGTTGGCACTCATATGCACGAACCGCTCGACGCCGGCAGCCTGGGCGGCCTCCACCACGGTGCGCGTTCCGGCCACGTGGATGCGCTCGAAGGTCACGCCTTGCGCGGGACGCTCCTCGATGATGCCCACCAGGTGTATCACGGCGTCGCACCCGTCGAAAGCACCCTCCAACGTGTCGGGCTGGGTGATGTCGCCCGTGACCTGCTGGATGGAGGGACCGGTGTCGACGAGGTGGGACGAGGGCGAGTGGGTCAGACAGCGCACCTCGATGTCGCGATGAAGCAGGGCGCGCAGTACATAGGACCCGACGTATCCGGTGGCTCCCGTCAGAAGGACGCGCATGAAGGCAGAGAGCGAAGGTGCGTGTGAAAGGCGAGCGTGCCTACGTGAGGGAGGCCTTCTCGACGTCGGCCATCTGGGCGTCGAGGTCGCGCACCCCAAACGAGGTCCCCACGGCCAGGCCGGCCGCGATCAACGGGGCCGAGTGCGGGACCGTGCGGGTCTTTCCGGCCACGCTGTCGAGGGGCACTTCGGTGAAGGCGCCAGATTGCACGGCCACCATCTGACCGAACTCCTCGTGGGCCACCAGCGTCGCGGCTCGTGCGCCAAAGGCCGTCGACAGGTTGCGGTCGTACGGCGTCGGGGTGCCGCCGCGCTGCATGTGGCCGAGGATGGTGGTACGCACCTCGCTGTTCACATGCGGCTTCACCTGCTCGGCCAGCACGTGCCCGATGCCGCCGAGGCGCACGGGATCGGGGCTATCCTCGACGACGCTCTTGATGGTGCGCTCGCCCCCCTCGGGCGCGGCTCCTTCGGCAATGGCGATAATGGTGAACCGCTGGCCGCTGCGCTCGCGCCGAGCGCACACCCGGGCAATCTCGTCGATCTCGTACTCGATCTCGGGGATCAGAATCACGTCCGACCCGCTGGCCACGCCGGCGTGAAGGGCGATCCAGCCGGCGTAGCGGCCCATCGTCTCCACGATCATTACGCGGTGGTGGCTCTGGGCGGTGGTGTGGATGCGGTCGATGGCTTCCGTGGCGATGGAAACGGCCGTGTCGAAGCCAAAGGTACGATCCGTGCCGACAATGTCGTTGTCGATGGTTTTTGGAACCCCCACAATGTTCAGCCCAAGCTCCGCCAGTTGGTGCGCGATGGTCATGGTGCCGTCGCCGCCAATGGCGACGACCGCGTCGAGATCGAGCGAGTCGTACGTGTTCACCACCTTCGCCGAGACGTCGGCCCCGCCGCTCCGGTAGTAGGCAAACGGATCGGCCTTGTTGCTGGCGCCGAGGATGGTTCCGCCCTCCGTCAGGATCCCGCTCACGCTTTCGTAGTCGAGCGGCTCGGTATCCCGTTCAATGAGGCCGTGGAATCCGTCCTTGATGCCGACGACATCGGCGTTGTGCTCAAGAATCAGGCTCTTGGCTACCGCACGGATGACGGCGTTGAGGCCGGGGCAGTCGCCACCGCCCGTCAGAATGCCTACGCGAAGGAGGGAAGAAGCCATCGGGGGGCGATCAGTCGTGAAAGAGACGCGGCGTTCTGAAGATGAGAAGAAGGGGAGAGGTGTGCAAGTGCTCAGGCCACGTGTCCGTAGCTTTCACGGTTCAGGGTGCGGTCGAGGTTAAAGGCGGCGCTGATGAGCGAGATGTGGGTAAAGGCCTGCGGAAAATTGCCGAGAGCTTCGCCGCAGGAACCGGTTTCTTCGGCGAAGAGGCTCAGGTGGTTGGAATAGCCGAGCATTTTCTCGAACGTCAGTCGGGCGGACTTCAGGGCTTCGGGGTCGGTGCGTCCGGCGCGCGTCAGGGCCTCGACCATCCAGAATGTGCACATGTTAAAGGTGCCCTCGTGGCCGGGCAGGCCGTCGTCGACGCGGTTCTGATCGTAGCGATACACGAGGCTGCCCGACCGCAGGCCGCCGTCGTCGGGCGAGGCCATGATGGCATCGAGGGTGCTTCGCATGCGCGGATCGTTTGGCGCCATGAAGAAGACGAGCGGCATGATCAGTGCCGAGGCATCGAGCGCCTCGCTGTTGTAATGCTGCACAAAGGCGTTGCGAGAGGCGTTCCAGCCGTTCGCCATGACGTCGTGGTAGATGGCGTCGCGCGTGTCGAGCCACCGCTGCCGATCGGCCGGGAACGAGCGCTTCCTCGCCAGGCGCAGCCCGCGGTCGAGGGCGACCCAGCACATCACCTTCGAGTAGACAAACGACTGGCGGCCAGAGCGCACCTCCCAGATGCCGTCGTCCGGCTGATCCCAGTGGTCGCACACCCAGTTGAGGAGGCCGCGCAGGGTCTGCCAGAAGTCGTAGGAGATGGGCGCGTGGTATTTGTTGGCGAGGTACACGGCGTCCATAAGCTCGCCGTAGATGTCGAGCTGCCGCTGTTCGGCCGCCGCGTTCCCGATGCGAACGGGCGCAGAGTTCCGGTAGCCCGACAGATGGTCGAGCGTTTCCTCGGGCATGCAGGCGTTGCCGTTGATGTCGTAGACGATCTGCAGCCCCTCGGCGCTACCGCAGTCCTGGCACCGCTCCTCCAGCCAGTCGATGAACGCCTCGGCTTCTTCGGTGAAGCCGATGCGCAGGAGTGCGTAGAGCGTGAAGGCCGCGTCGCGGATCCAGGTGTAGCGGTAGTCCCAGTTGCGCACGCCGCCGACGGATTCCGGAAGGCTCGTGGTGGGAGCGGCGACGATCGCACCGGTGGGTTCGTAGGTCATCAGCTTGAGGGCGAGGGCCGACCGGTACACTTCCTCGCGCCACCGCCCTTCGTAGGTGCACCGACCGAGCCACCGGTGCCAGTAGTCGAGCGTGGCGTCGAAGAGCTCGCGCTCGCGGTCGTGGGAGAAGGTTTCCGGGTCCAGCAAAGCGCTGTCGGCGTCGGCGAGCGCAAAGGCAGCCGTTTCGCCGCGTCGCAGGGCCACGGTGGTCGTGAGCGCCGGGCCGTCGGCGGTGACGGGAAGCGTCGCTGCGAGGCCGATCGACTGGGTGGGGCCGTGAAAGACGCCGCCGGCCGGCGTAGGCTGCACGCGGTGAGAGGCGCGGGCATAGTCGAAGGCCGGGCGGCATTCCATGCGGATGGGCATGGCGCCCCGAACCATCTCGACGCGTCGAATGACGGTGCCCGCGGCCGGATGGCCCTCCGGAAGCCCCACGGGCATATAGTCGATGACTTCGGCCAGGCCCTCGTCCGAGACGAAGCGCGTGATGAGGACGTTCGTATCCGGCCAGTACACTTGCCGCTGTGTCACGCCGTCCGATTTCGGGGCGATTTGGAAGTGGCCTCCGGTGTCGGCGTCGAGGATGCGCGCAAAGATGCTGGCCGCGTCGAACCGGGGCCAGCAGAGCCAATCGATCGACCCGTTGCGCCCGACCAGCGCCGCGGTGTGCATATTGCCGATCAGGCCGTAGTCTTCAATGGGGAGATACGACATGCGAGGCAGGGGGGAGATGCAGCATGGGAGAAGAACCACTCTCGGGCGGCGCGGGGCCGACCCGTACACCTCCATGCGTTCGGCCGAAGGCTTCCGAGTTACGGTGCCTCCAGGCGGGCGCTCCACGTCGCCAGGGCGAGCCAGGGGACGGCCCACATCCAGCCGCCCAGGACGTCGGTCGGATGGTGCACGGCGAGCACGACACGACTGGCTCCGATGGCCGCAACGAGAAGGGCGACGGCGACCAGCAGCGGCGCTCCTGCCCAGTCCGGACGGGCGCGAAACAGCACGCACAGGCCCATTCCGTACACGAGAAGCGCCCCGAACGCGTGCCCGCTGGGGTAGCTGAAGGAGGCTTGGAGCACACCGGGCGCGGTCGGGCGCGGACGGCTAACGAGGAGCTTCAGTCCGAACACCGTCGCCTCGCCTGCGGCGAAGAGGGCTCCCCAGGCGAGGGCCGCTCGCCGCGCGCCACGACGCCACAACCATGCGGCGATGAGGAGCGCGAGCCCGACGAGCACGGGCACACTGCCCCACCGTGTGACGATACGGGCGGTGATCTCGGCAAGGGAGCCGGATGGGGCCGCGAGCGTCTGCAGCAGGTGCTGGTCGAACGCAGCGACGTGCGCCGAGGCCGACCACAGGTAGGTGGTGCCGAGAAACGCAAGGAGGCCAGCGCTGGCGCTCGCAACGTGCACCCCGGGGGGATCCGAGAAGCCGGAAGGAGAGGAGGACATGGGCGCGGGTCAGGAAACCAGGGAGGGGTCCTCGGCCGCCGCGGTCCGGCGATCCGACCCGGCTTCGATCCGCGCCTGGAGCGCCTGCAACAGGCCGGCAAACACCCAGCGGTGGGGCAGGGCCACGACGTTCCAGTACAGAGTGCCCCACAGCCCCTTCGGCTCGAAGAAGACAGACTGCGCCACGGTGCAGCAGTCGTCGTCGGCAGGCGTAATCTCGAACTGGAGCCAGGCGCGGCCGGGCAGGTTCATCTCGGCGCGCAGGCGCAGGAGGCGCGGCGGATCGATGGTTTCCACGCGCCAGAAGTCCACTGCGTCGCCCACGCGCAGGTCGGTGGGGTGGCGTCGGCCTTTGCGAAACCCGACGCCGCCGGTGAGCTGGTCCCACCATCCACGCAAGCGCCACAGCCAGTCGGCAAACAGCCAGCCGGTGTCGCCACCGAGACGCTGGACGGTGTTGAAGGCCGTTTCGGGCGGAGCCTGGACGGACACCTGGCGCGTTTCGCGGTACAGCCCTTCGGTGGTTTCGAGCGTCTGCGTGACGCCGTTGCCCGGGGTGGTAACCGAGGAGAGGGCACTGTTCCACACCGTAGGGATGTCGTCGGACTCGGTCCGGTGCAGGGCACGACGGACCGCCTCCTCAAAGCCCATCGGATGGACCTTTGGAAACATCCGACGGGCGCGCTCCGGTGCATCAACGGTGACCTCGTTGTCCAGACCCTCAATGAGCGGGCGTGCAATCCGATTGGAGATCGGGGTGACGAGGCCAATCCAGTGCGACGACAGTCGCGGGGTGAGAAACGGCACGTTGATGATGACGCGCTCAAGGTCGCGGACCGAGGCATAGGTCTGAAACATCTCGCCGTAGGTCAGCACGTCGGCCCCGCCGATCTCGATGATTTCGCCCGCGCTCTCCGGCGTTTCTAGCGCCTGCGCAAGGTAGTCGAGCACGTCGCGGATGGCGATGGGCTGCGTGGGCGTGTGCACCCACTTGGGGCAGATCATGAGCGGCACCCGCTCGGTCAGGTAGCGCACCAACTCGAACGAAAGGCTGCCCGAGCCGACGATCTGTGCGGCGCGGAACTCCGTGACGGGCACCGGTCCCTCGCGGAGGACGTCGCCTGTTTCCATGCGGCTGCGCAGGTGCTTCGACGAGCGCTCCCCCTTCGGCCGGATGCCGCCCAGATAGATGATGCGCTGCACGCCCTGCGCCGCAGCGGCGCGCCGGAAGTTGGCGGCGGCCGTCCGGTCGCGCTCCGCAAAATCGTCGCCCGAGCCGAGCGAATGAATGAGATAATAGGCCGCGTCGATGTCCGCCAGGGCAGGCTCGACGGTGTCATAGTCGAGCGCATCACCCACCGCCACGTCCACAGCGTCGCCCCAGGGTTGGGCACGTAGGCGGCGCTCGTCGCGAACGAAGCAGCGTACCGTGTATCCGGCCTGTAGGAGGTGCGGAACCAGGCGGCCGCCCACGTATCCAGTGGCCCCACTGACGAGGACGGTCTGCGGAGACGTCGTGCGGCGTGCAGTCATGGCGAGCGGTGCGTCGATGGGTGCAGGGTGGCAACTCTACCTCCGAATTGTGCAACGTCTGCCGCGTGCTACGGTTTGCTCCCAAAATATCAAACCGGTTACGTCCTGCTTGATGTCCCACCATCTCATAACGAAAACATTTCAACCTGGATGGACCCCTGCCGTCGGTTTGCGCTTGACAATCGACGAACATACGCATCGTGCTCCATCGTTATACGCAGGGTGCAGAACGTCCGTCTTCGATTCTCTCGCTCACCAACCGATTCCTTCTTCTCATGGCTGAAACTGCTGATGATACCCGCACCTGGCCGGAACTCGCCATTGGTCTCTACGACAAGCTGACCGGCCGCGGTGCCGAAATTACATACGAGTTTGAGGACTTCGAACTTTTCGTGCCGAGCAAGGCCGGCGACGATGCCGAGTACGCGCACTGGAAGATGAATGGCACGCTTCGCATCCGGACCAAGGACGAAGACGCCTAAACCGCGCGCCGCCTGCCGTGGGCGAGGCGGCCTCGTTGACTGTTCCATCCAACCGGCGCACTTTATGGCCCTACCACTTGAGGTCCTCGCCGATCTTCGCTTGGCTGTGGACGGGGAGCCGATCGACATTCGAGGCGACGGCGACCGCATCGTCGTTGATTTGCCGTCGCTGCGCGCCGGGCGCCGCCTGCTCGCCTCCGGGCCGTTCGGCACGGGGAACCGGCGCAAGCGGCTCCGGCAGGCGCAGGAGGCGCTCGACTTGGCGGGTCTCACCGTCGAAGTCCGGCTGCAGAACGAGGTGGTGGCGCGGGCGGGGGCCGGTGCCAGGCCGGGGGCGCTCGCCCGGGCCCTTGGTCTCGGGCCGGTGGAGGTTCGCCCGGCCGAGACCATGCGGCGCGCCGCCCGCCAGCGTCCTTGGCTGACGATTGGCATCGGCCTTGCGCTTGCGGCGTTTCTGGCGTGGTGGCTGCTCCGCGACCGCTCCGATCCGTCCTGAACCCGGCCCCCTCCACACCACGATCATCAACTTCCACCCCCGCGGCTCAACCGGTCGGCGGGGGTTTTTGGGTTTGCAGCCGGTGTCGGCCGGCACCTTCCCTTGGGTTCCCGTAACACCCGCACGTTCTTCTGGCACGTCTTCGGTACGCGTTCTGCCCATTCCCTCTCCCTGACGCCCATGCGCTCCGCGACCTGTATTGCCTCGCTGCCGTCGCTTCTCACCGGGGTGCTCCTTGTGGGGAGCGTGCTCCTTCTGGGTTGCACCGCGCAGTCCTCGCCGGACCGGTCGGCGCCGGCGCCCGTAGCCGATTCGGCCTACCTCACGAGCGAGGTCTGGAACGACGGAAAGGCCGAAGTGGCCTTCTACCGGGTTCGCCGAACCACCGATCAGTACGGCCGCGACAACCCGCAGTCGTTTACGGTGGGCACTTATCTGGTGAAGCACCGCTTCTCGCCGGAGACCATGACGAAGGTCACGGACGGCTCGGGCATGTCGTCGTTTAAATATGCGCTGTTCTACGAGCTGGAAAGCGGGTCGTACCAGTTCAAGCGCAACTGGGTTGTCAATGCGCGGCAGCATGATTTGCGGCCGCTCAAGCAGTCCTTCACGAGCTTCGACTGGTGCTCCAACCGCTACGAAGAGATGGCCTTCTCGTCTGCCGGACCGATCGAAGTGCGGATGCGCAGCGACGACTACGGCAACGAACGTCGGACGGTCGAGGCCCACGGGTATCCGCCGGCGCAGATCCCGCTGCTCGTCCGCGGCCTGGACCTCTCCGGGGGAGCGCAGACGTTTACGGTGGTGACAATGAGCGGCACAACCGTCGAGGCCACCGCCGAACTCGCCGGAACCGAGGCGATCGACACGCCGACGGGCACGCGGCAGGCCGAGCGCATCACCGTCACTTACGGTGCCCCCATTCCATCGCTCATCGGGGAGAAAAGCGACCCCAAAGAGGTGTACTGGCGCGGGACCGGCG
>Ga0207797_1001359_pt1 | contig 17741 bp, 14 predicted proteins | sample PRCRCaboRojoPR_6_FD_187275 | JGI IMG/M metagenome (GOLD analysis project Ga0207797, IMG submission 187275) | Marine sediment microbial community from Cabo Rojo, Puerto Rico - PR CR 10% Liquid 1 (SPAdes) | ecosystem: Environmental > Aquatic > Marine > Coastal > Sediment | place: Cabo Rojo, Puerto...
GATGGCTGCCTCCGTGCCCTCCCCCAGCGAGACGTATTGCGCTCAGTCTGCAAAAAGAACCTCCAGGAACGTGCCCAGGTTGTCCTTCCCCTCCAGCACCCGCAGATCGTACACCTCTGTGTACCCACAGTTATTGCACGAGACGAACGCGTAACGGTAGGGTTGCACCTCGAAGAGCCGCGACAACCCGGTGCCCGACATCGTCAGTCGCTCCACGTGCGCGCCGTGCTCGCCGCATCGCTCACAGACAAACTCGGTCGCCAGTGCCTCATCCACCTTCTTCGCCATCATCCCTCCTCGTCTTCCTCACATACGTCAGTCGTTGCTCCCGTCAGTGTACCAGGCCGCGGGCCAGAGTGAAACCATCAATTGGGGAGCACGAGACCTGACCAGCCGGGGAGTCTGGCACCTGCACGGGTGACCAGGTCCGACCGACCCCACCGGCCCTGAGGAACCCCATCGCGGAAGAAGCACCGTCCGACGCGCGCCTGGAGCCGCAACAAACGACGTCGCGTCATCTGACGGGGAAAGATAACCTCGGACGATCGGCACTCGGGTTGCCAGCGGGCTCGAAATTCGTGACTGGAGAAGGACGTATGAGGATCTGGAAGATGGACGATTCCCGGATCCGGGGGTTCAGTCAACGGTAGTTTCGCGCGATAGCCGCGCTCAAATGCGCGCCGAACAGAACCAGCATGCCACTCACGTAGATCCACAGCAGCAACGCCACCACGGCACCCAGCGATCCGTAGACGAGCCGGTACCGAACCAGGTCGCTGCTCACGTACCACGCGAAAACCCGCTTCGCCACCTCCCACGTCAGGGCGACGAATAGCGCCGGCCAGACAGCCTCCGACCATCTGACGTCCGTCTTGGGCCCCCAACGGTACAGAGCGAGGAACGTCAGGAAGGTCAGAACCACGGGCAGGCCGCTCGAAATCAGCGTCCATAGGGGCCTGTTGAAGATGGGCACCCGGCCGTCGAAGCGTATCTCTAGCCGGGGCAGCACGTTGAGCACCGGCGTGGAGAGAAATGAGAGCATCAGAAGGGCAGCGACGATGCCGAAGATCCCGATCCCCAATCCCAGGAGGCGTTTCTCCACGAAGCTACGCTCCTCCGCGCCGTCCCATGCCCGGTTGATGTGGTCCAGCAGAACGGTGAAGACGCCCGTTCCCGACCAGATCAGACCCACGAGTCCCACAACGCCTATCGTGCCCCGCCGCTCAAGGACCTGATCCACGTTCGAGCGGATCAGTTCGGCCGAGATCGGAACGATCTGCATCACCGAGCGCACCACCTCTTGCTGGACCCGCTCGCCCTCCAGGAAGAAGCTTCCCGCCGCGATCAGGGCGAGCAGCAATGGGAAGAGGGAGAACATGGTGAAGTAGGCCAGCGCGGCCGCCACGTGACCCGCATTGGCCCCGTTAAACCCGTCAAGGGCATCCCCCAGCATGTGCAGGGCCCCACCCGTGAGGCGGTTCGCCCGGCGATAGAGGGAGTCCAGCCGCTTCTTCAGCCTCTTCATACCTAGGGTCCTCGGTTCATTCATTCGCAACATCAAACGGCCACCCTTTGAGACAATTCATCCCGAAACGGAGCCACCGCTCCCATCGGGATATTCCTCCTCATTATTCTACAGCTACCCGCCCTATCGCACAACCTTCGTTCAATTCATTGAAGCCGACGATGACCGGCGGCAATCCAACCGCCAGTCCGGCCACCGGCACAGCCCGGCCCGCCCACCCAGAATCCTCGCCGACGCTGTATCAGCCCCCGGCCTCAGGGCCGGATGTACGCCCATCCGTCAGCCTGTTTCTTCGTCAGCTCGCTCACGCCCGCCGGGACCACCCGGATCGGCTCCAGCATATCCGCTTCCTTCAACCCCAGGAAGCGCATGCTGTTCTCGCACGCCAGGAACTGAACCCCCTGCTCGGCCAGCTTACTGATCTGCCGCTTATGCACGTTCGGGGACCGCAGGAGCGCCTTGACCCCCTCCCCGTTCGCCACCAGCGCCACCTCCACCGCATCCTGACCCAGGTCATCGATCAGGTTCTGAATGTTGTGCAGCACCATGTTCGCCCGGGAAATCGTCCCCTCGTCAATGTGAAACACCACCCGATACGTAGCCATCGCTCCTCCCTCTTTATGTCGCGCGGGCAAAGATCAACTTGACCAGAGCCACCAGTCCAAACACGAGCACCTGTGTCCAGTTGATATTTCGCATCTTCCCTCCGCTTTCTCCGCTTCGAACTGTCCTTGAAAAGTCAGTAAGCCTGCATCGAAGCGATTAATCAGCCACCCCAGGAGTCCGCGTGCAACGGGCGTCCTGTCCAGCGTTAGCCGTTTTACCCCTCCACCTCCTCGCTCTCCACGTTCAGGAAGCGGGCGTTGACCGCCACGATGACCGTGCTCAGCGACATCACCAGGGCACCCACCGCCGGGCTCAGAAGAATGCCGTAGTTGTAGAGCACGCCGGCCGCCAGGGGGATGGCGAACACGTTATACCCGGTCGCCCAGGCCAGGTTCTGGATCATCTTCCGATACGTGGCCCGGGAGAGAGCGAATATCGCCACCGCGTCGAGCGGATTGCTCCGCACCAGGATAATGTCCGCCGTCTCGACGGCCACGTCCGTTCCCGCCCCGATAGCGATGCCGACGTCCGCCGTCGCCAGCGCCGGCGCGTCGTTCACGCCATCCCCCGTCATCGCCACGATCAGACCCCGGGATTGGACCTCTTTCACCTTCTCCGCCTTTTCGTCGGGCAGCACTTCGGCGAAGTAGTCGTCCAGTCCGATCTCTTCGGCCACCCACTGGGCAACCTGCTCGTCATCGCCGGTGAGCATCATCACTTGCACGCCCATCTCCTTGAGCCTGGCGACCGCCTTCGCGGACTCGGGTCGGATGATGTCGGCCAGGGCGATCGCCCCTTTAAGTTCGTCGTCGATCAGGACGTAGACGATCGTCTTCCCCTGCGACGACAGCTCCTCGATCCGTTCGTCGTCGACCGAGATTCCCTGCTCGCGCAGATAGCCGGGGCTGACGATCTTCACGTTCCGCCCGTCCACCGTCGCTTCGGCCCCTTTGCCGGGGATCGCCTGGAAGTCCTCCATCTCGAAGCGCTCCTCCGTCGCCTCCGTGATCCCCTGGGCGATGGGATGCTCGGAACGCGACTCCACCGAGGCGGCGACCGTCAACAGCTCCCGCTCCTCGATACCGTCCGAGAACACGAGCGTATCGGTGACGCCGAACTCCCCCTTCGTCAGGGTGCCGGTCTTGTCGAAGATGATCGCCTCGATGTTCCTCGCCCGCTCGAAGGCCGTCCGATTCCGAATCAACAGCCCATTCCGCGCCGATATCGCCGTGGACACCGCCACCACGAGGGGGATTGCCAGGCCCAAGGCGTGCGGGCAGGTGATCACCATCACCGTGACGGTCCGCTCCAGCGCAAATACGAAATCGCGCTGAGACCCAACCAGCCACACGATCAAGGTTGCTGTGCCGACTGTCAGCGAGACAATGGTCAGCCACATCGCCGCCTGATCCGCCAGGCTCTGAGTCCTCGACTTGCTCTTCTGAGCCTCCTCGACCAGCGAGATCGCCTGCGCCAGGTAGGAGTCCTCCCCCATCTTCTGCACCTCGACCGTGATCGAGCCCTCCCCGTTGATCGAGCCGCCGATGACCTCCGCGCCCTCTCCTTTCGAGACCGGCTTCGATTCGCCGGTGAGCATCGATTGGTTCACGGCCGTCTCACCCTCGACCACCTCGCCGTCGGCCGGGATCTTCTCCCCCGGTTTCACCACGACCCGGTCGCCCGGCTCCAGCGCCTCAATCGGCACGTCCTCGAGGCTCCCGTCCTCCATCAGCTTATGCGCCTCCGAGGGCATCAGCTCGGCCAGCTCCTCCAGGGCACGGGAGGCCCCCATCACCGATCGCATCTCGATCCAGTGACCCAGGAGCATCACGTCGATCAACGTCGCCAGCTCCCAGAAGAAGACCCGGCCGCTCAGCCCGAACACGACCAGGCTGCTGTACCCGTACGCCACCGAGATCGCCAGGCCGATCAGGGTCATCATCCCCGGCTGAGCGGACGACAACTCGTCATAGAGCCCGCTCAGAAAAGGCCATCCACCGTAGAAGAAGATTGCCGTCCCGAAGACAAAGAGGACGATGCTGTCACCCGGGAAGCTGATCGCATCCTCCAGCCCCAGGAACCCCTGAACGAGCGGCGACAGAGCCAGAACCGGAATCGTTAGAACGAGCGAGATCCAGAACCGTCGTCTGAAGTCCGCCACCATGTGGGCGTGATGGTTGCCCCCATCGTGGTCAGAGCCTCTATGATTGTCTCCCTGATGATCATGCTCCGCCATTCTTCCTCCTCGATTTTTCTATCGTTCTACCCGTCAGGAGAACAAGCTTGCTATCGTTCCACCTCGAAGTTCGGCCCGGACGATTCCGTCAGATCCACCACGACCTCCTCGCCGCCGTACCCGTCCACCAGGTCGTGGGCTCGCACGCGAACCTCGGTCACGCCGTCGGGAATCGTAATCCCGCTCTGGCTGCGCGTGAAAGGCTGCTCCTCGACGTGGGGATGGAGCAGGGTCCGGGTAAACGCACTCTCCGGGTCGGGCTTCAGTACCTCACCGTCCGGCGTCACCACGTCCCATCCATCCGCGTAGTCCTCCCAGCCCGTGTCCGGATGCTCCACGGTGACGTGGAACGTCCACGTCCCGTCTCCCGGCGCCACGGCGCGCACGTGAACCACGTCCGCGTTTCCACCGTCCCCGCTCATGTCAGCGCCTCCTTCCGCGCCAGCGCCTCCGTCCGCGCCAGCGCCTCCCTCCGCGCCAGCCACACACCCCAGTACCGCGATTTCGTCGTCGGACGTCACGAGAGACGATGCACCGCTTGCCAGATCCATCGTATGGAGCTGGTGCGCGCCCTCGCTGTCGGCCACCACGACCAGGGCCGTCTCCTGCCTGCACCAGTCCAGGCTGACCAGGAAGCCCTCTGCTGGCAACGGGATCGGGGCGACCTCCGTCACCGTTCCGGTGTCATCCACCGTCTTCAACGTCAACGAGTCGAACGTCCCATTTCCGTACCGTCCCTCGGCAAACAGGCCCCGCGATCCATCCGGCGACCAGGCCGCGTCGCCCCCCAGCGCGCCGCCCTCCGTCTCCTCGACCAGACGCGTCGGGGAACCGTTCTCCAGATCGACGAGGCCCAGCTGGTTCACCGCCAGGTCGTAGCCCACGGGGCCGTAGTTGTCCGGCGTATAGTCGTAGTCGCGACCCACGTACAGAAGCCTCGATCTATCCGGCGAAAGATCGGGATGGAACAGGTATTCTCCTTCAGCGAGGATCTCACGGCGCTCGAGCGTTTCATATGGGGTGGCGGCAGCACTGAGAGGGATCGTGACCCCCCACAGGCCGGTCGAAGGCGCGTCGCTGTACGGGAGGAAGGTATCGAGCAGTAGCTCATCGCCGGACCAGCCGATCGGAGAGCCGGGGAGGAGTGTATTCTCCGGTCCCGTCGTCGCCTCGAAGCGCACCGTCGACCCATCCGCCATGTTCACCACGACGATAGCCCAGGGGACGCCGTCAGCACCGGGCGGTCCAAGCTCCAGGAAAGCCAGCCGGCTGGCGCTGGCGTCGAACGCCATCCCATAGGGATCGAAAGCGGACGTGACCGAGACGGTGTAGATCGTCCCGCTCTCCAAATTGAAAGCCACGACCCTGTCGGCGGGCAGCTGACTGTTTGCCGTAGCAACCCATTCGCCGTCGTCAGACACCGCCGCGCGCCCGTAGACGCCTCGCTCCACATCGGTCGCCGTTCCGTCCGCTGCCAGCGTGCGGAGTCCCGGCTCTTCCGGCGAGCCCGCGGAGAACAGCGCAACCGTCTCATCCGGCGCTGGTCCGGCGGTTGGCGTCGGCGAAGGGGTTGGTGACGGTGTCGGCGAAGGCGTCGGCGTCGTTGGTGCCGGCGACGGTGTGTCAGTCGGCGCTGAGGCTGGTGTCGACGTGGGCGGTAGAGGCGAAGGCGTCGGCGAGGGCTCTGCAGTCGGGGCGCACGCCGCTAGACCGAGGATAAAAACGAGTCCCAGGACGATGAACCGAACGATGAACGAAACAGAAAACAGCTTGTGATACACGGTAACCTCCCATCTGGGTCATCGACGGACACCACGTCTCCGTCGGATTTCGACTGGTAGACCAGTGTACCACAGGAGGGGGCTGATGGATGATGGGACAGGTTGGAGCTAATGCTGGACTGAGTTGGGGAAGGTTTGATTTTCGTTGGCGCCCGGTCTCCCGACTGCCTACCCTTCCCACGCCGGCATCTCACCGACCAGAGAACCGGGGGATCCCCAGATCCTCGGCCAGGCGCCGGCGGGTTTCCGGGTCATCGATGCTGACCGGCCGTCCGTGAAACTCAGCCGCCATCGGCGTCGCCAGCCACCAGACCAGCGCCGCCGGCTCGTCCGGCGGACGGAGCACGCCCGTCTCGTGATACCGCCGATACTTGCTCACCCCCGGGAACGTTTCCTCCGATTTCTGACGAATCCGCTTCTGCATCGACGTATCGACGACGCCTGGATAGAACGCGTGCGCGCGGATGGAAAGCCCTCGCCCGTCCAACTCCGCCGCCAGGTTCCGCACGAAGTGATCCAGTCCGGCCTTCGCCGCGCAGTAGGCGCTCCACCCGACGACCGGGTGGGTCGCGGCCCCGCTCGAGGTGAAGATCAGCACCCCTTTGTCTCGCGCCACCATCGAAGGGAGAAAAGCCCGCGCGGTGTAGAAAGCACCGGTCAGGTTGATCGTCACGTTCTTCTCCCACCCGTGGGGGTCCACCTCCCAGGTGTCCCCCACCGGCTCCAGGACCCCGGCGTTCACGACCACCACGTCCGCCGGGCCCAGGGCCCGCTCCGTCTCCCGCACCAGCCGCCTCACCTCATGCCAGTCGGATACGTCCGCCGGGAACGCCCGTGCCACGCCGGCCCCGGCGCGACTCTCTTCGGCCGTCTCCGCAATCTCCGCTTCCGTCCGGGCGGTCACCATGACGTCCGCGCCCGCTTCCGCCAGACGCATCGCCACCGCCCGTCCGATACCCCGGCCGCCGCCAGTGACCACCGCGACCTGACCATCCAGGCGCGCCGCCTTCGGAATGTCACTTGTGGCCATCGTCACTCACCTCACGTTGCGCTTTCTCTTCCTCGCGCCCCTCCAGGGTGGGTCTGCTCGGCTTCCTCTCGATGCCGATGATCTCCACGACCTCCTCGCCCGAGATCTCCTCCTTCTCCAGCAGCGCTTTGGCCAACCGGTCCAGGGCATCTCGGTGCTCCTTCAGCGTGCTGACAGCGTGTCCGTACGCCCGGTCAAGAATGACCTTGATCTCCTCATCGACCTCTCGCGCTGTCTGCTCGCTGTACTCCCGCCGTTGGGCAATCTCTTCGCCCAGGAACACCTGTTCCTGACGCCCGCCGAAGGCCAGGTGGCCCAGCTTCTCGCTCATCCCCCAGCTCAGCACCATCTTCCGCGCCAGGCGGGTCGCCTGCTTCAGGTCGTCCTCGGCGCCGCTCGTGTACGTATCGAGCACCACGTCTTCGGACGCCCGGCCCCCCATCATCACGGCCAGCCGGTCGAGCATGTATTCCCGCCGATACACGTACCGCTCACGCTCGGGTAGCTGTTGGGTGACGCCCATCGCGCGCCCTCGGGGCACGATAGTCACCTTGTGGACCGGATCCGCGTGGGGCAACACCGCCGCCAGGACCGCGTGCCCGCCCTCGTGGTAGGCGAGGAGCTCGCATTCCTCATCGGTCAGCGCCACGCTCTCCCGTTCCAGCCCCATCATCACCTTGTCCCGCGCCTCTTCGATATCCTCCTGCTCGATGGCATCCTTGTCCTTCCGAGCCGCCAGAAGCGCAGCCTCGTTCAACAGGTTCTCCAGGTCCGCGCCGCTGAAGCCGGGCGTTCCGCGAGCGGTCTGCTCGAGGTCGATCCCTTCAGCCAGGGTCTTGTCGCGCGCATGGATCTCCAGGATCTTCTCCCGGTCGCGAAGCGTCGGCAGGTCAACCGTGATCCGTCGATCGAAGCGTCCCGGCCGCAGCAACGCTTGATCCAGGATGTCAGGCCGGTTGGTCGCGCCCATCACGATGACGTCCTCGTGGGGCTCGAAGCCATCCATCTCCGCCAGGAGCTGGTTGAGCGTCTGCTCTCGCTCGTCGTGTCCGCCGCCAACGCCAGCACCCCGGCGCCGGCCGATCGAATCGAGCTCGTCGATGAAGACGATCGCCGGCGACGACTTCTTCGCCTCCTCAAAGAGATCCCGCACCCGGGAAGCCCCCACACCGACAAACATCTCCATAAAGTTCGACCCGGTGATACTGAAGAACGGAACCTCGGCCTCCCCGGCCACGGCTCGGGCCAGCAGCGTCTTGCCCGTGCCCGGCGGGCCCACCAGCAGGACGCCCGTGGGAATCTGGCCACCCAGGCGTTGGAACCGCTCTGGTTGCTTCAGAAATGCGATGATCTCCCGAAGCTCGGTCTTGGGACCCTGCAACCCGGCCACGTCGTCGAACGTCGTCCGCTCCTTCCGGCGGTCATACAACTCCGCCTGACTCTCCCTCATCTGGAAGATCGACAGAGCATCCTGCCCTCGCCCCTGCATTCGGCTGAAAATCATGTAGACGAACCCACCGAGAAGGAGAAGCGGCAGCAGGTTGATCAGCAGAGTCCCCCACGAGAAATTCGATTCCGGCTGGGTCTCGACCTCCACCCCCTGCGCGCGCAGCGCCGAAAGGAGCTCGTCGTCGCCGAAGGAGGGCAGATACGTAACAAACTGCTCGTAAGTGACCGTCTCCTCGTCGTCGTTGGACATCTCCACAGGTTCCCCAAGTTGCCCCTGGATCTGCTGTCCCTGCACCGAAACCCGCTCGACCCGTCCGGCCTCTACGTGCTCGCGAAACGTGCTGTAGCTGATCCGGGTCCTGTTGCTCAGCCGATTGCTCAGCGGCCCCCAGAATAGGGAGGCGATAGCCAGGCCCAGAAGCCCCCAGATAACGATGCTTCCCAGGCTACATCCCGGCCTCTGCAAGCGCTGCCTCAACGGCCCCTGCTGTTCCTCGTCTCCCTCGTCCCTCGATCGTCTATTCATTGATGATCCCACCTCTTCTCTAGATCTAGAATTTCGTCTCTCACGCTTCTACTCACCTCTGGCGCCCCTCCTACTCCCCGTTTCCGCTGCTCCCTTCATCCGCCGAGCATCCCTGCCCAGGCAACGCTTCGCCTCTCATACCCTGGGACGTGCCTGGCCCTCGGATCCATCGCTGTTCTCCACCAGAACCGATATGAGCTGCTCAAGGGAGAGGCGGCCCAGGATCTGCTCGCGGCGAGCACTCCCCTTGACCTTCGCCAGCGACCCGTCGACCGCCACCGCCAATATACTAACCGAGGAGCACGCATCCAGGACTCGGTCGGCAATCGCGGGTACGCGTCCGTCCCGCGAGAGGGACACAATCGCCCAGTGCGGCTCCTTTTTCTCTACCGTGGAGAGCAGCAGCTTCGGATCCGAGATTTCCTCCACGACCTCCAGGCCGGGAGCTTTGTCAAGCACGTGCCGCAGCATCCCCCGCAATAGACGGGAGCCGTGAGCCAGGACAACACGATGCGTCTCCACCATCGACGCCTCACCTCGGGTTTCAACAACCATCGGATCTCCTAAAAGAAATAAGCAGACACCCTGAAGGTTTCGCAGAATCAACGGTCGGATCAACGTTCTTCCGTCTTACACGCATCTTCGTTCAGAGACCTGTTAGAACCCTTTGGGGTCTGGCTCGCCGTCCACCTTCTTCAAGAAGACCCAACCATCAACCTGCGCATAAAGATTCGCAGGCCTGGAAAGCTGTCTATAGACTAACACAAACCCGGGCTGACGTCTATGTATCGAGATACAATAGGAGGATACAGATCGGGGTATATCCAGCGAGAGGACAGGGAACTGCTACCTGATCAAAGCCAGATAGGCAGCCGCATCTTCCCGGCTGTTCACGTCAAGCTTCTGGAGGATGCTGTGCACGTGATTTTTCACCGTACCGACCTCAATGTACAGGCGGTCTGCGATTTGCTGATTGGTCAGCCCCTGACCGACCAGATCCAGCACTTCCTGCTCCCGAGGCGTCAGGTCGACCGGTTCGTCCAGGCCCGTCTCGACCCGGGAAAAAAGCTGTGCTAGCTCCGTGAGGCGCGATATCAGGGCATACGCGATGTCCGGCGACACCAGCGCCTCCCCCTGGTCGGCCGCGCGGACCTTCTCCAGCAGCGTACCGACCGAGTTGTCCCGCAGCACGTACCCGTCCGCCCCTGCCTCGACGTATTTGAGAATTTCCTGCTCCGATTCGCGCAGTCCAATGACCAGCACCTTGACAGAGTCATCTCTCTCTGCCGTGCCCTGAGTGAACCTCAGGGCGCCGTTCTCACGCAGGCGGGTGCTTACCAGGGCGACGTCCGCTTCCGCTAGCTCATCGAGCGCAGCTTCCGGGGACGTCGTTTGCCCCACGACGTCAATGTCCGCTTCGTCCTCCAACACCGACGCGATCAGGTTGCTCACGAGCCCCATCTCACTTACCAGGAGTACACGAATCATTGAAACGGTCTATCCTTATTCCCCTCCGTAGACAGAAACGCGGACAGATTATACGATGTTTCCACCGCCGCGCAAACCTTTACGGTGACCGGCACCAGGGGAATTGCATTTGATCAGACTTCCGAGTTTTTGGCCGAGCGTTCGTCCCTGGAGAGAGCTGCGCACATGACGAGAAGCCTTCAGAAGCAGGCCATGCTGCAAAATTCGGAAGTCTATGCGCTCTGTCCTTCCATATGCGATTGTCCTGGTGACCGGCACCTTCCGCAGGCGCTGTTGCAGTGCCGGCCACCTTCCTCCATCCGAGAATTGTAGGTCCCGTACCCTTGACATTTCGATGTCATGCGCTATAATTTATGACCCTGGTCAACTTTATCCTGTGGTCACAAATGAAACACAGTTAGTTATGGCCCTCGCCACTCGCGAAGGCCTCGGGAGGTTGGATGGAAAGACGCACGACAATCGTGATCCTGGTTCTGGTCGTTCTGGCCGCAGCCGGGGGAGTGGCATTTTGGCGTTTGCGACCCGGTCAGGGCGGACAGGAGGAAGCAGTCCGCTCCGCCGTCGTGGAGCGCGGCGAAATGGTCGTCGCGGTGACGGCCAGCGGCAGGATCGAGCCGGAGGCCCGGGTGGGCCTCACGTTCGAGACACCGGGACGCGTCGCCGAGGTCCTGGTCGAGGAAGGAGACCGGGTTGAAGAAGGCGACGTCCTGGCGCGTCTGGACACCGACCAGCTGGCCGTGCAGGTCGAGCAGGCGCAGGCCGCTCTGACGTCCGCCGAGGCCCAGCTTGCCCAGCTCCAGGCCGGCCCACGGGCGAAGGAGATCGAGCAGGCGGAGGCGAACCTCCGGTCCGCGTCGGCTCAGCTGAGCGCGGCCGCTGCAAATCGAGATCAGGTCGCCAGTGGTCCCACCGGGGCGGAGATCGCGTCGGCCCGAGCCCGGGTCGCGCAGGCGAATACAGCCGTGGAGATAGCTCAGGACGCTTACGACCGGATAGAGGACGAGGGCACGGAGAAGGAGCAGGCCAATTACGACCTTTTCACGGCCAAGGAGGAGTTGGCCGCGGCCGAAGCCCAGCTTGAGGACCTGCTGGCAGGTGCGGATCAGAATGAGCTTCGGGCTGCCGAGGCGAACGTAGCGGCCGCTGCAGCCCAGCGCGACGCCTCCCAGGCCCGGCTCGATCAATTACTGGCCGGGTCGACGGAGGAGGATGTCGCCGAGGCCGACGCCCAGGTCGAGCAAGCTCAGGTGGCGCTTGCGTTGTCGGAGCTCGCCCTGCGGAATGGATCCCTGCGCGCGCCCTTTAGTGGCACCGTCTCCGAGATCAACCTGACCGTCGGTGAGCTACCGCCAACCCGACAACCCCCGATGATCCTCGTCGACGACTCGGCGCTCCACATGACCATCAGCGTAGACGAGCTGGACATCTCGAGACTGGAGGAAGGTCAGACGGCTGAAATCTCCGTGGAGGCCCTGCCAGAGGTCACCGTCGATGGCACGATACGGAGCATCGCGCCGATCGCTGCAATCGAAAGCGGCGTGGTCACCTATGACGTGTGGATCGATCTGGCTTCCACCGACGCCCCCCTCCGTACCGATATGACAGCAAACGCCACCGTCGTGGTGGAACAGTTGACCGACGTGCTGAGAATACCGACCTGGGTGGTGCGCGTCGATCGGGAGACAGGCCAACCCTTCGTCGAGCGACGCGTCGGGGATGAGGTCGAACGCGTCGACGTCGAGCTTGGAGCCCGGTACGAAGGGGTCGTCCAGGTGCTCAGCGGCTTGTCCGAAGGCGATGAAGTCGTCCGTCGCGAAGAGAACACGACATTCGACTTCGGGCCACCCCAATAGAGGATTAGAATGAAACGAAAGACGCTTTACGTTGTTTTAGGGATTATTCTGGTTGCTGCCGTGGCGGGCGGATTGGTCTGGCGCTCACGCCAGCAGTCGGCGCGGGCAGCGCGGGAGGACCTTCGGTCCGCCGTCGTCGAACGCGGGGATATGCTCGTGACCGTTTCCGCCAGCGGTCATATCGAACCGGTGAGCCAGGCCGACCTGAGCTTCGAAGCCAGCGGTCAAGTTGCCGAGGTTCCGGTCGAGGTTGGTGACCAGGTTCAGGCCGGCGACGTATTGGTCGAGCTGGAGGCCGAGCGCCCCGCCCTGGAGGCAGACCGCGCCAGGGCAAACCTCGCCGCCGCAGAGGCCCAGCTGGCCAAGCTACGAGCGGGAGCCCAGGAGGAGGAAGTGGAGGCGAACGAAGCCAACCTCCGCGCGGCCGCCGCCCAGCTCGGTGCCGCGGCGGCCGAGCGCGACCAGGTAGCCGCCGGGCCGGGGCAACCGCAGATCGCAGCGGCGGAGGCCGAGGTCGCGTCGGCCCTCACCGAACAGAAGAAGGCCGACGATTTCTACGAGAGGACTCTGGAGTGCTTCACCTTCCGGGTATCGAAAGGCGAGACGATCAAACTCCCCGGTGGCGACGTGATCACCGCCCCAGAGGACATCGAGCGCGAGATTTGCCCGCTCCTGGGCGTGCCGGAGGAGCAGGCGCGCTACCGCCTGGAGGCCGCCAATGAAGCGCTCGAGGCCGCGCGGGCGCGGCTTGAGGAACTGAAAGACGGGGCCAGCCAGGATCAGCTCCGCGCAGCCCAGGCCAACGTCGCCTCTGCGGCATCCCAGCGCGACGCGGCCCAGGCGCAGCTCGATCTCCTGCTGGAAGGCGCCACCGAGGAGCAGATCGCGGCGGCTGAAGGCCGCGTCACCCAGGCCCGGGCCTCGGTCAGACAGGCTGAGCTCGCCGTGGAACAGACCGTACTCGAAGCCCCCTTCGACGCCACCGTGGGAGTGGTCCACGTGACGACCGGGGAGCAGGCCTCCGCCGGGTTGCCGGCCGTCACCCTGGTGGACGCGTCGAGCTTCCACGTCAACGTGGCGGTGGACGAGCTGGACGTGGGACAGCTGGAAAAAGGTCAGACGGTCCGCCTCACCTTCGACGCCCTCCCCGACGTTCGCGTGCCGGGAACCGTCCAGCGCATCGCGACGACAGCGGGGGTGGACGGAGGCGTCGTCACCTATGAGGTTCGTATCGATCTTGAGCCCACCGACGCACCGATCCGGGCCGATATGACGACCAACGCCACGATAATCGTTGCGGAGCTCACCGACGTGGTGAAGATACCGACATGGGCGGTGCGCGTAGACCGCGATACCGGGCAGTACTACGTCAATCGGCGCACAGGAGACGAAGTCGAGCGCGTGGACGTCCGTCTGGGCACCCGCTCGGAGGGCGTCGCCCAGGTGCTCGACGGCCTTTCCGCCGGCGACGAAATCGTACGCGCTCCCGAGTCATCGCCCTTCGATTTCGAAGCCGAGTGAAGCAGGTGAATAGAATGGAAACACCAGTCATTGAATTGCAGGATATCACCAAAGTCTACCAGATGGGAGAGGTCGAGGTACACGCCTTACGTGGCGTCTCGCTCCAGATGGAAAAGGGAGAGATCCTGACTATTATGGGCCCCTCGGGGTCCGGCAAGTCTACGATGATGAACATCATCGGCTGTCTCGACCAGCCGACCGCCGGAAACTATCTGCTGGAGGGGAAGGACGTCGGCCACTTGCACGACGACGATCTGGCGACAATTCGTAATCGTCGCATTGGATTCGTCTTTCAGACGTTCAACCTGCTGGCTCGCACCACAGCCCTGCAGAACGTCACCCTGCCCCTGATCTACGCTGGGGCTGGACGCACAGAGCGACGTGAGAGAGCCCGAGAGGCCCTGGAAGCCGTCGGCCTGGGACACCGCCTGGATCACCTGCCGACCGAGCTATCGGGCGGACAGCAACAGCGCGTGGCGATCGCACGGGCGCTGGCGAACGACCCCTCCATCATCCTCGCCGACGAGCCCACGGGCAACCTCGACAGCGAGTCCGGCGCCGACGTGATGGCCGTCTTGCAGGGGTTGAACCGGGAGCGCGGCATGACCGTCGTCCTGGTCACCCACGATCCGATGATCGCCCGCCACACCGAGCGCATCATCCATCTGCACGACGGACAGATCACCCACAACGAGATAGTCGAGGACCCCCTGGTTGCCAGGCCGGGCGGTGGCACCGGCCAGTCCGAACAGCCGGATCTGGTGGCGGACAGCGAGCCAGCCCCCGCTAGAGTGGAAAGGTGGGCATCGTGAATTTTCTGGAGAGCGTCCGCATCGCATTACGGGCCCTGACGGCCAACAAGCTCCGCTCAGCTCTCACGATGCTGGGCATCATCATCGGCGTCGGCGCGGTCATCACCCTGATGTCCGCCGGCGAAGGCGTCTCCGTCTACGTCGAAGAGCAGTTCCGTGGCTTTGGCTCCAACCTCCTCTTCGTCATCCCCGGCGGTGAGGATCAGGCCTTCTCCGGTCAGCCGGGCACCATCACCGGCGGCGCCGAGTTGACCAACGACGACGTCGTGGCCCTCCGCGATCCTATCCGGGCCCCCGACATCGTTGCCGTCGCGCCGGTCGTGGTCCAGACCACCGTCGTCGCCACAGCCAAAGAGGATATGGTCGCCCGGGTCGAAGGCGTCGCTCCGGAGTACGCCCCCGTGCGCAAATGGTTCCCGGTGGCCGGTGAGTTCATCCGCGACGCCGATATCGAGTCCCGATCCCGTGTAGCCGTCCTCGGTCAGGACATCGTCGATGAGCTCTTTCCCGACAACCCCTATCCCCTGGGCGAGACGGTCAAGATTAACGACGTCCTCTTCCGCGTGATTGGCGTGATGGAGAGTAAGGGGGGCTCCTCGTTCGGGAGCCAGGACGAGACAGTGATGGTTCCCATTACCACCATGCAGACGCGTCTCGTCTCGATGCGCAGTCAGTCGGGGGACTACCAGGTCTCCCAGATCATCGTCGAGGCCGCCAGCAAGGACCGCATCGATGCCACTTCGCAGCAGATTGCTACCATCCTCCGAGATCAGCACGAGATCGACTTCAGCGACGAGGACGACTTCACCATCTTCAGCCAGGAGGACATCATCAGCGTATTCGGCAACATCACCAACGTGCTTACGACGTTCCTCGGTGCCATCGCGGGGATCAGCCTCCTGGTCGGCGGCATTGGGATCATGAACATCATGCTCGTGTCCGTGACCGAGCGCACCCGCGAGATCGGCCTCCGCAAGGCCGTTGGCGCCCGGCGGAGCGACATCCTGTGGCAGTTCCTGCTGGAGGCGATGTCCCTCTCCGTCGTCGGCGGCCTGATCGGGATCGGCCTCGGCGCGCTGGGGTCGTCGATCATCTCCAACCTGATCGACGGATTCAGCGCCGTCGTCACAGCGCAGGCAGTCGTCCTGGCGACGACCTTCTCCGCGGCGGTAGGGCTCATATTCGGCGTCTATCCGGCGCGGCGCGCCTCCCTTCTGAACCCCATCGAAGCCCTGCGGTATGAGTGACGCCGGCGTCGCGGCACCTCGCAGCGAGCGGCTTCAGGCCGACCTGTCTCTGCTCCTCGTCGCCGTCATCTGGGGCAGCGCCTTTGTGGCCCAGCGGCTCGGCATGGCGGAGGTCGGGCCCTTCGCCTTCAACGCCGCGCGCTTCGCCGTCGGTGGCCTCACGCTGATCCCCGTTCTGGGCCGGAAAAGGCTGCGCCTCCCGTCGCGGGATGAACTGCGCAGTGGCGCATTGCTGGGCGTACTCCTCTTCGCAGCGGCGACCCTGCAGCAGATCGGGCTCATATGGACGACGGCCGGTAAGGCCGGGTTTATCACCGGCCTTTACGTCGTCATCGTGCCCCTCCTCCTCGCGCTGGTGTGGGGCGAGTGGGCCGGCTGGACCAGCTGGCTCGGCGCGGGGCTTGGGACGGCCGGGCTCTTCCTCCTCAGCGTGGAGAGAGGCCTCCAACTGGCGCCGGGCGACGGCTGGGTGATCGGTAGCGCCCTGATGTGGGCGCTCCACGTCGTCGCCATCGGGCGAGTCGCCCCGGAGCGGGACCCCCTGCGCCTGGCTTTCCTTCAGTACGCGATATGTGCCCTGCTCAGTCTGCCCGCGGCCCTCGTCCTCGAGCCAGGGAGCTGGGGCGGACTCCTGCTGGTCATCCCGGCGATCCTATACGCCGGCGTCCTTTCCATCGGCCTGGGTTACACAACCCAGGTCATCGCCCAGCGCCACACCACGCCGACGCACGCGGCGATCATCCTGAGCACCGAGTCCGTCTTCGCGGCCCTCGCCGGCTGGTTGGTGCTGGGGGAGTCTCTATCTGGGGAGCAGCTCCTGGGCTGCGGACTGATGTTGGCCGGTATGCTTCTGGCTCAGGTACCCCGGTCCAGACCAGACCCGGTCTGAACCACACCCCGCCTGACGACGAAGCAACGCCACGAATAAGAACAGTCAGAAGGAAGAAGAGTCAGCAAAAGAAGAACAGTCAAAGAGGAACGGCGCAGACAGCGAAACCCATACCCAAGCAGACGACCCAGAAGAGGAACCCTAGGAGACCTATGCCCGAGTCAGTCAGGATGTGGACCGAAATCACGTTCAACGTCGTCTATCTCGTCGTCGTATGGGGCCTGGTCGCAGCGATGGCGCGTCGTCGCTCGACCGTACCCTCCGACAGCCGCAACACCGCCCGGTTCGTGATGTGGGCCTTCGCCTTGTTGGCGCTGGGGGATACGGGACACGTCGGATTCCGCGTTCTCGCCTACGCGCTGGGCGACCTGACGTTCAGTTTCGGCCTTCTGGGTCGGCAGATCGGCCTGGTCGGCCTGGGGGCGCTGGCCACTGCGTTCACGGTGACCCTTTTCTACGTCCTGATGCTCTTCGTCTGGCGAGCGCGCTTCGACGGGCGCTACGGGTGGTTCCAGGTCCTCCTGCTGGCGGCCGCCGCGGTTCGCATCGCGCTCATGCTGCCTCCCGCCAACGAATGGAACAGCGTCGTCCCGCCCCAACCCTGGTCCACCTACCGCAACCTCCCCCTCATTATCCAGGGGCTCGGCGTGGCGTTCCTCATTCTTCGTGATGCCCGCGCGTCGGACGATGGCACGTTCCTCTGGATCGGCGTGATGATTCTCATCTCCTACGCCTGCTACATCCCGGTGGTATTCCTCGTCCAGCGCCTGCCCCTTCT
>Ga0207797_1001360_pt1 | contig 17732 bp, 18 predicted proteins | sample PRCRCaboRojoPR_6_FD_187275 | JGI IMG/M metagenome (GOLD analysis project Ga0207797, IMG submission 187275) | Marine sediment microbial community from Cabo Rojo, Puerto Rico - PR CR 10% Liquid 1 (SPAdes) | ecosystem: Environmental > Aquatic > Marine > Coastal > Sediment | place: Cabo Rojo, Puerto...
TCCTCCAAGAAGGGGGGGCCCACCCGGCGCTCGATCCCTCGCTGCGAGAAGTTCAACACGTCCGCCTTCACCAGCTCGTGACACGTTCGTACACACAATCCACAGAGGATGCATCTCTGTTCTGGATCTTCCGGAGGGAAAGGCGGTTCAGTGACTCCATACTGTTTGGCCAGATCCTGGATAACGGGCACCTCGGGACAACGCGCCAGGAACAGCCCCAGGATCACCTTGCGTGCCTCCCGCACCGGGGGCGAATCCGTCTTAACCTCGATCCCATCCCAGGCCGGATAGGTACAGGCCGTCTCCAATCGAGATCGCCCGTGACGCACAATCTCCACCGTGCATAGACGGCAAGCCCCCTGAGGCTCCAGGAGCGGATGGTGACACAGCGTCGGTATCTCAATCCCATTCTCCCTGGCGACTTCCAGGACCGTCTGCCCCTCTTCGGCATGCAGCTCGTATCCATCAATAATCAGTGTTGCCATGTCGCGCTTCTCCCTACCTCACGCCGACTGCGTCGAACCTGCAGACGTCTTGACAAATGCCGCACTTAATGCACAGTTCCTGATCAATGGCATGCGGCCCCTTTCTCTCCCCACTAATCGCATCCTGAGGGCAGTCGCGCTGGCAAAGACCACACCCGGTGCATGCCTCGGGATTGATGGTGTACTCGATCAACGCCCGACAGACCCCCGCAGGACACGTTTTGTCCTTGATGTGAGCCTCGTACTCGTCGCGGAAATAGCGCAACGTACTCAACACCGGATTAGGCGCCGACTTCCCCAGACCACACAACGAGGCATCCTGCACTGTCCGTCCCAGCGTCTCCAACAAATCCAGGTCGGCCATGTCCGCATCACCTTCCGTGACACGCGTCAGGATCTCCAGCATACGCCTAATGCCCTCGCGGCAGGGCGAGCACTTGCCGCACGACTCATCCTTGAGGAAATCGACGAAATAGCGAGCGACATCGACCATACAGGTGTGGTTGTCCATTACGATCATACCGCCGGAGCCCATCATCGACCCAGCTTCCAGCAGGCTATCGTAGTCTACCTCCAGGTCGAGCTTGTCGGCTGGGATGCACCCTCCCGACGGCCCGCCGGTCTGGATAGCCTTGAATTCCCCGTTGCCAGGCACACCGCCGCCGATGTCATAGACGATTTCATGCAGCGTGATGCCCATGGGCACTTCAATAAACCCGGTATTGGTGATCTGGCCCGCTAAGCAGAAGGTCTTGGTACCGGTGCTGTCTTCCGTCCCGCTCGAGGCGAACCAATCGGCACCGTTGTTAATGATCAGGGGCACGTTGGCCCACGTTTCGACGTTGTTGAGCGCCGTAGGCTGATCCCACAGCCCGCGTTCGGTAGCGTGATAGTGTTTGGGTCTCGGCTCGCCCACCTTACCCTCTATCGACTGCATCAGGGCACTCGACTCGCCGCACACAAACGCACCGGCACCGCGCACAATTCGAATGTCAAGATCGAAATCGACACCCAAGATGCTCTCACCCAACAGGCCGTACTCTTTCGCCTGTTCCAGGGCCAGACTCAGGTTCTTGACCGCCAGCGGGTACTCATCCCGCACGTAGATGAAGCCCTCGTGCGCGCCGATGGCGTAGGCACCGATGATCATCCCTTCGATGATAGCGTGGGGGTCCCCCTCCATCAGACTCCGGTTCATGAACGCGCCGGGGTCGCCTTCGTCACCGTTGGCAACGACGTAGCGCACCTCACCCTCAGCTTCGAGGGTTGATTCCCACTTACGGCCCGTGGGGAAGCCAGCGCCTCCGCGCCCCCGCAGCCCCGATGCCTTGACCTCAGTGATGATCTCCCTAGGTGTCATCGTCGTCAGGGCTTTGGCCAGCGCCTCATACCCCCCGGAGGCGATGTACTCCTCGATCGACTTGGGATCGATCATACCACAATTGCGCATCACATGCCGCAGCTGTTTGTTGTAGAAAGGAATATCTTCGTATCCCGTCGCTATACGACCGACGACCCAATCATCCACCACCTGACCGTTCATCAAGTGCTCCTCAACGATGCGCGGCACCATCTTTGGCTTCAGATTGCCGTACGTGACACGGGGGTCATCCCCCTGTTGGATATCAACCAGCGGCTCCTTCGAGCACATCCCGATGCAGCCGACAGTAGTAACGCGTGCCTCAACGTCTCGCTCTTCCAACTCATCCAGAATCGCGCGCATCACCTCGCGAGCCCCAGCCGAGATGCCACACGTGCCCATACCGACTGTGATTGTGGTGCTCGTCTTGGCGCTGGCGCTCAACTCTCTATGAAGTTGATCCCGTAACGCTTCCAGTTCTTCCACGCTCTTTAGTTTTGGCATATCTCGCCTGCCTCAGCCTATCCCGATGGTAGTGCGCTCGACGGATCGGCCGCTGACCGGGCGGAAGGCGTCTCGTCCGGCGGTCCGTCCCCATCTGCCTCAGCCTCGTCAGCGGCTATGCTCCTGACCAGTTTGACTGCCCTGTCGGGCGTCGTGTGGGCATAGGGTTCCTCGTTGACGACGACGACCGGTCCCAGGGCACAGGCACCGAGGCAGCGCACTGCCTCCAGTGAGAACTTCCCATCGGGCGTCGTCTCACCAGCCTTTATGCCCAGCTCCCGCTCCAGGGATTCCAGGATGCGCGGACCGCCCATTACGTGGCAGGCTGTCCCCAAGCATACTTTGAACACGTATTCGCCCTTAGGATGCAGACTGAAGGATTTGAAGAACGTCGCCATACGGTAGATCTCGCCCTCCGTCACGCCCAACCGTTTCGCCGTCTGTTCCAGCGCCTTACGGGGCAAGAAGTTGTACTCACGTTGGATGTCCTCGAGAATAGCCAGCGCGTGCATCCGTTCCGCGCTGTAACAGTCTATGATCTCGTTGATCCGCTCCAATTCCACCGTCATCGCTCCCCAGTCTTCCTCTCGCCGATGCTTGTCTCGCCCAGTTTGATCCGCTTCTCGTGCGGAATGCGCCGCGTGAAGCACTCAGTCCAGCAAATGCCGCAGCCGGTGCACGCGCTCTCATCCACGTAACGAGCCTTCTTACGCACCTTGACCTTGAAATTGCCGACGTAACCAGAGACGTCCTCGACCTCACTGTAGGTCAGGAGTGTGATATTGGGATGCCGACCGACATCCATCATTTTCGGTCCCAGTATTCAGGTGCTACAGTCAAGGGTTGGGAACGTCTTGTTGAGTTGGGCCATCCGCCCGCCGATGGAAGGCTCTCGCTCCACCAGGTAGACCTGGTACCCCATGTCAGCGATGGCGAGAGCCGATTGGATTCCGGCGATTCCTCCACCGACGACGAGAGCTGCCTCGGTAAGCGGCTCCTGGCGCGCCTCCAGAGGGGCGTGGAGGGCCACACGGGCGACGGCAGCGCGGATCAACCGGAAGGCCTTCTGGGTCGCCTTCTGCTGATCCTCAATCACCCAGGAGACATGCTCGCGGATGTTTGCCATCTCAAAGAAATACCGGTTGAGCCCTGCCTCCTCCACGGCACGCTGAAAAGTAGACTCGTGCATCCGGGGGGTGCACGAGGCCACGACAACGCGGTCCAGATCGTGACGCTCGATATCCGCCTGGATCATCTCCTGCCCCGTCCCCGAGCACATATATCCATGGCCACGGGCCACGACCACCCCGGGCAACTCGGCGACGAAGTCCACCAAGTCATCGACTTTCACCACGGCCGAGATATTGCTGCCGCATTGACATATATACACGCCGATGCGAACATCTTCCACAGCTAGCTCCTTTCTCAACTCTCTGCTGCCTGGATCGATCGCCAGGCCAGCTCCACCACGTCGACAGCACGGACGCGGATGCGGTTCTTGCGCGCCCCTTCCTGCAGCGTGCGCTCGCACTGTTGACACGCGGAGGCAACGTACCTGGCGCCGGTCGCTTCCACCTGCGCCAGACGCTTTGCCGCCACCTCAGCTGGCACGTCGGGATCCACCGTTTCCACGTCACCCCCGCCCCCACAACAGAGCGAGTTTTGCCGGTTCATCGACATTTCCCGGAGCTCCAAGCCGGGGATAGCGGCCAGCACTTCCCGTGGCGCATCATACACCCCGCCCTTGCGCCCGAGGTCACATGGATCGTGATAGGTCACGATTTCCTCCACAGGTCCCATTACCAACTGATCCTCGTCCAGCAACTCAGCCAGGAATTCCGTAGCATGGAGGAACTGAAGATCTGATGTATTCGTGACCTCGGAGTACAGATGGGACCAAGCATAGTGGCATGAGGGACACGTGAAGACGACTCGCCTCGCACCCACTGCCCGCACGCTTCTCACATTGTGCCGCGCCAAGTCCACCATCTGATCACGCATCCCAGCCACGTAGAGAGGATATCCACAACACCATTCCTCCCCACCCAGCGTCGTGAACTCTACCTCAGCCCGATTCATCACCTGAACCAATGCCTGCGGGATGGAGTAACTCCGGGGATAGAATGAGCTGACACAGCCGACAAAGTAGACTGTCTCCGCCGTCTCCCGGAGGGGCTCCACGCCTATCGGACGCTCGGCCAGATTCTGACTCCAGACGAGGCGCGTTGTATTGTCATCTCCCGAGATGTTATGATGATCGATGAGCGTGTCCCGCAAGATAGCCACCCGCTCAGGAACCAAGATGTCCTCTCGGATGGCCCACTCCTTGAGAGCCACCATCTCATCCTTGATGTCAATACCACGGCGACAGCGAACCTGGCAGGCACTACATACCGTGCAGAGCCAGAAAGTTTGGCTGCTCAGCACCTCCTCCACAAAGCCGAGTTGCAGCAAACGCCACACTTGCCTTGGCGTGTAATCCATGGCATAGGCAGTGGGGCAGGAGGAGGAGCACGTACCACATTGGATGCAGCGCTTGATGAGATGACTTGTCGAAGATAGACGGTCCACGAACGCGCGATCTCGGTCCGCCGTGCCCAGATTGATCATTTCGAAATTCGCCAAAGGAAACCTCCTACTGCGGCCGGTCCGTTAACACACGTTGGTCGCGACAGAGACGAATCACATAGTCGTTCAATCGCGAATGAATGGGAGGGCCGCCCCCCAGCGTCCAGCAGGGTGACAGCCTCGTATGATGCGTCGGGGATCATGCGCCCAGGGTATCGGCATCCGTTCCGTCGACCCAAACTCGCGGAGGCGAAGGACGTGAGGACTCCGTTTTTCAGCTGTCACAGCGGGGGAAAGTCCATTGATGGGCGCCAAACGCGTCTACGACCGAGTCGAGCATCGATCTGAATAACTAGCCCAGGATCTCCTCGTACTCCTCCAACTGCTCCTCAATGAAGGCCTTGAACTCGGGTGAGTTGCCCTTCATCAAGCTGTCAAGCTCGGAAGGATCGGTCATTTCGATCTTGACGAGCCAACCTTCGTCATAGGGTGATTCGTTGACCAACATCGGCTCCCATTCGAGCTCATCGTTGGCCTCGAGAATCTTGCCACTGACAGCGGCCGGGATGCGTCCCACCCACTTACCCGACTCCATCGACATGAAAGTCTCGTCCTGCTCCACCTCGCGTCCCATACGAGGCATTTCGACGAAGACGATCTCCTGGGCAATTCGCTGACCGAAATCGGTCATACCTTGCACCACAACATCTCCCTCAACCCGGACCCAGTCATGCTTGCGATCATAGTAGAGATCATCGGGAAACTCGATACCAGCGACGTTCATTGACTGCCTCCTGTCACTAAGTGATACGCTCAGCAACGAAGATTATAGCATACAAGACCAAGAGGTCCAGATACTCTCGAAGGGTTCCCTTCCGTGCCCCTGCTGACCGGCGCCCGCGGAGCAACTGTTCCCCGGCACCGCATCACGTCCAATATCAGGCTCCCCACTGCCTGGTCAGTCCACCGTCAGCGTCTTGCTCAGATTGCGGGGGAAATCCGGATTGTACCCCCTGGCGACACTGAGTCGATACGAGAGTAGCTGCAACGGTATCGTGGCCAGCAGAGGATTGAGAAGCGGGCCCACCTCTGGAAGTCCCACCAGGTCATCGGCATTAGCTTCCAGGCGGGAGTCTGGCTCCCCGACGACGATGGCCCGCCCACCGCGGCAGGTGGTCTCGTTTATGCCACTAACCAGAAGGGGCACGTCCTCAGGCCCGGCGACGAAGATGACTGGATAGCCGTCATCCACTGCGGAGAGTGGTCCGTGCTTGAACTCGGTGGACAGCATTCCCTCGCAGTGAGCGTAGGTCACCTCTTTGAGCTTAAGCGCGCCCTCGAGGGCGATAGGGTACGTCAACCCATAACCCAGGCAATAGAGATCGTCCGGCCCGACGAGCACGGGCTCCAGAGTCTCCATCTGTGGCTCGACGTCCTCGATCGTTCGCTCCAGCAGCTCGGGCAGGCCTGCCAGCATGTCAGTCTCCTGATTGCCCATGCGGAGCGCCAAATAGAGAAAGGCCAGGACCTGATTCATAAACGTCTTGGTCGCTGGCACGCTGATCTCATATCCGCAGGCGAGGGGTAGGTAACGTTCACTCTCGTTCATCAGCGTCGAGCCCAGGACGTTGACCAGACCCAAGACGGTCATGCCTCGCTCCTGGGCAACTTCAACCGCGTTGAGTACATCCTTGGTCTCCCCGCTTTGACTGACGAAGATACCGACGTCGTCAGGGCCTACCGCCCCACCGTACTGCGGAACAAACTGGGGCGCCAGGACCGGCACAGCGGCACGACCGGCCAGCCGCCCGAGATAGACTGATCCTAGCATACAGGCATGGTAGCTGGTTCCGCAGCCAATCAGATATAGGTGGCGGGCCTGGGCCATACGCTCCACCACTGGCGAGACGTGAGGAGATGATTCGAGTAGGTGAACCAGCTCACGCGCCACCTGTGGCTGCTCGTGGATCTCTTTAAGCATGAAGTGGGGATAGCTTCCGCGCTCGACAGACTCCATACTCTCGGTGATTGTCTCGGGCTCACGCTCAACTTGTTCTCCATCCTCGGCGCGCCACAGCTCCACCCCTGTGTGCTCAAGCACAGCAATCTCGCCGTCCTGCACACGAACGATCCGACGGGTGATCGGAAGGATAGACGGAAGGTCGGAGGAGACGCAGGTCGCGTCCTCAGCCAGGCCGACTACCAGGCCAGATCCTTTCTTGAGCGCATAAAGCCGATCTTCGCCCCGTCGCCCGATGACGAAGGCGTAGTCTCCTTCCAGGTCATCATACGCTCGACGGATCGCCTCCAGCATCTCGTGCCCTTGATCAACGTACCGTTCCACCGCATGGACACACGACTCGCCATCGTTCGTAGATCGAACGACCATGCCCTCAGCCATAAACTCCTGGCGCAGCTCGATGTTGTTGACGACGTTTCCATTGTGGGCGCCAACCATATCACCATCGGAATCCAGATGAGGTTGCGCGTTGACCTGCGATGGCGCTCCGAAAGTAGCCCAGCGGAGCTGGACCATGCCTCGGCGGCCGACCATCTCGGCGAACCCGAGCCTCTCCGCGACATCCCCCACCTTGCCTACGTCCTTGCGCAAGTCGATCGTACCGTCATCCCGGAGCGTGGCGCAGCCCACAGAATCGTAGCCTCTATACGATAGCCGTCGAGCGGCCTCGGTCAGTAGCTCACCCAGGCGCTGCTCGTCGCGCATAACAATGCCGAAAATACCACACATTATGTAAGCACTCTCTCCCTTTTCAGTGTTCTCGTTTGTCTTAGCATCCGGAACCTATGCTTGGAGCGGGATCCGGGACGATCGGATTGCTACTCTACCGTCACGCTCTTCGCCAGATTGCGAGGTTGATCGACGTCGCAGCCGCGACGGACGGCCAGATGATAGGCTAGAAGCTGCAAGGGAATGACATTGACCACTGGTGAAAGCAAGGAGGGCGCCTCCGGTGCGCGGAGCACATAGTCGGCCTTGTCGGCAATCGCTTCGTCTCCCTCATCAGCGAGGGCTATAACGACGCCGTCCCGCGCCTTCACCTGCTCCACCTGGCTGACCATCTTGTCATAGACGTGATCTCGCGTGGCAATAGCCACAACGGGCATCGCCTCGTCGATCAACGCGATGGGGCCGTGCTTCATCTCTCCTGCCGGATACCCCTCAGCGTGAATATACGATATCTCCTTCAGCTTGAGTGCCCCCTCTAGAGCAATCGGGTAGTTGATACCACGTCCCAAGTAGAGGAAATGTTCCCGATCGTAGAAGGTGTAAGCCAACTCTTCGTACTCATCACCGTGCTCCAGAACGCGCCCCACCAGATCAGGCAGCATGCCCAGAGCGTCCACCCCCTGGCGCAGCCGCTCACCGGTGAGAACGCCGCGCCTCTCGCCGAGGTAGAGGCCCAGAAGGTAAAGATCAACCAGGCTCGACGTGAACGCTTTCGTCGAGGCCACGCCAATCTCCGGCCCGGCGTGCATCAGAATGTGTCCATCGGAGACACGGTGGGCCTGGCTGCCGATGACGTTGACGATAGACCACAGCCGCGCCCCTTTCTCCCTTCCCTCTTCCATTGCCGCCAGGGTATCCACTGTCTCACCGCTCTGCGTGATCGCCAGCACCGCCGTGTTTTCATCTATGATGGGATCGCGGTAACGGTACTCAGACCCATAGTCGACCTCGACGGGCATTCGCGCCAATGCCTCGATGATGAACTTCCCTACCAGGCCGGCGTAAGCCGACGTGCCACAGGCTACGATAACCAGCTTTTCCAACGCTCCAGCTTCTGTCTGGGTTAACTCGAGGTTTTCGAGTCTCACCCGTCCCTGATCGAACAGAGCCCTTCCCCGGATCGTGTCAGTGATTGAACGGGCCTGCTCGTAGATCTCCTTCTGCATAAAGTGGCGGTAGGCCCCTTTAGCCGCCGAAACCGGATCCCAGGAGATCGTATGCACCTCGGCATCCACGGGCTTGCCGCTCAGGGTTTCCACTTGAGCACCATCGCACTTGATGACAGCCATCTGACGGTCCTCTAGGAAGATCATGTCCCGAGTGTGCTCAAGGATGGCCGGAATATCCGAAGCAAGAAACATCTCGCCATCGCCCACGCCAATTGTCAGCCCTCCAGCGTTGCCAAGTCGGGCTACAACCAAGCGGTCGGGTTCGTGTTCGCTGAGGAAGACGAACGCACTGGCGCCCTTGATGTGGGTGAGCGCCTTGCGTACCGCGGTCTGCAAGTCGACGCCAGCCTCCAAGTAGTCCTCAACCAGATGTACCACGACCTCCGTGTCGGTCTCAGAGGCGAACGCACGACCTTTTGCCTCCAACTCTTGACGAAGCGCCCGAAAGTTCTCGATAATCCCGTTGTGGACGACCGCGACAGCACCGCTTGCTCCCAGATGGGGATGAGCGTTGCGCTGACACGGTTCACCATGCGTCGCCCAACGGGTGTGTCCGATGCCAATCTGACCCTGGACCGGGTGGGCTTTGACCATCTCCTCCAGGGACTCCAGCTTCCCGACCTCTCGTCGGACGGCGATGTCCCCATTCATCTCCACGACGGCCAGGCCGGCCGAGTCATAGCCACGGTACTCCAGCCGCTTCAATCCATCAAGAACGATCGGGGTCGCATCCTGCGGACCCACGTATCCCACGATGCCGCACATTTTTCCCTCCTGTTGCGTAAGCTCTGATGAAAGAAATGAGTGGACGCTGTAGATCCCTCTGGCCCGGAGGTTACCCCCCGGTTTTGTCCGGATCCTCTTCGATCTTAGGAGGGGAAGACGGGGCGCGCCCTGCCCCGGGCGGCGTCCGCCGAATACTCGATCTTCTCGTGCCACGCTGCGCCCTTTTCGGGTATCTCGACGCACACGGCACGATTGGCTCTGTCTCGTGACAGAGAACCGCCTCCTCGTCACCCGAACCCTACCTGACTCAATCCATGTTGCTCACGACATTGAACAGGACAAGCGGTCAATCGCTCCTCCAGAGTTCGGGTCTGGCGCTGCTTCCCCTTCGATGTCTAGCCCGTTCGCATCACCCCCTTATCGTCGCTCAAGCTTCCCCGGTGTGAACCCGGTTGAGCACGTCCACCTACACAGCTCGCGCAGCGCATCGATGTACGGTGCAATTGCAAGGGCATCGCCAACCACATGTCCGGTGACGATCAGCTGTCCTCGTTCGTCACCGCGCAGACGCTTCAGATCCTCAAAGGAACTGTGTAATGTAGACGACTTTCTAGGCCTGACTCTCCGTCAGGTCAGCGGGTCCAGTTCGTCCCCGGTACGCCCTCACCGCATCCGACGTCGCTCCGACCACCACCGGTCGCCCCAGGGCCTGCTTCACATCCGCGGGCCACATCTCATCTAGCGATTGCCCCTCCGGACCGGCGAACATCGCTTTTGGCAAGACGACCACCCCGTCTCCATCCCGGCTCATCAGCTCCTCGATCACGTCCTGCGCAGTCAGCAGCCCTGCCACAGTCACCGACTCGCCGAAGAAGCGATTGGGAACAGACACGACCTGGGCGGGCAAACCGGCGACAGCGGAGCGCAGCACCGGGGCGAATAGGGCTCCGGTCACCAGCGTCGGGGACTCAAGATCGGATATTCGAGACCTGAGCGGCTGTTGCTGGGTCTCCAGGAATCGGCGCACCAGTCCGACGCCGTTCTCTGTCAGATCCAGGTCGTCGTAATGCTCAATCGGCGGTACGTCCTCCCCCAAACGAAGGTACCATTCATCGGACAGATACGCAAAGGTCACACCAAGCTTTTCATGAAGCCGTGACTGCCATACTGAGACACGATCCAAAACAGCTCGCATTTCCGTCTCCGTATGAAGGCGGCAGTCAAAGCGATGGTATTGCGTTAGCCCAACCGGGACAATGCTGACCGAGCGGATCGCGGGATGGAGCTCGGCGAGGTCGCGAATAGAGCGGTCGAGGTGGCTACCGTCGTTGACCCCCGGCCGCACCACGATCTGCGTGTGAACCACAACGTCCATCTCAGCCAGTCGACCAAGCTGTTTCAGGACGTCCGGGGCATCGGGATTGCCGAGGAACTGTCGACGCAGGTCCGGCTCGGTGGCGTGCACCGAGACATAGAGCGGGCTAAGGTGCTGCTCATAAATTCGCTTCCAGTCAGCCTCGGTCAGGTTCGAGAGGGTGACGTAGCTGCCGAAGAGAAATGAGTAGCGATAGTCGTCGTCCTTGACGTAGAGCGATGGACGCAACCCGCGCGGCATCTGACTCACGAAACAGAACTCGCAGCGATTGTTACACCGTCGAATACGGTCAAAGACCGGCTCAACAAACTCAACACCGAGTGGCTCGTCGTACCGCCGCTCGACCTCAAACAGGCGCACATTCCCTTCCTGGCGGACTCGCAGCCGGAGAAGCGGTTCCGAAGCGTAATAGCGCACATCGATGACGTCCCGCAGAGGATGTCCGTTGATCGACAGCAACTCATCGCCAGGGCGGAGCTCCAGGCGGTCAGCGACGCTATCCCGGGCCACGGCAGAGATGCGCCCGAAGGACATATCCTCCTGCGCCTCGACCGTCATCGACAGTCCTGCTCCGCGACCAGCCGCTCAGATTCTTCGACCACTTCTTTTTCACTCAGGTCCGTGGTGTCGATGATGACAGCATCCTCGGCAGGTCGGAGCGGTGAAGCATCACGATTGGTGTCGATCCGGTCTCGACGGCGCATCGATTCCAACACATCCTGATAAACGACCTCACCCTTGCCACGATCCTGCAACTCTTGCCAACGGCGTCGGGCTCGTTCCTCAACCGAGGCATCGAGATAGATCTTAAGATCGGCATCGGGCAGGACCACTGTCCCTATGTCCCGTCCCACCATAACCACCGGTTCTTCGAGAGCCACACGCCGTTGCTTGGGAACGAGTGCCTGGCGCACGCCAGGATGGGCCGATACGGTCGAGACGTGAGCATCCACCGCCGGCGTCCGGATGGCCCACGTGACGTCCACACCGTCGACCAAGACGGTGTACTGACGACCGTCATCTTCCGTCGCCTCGTTAATCTCAATCCGGATCTGCTCAGCAAGTCTCTTCGTCGCTTCCTCATCCTCAGTAGAGATATCTCGCTCCAGCGCCGCCCAGGTTACCGCGCGGTACATAACGCCGGTATCGAGATAGAGATAGTTGAGCCGTTCAGCCAGCGCTTCACCGACGGTGCTCTTCCCAGACGCAGCCGGACCGTCAATAGCAATTGTCATTGATCGCAAAGGTGCCCCTCTCTGTATCAAAGGTGATCAGGTATCCAGGACCTGAACGAAACTGATGTCGCCCATCTCCAAGATCTTTGGAATAGCGAGGTGTCAGATATACCGATTCAGACTCCCTCGGGTCAGATCGCGTTGTCCCGTCTCAGAGGCCTCGATCAGCTCAGCCCTGCCTGCTTTCAGCAGATTTCGCTACCCCCTAAGCCACCATATCCGTTCAGCCGGCGGTTTCCCGCCTCAGAATACCCGTCAAGCAGCCGATCCCCCCGGCAGCCTTGAGAAGCTCGTCCACATCGACGGTCTCACAGCGAATACCTTCTTTCTCATAGAAGGACTGGGTGATAGAGTTCCCCGCCGGCATCAGCAAGGAGCGTGGTCCAAGGGTCACGAAGTTGAGCGCCATCCCGTGCACAGCCTCTTGCTCGTCGGGCAGAAAGAGGACTCGAAACCCACGATCCCGCATTGCCTGGACGGCCCTATATGGGACACGTCCAGGCCAGGCGACAGCCAAGTCGCGGTCAGCGAAACGAAGCTGGCCCATCAGATGCATCGTCCCGTACGGCAGGCCCACCTGGATCACCTCGACGTCCATATCGCGGAGCAGATTCGTCACCTGGGCCGCGCCCTCGGCATTGGTGCGCAGCCCGGTCGCCAGAAGGACTGTCTCCGAATCGAGCCAGGCTGCGTCGGCCCCCTCAAACGTCCCCGCACCGTGCACGCTCAGCAGGATCGGAATCCCCAACTCAGCGAGTCGACAGGCAACGAGCCGCTCCTCACCAGCGCGGACCGTCGACGCGGGTCGTCCGAGGATCGCCCCCTCCGGGGTCATAAACATCAGATCAGCGACGAACATCAGATTTGGCGGCGGCATCTGAGGTGAGTCAACGTAATGTACCGTGACATCGGCACGCCGAAACGCCTCGACCAGAGCGTCGTGCTGATGCTGCGCCAGGGCGATGTCGGGGGCGGCAAGCATCTGCGCTTGAGCCGGATCCGCCACTTCCAACTCCTCACCCGGACGATGGAGGAGTACAGCCCGAAGGGGCGACCACTCGTCGGTCACGCCGCACGCCCCCCAGATCGAGCCTATCTCGTCACGGAGTGAGATGGCTCGGGGCGACCAGCCCGAGCCACCATAAGCAGCAGCCGAGAAAGAATCCGCCAAGACGTTACCAGCGCTCCTGACGGACCAGCTCGTCGAGCGGTTTCCGCTTCTTGGTTCCCGGCTCGTCGGCAGGATAGCCCAGGGGAGTGAATGCGATCGGTTCGACTCCTTCCGGCAGGCCGAGCACTCGACGGGCAGCGTCCGGGTCGAAAGCACCGACCCAGCAGGTCCCGAGTCCTTCGTTCGCCGCCGCCAGTATGAGGTGGTCCATCGCGATCGCTACGTCGACGTCGACGTAGCTCTTACCATCCCTCCGCGTCCAGCCTTGCTTCTTCAACCCACAAGCGCAAATCACGAGTGGCGGCTCAACGAACCACGCTTTCTGATAGATGTCGTAAAGTTCCTCCTCGCGTCCCTCCGTGTGGATCACGAGCAACTGGAACGGCTGACGATTAGCCGCCGTGGGGGCAAGGCGAGCGGCCTCCAGTACCTTCTCCAGCTTTTCGTCTTCGACCGGATCGGGCGTGTACGCCCTTACGCTGTATCGCTCCTTGATCAGCTTTGAGAATTCCATGCACTTCCTCCTAGAGTTGAGTCAACTAGAATGCCGTTATGGTCCGTCTCTTGGACCTCGAAGCTATCCTCCCACATCATCGGTTGTATCCTCCACTGGCTCATACCAGTCGTGGAACCGGTCCAGCCACTCCATGGGATCAACGTTCACACCGCCGACCCACATCTCCCAGTGCAGGTGAGAACCTGTCGATAGGCCCGTGTTACCGATCCGAGCGATCAAATCGCCCTGTTGAACGCGCTGTCCCACTTCTACCTCTATATTGGACAGGTGCCAGTAGCCAGTGAGCATTCCCCATCCGTGGTCGAGTAGCAGGGCGTTACCGCGAACAGTCAGCGGTTCTGCCAGCACGACGGTGCCATCAGCGGGCGCATACACCGGCGTGCCGGTGGGTCCCCGAAGATCGACACCCCCGTGGTAGCTGGTGTAAGGCCCGTCGTTATAGGCACGCCGCGTTCCGAAATTGGATGAGATTGTGCCGCCAGACGGACGCTGGAGCACCCCGGACCAGCCTCTTCTCTCCGTGAACGTAGGGCGGAGCGCATTAATCCGCTCTCGCTCGGCAGCCACGACAGCGGGGTCGAGCAGGCTGGGAGAGGCCTTAATGCGTTCGTAGCCAAACTGCGCCGATTCCACGACTACGTCGGCGCCGATTTCCGTGCTTAGCCCACTTTCGTCGGCAGCCTGGATCGTCAGCTCATAGAGCCCCGGCTCAGTGAAGACGTGTACCCCAGCCAGCCCATAGTAACCTCCGCTTTCTTCGGCAAAGCGGATCGTGCGCCCGAACACGTTTCCGGTCAACGTCACTGCTTGGGTTGTACGCACCTCAACGACCAAAGTTCCGCCTTGGGACACGGGTAACGGATTCACATCGACCGAGACGAGAGGTGCTGGCAATCGGCTCGGCCCGTCGCCGGGGATGAGCAGCTGCTGACCAGGATATAGTATTCTCGGGTTCAGAATCTGATTTGCGGCTCTCAATGTCCGGGGAGAAACGTCATAACGCAGGGCGATGCCAAGCAGCGTCTCGCCATCGCTCACGACGTGAAGGGCACCGGTGAGCCCCCCGGCAGGATCCGTCGGAGGGACTCGTACGACCTGGCCCGCATACAGGACATCGGGCGAGAGCAATCCGTTCACTCGAGCCAAGGCCTCCCAAGAGGTCCTATGACGTCTCGCAATGTCAGCTAGCGTATCAGTGGTCTGAACGACGTAGGGAACTGCAGACAGAGGATCGATCTCAAACCCACCAGCAAACGGCACCTTGAGCCGCTGCCCGACGTAAATCTTCGTCGGATCCGAGAGACCGTTGGTATGCGCAAAGGCATCGACCGTCGAACCATACCGTTGAGCGATTGAGAACAGAGTCTCCCCTCGCTGCACAATATGAAAAGTCTCTTGATTCGGCTCGGCAGGTTGAGACCTTCGCGCGGCCTTAGGAGAAGCATAGAGCGGACCCGCCAGCGCGAAGAGGATTAAGACAGTTACGAACAGAGAAGCGCACCTTCTAACCACAGGACACCTCTCTGAATCGGAGTCGATCTCCCACCTGGACCCGTTCCAGGAGCGAGGGCGGCCCCTCCAGCACGTCCTTCGCCGGCGCCTGCGGTACGTAGAGAGGCCGGAAAGGTGAAGCTAACTTCGCATCCACGACGCTTCCCTCTCCGTTCAACCAGACAGCTCCAATGGGGAAGAAGACGAAGAACATATGTATGGCAGTGTCTGCACGACTCTCTCGACGACCGACGAGGAGCAATCCCTCGTCTTCACCCAGACGTCTCCGAAAAGTAAGCCCGCGAAGACGACAGAGAAAACTATCGCAAAGACGCACACGCCTCAGGAGCGGATCTCCCCCGGCATCGCTCCGCACCTCAATCCAACTCACACTGCCTCCCCAGTTGTCCACGGGCATCATGGAGCGCCTCGAACACGGATCGCGACGCCTCTAGCTCGAAAGAGTCTGGAGTCGTCTGTGCCCAGAATTGCTCAAGCCATCGATTGCCCGTCGTCTCCTCATAAACAAGAGCCTGGATCAGCATTTCAATGCGATCGGCGTCATGCACTATCTTCGCCTCGACGCTGGTCCGCTCAGCGAATTCACGCCACCAAGCCTGCCACTTCTCTCGCTGAGGAAGATCATCAACCAGCCTCTCCAGTACCTCCGCTTCCGCCGCTCCCTTGACATCCCGGGGTATGTGCCGTAACGCCGGGGCAGGAATGTCACTGAGGACAGCTTCGGGCAAATCGTGAATCAGCGCCATGCTGAGCAACTTCGCAGTGTCGATCGAGCGCTCCAGGAACTGGGCCAGCACCAGAGAGACGAATGCGACGCCGAAGGTGTGATCCGAGACGCTCTCCGCATCAGCCACGCCGCGCATCACCCACCCGGTCCGTGGAATACGCTTTAGCTGATTGGCATGAAGCAAGAGCTGCAGGATCGAATCACTCTTCAACGTCCAATCCACCTCTCACACCCCAAGGCACGATTCGCAGCTCCTCCTTCACAACTTGTATCCTATGGCGCGCAGCAACCCCTTCCGCTCCTCGACGTCCTCCTCGCTCTCAACGCCTTTTGTCTTCACGCCGTCGACCACACCCAGAATCGCGCGCCCCTGCTCGGTTTCAGCCAGGATGACCTCAACAGGGTTGGCCGTGGCGCAGTAGATGCGGCATACCTCCGGCACACGTTTGACCGGGTTCAAAACGTTGATGGGATAGAATCCCTCGCCGAGAAGGATGATGAAACAGTGCCCAGCACTCAGTGCGAGGGCGTTCTGTTTGGCCAGATCGGTCAACTCGTCATCTGTACCGCTGGCGCGCACCAGGGCCGGCCCGGATGACTCACAAAACGCCAGGCCAAACTCAATACCAGGCACCGCTGTCACCAGCGCTTCGTGGATATCTTCCACCGTCTTGATGAAATGGGACTGGCCCAGGATGAGATTAAGCGTCTCTGGCTTCTCGATCTTCACGACCTTAAGGTCCATAGCTATACCCCCTCATTTCGCAGAATCTACACAAACAAAGCGGCGATGGTCGGGAAACCCCTGCACCATCGCCCCATACGCCTCAAGACACCGCCCTCAGCTGTAGATTGTAACCCTTACTCCACCGACAACGTGTGAGACAATCCCCACTGGGAAAAAGAGGCGGCTCAATCTTCGAGATCCAAGATACTGTTGACGCTTTCCAGAAGCTCATGCGGACCGAACGGTTTGGTGATGTAATCATCCACCTTGGCTATGTGGAGACCGAGCACGCGGTCGATACTCTGTGCCTTGGCAGTAATCACGATGACCGGTATGTCACTCAGCTCCTCATCTACCTTCATCTGGCGGTAGACCTCCCATCCGTCAACGACCGGCATCATGAGATCTAACAGTACGAGGTCTGGCTTGAGCTCACGGACGATCTCCAGGCCTTCCTGCCCCCCCACGGCACCTACGAACTCAAAATCAGCCCGTCGGAGAATCAACTTGACGAGGTCGATCATCTCAGGTTCGTCTTCGATGCAGACGACAAGTTTCTTTTCCTCCGGCATAGAAGCCTCCTTGCATAGCCCACCGTGGGCAGATAGAATAGAAATCGCCGTTGACGCGCCAAGTTTACCATCATCGTGGATGCAAGTCAAACTAGATTGGATACTTCAAGGCTATTGTTTCGATCAAGCTCGGGTGCGACAGTATCTTCACTCGCCACCGGGGAACCGTGAGGCCTGTGTCTCGAACTACCGGACCTGTCAATATCGACTGCCAGCCTCCCTTTCGGAAAGCGCCTGGGACGGAGGAGAAACTCGTAGCAGAAACACGCGTTTCAGGTATAATACCCTTGCAGCATAGAGACAGAAGATGGAGGTCCTGACAATGCCACGAATAC
>Ga0207797_1001361_pt1 | contig 17731 bp, 14 predicted proteins | sample PRCRCaboRojoPR_6_FD_187275 | JGI IMG/M metagenome (GOLD analysis project Ga0207797, IMG submission 187275) | Marine sediment microbial community from Cabo Rojo, Puerto Rico - PR CR 10% Liquid 1 (SPAdes) | ecosystem: Environmental > Aquatic > Marine > Coastal > Sediment | place: Cabo Rojo, Puerto...
CCCCCGCCGCAGGTGGCCGCCGAGGTGGCCGAGGCGGTCGACGTGACCGACGCCACCTACGTGTCGAGCGCCGGGGCGGCCGGGCCGTACGTCAACTTCCACGTCTCGCCGGCCTACTACGCGGCGACGCTCGCGGCGGGGCGGCGCGACGACTACGGCGCGCTCGAGGCGCGCGACGAGTCGGTCGTCGTCGAGCACACCAGCGCGAACCCGACGGGACCGGTCCACGTCGGCCGGGCGCGCAACCCCATCATCGGCGACGCGGTCGCGAACGTCCTGTCGGCGGCGGGCTACGACGTCGACCGCCACTACTACGTCAACGACGCCGGCCGCCAGATGGCGGTGTTCACCTGGGCCTACGAGACGTTCGACGAGGCCGACCTCCCCGAGCCCGAGCGGGACCGCGCGGACTACGAACTCGTCCGGTACTACCGCAAGGGTAACGAGTTCCTGGAGGAGGGGCCGGCCGACGAGGTCGAGGCGGCCGAGGCGGAGATCCGGTCGATCCTCCAGGGGTTAGAGGCGGGCGACGAGGCGGTCTACGAGCGCGTCGGCGAGGTGGTGGAGGGCGTGCTCGGGGGGATGCGCGAGTCGCTCGCCCGGCTGCCCGTCGCGTTCGACGAGTTCGTCCGCGAGACGCGGTTCATGCGCGACGGGTCGACCGACGACGTCGCCGAGCGGCTCAAGGCGTCCGACCACGCCGTCTACGAGGACGACGCCTGGCAGCTCGAACTCGACGACTACGGGATCGAGAAGAACCTCGTCTTCCTCCGGTCGGACGGGACGTCCCTGTACACCACCCGCGACCTCGCGCACCACGAGTGGAAGTTCGACACCTACGACCGGGCGGTGACGGTGCTCGGCGAGGACCACAAACACCAGGCCGCACAGCTGTCGGCCGCGCTCGACCTCCTGGGGAACGACGTCGACCGGCTGCGGTCGCTGTTCTACTCGTACGTCAACCTCCCGGAGGGGAAGATGTCGACGCGGGCCGGGACGGCCGTCGACTTAGACGACCTGCTGGACGAGGCGGTCGAGCGGGCCCGCGAGGAGGTCGAGTCCCGGCTGGACGACCGGATCCGGAACGACCGGCTCGACGACGAGGACGTCGAGCGGATCGCGAGACAGGTCGGCATCGGCGCGGTCCGGTACGACATCGTCTCGAAACAGCCCACGAAGGCGATCACCTTCGAGTGGGAGCGCGCACTCGACTTCGAGGCGCAGTCGGCGCCGTACGTCCAGTACGTCCACGCGCGTTGCTGTGGGATCGTCGACGAGGCGGACGCGCGGGGCGTCGACCTGCCGGCCCCGGGCGACGTCGACGCCGCAGTGCTCGACGCGCCCGAGGAGCGCGCGCTGCTCCGGACGATCGCCCGCTACCCGGCCGTGGTCGAGGCTGCCGCCGAGGAACTCCACCCGCACGTCGTCGCCACCTACACCCGGGAGTTCGCCGAGACGTTCAACGCCTTCTACCGGGAGTGTCCGGTGCTGGGTGCCGACGACGAGGACCGCCGGGCCGCCCGCCTGGCCCTCGTCGAGGCGTCGCGGTCGACCGTCGCCGCCGCGCTCGGCGTGCTCGGCGTCGCGGCGCCCGAGTCCATGTAGACCCATCTTTTTCGAGGGCGGTCTCGCTGCGCTCGACCGCCCTCCAAAAACATGGGTGAAAAAAACCGCACCGCTTGCCGCGCTCGACCGCCCTCCAAAAACATGGGTGAAAAAATACCCGCACCGTTGCCCTCGTTGAAAAAGCACGGGTGAACGCCTGCCCCGCCCGGTCCGTGGGGACCTGTGCTCGCCTCGCCTGCGCGTCTCCCGGAGTCACGTCGCTGCGGTCGACGGACCGACGTCGGAATCGGTGGACGGGGACCCGGGAGCAGGTGTGGTACCTCGACGTCACGCTCTCGCCGCCCCCCCGCGAGGGTGTCTGGGGCGATTCCCGGTCCGCCGCTGTCGAAGGCACCGAGCGAGCACCGTTGCGTTTCACCCGTGATTTTCGACTGAGCCGCGCGGAGGGCGGTTCTTCCCCCGTGTCGCTGGAGGGGCCCGAACGTGGCGGCGTTTTCACCCATGTTTTTGCGAGGGGGACGCGCCCCGCGCGCCCCCAGGAAAGAGATGGGTGGAGTTAGACGGGAAGGAGGAACGACGAGGGCACTACGATCGACCCGCCGACGGCCACGACCGTGGCCACACCGGCCCCGAGCGCGAGGACGATGAACAGCACGACCCACCAGAGGGGGACGGAGTCCGAGTCAGCCATACCCGGACGCTCAAGCTAGCGGTTGAAAGAACTTCCCGTTTCTCCATCGCCCGGTCACCCGAAGAGCCGGCTGAAGAACCCCTTCTTGCGGCCGTCCTCGCCGTCGTCCTCGTCCCCGTCGTCGGCGGCCCCGTCGTCGCCGCGGTCCTCGTCGTCTCCGGTCCCGTCGCCCCGTCCTTCGCCGACGGCAGTCGCGTCCGGGTCGGCGAGGACGGTCTCCTCGACGGCCTCTGCCTCGTCCCCGGTCGCGGCGTCGGACGGGCCGGCGTCCGTCGCCGGCTCGTCGCTCGCCTCGGTCCCGGGCTCCGAATCGGGCTCGTGTCCGTGCTCGGGTTCGAGCCCGGGCCCGGGCCCGGACGCCGCGCCGCCCCCGGCGTCGGGCCCGTCGTCGGTCGGCGGGGCCGGGTCCGGATCGTCGATCGGCCCGGAGTCGATGTCGGCGTCCGACTCGACGGAGACGTCGTCGAGGTCGGGCGCCGGCGGGGCCTCGGACGGCTCCTCGGCGTCCGTCGGCGTCCGCCCGGCCGGGTCGACCGAGCCGACCGTCCCCAGTTCGCCGAGACCGGGCCCGTCCGTCGCGTCGTCGCCCTCGCCGGGGCCGAGCCCCGTCGCGTAGCCCGCCTCGTCCTCCGGCTGGTCGCCCGTGGGGGTCAGCGCGTCGAGGTCCGCTTCGGTCAGCGTCTCGACGTCGTCGTTGAGGCCCACGCCCGGGACCTCGTCGAGCACGTCGGCCGCGTCGTCGGCCGATTCGCCGGCGGCCGCGTCGTCGGTCGGTTCGCCGGCGGACGCGACGCCGTCCGGTCGCTCGGGCTCGGGGACGTCCGCGCCGGTCAGCGTCCGGGCGAGTTCGCGGTAGGCGGCCGCGGCCGGGCCGTGGGGCGCGAACGACGTGACCGGTCGACCGAGCGCCGCGGCCCGGCCGACGTCGTCGTCCTCCGGGACGATCGCGAGGACCTCGACGCCCAGCCGGTCGGCGGCGGCCTCGGCGTCGACCTCGCGGTCGGGGTCGTTCCGGACGCGCGTGAGCGCCGCGCCGGTGACGGTCGCGCCGATCCGGTCGGCGACCTCGCGAGTCCGGGCGGTGTCCGCCAGCGCGTCGCGGTCGGGCGTCGAGACGAGCAGCGTCTCGTCGGCCAGGCCCAGCGGGACGAGGGTGTCGTGACTCAGCCCCGCGCCAGTATCGAGGACGACGTAGTCGTAGTCGTCGAGCGGCTCGAGCGCGACCGACAGCCCCGACGGGTCCGCCTCGCGGTAGGCGTCGAGGTCGGACGACCCCGGCAGGACCGCCACGCCGGCCGCCCCGTCACGGAGGGCCGTCGACGCGTCCCCGTGGCCCGCGAGCAGGTCGTGGACGGTCACGCCGTCGACCTCGACGCCGAGCGCCCCCGCCAGGTTCGGCATCCCGAGGTCGGCGTCGACGGCCGCGACGTCGGCACCGGAGGCGGACAACGCCGCCGCCAGGCTCGCCGCCGTGGTCGTCTTGCCGACCCCGCCCTTCGCGCTCGCGACCGCGTAGACGCGCGCCATACTACCGGACGGTTCACAGGCTCGTTCTTAAAACCTCGTGGCGCCCCGGCGGTACGAGCGGACGGTCTCGAGCCGGTCCGCCCCTGCCTCCCCCACCCGACCTGCCCTGAATCCTGTTAAGACAGTACTAGGTCGTTCCGGGAGTATGCACACACCGTTCAAGTAGCAGAACGAGCGACGATACCGTACCTCATGATCGCAACGACCATCGCCGACGTCCCGACCCGGACGGTCCCGGCGGTCCCCCCCGACACGCCCGCCACGACGGCGGCGGGTCGACTCCGCGAGACCGGTGCCCCGGCGCTCGTCGTCGTCGACGAGGGGGCCGTCGTCGGGCTGGTGACCCGGGCGGCGTTCCTGCCGGTCGTCGCCGACGGCGACGCCGACGCGACGGTCGCGACGCTCGCAGTCGACCCCGGGGCCGTCGCGCCCGACACGCCCGTCCGGGTGGCCGCCGACCGGATGCGCGAGGCGGGCGTCCGGCGGCTCCCGGTCGTCGACGCCGGCTCGCCACCGTCGGTCGTTGCCGCGTCGGCGCTGGCGCCGTACGTGCCGCGCTACCGGCTCTTCGGGACCGGACCGACGGCCGGGACGGCGGTCCCGGGACCGGCTCCCGACCCGGCACCGGAATCCGAGCCGGAGCCGGACGCCGACGGCACCACGGTCTCGCCCGCCCGTCGGTCCGGTGGCGAGGGCCCGACCGCCGCCGGGTCGACCAGCCAGTAGGCGTCGACGGACCGGGAGCGGGGGCGGGATCGCCCCCGCCGGTCCGGACCGACGGCCTGGATCGCCCGATCCGAAAACCTCATAAACTACCATTAAGAATACGGGGGCGCATGCGCACAGTCGACAGCACTGATCCCGCGAGGGGGCGGACGAGCCGATGATCGACGTACCGGTCGCTGCCGCGACGACGGCCGCCGTGCGGACCGTCCGGCCGGAGGTTCGCGTCACCGAGGCGGCACGCGAGCTCTCGGAACCCGGCGTCGCCGCGCTCGTGGTACTCGAGGCGGGAGCGGTCGCGGGCGTCGTGAACCGGCGGCAGCTGATGCGACTGTTCGCCGACGAAGGGGGGAACCCGCCGGTCGGGGCGGTCGCGCGCCCGCCGGAGACGACGTTCTCGCCGGAGACGTCCGTGCGGGACGCCGCCGAGCGGATGCGGGCCGACGGCGTCGACTACGCGCCGGTCGTCGAGGAGGGGACGTACCGCGGCCTCGTCACCGCGGCCTCGCTGGCCCCGTTCGTCCCCAGGTATCGACTTCCACCCGAGGCGGACGACTGGCCCACGGGCGCGACGACCGGGTCGACGGGGGAGGCGGAAGAGTCCGGGGCACGCGAGGGACCTGGACCCGCAGGCCGTGGCGACGGGGTAGCCGGAGCGCCGCACGTGGACCAGCCGTACGCGGAGTGAACCGGACGTAGCGGAGCGGTCCGACTGTCGCTCGGCCGTCGATCGCGTGGACGAGGGGCGACGCTCCTGCTCCGTCGGGCCCGTTCCCCGACGGACGCGGCGGTCGGGCAGTCAAAGCATACTTACCCGGTGGCGGGGCTAGGTTGGACGATGAGTAGCGACGCGGAGCGCGGGGCCGACGATGACCGTCGGAAGTACGAGTTCACGAAGGTCATCGAGGAGCTCCAGGAGTACGAGGGGTCGGGGACCCAGCTCGTCACCATCTACGTCCCGGAGGACAAGCAGATCTCGGACGTCGTCGAGCACGTCACCCAGGAGCACAGCGAGGCGTCGAACATCAAGTCGAAGCAGACGCGGACGGCCGTCCAGGACGCGCTGACCAGCATCAAGGACCGGCTGCGCTACTACGGCAACTTCCCGCCCGAGAACGGCCTCGTGCTGTTCTCGGGGGCGATCGACACCGGCGGCGGGCAGTCGGACATGGTCACGCGGGTCTTAGAGAGCCCGCCGGAGCCGGTCCAGTCGTTCCGCTACCACTGCGACTCGGCGTTCCTGACCGAGCCGCTAGAGCACATGCTCGAGGACAAGGGGCTGTTCGGCCTGGTCGTCCTCGACCGGCGGGAGGCGACCGTCGGCTGGCTGAAGGGCAAGCGCATCGAGGCGGTCAAGTCGGCCACCTCGCTGGTTCCCGGCAAGCAGCGCAAAGGTGGCCAGTCGGCACAGCGGTTCGCCCGGCTCCGGCTCGAGGCGATCGACAACTTCTACCAGGAGGTCGCCGAGATGGCCAACGACCTGTTCGTTCCCCGACGCCACGAGCTCGACGGCGTGCTCGTCGGGGGCCCCTCGCCGACGAAAGACGAGTTCCTCGACGGCGACTACCTCCACCACGAGCTCCAGGACGTGGTCCTCGGGAAGTTCGACGTCTCCTACACCGACGAGTCGGGCCTCTCCGAACTGGTCGACGCCGCCCAGGACGTCCTGGCCGACCAGGAGGTCATGAAGGACAAGCGGCAGATGGAGGAGTTCTTCGAGAAGCTCCACGCCGGCCGCGAGGGCGGCGCCGAGGCGACGTACGGCTTCGAGCAGACCCGCCAGAACCTGGTGATGGGCGCGGTCGACCGCCTCCTCATCAGCGAGGACCTCCGGAAGGACGTCGTCGTCTACGACTGCGGCGGCCAGGAGGAGTTCGAGGTGATCGACGCCCGCCACGCGACGCCCGACCACACCTGCGGCGACGGGTCGCCCGGCGAGGTCGTCGAGCGCGAGGACGTCATCGAGCACCTGATGACGATCGCCGAACAGCGCGGCACCGAGACGAAGTTCGTCTCGAGCGACTTCGAGAAGGGCGAGCAGCTCTACGACGCCTTCGGCGGCATCGCCGGCATCCTCCGCTACTCCACCGGCGTCTGATCGCTGATCCCCGGACCCCCCAGCCCTGTAGTCCGTCGTCGACAGTCGCTCGGGCCCCGTTCTCCGGAGCTCCCCGGCGTCCCGACGAGCGCCGCCGTCCGGACTCCGACGGGGGTCGGACACCCCCGTCTCCGGTCGACCGGACCGTCGCCGCCGCCCGGTCGGGCGTCCGTCGTCGACCGGGCACTCCGCCGTCGACCGGGCAGTCCGCCGTCGCCCGGGCAGTCCGCCGTCGCCCGATCGGTCCGCCGTCGACGTTCTGCCCCGAACTGTCCGAGCCCCCGGCGACCGGCGCGATCCGGTCGGTCGAAAACAGTCGTGCACGACTGCTGCACGACAGGTGGCTATTTATACCACACGTCCGAACGTGGGTGTACTTCTCGTTCGATGGACCGCGACGAGCCACTCGACACCGTGCTTCGACGGGCGACGCTGCTCGGCGTGCTAGTCGACGGCCCGGTGGACAAGCGATCGCTCGTCGACGCGCTGGACGTCTCCCGCTCGACCGTCGACCGGGCCGTCCGCGAACTGGAGAGCCTCGGGCTCGTGACGCGCGAGCGGGGGCAGTTCGTCGCGACACTCGCGGGTCGACTCGTCCACCGGGCCGTCGAGGAGTACCGGGATCGAACCGGAGCGGTCCTCCGGGCGAGCGACCTGCTCGTCCACCTCGATCCGGACTGCGGGATCGACGCCCGGCTGCTCGACGGGGCGTCGCTGTACGCGGCCGAGGGGCCGGCACCGTACCGGCCGGCCGAGCGGCTCGAGGACCTCTTCGAGGACGCCGGTCGGGTCCACGCGTTCGTCCGGGCGATCACCGACGCGCGCTCGTCGCACGTCGTTCGCGAGGCCGTCCTCGCCGGGACGACCTACGAGGCGATCTACGCGGCCGACGTCGCCGAGTTCGTCCGCGAGACGCACGCCGAGGACCGCCGCGAGATGGTCGCGTCGAACAACTACTGGGCGTTCGAGACCGACGAGTTGCCGTTCGGGCTCTTCATCGCGTACGACACGGATCCACGGCCGGGCCGCCCGGGCCTCCCCGACGGGGCCGCCTCGGTGACCCGGTCGGCGGGCGGGACGACCGCGACCGGCAACTCGGCCGGGATCGACGACGCTCCCGGCCGTGCAGAGGCGGGTGAGCCCGACGAGGCCGACGAGTCAGGAGAGACGGAAGCGACGGCGACGGCACCCGCAACGCCGGCCGCGACGGTCGGGGTGGCGGTCTACGACCGCGGGAACGACCTCCGGGGCGCCGTTCTCAACGACAGCCCGGCCGCGGTCGCGTGGGCCGAGGCGACCTACCGGTCGTACCGGGCGGCCGCGACGGAGCTGACCGACGAGTTCCGGACGGACACGTAGCCGTCGCGGGCGGGCGGCGGGCGGCGGGGGAGGGGGCGGGTGTAGCGCGGGAGCCGAACGGTCCCGTCGCGGGCCCGGTCACGACAGGAACTCGGCCAGCTGTCGCCGTCGCCGTGCCAGGTCGACGACGGGGTCGAGGTCGGGGTCGTCGGCGAGGCGGTCGAGGGCGAGGAGCGGATCGCCACCGGCGGCCTCCGCGGCGTCGACCAGTGCCACGGCGGCCTCGCGGCGGAGCGCCAGCGACTCGAGCGACCGGAGGAGTAACGCCGTCGCCACCCCGGCCCGACCGGTCGGGAACGCCGGGTGGACGCGGTCGAACGGGGGATCGTCGAGGGACGCCCCGTCGGGCGTCGGCCCGTCGGCGGTCGCGTCGGTCGGCGCGACCGCGGCGACGGCCAGCGTCCGCGGGTCGACGGCCGCGACGGCCGCGCCGTCGGGCGCGTACGCCCGGAGGTCCTCGGGGACGGCGAACCGGACGGGCTCGGCGTCGGCCCCGGGGTCGTCGCTCGGGCCCTGTGGGTGGGGGGACACGGGAGCTGGATCGGATCGGATCGGATCGGATCGGATCGGGGTGTCGTCGCGGTCGGACGGTCGAACGCCTCAGTCGTCGGCCGTGACGGTCTCGGACTCGCTCTCGACTGTCGTCTCGGCGGCCTCGGCCTCGCTTTCGGCCTTCTCCTCGGCTTCCTTCTTGGCCTTGATCTTCTTGAGCCGGAAGATCTCCTCGCGCTCCTGCTCCTCTAGCTTCTGTTCGATGTACTCCTTGTTCTCGTAGAGTTCCGGCAGGAGCTTGAACTCGAGCGCGTTGACGCGGCGCTTGGTCGTCTCGATCTCCTCTAACAGTTTCTTCATCGCCGTCTCGACCTCGGCGGCGAGGATGATCGTCTCCAGGAGCTCCTCGTAGGCGTCGGCGGCCTCGTCGATGCGGGCCGACGAACCGAGCAGCCCGTAGCCCCGCTGGTCGAGGCTCTTCTTGACCCGCGAGGACTCGATCTGCGGGACGACGACGCCCATGATGTTCTTCGACTGGGTCGTGATCTCCGGGTGCTCTTTGAGCGCGGCGGCGGCCCCGCGGACCGCGACGTCGCCCTCCATCGCCCGGGCCATGTCGATCTTGTGCTGGGCGGTCTCGTAGTCGTCCTCGAGCTGGGAGCGGACGTCCTGGGCCTGATCTAAGATATCCATGAACTCCATGATCAGTCCGTCGCGCTTCTGTTCCAGCGTGTCGTGGCCCCGCTCCGAGAGTTCGATCCGGTCCTCGATGGCCATGAGGTTCTTCCGGGTCGGTTTGACGTCTTCGGCCATTGTGCGCTCTTGCCCCACGTTGTCCGCCCGGGGGGTTAATGCTTTTCAGTCGGCCGCGAGCCCCGGCGACCCCCTCGTCGCGTCGGGGAGTCCCTGGATCCGGACCGTCAGGCGGGGAGCGGAGCCAGCGGCGGCTCCGGAGGCGGGCCAGCGGCGACTCCGGAGCGGGACCGACACCGGACGGGAGCGGGGCCGTTCGTCCGGCGGGCTGCGGGTTCGCTCCCCCGGCTGTGGACGCGTCGGTCGACGAGCCCGCCGCCACAGGCCGAGCCCGCCGCCACAGGCCGAGTCCGTCGCTACAGGTACGAGGCCGACGGAACGGCCCACGGCGCGGACCCGAACGACTTTCACCGCTCCGGCCCGTTCGTCCGCCGATGAACACGCTGCTGTGGGTGCTCGTCGGCGTCGTGCTCTACTCCGCCGTCGTCTCCGCGCTGAAGGCCCGCGGCTACCTCCCCGACGCGCTCCGGGTCCAGGGCCCGCTCACGACCCTCCACACGAGGCGCGGGCGGGTGTTCCTGGACAGGCTCGCCCGACCGAGACGGTTCTGGCGCGCCTGGACCAACGTCGGTCTCGGCGTCACCCTGGTGATCATGGTCGGGATCTTCGTCGCGCTCCTGCTCCAGGGGCTGGCGATCCTGCAGAACCCGCCGGCCCCGACGGCCGTGAACCAGCCCCGGAACTTCCTCGTGATCCCGGGCGTCAACGACTTCCTCCCGCTGTCGGTCGCGCCCGAGATCGTCTTCGGGCTGCTGGTCGGCCTGGTCGTCCACGAGGGCGGTCACGGCCTGCTCTGCCGGGTCGAGGGGATCGACATCGAGTCGATGGGGCTCGTCTTCCTGACGGTGATCCCGATCGGCGCGTTCGTCGAGCCGAACGAGGAGAGCCAGCGCCGGGCCGATCGCGGCGGCCGGACGCGGATGTTCGCCGCCGGGGTCACCAACAACTTCGTCGTGACGATTCTGGCGTTCGCACTGCTGTTCGGTCCGGTGATCGCCGCCTTCTCGGTCGCGCCGGGCGTCGCCATCGACGGTGCGGTCACGGGCGGGCCAGCCGCCCAGGCGGGCGTCGCGGGCGGCGACCGGATCACGGCCGTCGCGGGCCAGCCCGTCGCGAACGCCTCGGAGCTCGACGCCGCGCTCGCGTCGACGACCGACCGCGCGGTCGCGGTCGAACTGAACGGCGAGCGGACGGTGACGGTGACCCGGCGGCTGGTGGTCCGGGGCGCCATCGGCGGGACCCCCGCGAACCTCTCGGTCGATCCCGGCGGCGAGCCGATCGCCGTCACCGCCGTCAACGGGACGACGGTCCACACGATCGGCGGGTTCCGGGCGGCCGTCGCCGACCGCCCGATCGCGACGGTCTCGACGAGCGAGGGCGACCGGACGATCCCGGTCGGCGCGTACGTCACCGACGTGACCGACGGCGGCCCGATGGACGAGGCCGGCGCGCCGGCGAACGCGACGCTCGTCGTCACGTCGATCGACGGCGAGCGGGTCGTCACCCACGAGGACCTCGGCGCGGTGCTCGACGGGACCGACCCCGGCCAGACCGTCGAGGTCGTGGCGTACGTCGGGGACGAGCGCCGGACGTACGACGTGACGCTCGGCGAGAACCCCGCCGACGGCAACGGCTTCCTCGGCGTTCGCTTCTTCCAGGGCACCAGCGGCCTGCTGTTGACGGACTTCGGCGTCGAACCGTACCCGGCCGGCACCTACCTCGAGCTGCTGGGCGGCGACGGCGGGCCGGGTGCGACGCCGGCCGCACAGCTGACGGGCGCCGCGAACTCCTTCCTGGGGGCCGTCTGGCTGGCGCTCGTGCTCCCGCTCGCCTCGGTGGTCTTCGGCATCCCGAACTTCCCGGGCTTTACGCCGCAGGTGACGAACTTCTACGAGGTGACCGGCCCGCTCGCCGCGTTCGGCGACGGGGCGTTCATCCTCGCGAACCTGCTGTTCTGGACGGCCTGGATCAACCTCCAGCTGGGGATCTTCAACTGCATCCCCGGCTACCCGCTCGACGGGGGCCGCATCCTCCGGACGGCCGCCGAGGCGGTGGTGTCGCGGCTCCCGATCGAGGACGGCTACCGGGTCGTCCGGACGATCACCACCGGCGTCGGCCTGACGATGCTGGCGTCGCTGCTGCTGCTGGTCTTCGGGCCGACGCTGCTCGGCGGCTGACGCGCGCCCGCGTCGACGTCGGACCGTGCCTCTTCGTGCTTACCTAATCGGAAATCAGCCCACTGCAGAGCGACGGAACCACCCGACGTGATCGGCCTCACGGACCCGGTCGCGGTCGCGAGGTCGGTCGGATCACGGCGGCACCAGCGCGAACGGCCCCGACTTAGTCGTCGTCGATCCCGTGCGCCTCGGCGAACTCCTCGGGCGTCAGGTCGATCCGCTCGAACGCCCCGAAGTCGCGCTCGTGGTGGCGGATCATCTGCTCGACCATCCAGGCGCTGAACGTCTCGTCGAACTGCCAGGCGTCCGCCGGCGGATCGACGGTGAACCGGCCGTCCGTCGCCAGCGCGACGTAGACGTGGTAGAAGCCGAGGACGACGTCGGCGAACTCGTGGGCCTGCTCGCCCGTCTCGACGCGCTTTTCGGCCAGCGTCTCCCGGCCGGCGTCGGTCAGCCGGAAGTACTTCCGGTCGGGCTCGTCCTCGCGGTCGACGCGTTCGGCCCAGCCCTTCTCCTCGAACTTCGAGAGCAGCGGGTAGACGGAGCCGTACGACGGCTCCCAGTGGCCGCCGGAGAGCGACCGGATCTCCTTGAGGATCTCGTAGCCGTAGCGCGGTCGTTCGGCGAGCAGTTCGAGGACGAGGTACGAAACGAGCCCCTTTGGCGGGCCGCTCTGCCGCATCGGACACGGGTTCTCGACGGGCACTCAAATGGGTTCGGGTCGGCGCAACGGGTACTGTTCGGACCGGGACTCGAGGTCGGGGGCTGTCCGACCCGGGAACGCCGCCGGGGCGAGCCCGTGTCGCTCCGGCGCCCGCCCGGATGCGGTCGTCGTGTCACCGGTCGTCGGCGCGCCGACTCGCAAACCCCATACGCACCCCGTTCCAAGCGAGGGTATGGCGAAGCCGCCACAGACCGACGAGGGCTGGTTCGCCCTCCACGACTTCCGCACCGTCGACTGGGACGCCTGGCGCGAGGCGCCCGACCGGGAACGCGAGCGGGCGATCGAGGAGGGCGTCGCCTACCTCGAGGCCCACGAGGCGCTCGAGGACGCCCCCGAGGGCGACTCGGCCGTCTTCTCGATCCTCGGCCACAAGGCCGACCTCCTGGTCGTCCACTTCCGGCCGACGATGGACCACCTCTCGGCGGCCGAGCGTCGCTTCGAGTCGACCGCGCTCGCCGAGTACACCGAGCGGGCGAGTTCGTACGTCTCGGTCACCGAGGTGTCGGGCTACGTCTCGGACGACTACTTCCGCGAGGACGGCGACGTCGACGAGGGGCTCCGCCGCTACATCGAGGGGAAGCTCCAGCCCGAGATCCCGGACGACGAGTACGTCTCCTTCTACCCGATGAGCAAGCGCCGCGGCGAGGAGGTCAACTGGTACACGCTCCCGTTCGAGGAGCGGGCCGAGCTGATGGCCGGCCACGGCGAGGTCGGCCGGGAGTACGCCGGGAAGATCGAGCAGGTGATCGCCTCCAGCGTCGGGCTCGACGACTTCGAGTGGGGCGTCACGCTGTTCGCCGAGGAGCTGACCGACATCAAGGACATCGTCTACGAGATGCGGTTCGACGACGCCTCCTCGAAGTACGGCGAGTTCGGCGCCTTCTACGTCGGCCGGCGCTTCCCGCCGGCGGACCTCGGCGCGTTCCTCGCCGGCGAGCAGGTCCCGACCGGTCGGGGGGCCGAAGCGGCGGACGCTCACCCGCACGAGGAGTCGGCGGGCCACCCCCACGGCGAGGAGGCCGGCGAGGCACACGGAGGCGGGCACGGCGGCGGTCACGGGCACGGTGAGGCACACGGTGGTGGGGAGGCGCACGGCGAGGACCACGCCGACACCGACGACGACGGGGCGGACATCCGCGGCGAGCTGGCGGACCTGAACATCTACGCCGGCCAGCCGCACGGCGAGGACGTCTACGCGACGGTGCTCTACTCCGAGGCCGAACCCGACGCGCTGTTCGACGAGGTCGAGGGGCTCCGGGGCCAGTTCGACCACTACGGCACGCACGTGAAGACGGCCGTCTACGACGCCCGCGACGGCTCCCGCTCGGCCGTCGTCAGCATCTGGGAGACGTCCTCGGCGGCGGAGACGGCCGCCGGCTTCCTCTCGGAGCTGCCCGGGATCGTCTCCCGCGCGGACGAGGAGTCCGGCTTCGGGACGATGGGGATGTTCTACACGATCAAGCCCGAGCACCGTGACGACTTCGTCGAGAAGTTCGACCAGGTGGGCGAGCTGCTCGACGGGATGGACGGCCACGGCCGGACCGACCTGATGGTCAACCACGAGGACGAGAACGACACGTTCATCGCCAGCCAGTGGCGCTCCCGCGAGGACGCGATGGCCTTCTTCCGCGACGACGCGTTCCGCGACACCGTCCAGTGGGGCCGGGACGTGCTCGCCGACCGACCGCGACACGTCTTCCTCGCGTAACCCCCCGGCCGGATCACCGTCCTCGCCGCGCAGGCGCCCGGAACCCGTCCCGCCCCGTTCGTTCGACGTTCCCGCCCGCGAGCCGCCGCCGTCCCCCGGCGCGTTCGCTCCGGCGCGTCGAACCCACAGACCGACCGGCTGCGGCGCCGTCACACCCGGTTCCCCACCTGTCGACGGTCGTCTCGTCATCCCGAACTACTGTGTGATGTGATAGCAAATACTATTATTAGATATATCTAATCTAAAGTCATGGGTATCTCGAACCCTGGCGCCGACAGTCGAGTGGGACGGTCGAGACGGGTCGTCGGACGGGGCGACGGACGGGCGGAGGCCGCGTCGAGCACGCGAGGGAGGGCCGCGTCGACCTCCCCGATCGGGGCCGCATCGATCGGGCCGACCGGCGTGTCGGTCGACTGGCAGCGAGGCCGGTACCGTCACGGGAGGCGAGGCCGGTGCCGTCGATGACCTACGCGGGGGCGGGGGAGCTGACCGCCGCCCTCGAGTCGCGGCTCGTCGCGACGGTCGGCGCGGACCTGCCCGTCGACCGGCGGACCGTCCTCGGCGGACTGGGACTGGCCGGGAGCGCCGCGATCGCCGGGGTCGCGAGCGCCGACGACAGTGGCGGGGCGGGTGACGACGACCACGACGAGCGGGACGACCACGGCAACTTCGGTGCGGTCGGCGAGTACGGCGACGCGAACTTCGACCCGCACGGGTTCCTCCGGGAGTTCAACACCGGCCGCGGCGAGGCCGAGCACGTCCCCCAGCGGATCTACGAGGAGGACGGCCGGACCGTCCGGGAGTTCGAGTTCACCGCCGTCGACACCACGATCACGATCGCACCGGGGGTCGAGTTCCCGGCCTGGGCGTACAACGGCCAGGTTCCGGGGCCGACGATCCGTGCCGTCGAGGGCGACCTCGTCCGCATCACCTTCGAGAACCTGAGCCGGCACGCGCACACGATCCACCCGCACCTGCGGAACCTGAACCCCACGATGGACGGGATCCCGCAGAACGGGCCGGGCGTCCTCGAGACGGGCGAGTCGTTCACCTACGAGTGGATCGCCCAGCCCGCGGGCGTCCACCTCTACCACTGTCACTCGCTCCCGCTCAAGGAGCACATCCACCGGGGGCTCTACGGGACGATCGTCGTCGACCCCGATCCAGAGCGCGTCCGCGAGAACCCGCGCGACTACGTGAACTACCACGGGCCGGTGACCGACGACCTCGTCGACGAGCTGGTCGCCCGCGCGAAGCGCCGGAACCACGAGCACCCCGAGAGCGACGCGGTCGACGAGCTGGTGATGGTGATGAACGGCTTCGACACGAACTTCGACGGCGACAACGAGGTGTACGCGGCGAACACGCGCGCGTTCGCCTACGGCGTCGGCGAGACGGACGGGAACGGAAACTGGGAGCCCGGCGAGACCAAGCGGCCGATCCGGATCGACCGGGACCGGCCCGTCCGCGTCTACCTGGTCAACACCATCGAGTTCGACCTCGTCAACTCCTTTCACACTCACTCGCAGTTCTTCGACTACTACGACCACGGGACGACGCTGTTCCCGACGTCGCCGACCGTGGACACGGTGATGCAGTGTCAGGCACAGCGCGGGATCATCGAGATCGACTACGCCTCGCACGACCCGGGGCTGTACATGTTCCACGCCCACCAGTCGGAGTTCGCCGAACTCGGCTGGATGAGCTTCTTCGAGGTGGTGTAGATGACGTCGCGCTCCTCTACGGACGACGGCACCGCAGTCGAACGGTCGTCGGGTCTCGCCCGACTCCCGCGCTGGGCGACGGCGCTGTTGCCCGTCGTCCTGCTGGCGCTCGTCCTGGGCGCGTTCGTCGCGGTCGACCCCCTCGCCGCGCTGGCGACGGGCGGCGAGCCGCTCCCCGACGTGACCGTCACGCACACGACGCTGCCCGACGACGAGACCGTCGTCCTGCACGTCACCAACGACGGGCCGTCGGCGGTGACGGTCTCGCAGGTGCTCGTCGACGACGCCTACTGGTCGTTCGAGGTCCGGGGCGCCGGCGGCGACGCCACGCTCGCGCCCCGCGAGAGCGCCCGGATCGTCGTGCCGTACCACTGGACCCCCGGCTGGGACCTCGAGGCGGCGCTCGTGCTCTCGAACGGGGCCACGGTCCACCACACGATCGTGGCCCCCAGCGAGTCGCCCGGGCTCACGACCGACCTGCTGGTGACGCTCGCGCTCGTCGGCCTCTTCGTCGGGGTGATCCCGGTCGCGCTGGGGATGCTCTGGTTCCCGTTCCTGCGGTCGACGAGCGACCGGTGGTTACACGCCGTCCTGGCCTTCTCCGCGGGGCTACTGGTGTTCCTCGCCGCCGACGCCGGGTTCGAGGCGTTCGAGCTGGCCGAGTCGGTCCCCGGGGCGTTCGACGGGCCGCTGCTCGTCGTCCTGGGCGTCGTCGGCACGCTGTTCGTCGTCCAGTCGCTGAGCGAGTGGCGCGAGCGGCGGGCCGCCGACGGGAGCGAGCGTGCCGGGAGCGGGCTCTGGGTCGCCTACCTCGTCGCCGTGGGGATCGGGCTCCACAACCTCGCGGAGGGGCTCGCCATCGGGAGCGCGTTCGCGCTCGGCCGCGTCTCGCTCGGGGCGTTCCTCGTCGTCGGCTTCATGCTCCACAACGTGACCGAGGGCCCGGCCGTCGTCGCCCCCGTCGCCCGCGGCGAGCGCCCGGCGCTGCGCCAGTTCCTCGCGCTCGGGACGATCGCCGGGGCCCCGGTCGTCCTCGGCGGCTGGATCGGCGGTCTCGCGTACTCGCCGACGATCGGGGCGTTCTTCCTCGCCGTCGGCGTCGGCGCGATCCTCCAGGTCGTCTGGGAGCTCCGTGGGCTGATCCGGAAGGGCGGGGGGAGTGCGACGGGAGCGCTCCCCTTCGTCGCGTTCGCCGTCGGCTTCGTCGTGATGTACGCGACCGATCTCCTGGTCGCGCTCTGAGCGATGTGGCGAGCGCCTCCCCCGGATCGCAGTCCGGGTCGCGCCCGCTCGCCGCGGCCGGGCGGGCGACGCGAGCGACGCGATCGGGGGACCGCCGTCGGGGACCGACGGACGGAACGCGACCCGGTCGCCGCGACGAGACGCGACGCGTTACGGTACGGTGCGGCGTCGGTAGCGGTCGTACTCGCGGGCTGTACGGCGAGCGGCGGCAGCGACCGGGAGCGGACGGTGTCGATGACCGAGGGGTTCGCGTTCGACCCGGAGACGGTGACCGTGCCCCCCGGGACGACCGTCGTCTGGACCAACGACAGCGACGTCGGGCACACGGTGACGGCGTACGGGTCGTCGCTGCCGGCCGGCGGCGACTACTTCGCGAGCGGCGGCTTCGACTCGGAGCGGGCGGCGCGAGCCGACGTCCAGGGTGGGCTGGTCGACGCGGGCGAACGGTACGAGCACACGTTCGAGACGACCGGCGCCTTCGACTACTTCTGCGTCCCCCACGAGAGCACCGGGATGGTCGGGACCGTCCGGGTCGAGTGACCGCCGTGACCGTCCGGGCGGGGTGAAGCGGTCGCGGTGCGACTCACCTGGGTCGGAGACCGCGCTCGACACAGCCGTGTGTTCTTTGTACCCCAGCGACAAATCCGCCATCCTGATGAGTCGAGGCATACGGGTGCTCGTCGCGAGGGGGGTCGGCGACCCGCTGTCGCCGGGGACGGTCGAGGCGCTGGGGAGCGTCGACGGCCTCGACGTCGACTCCGTCGACGCGTCGACGGATCGGAGATCGGGGCCTGACGAGTGGAACGGGGCGACGTCCGTCGACTGTCTGGTGACCACCGATCCGGAGGCCCCGGCCGTCTCGGCGGCCCGGGCGCGCGACCCGCCGG
>Ga0207797_1001362_pt1 | contig 17718 bp, 18 predicted proteins | sample PRCRCaboRojoPR_6_FD_187275 | JGI IMG/M metagenome (GOLD analysis project Ga0207797, IMG submission 187275) | Marine sediment microbial community from Cabo Rojo, Puerto Rico - PR CR 10% Liquid 1 (SPAdes) | ecosystem: Environmental > Aquatic > Marine > Coastal > Sediment | place: Cabo Rojo, Puerto...
CGATCGGAGCGTGCCATGACCGCGGCCGATCAGGAGCCGCTCCGCAGGCGCCGAATCAGACCGGTGGCACCTGGCGAAAACTGGGTAAGACGGCAGCGTGGTGTTCGCCCCAGGATAGGGGGTCACTAGCACCGCGTGACCATTCACGGCGAGCACCACGGCTCTTGCGGTCAGCGTCCGCGAGTGAGCCGACACGCCGACGCCATCGAAGGCCTGTTACCCACGGGTTCGTGCATGGTGGCCCCACTGCCCCTGAGCAGGCCGCGAGGCAGAGCCGCCGCATCAACAGACGCGTCGCCGGGCGAAGGGAGAGCAGCAGCAAACCCGCGACCGGAGGGCTCGGGTAGGGCGAAGTTGGCTCAGGAGTGACCCTCACCAAGGAACTTCGGGAATGCCCACAACAGAGCCGTCCTTGCCCCGCAAGATGGGAGCCCCGGGCTGCCACACAGCACTATGGATACGCCCAGCTGTCGAGCAGGCTGGACTAGACGGGCCTGCCCTTCAGTCGTTAGCTGCAGGATCTCGCTCGCGTGCTGACGCCCGTGGACCGACGTGCGCTAGGTGTAGGTTCCTATGCGCGCAGCACCGATCGGACCCACAGACCCAAGCGAGGCTACCCGGCGGCCCGCTCAGCCCCGAGTAGGACAGCATGAGAGCCCAGCCTGCGCCAAGCCGGCCGCGAATGCAGCCAAAGGCAATCCGGCGTTGACCACGACAACGCCAAGGCAGGCGTTACGATTCAATTCGGCACGCCCTGGCGTGATCATGCGTCGATCCGTTCCGATGACAGATCGCGGGGGGCTAAGTCGTGGCTGTGAGAACGTGGTAGCTGCTGTCGGCGTAGGCCACCCCGGTGTCGCCAAAGGTCTCACCCATCAGATCATCATAGCCGATGAAGCGGTTGGCCACTAAGAAGATCCGCCCTCCGGGTCTCAACACCTGATGAGCTCCACGGATGAAGCTCCAGGCGACCTCATAGTCGACTTCCCTTCCCTGATGGAAGGGGGGATTCGTGATGACTACGTCGAAGGGGGCCCCGCCCAAGACTTCCGAGACACCGTCCGAGAGGATCACCTCGCCGTGCGCAACCCCGTTGGCCTCCAACGTGCGTCGGGCGGACCGCACCGCGCGCAGATCGCTGTCCAGCAAAACCACCTCGCCCCGCTGAGCCCGACGGGCGGCGGCCAGGCCAGCGAGCCCGGTTCCGCACCCCAAGTCGAGCACCCGCTCCTGGACCCCGATTTCCATAGCGGCAACGAGGCGCTCTGTACCGCCATCCAGGCGATCCCAGGCGAAGACGCCAGGCTTGCTAATCAAGGTGACGTCCGCTCCGTCCAAGACGATGGGACGGCGCTGATACAAGTCGCGGGCTGGAGGGGGTTCCATACCCTCAGGCCGGAGGGTCATCGCCACATGGTAGGCTTTCTTTCGCCGTACAACCCCGCAACGACCGAAGAGCTCACGGGCATAGGCGACGCAGCCCTTCACCCCCACGCGGGTGCTCGCGACAAAGATGAACCGCCCTTTGGGCCGCAAGACACGAGCAGCACTCCGGATCAGCTGATGCTGGACCTCGCGACCGCGGGGCAAGTGAGACAGAACCAGATCGAATGAGGCGTGATCCAGACCTTCGGCGCCGTCGCTCAACCGAACCTCAGCGTTCTCGATCTGATTCGCCTGGAGGGTCCGTCTTGCGCAGGATACAGCCACGACATTGGAGTCGACCATTGTGACCTGCGCACTGGGCACCAGAGCCGCCGCGGCGGCGCCGATAACCCCGGTCCCACACCCTAGATCCAGAATCCGCTGGCGCGGCTCGAAGCGTGGTATCTCCAGCAGGGCCGCGGTCCCCGGGTTCACAGCATCCCAGGACCACACGCCGGGTTTGCCCACGACGATCAGCTCCCGGCCTTGAAGGTCGACGACGTACCGATGAAAGGCGTCGCTCTCAGTCACAGCCGCGGTCCAGTCCCAGCGCAACAACGCGCCCATGGTTCATCGCTTGGAGACCTGGGACTCCGTGCAGAGCTCCTTGCTGCGTAACCGCCGTGATCCTTAGTAGTCGTAACAGCTTCCCCCGATAAACTCGCGAAGAATCGAATCTGGTGGAATCGCCGATTCATCCGTCACTGCCATGACCCCGTTCAACAGATGATGGACGCGCTCGGCCCGGACATAGGCATCCTGGCGGAGGGGATCGTCCCGGTACTTTTCCACCCACTCCTCAAAGTACTCAAAGAGGTGAGCCTTCATGACCGGAAGCTCATAGGGGAGCCCTGTGTTGATGATGTGGTCGGCCGTGTTCGCATAGGGGATGATGTTCCGCATCTCGCTCTTGCGCACGTAGTGCCAGTGTCCCAGCGTGCGCTCTGGATCATAGGCCCGGAAGTTCGCATCCCGAACCATACGGCGCATCAGCCGCAAGTCCGTCCAACGCACATAGTCTCCATCGGGCCCCTTCATCTGCAGCAGGGGCTCCGCATAGAGCTTGAACTTCGTCTCGTCATCGATACCTTCCGTCATATCCGGGTAGAGGCCGTGTAGGCTGTCGATGAGAATCATCTCGTCCGGTTCCACCTTCATTGGCGTCTGGGCATCGTGCCGATGTCCTGTCTGGAAATCGTAGAACGGGATCATGACCTCCTCACCCGCCAGCAACCGCTGCAAATGCTCATTGATAAGATTCAGGTCGAGGGCCTGTGGAGTCTCAAAGTCGTAGTCCCCGAACTCATCCTTAGGGTGCAGCTCCAGATCGAAGAAGTAGTTGTCGACAGCCAGAGGCTTGAGGCTGATGCCCGCCCTGCGGAGCAGATGGCTCAGTTTGGTTGTCGTTGTGGTCTTGCCTGAGGAGGATGGCCCGGTGATGAGCACAACCCGCACCCGCTCCCGCCAGTCCTTGATCATCTCGGCAGCGGTGGTGATGTCCTCCTTGTAGAAGCGATCTGTCTCACGCACGATCTGAGGGAATTCCCCGGCGGCTATCCGCTCGTTTAGCTGGCTCACGGTATGGAGCTTGTGTTCGACAGCCCAGTCGAGTGCCTCCCAGATCTTGGCCCACGGGATGTTCCCCGAGGGTTTCTCGTGTCGCTTGGCGCGCTCGCGCCGGCGCCGCGCCCGATCCTCACGGTAGAGAATGTATGCCTTCGCGGTCCTGGCGTGCCCATTCTCGATGAGCACCTTTTCAACCACATCTTGGATTTCCTCAACTGTGGGCGTATGATCTGGCGGTGTCTGATCCTCAAGCACCTCGACCACCTGGTCAGCCAGTTCCTCGGCCCGCTCCCTGTCCCGACCGCCCACAGCCACAGCGGCCTGATAGATCGCGTTGCTGATCCGTTCCTTCTTGAAAGGGACCACGGCTCCTGTTCGCTTGACGACTTGCTTGATCTCAGACATAGACGGTTCCCCCTGTGAATACCCGTTCTACCAAAGCTCCGGAGTTCTCTCGCCTCTACGGTAGCCTTTGCAGCCCTGTCGGAAAGTCTGCAAGATGATTCTACACACGAGGGCATATTGCGTCAAGAAAGAAAGCAGCCGCTCCTGATTGATTGAGAGCCCATCTTCATGTTCGCGAGGTAGCGGGCCACATGAAGGACGTCCAGAACTGTATGCGAAGAGCACTCGTCAGAATGCAGCAAACAGCCGTTGAGGTCTCAATGGGGTTAGCACGCCGGAGGACCCACGGGTACTGGCCCCTGAGCGTGGATAGCGGAGGGTCCAAAGTGCGACGTTCATCCGCCTGACAACGACCTTAGTGAACGGGCCAGACATCGTTGACCCGCACGGAGGACGCAGCCATCCCAAGGGCGGGCGACGGGACGGCAGGCTATGCCGATTGGCTAGAGAAGGGTCCCCGCTGCGTCAGTCAGGCTACGAGAAGGTCAGGGTCCGCCCGCACCGGGTAGGGTGAACCAGACGCGTGTGCCCTCGCCCAGGACGCTTTCGATGCCGATTTCGCCACCGTGAGCCTCGACAATGCCCTTGGCGATGGTCAGGCCGAACCCAGCCCGCCGAGCACGCCCAGGCTCGGTTCCCGTCCCAGGATAGAAGCGCTCGAAGACGTGGGGCAGCACGTCTTTATCGATCCCCTCGCCGTCATCTCGAACCTCCACAAGAACCGCCCGGCCGAGTGCACAGGCATCGACGTGCACCCTGCCTCCCTCGGGAGTGTGATTGATCGCGTTCAAGACCAGGTTATCCAGCACACGCCCGATCTTGGGCACATCCATCGGTACGGCGTCGAGATGGGGCTCAGTATCGCCCGCTACTACCACACCCTGACTCCTGGCCAGCGCGGAAAAGCCCTCCAGGGTATCGGAAATCAGATCGCCTATGCAAGCAAGACGGCAGTCCAGTTTCAACGAGCGCGTGTTCATTTGGACAACGTCGAAAAGGTCGTCGAGCAACTGCGAGAGAGACTGAACATGCTGCCTAGCAGTACGCAAGTAACGATCGTGAGTCTCAGGATCCTCGACAACGCCGTCCGCCAGGGCTTCAATGACCACCCGGATTGATGTGAGCGGCGTCCGCAGGTCATGACCAACCCACGCGACCAGCTCTCGGCGGAGCGCGTCCAACTCCTGCCGGTCCTTTTCCGCCAGCTCAAGTTGGGCCGCCATAGTGTTGAAGGTGCCAGCCAGCTCGGCCAGCTCATCCTGACCGGTGACCGGGACGCGGGTACTGAGATCCCCGACCGCGATCTGCCGCGCCCCCCGGCTCAAGTCCGAGATGCGCCCGGTGATGGAGGCGGAGAGGACATACCCAAGCGAGAGCGCTATCCCCCCGGCGAAGAGGAGAAGCACGGTGGCCAGCGCCAGATCGTGCTGATTGACGAACATCAGCGCGGCCGTCATCCACACGCTGGCGAAGGCCAACACGTTGGCGACGGCATAGCCCCCCATCAGGATCCATCGGATGGTGGGCGATCGGTCGACTAAGCCCAGGCTGAAGGCGCCGTAGCCGAGGGCCACTGCTATTACAGCCGCCACGGAGAGCATGCCGGCTAGAGCCACCAGGTCACTCACGGGTGGCTGCGCGATCCCGAAGAAGAGAACCAGCGTAGTCGCAAGAACCAGTGCAATCCCACCCACGAATAGAACCTGTGGATGTATACGTCGGTGGCCACGTTGGCGATCCACAATCATTCTCGTTTCTTCGGCCAAGTTATCACACCCTTTGTTCGCAGCTAGCCACTGGGGAGCGCGCCAGGCTACCTACGTCCTTTCCGTTGAGGCCCCCTGTCGCGACCGTGGACTTGCCCTCGTCAAGACAACGCGAATCACCGACACGATCGTCCACGGAGGCTATCTGGGCTGCCCTACGGCTCGAGACGGTAGCCCACACCCCATACCGTCTTGATGTGCCGCGGGTTAGCCGGATCTGGCTCGATTTTCTCGCGCAGCCGGTGAATGTGTACAGTCACGGTGCTGGGGTCGATGTACTCCCGGAGCCCCCAGACCTGCTCCAGAAGCTGCTCGCGGTTGAAGACGCGGCGCGGATGACTTGCCAAGACCCACAGCAGGTCAAACTCCTTGGCCGTCAGCGATACCTCCTGACCATCAACTTCCGCGATACGGGTGCCTGGGTCGATACGCAGGTTAGCCACCTCCAAAGGAGAAGCAGTGTCGGAGACACTACCGCTACCGCTACGCCGGAGCACAGCCCTGACGCGGCTCACCAGTTCCTGAGGACTGAACGGCTTGACCACATAGTCGTCCGCACCGAGCTCCAGACCCAAGATGCGGTCAACCTCATCTCGCCGGGCGCTCAACATGATGATCGGTAGATTTCCCCGGGCCCGGAGCCAGCGGGTGATCTCGAGACCACCCACATCCGGGAGCATCAGATCGAGCACAACCAGGTCCAGCTGCCGTTCCTCCAGCACTTCAAGGGCAGTCTCTCCATCGTCGGCCACGATCACGTCGTAGCCGGCACGCTCCAGATAGATGCCTACCACCTCGGTGACGGTCTTCTCGTCGTCCACGACCAGAATCGTGGGCTCAGCCATCACACCCTCCAGCGGTCGCTATCCTAACACAGGATTCTTACGATGAGGTTACAGGTCGTTGCCCGCCTGGAACTCACCAGTGGCACCCCTGCGACGTCGGGCTCGCCGTCATTCAAGAACGACGTTCTGTCTCCAGCGTCCATTGTACTCAAATCACAATCCTACGCAACGGGCGAATCCCGCGTTCCATGGGCGGTCCACGGGGTTGCGCAGGCCTTCCAAAGAACCGCGTGCCTGTGGTTGTCGGAGCGACGGGTCTTTCCTCGCGACTCCCTAAGGCGAAAGCCGGAAGCCATTCAGACTTGAGAAGCTATCGGAAAGCGCTGCGACCTTTTGTTTCTGAGTTGTTCAACGGCGACCCGGCTGCGACATCCGGCGTCAAACGGAACACCAATTCTGTCCAGGCGAAGGCGATGGACGCGAAAGGTAGCCCGTCGTCTCTCCGGCCTGTCGGCGTATGACCTTGTTTTGAAGCATGTTGAGCCTTATGGCCCATCGGCTGTTCAAGTGGTTCCCGACCGAGTCCCTAGACGTTAATGGATGCGTAATACTTCCACAAGATCCTCGTAAGCCGGCGACGATACCATAGCGAACGCGATGTGACGTTTAAGGGACTGCTGCTCCCTTCCCCTTCGATGGAGCGGCGTCCTGCGGCCGACATAGACGCTGGTCGGCGGGCCCGTCGCCAAAGAGAGGGATGCTCAAGAAGGATCGACCCGAAAGGCAGCGGTACCTGGGGCAGGAAGCGTAGACGAGGAAGGAGGTGGCCCAGAGTCGAAGGCAGGAGCTCAATGAGTCCGTGGCAGTTGATCGGTTCAAGGTACGACCAGAGTATGCACGCAGGATAGATAGACGCTCAGACAGACGTGAGGATTGGACAAGGAATAGGCAAGGACAAGGAGGTAGGACAATGAAACGCAGATCGATTCAAGTCTTACTAGCAGTGCTGCTAGCTTTGCTCGTCGCGATGCCTGGATACGCCCAAGGCGGTGACGACGGCAGCCAGCGGTTCGTGGTCTCCGTGGACAACGTGTCCAGCTTCTCATTCCACGATAGTGGTGTCTTCAACACGCCGGTCGGGTCCGGCAGTGCCGGCGCGCTTGCACCGGGTGGGGCCTACAAATGGACGTTCCGGGCTAAGCCAGGCGACCAACTCTCGTTCGCCACGATGGTAGTCCAGTCGAACGACTGGTTCTTTGCACCGGCAGAGCCGGGCATTCCGCTCTACAAGGACGGAATTAAGATGACGGGCGACGTCACCGACTACGCATTACTCTGGGACGCAGGAACAGAAGGGGATGGGATGCCCGGCAGCGGCCCGTTCCAGGCACCTCGGCAACCCGGTCCCGACACGGGCCCCGACGATCCGATGGGCTACGTACGCCGGGTGCTGACGGATCTGATCCCGCCCACAGACGAGCTTGTGAAGGTCACGCTTGAGGACGCCGGCTCTTCACGCTTCACGCTGCGCATCGAGAACATATCGGGTGCCAGCAGCTTTCCCACACCTCTCGCGCCGGGCGTTGGCGTGGTCCATATGGCGCCAGCCCCGCTCTTCGTCAACGGGCATCCGGACTTCGGTATGGGCTTGGAGGCACTGGCTGAGGATGGTGCCGCGGGCGGGCTGGCGGACGCATTGGCAACCCACACCGGCATCAATACGCCTTTGGCACCGGTGGCCTACACCGTCCACAGGGGATACAACCCGGTCTTCACGACCGGACAGCGTGCCTCCAGCGGGCTCGAGACCTTAGCGGAGGACGGAGCTCCGACGGGTCTTGTGCCGATGCTACCTGGCAAGGCTGGAGCGGCGGCCGTGGGCCGCGGAGCCAACAGCCCCGGCCCGATCTTCCCGCCTGAGGGGAACTATCAATTCGAGATCACAGCCAGCCGGGGCGATCGCCTATCGGTGGCGATGATGTTGGTCCAATCGAATGACTGGTTCTACTCGCTTCAGAATCAAGCACTCTTTGACGCTGCAGGAGAGCCGATTGAGGGGGACTTCACGCACGCGGTAGAGCTCTACGATGCGGGCACAGAGGTGGACGAACCTGTGGGCTACGGCGCTTATCAGGCGCCGCGCCAGCCCAGTCTGAACCGCGGGCCCGCTGAAGGGGGTACTATCCAGCGGGTAACCCAGATGCCCTACGCCCAGGCGAGCAAGGTGCTCCACCTGACCATCACGCCGATCCGGTAGCCCGACCGCGTATCTCTGGGGGCGGGTCTGGGCCCGCCCCCCAAGAGGTTCCCGGTTCAGCCAGGCGACGCTCGCCCCGGCATGTGGTCCACCGCCGACAGGTAGAAAAATCCGTCGCAGCTCAGCAGCGGACCTCTCGGTCCGTTCTACAGGGTGTCGCGCGGTTACTTTCCACATAGGCGCGATCTGGGTATAATAATGATAACGTTCATCCATTTCTATTTAATAGGAGGCCAAAATGACGACGAACGACAAGCGTGGGCTCCTCCAAGCCCTTAGGATGGCACAGGCCGCTGAGCAGAAGGCCGCGCAGCTCTACGCTGACGCCGCGGAGAAGACATCGAACCCGCCCGCTCGCGAGCTCTTCGAGAAGCTGGCAGCGTTTGAGCGCCATCACTACGAGAAGTTGGTTGAGCAAGAGAAGGAGCTGGAGGCAGCAGGAGCCTTCAGCGAGTATAAGGGCCGCGATCTCAAGGTCTTGTCGCGCGGGGAGGTGAAAGAGATTGAAGAGCCCGACAGAAAGAGCGCCCTGGAGGTCATCTCGATGGCGATGGACATCGAGCAGGAGGCAAAGGAGAGATACGAGGGCCTCGCAGGTAAGACAGCAGATACGGACGGTCAAGCGATGTTCCGACGACTGGCCGAGGAGGAACACGGTCACTACCTGGTACTGAGCGATGCGTACTTCAGCCTGTCGAACCAACGGGGATGGGACGTCCCCGAGTGACGTTGTCTGTCGCTCGCTTGAGCGAACGCGCCCGGGGCACGCGCCGCCCCGGGGCGCCTCGCGAAAGGAGAAGGAACAAGGATGAAGAAGATCGACTCCCGGGAAATCACGCCTGAGCACGTCTACCTGAACCGCAGGCAGTTGATTCGGGGCATGGGGGCACTAGCCGCAGCTTCCCTCTTGGGCGGCTGCGCCCCCCAGTCCGGACCGGAGGCTACGCCGTCGCCCCCAGCACCAGCCGCCTCCCCTGGAACCTCAATGCCCACCGCTGTAGCGGAGAGGTTCGACGCCCGGTTGACGCCGCTGGAGGACGTGGCAGGTTACAACAACTTCTACGAGTTCACTTTGTCCAAGACGAAGGTTGCGGAGCTGGCGGAGGATTTCGAGACGTCCCCCTGGCAAATTCGGGTAGGGGGGCTGGTCGACAATCCGATGACCCTCGACCTCGAGGACATTATGGCCTTCGAGCAGGAGGAGCGTATCTATCGGATGCGGTGCGTCGAGGCCTGGTCCATGGTGATCCCCTGGAGGGGATTCCCCCTTTCAGCGCTCCTTGAGAGGGTGGAACCGAGCGCCGAGGCCCAGTTCGTGCGCTTCGAGACGCTTGAAGACAGGGAGCAGATGCCTGGTCTGAAGTCAAACGTCCTAGACTGGCCCTACGTCGAGGGTCTGCGCTTGGATGAGGCGATGCACGACCTGACCATCCTTGCCACGGGCCTCTACGGCAGAGACCTCCCACCGCAGAACGGCGCTCCGGTGCGCCTGGTCGTCCCGTGGAAATACGGCTTTAAGAGTATCAAGTCGATCGTCAAGATCGAGCTGGTGGATGAAATGCCAGTCTCATCCTGGATGGAAGCCGCACCCAACGAGTACGGATTCTACGCAAACGTCAACCCGGACGTACCTCATCCCCGTTGGTCGCAGGCCACGGAGCGTGTCATAGGCACCGGAGAGCGGCGGAAGACGGAGCTATTCAACGGATACGAGGAGGAAGTAGCCCAGCTCTATGAAGGTATGGATCTGGAAGAGTACTTCTGATGTCTGGCAAGACGGTGCATCGGGTCGCACTCGGCATCCACGTGGGAGCGTGGGCGCCGCTTGGGGCGCTGGCCTGGATGGCCTGGCAGGGACACCTGGGCCCAGTGCCTGTCGCTGTGGTGACGAGGCTCCTGGGCCGATACGCGCTCACGCTCCTCCTACTTTCCCTGGTACCGACGGCTATCCGGATCGTCTTCGGGGTGACTGCGACCGCTCGCTTCCGAAGACCGCTCGGACTGTATGCCTTCTTCTATGCCTTGCTCCACGTCATGGCGTTTGTATGGCTCGATTACCGTCTGGCCCTTGACCTCCTGATCGTGGCCGTGTTCCAGAGTCGCCGCGAGCTGGTCGGCCTTGCCGCATTCGCCATACTCACGGTCCTGGCTGTGACGTCCATTCCAAGCCTGGCAAAGCGCCTCGGGAGGCCTTGGAAACGTATCCATCGTTCGGTCTATCCTGCAGCCTTCTTCGTGGTGCTCCACGCTATCTGGAACTACAAGGAGTTGCGCTCCTGGCCTCTGTTCGCCGGGGCGGTGCTCCTCTTGCTGCTGATCGTGCGGATACCGCCCGTGACCAGCCTGCTGCGCCGATGGCGGCGTTCGGAATAGAAGGGGTTCGGCTAGTGCGTCGGTCGCGCGATTTGCGGGGGCTGTCTCCGCGCTACGCGCTGCAGCATCAGCACTCTCCCGACGCCACGCCCTTCACTTCGCATCGCGTTAAGCAGGTCGGTGCCGAGGCGTTTCCGCCGGGCCGCGCATTCGGACACCTCACGTGTCATTCGCGGACCCGCTGCTGATCCAACCGCATATGGCATTGTTTGTACTTCATCCCTCTGCCGCACCAGCACGGCTCGTTGCGACCGGTTGCTTGCAGGCGCTGGCGAGCGATTTCTTGGGCCCTTGCCTGCAGAGCTGGAAACCCTTCAAGGTCGAGCAGCGGGCCCGGCCCTTCGGGCCCTTTCCTCAGACTCAGCTCGGCCTTTGCATCCTCCCATCCTCCAACCACCTCTACGTCAACGCGCCCGGCCTCGTAGGCACGCCGGATCAGGTCGGCAGTCTTAACCGCTTCTAGATCAAGTAGATAGCTGATGAGGAACGCGTTTAGGCTCGGATCCTCTTCCTCGAAGCGCTCGAGGCTCGCGCTAAGGACTGCAATGCACTCTCCGCGAGCTCGCGGCTCTCGCAGAGCGATCTCAGCGAGAGCGTGCGCTGCTGCAATCCGACCGAATAGGGGGCGCGCGCGGTCAGTGAGGTATTCCTCAAGGGCTGGTATCGCCGAGCGTCCGATCTTGCCGAAGACCGCGGGCAGTTCGGCCAGCACCCAATCATCCTCCCGCTCATCGATCCAGTCCAGCAACTCAATGAGGGGTCTGACCGCCTCGTGGGCCTTCAAATCGCCCAGCGCTCGCCAAGCATGAACCCCGGCCCAGAGCGCAGACTCACCAGCGTCGGAGGAGATCAGCCTTTCGTCACGCACCATCCGAATGAGTTCAGGAATGTGCTCGCGCCCAATCCCGATGGTCGTGTAGTCCATCGAGGGGCGACCTACCTCAGGCCGGCCCAGTTCGATCAGTCGTGCGACGGGATCGGACTAGCTTCGGTCATCCATTGAGTCTCCCTCTGCGAGATGGTAAGAGCCCAGGCCAGGCAGGGTGACGGGATCCGCGTTTCAGATCCGCCGACAGCGCTGTAGATTCAGACCCGTGTGAGTTACCAACGGCCGGAGGAGGCCCCTGCCGGGCCTTGTCGACCTCAGGGTCGGTTTCCGCCCCGCTCCGGATCATGGACCGGCAAAGGACGTTGCGGCAGCTCCCGGTGCATCCGGCTCCTCGAACACCCGAGGTCCACCGACCGACACAATGGGTGCCGGGCCCGAAAATGCCTTATCCGAGCGTCGTCTCGGGCAGAGACTCTCCGAGACCCGCTTTCCTCGCCTTCTCATAGACGACCCGGGCCACTGCGACGTCCTCGACCGCGACTCCCAGAGACTCAAACACGGTGATGCTGTGGCGGTCGCGGCGCCCCGGATGGTGACCGGCGACGACTTGGCCTAGTTCGACCACCTCATCCCAGTCCAGCACCTTCTGACGCTCGGCTGCGAGGAGATCCCCGGCCTCAATACGGCCCTGATCGCGATCGTCTATGGTCACCAATGCGGCCCTGTCCAGCGTCCGCGCATCGATCTCCTGTGCGTTAGAGCGGTTCGAGCCGGCAGCATTGACGTGAGTCCCCGGACGGAGCCAGTCGCCGTCGAACAAGGGCTCTGACGCCTTCGTGATGGTGATCAGGATATCGGCCTGCTCCACCACCTCGCGCCGGGTGGCGACAGGTTCGACCGGCAGCCCCAGCTGCTCGGTCATCTCGGTGGCAAATCGGCGCCGGTGCGCAGGCGCGCGGCTATACACACGGACCCTTTCCACAGGACGAACAGCGCACACCGCCTCCAGCTGAGCCGGGGCCTGGGTACCCGTCCCGAATAAGCCCACCCTGCTGGCATCAAGCCTGGCCAAGTACCGCGTGGCGATGCCGCTGGCAGCGCCGGTGCGCATCTGGCCCATATGACCGGCCTCGATCACGGCCTCCAGGTCTCCAGTTTGCTCGCCCCACAGGAGCACCACAAAGCGCACACCCCGAGGCCCAACGGTGTAGGCCTTGAGCCCGAACCCCATCCCACGCACGCCAGCGGACATGACCTGGAGCATCGTCCCGGGCAACCGGGGCCGCTGCCGCGGCCTATTGTCGGCCTCGCCCGATCCTTGAAGCCGAAAGGCCTCCTCGACGGCTGCCAGGGCGTCCTTCATAGTCAGCAGCGTACGGACATCTTGTTCACGAAGAAAGAGCGGCACAGCCAGCCTCCTTACCCCTTGGATCGATGCTTGTCCCGCGCCCCCACCTTGCTAGCGTCCAGAGAGAGGGTAAGCTTGGGTCTGCCGAGAAAAGGCCTCGAATGTGCCTTAACGACAGGTGCGAGGCACTGGGACGGCGGCTTCGCCAAGTGCCAGGCACCATAAGGCCCCTTGTTCAGGGAAGCCAAGCTTATCCAACACAGCATTGAGTATCAAGGCTCGAGTTCGCGGAACAAGATCCACCGGCCCTGCCGGCCGTCAGCAGCCTTGGGGGCTCGATCGTAGTAAAGGTCGAAAACGCGCCCGCAAGCGGTTCGCACGCGATGGTAGTCTCGACCGACACCCCACGATCCTCGGCGGCGGGCAGTCTCCAGATGAGCCGGACGCATATTGTGCGCCATACGGCCTCGGCGCTCGTAATCGTGCCACTCCTTCAGCTTCTCGGTGACATGGAAGGTCCGGTCCCTCCACTCGAATCGGGCCGGCGTACCGGGCTTCTTCGTCAATGCGGGTGGTTCATCGTAATGTGCAATAATGGCCTCGCTGAAGAAACGGACGGGCTTCATAACTGATTGTACCATCCTTAGGGGTGCAGGCTGCCGGCGCTCGGCGAATGGTGTTCTGAGTAGGGTTATACCAGGAAGCCGGACAGCAGGCAATCAACGGGGCCGACGTGGCAGGCAAACTGAAAGGTGAGGCGACACAAGAATGCGAGAAGGCCCGCCCCCCCGTGACAGGCCTTCCCGTGTAGGTGTCCGTTTCCGGACGTTCTAGGTGAGACGGAACCGTTATCCCAGTCTCTGGGCTTAGAGAGATCGACGGGTACTCTCGTTGCCCCTGATAGTCTCGCCGCAGCGGGTAGAAGGGGGTGGCCCGGTTGCGGCATCATTCTTTTCGACTGCGTCCAACTATAACACAAAACTCGCGCCTTAGAGGTTGGATTAGGTTGGGTTTGACGCTGGACTTGGTTGGACAAGGTTGGAGTTTGGTTGGACGCTGGCAACGGGCAAAGTGGGCGTATCAGATGATCGCCGGTGGATCGTGGACGGAGGTCAGCCCAGTGCCTTAGAGTTTTGCCCTGCCTACGGAGGTGTCCTCAAGTTCCACGGACGCACCCCGGATCCCTACGGGAAACCCGACGGTCCCTGCTCATAGGCCAACGGAATTCCAACGGTCTCCAACGAAGGTCAACAGGCGGCCCAAGTCATCCCAAACTCTCCCGGGCATAGCGTGCGGTACAATAGTCCTGGCGGGATGCATCTTCACCCAGCGGCCAAGTGTGAGCACGTAGGCCGACAGGTAGCGATCCGATTGGCGCGAAAGCAAGATCTTCCTCGTCTCGCATCGTACGTTCGCCTCGGTCAACTCACTTTAGGAGGTCCGCGTGACTGTCCAAATCGTCTTACTCTACTTGACGATTCTCGTTCTTCCTGGTTTCCTCCTCTACCGGCTCTGGAAGGGACAGGAGGCAAGCCTCCTCAAATGGCTCTTGAGAGTGAGCTTCACCGGCCTCTTCTTCATCTACATCTTCATGGCAGGCCGATGGGACTGGGCGAGCTACTACCTCCGCTACATCTGGTTGCTCCTGTACGTCGTCGGCGCCGTGGCCTCCTATCGCCGGATAGGGGAGAAGCCGCTCTTCGCGGTTGACGGACGTAGACGATGGTTGGGTCTGACCAGCCACGTGTTCACGCTGCTCGTAAGCCTCTTCTTGGTCGGGTCCGCCTTGCGGGGCCACATTGCCTCTCAACAGCCGGTCAGGCTCGCGCTGCCTCTTGAAGATGGTCGCTATTATGTGGCACAGGGCGGCAACGCCCTCATCCTCAACTACGCAGCCAACAGCCGTTCCCAACAGTTTGCGCTGGACATCGTCGAACTCAACACCGTCGGAGCACGCGCGCGGGGGATCTACCCCTCGCAGCTTGAACGGTATACCGTCTTCGGCGAGCCAATTCATAGTCCTTGCGACGGGACCGTTGCCGCGACGAGGGATGGGTTACCCGACCTCGCCCCGGGAGAGCGTGACCCCGAGAATCCGGCAGGCAACCACGTCATCATCTCGTGCCGGAATGTCGACATCTTACTTGCGCATATGAAGAACGGCAGTGTGGACGTCGATCATGGTGTGGAAGTCGAGACCGGTGACGCGCTGGGCCGGGTTGGGAACTCCGGCAACACGACGGAACCGCACCTGCACATTCACGCGGTTGAGGGAGGTAGCGCTAGCGTCTTCGAGGGAGACGGAGTACCTATCTTCTTCGGACGACAACTGCCGACGCGCAACAGTCTGTTTGTGCAATGAACGGCGTTCGGAAATCGCCTCCATCAGCACTGCTTAGCGGGGGCGGCAGTGTTGGACAGGGGGTAGTGCGGTTCGGTGCCTGTCCAGGAGGTGGGCCAACGTTGGGCAACCCGGGTAGGCCTTCACGTCCGCTACTCGACCCGGCCTCAGCGAGCGGAGAATGAGATCAGCCACCTGGACCGACGATCAGACCCCTGTGGTAACCCAGGGGGAGGGCGGTAGAGCCTTGCTGGACCGCTTACCACCTCAAGTGAAGACGATCTCCTCACGGCCACTCAGGCGACCGCGGATGCGCTCGACCACGATGTCCAGGTGCTCCGGTTGATGGACGAAGTCAAGATCGTCCGTCCGTATGGTCAAGACCGGACTCAGACTGTAGACGGCGAGCCACTCCTCGTAGAAGCGATCCAACAAGCTGAGGTATTCCGTGGAGATGGTGCGCTCCATCGCCCGTCCGCGCTTCCGGATCCGATCGATCAGCACCTCCACCGGTGCTCGCAGGTAAAGGAGAAGATCGGGGCTGGGCAGCCCCGCCACGACCAGATCGTAGACAGCGCGATAGGCCTTGTAGTCACGCTCGTTGAGGTTACCCAGGTGGTGTAGAGCACGGGCGAAAATGTGCGCGTCCTCGTAGATGCTCCGATCAGCTATGGCTGACTGCTGGCCCTGTGCGAGATCGAGGTGCTGCTTCGCCCGGTGGCCGAGAAAGAAGACTTGGAGGTGGAAAGCCCAAGAACGCATGTCACCGTAGAACTCACTCAGGTACGGGTTGTCCGACACGGACTCGAAGGCTGTCCGCCACCCCAGACGATTCCCCACCCTTTCCGCAAGCGATGTCTTCCCGGCACTGATGTTCCCGGCGACGAGGACCAGGTGGCTCACGTATTCATTCTCCTTGGATCAATCATCTTATGCCCAGCGCCAACCAGGAGTCTTTGAGGGACTGTCAACGGCAGCGCGTCGATCAATCACGCGGACTCTTCGGCAGTTCCCCGCGTGCCCGCGGGGGTGAGGTGGACGTCTCGAAGGGACCCCGTGCAGCTACGGTGCCTGGTTGTTTTTCCCATCCCGGGCCGGTGGGTACAGGCAGCTCGACTCCAGGCCCTCGGAGCTGGCGCTTACCAATAGGAAGCATGTTCGACCGACCCCCTCGGCATCGACGCCCCCGGCATTGTCCCCCTCGCCATCAAGCTCCTCAGCATCGAGGCCCTCACCAAGGTTGACAATCTCCACCACCTTGCGCTCGTCACGCGCTGGACTCTGACAAAGCTCGTGAGCCGTCTCCTTCGGAACAGCGTTGGGCAGAAGTAGGCCGAGCCGCCCGGTCTCGGTCAGGAGTCGCTCACCCCGCTCGGCAAATAGGACAGAAGCGAGCGCGTCTCCCGTTGAGCCAGCATCGAGACCGACCGCCTCAAGGAACGCTTCCTCGTCACTTGAGGGGTTCTGGTGCCACAGTGTATCGCTGACAACGGCGTCAAATCCAGCTTCATTGCCCAGCGGTCGTCCTCGTTCATCGTAGAAGACCTCGGGGAAGGTCAACTCCCAGTGGAAGAATGCACGCCGTTCACCGATCTGCCGCGCACGCCGGACAGGATCCAGCGCCAGCAGCAGATTAGGCTGGCTGATCACCCCCATGGCCTCTTCGTAATCCCCTCGTGCAAATCCATTGCCGAAGTAAGCGCTGACCCACAGGTCAGCCACGGCCTCAAAGGGCGCTCGCAACCTTTGGGCAGACCTGTCGGCGGCCTGCTTGGCTTGGACTGTCTCGTAGTCTCTGCTCTCCTGTTGCGTGATCTCTAGGACTCGCTCAACGACACCCGGCAGGGTCTGCCGCAGCAGGTGATCGAACATGTTGATCTGGCCCGCTCGCTGCTGAGCCGCCTGTCTGCGCGCTTCCTTCTCCAAGATGGCTGGGGGCGGCCATCCAAGGTCCTCCACCCGGGCCCCGATCAAGCTATCGCCGTGCACCAAGTGATGATCGAGGAAACTCAGCGGGCGATCCGCCGCGACGGTCGAGAGCCAAAGGCTCAGCTTGGCAAGCTCGACAGCTAGGGGATCTCGATCCACGCCGTAGATGCACCGCTCCACAACACGCCGCCTCCAGTAGCTGAGATCATCCTCGTCAGCCTCGGCAGCTCTAACACGGGGATCGGTGGTGAGTGCTCGGGCGAGGAAATCCGTGGTCTCGACCAACAGACGTCCACTCCCCATGGCGGGGTCGAGAACCCTGAGAGCGAGAACCTCTTCCACAATCCTCGGCCCCGTGGGACTGTCTCCTGCTTGATCCGAGCGTTCCGTCGGGGCACGCTCCGCGCCAGAGATCGCGCGCGCCAGGATTGGCCCGACTGTTCGCTCCACAGCGGCCTCCACCACCGAGGCCTCGGGTGCGTAAGTCATGTCAGCCGCCCCGTCATCATCGTGGCTTTCCAGGTAGACCTGTCCTTTCTCCCGCCGCCCAGCAACCGGAGCCGAGTCAGGTGCCTCCGCCGCCGGGACCCATCGGTGACCAGCTCCAGTGGCTACAGCCACCATCGGTTCCTTGGCTTGGCGCGGCTGACAGGCAAGCAAGGGCTCGTAGATGGAACCGACGTGACCGGCAGAC
>Ga0207797_1001363_pt1 | contig 17715 bp, 15 predicted proteins | sample PRCRCaboRojoPR_6_FD_187275 | JGI IMG/M metagenome (GOLD analysis project Ga0207797, IMG submission 187275) | Marine sediment microbial community from Cabo Rojo, Puerto Rico - PR CR 10% Liquid 1 (SPAdes) | ecosystem: Environmental > Aquatic > Marine > Coastal > Sediment | place: Cabo Rojo, Puerto...
CCGCCCAGTCGATCCGACGGAAGTCGTGCAGTGCGTACCAGCCTTCGTCCGTCTGGGGTGGCTCGCGCATAGGCGCCCGTTGGGACTGGGGGGGTATGGGAGTTGCGTGTCGCCGATGCGCACACGTCGGATCGAGCCCGATTTATCAGCCCGCGCGAGCAACGTGTGAACATGGGTCACGCATACGTCGCCGTGGTCGGCGGCGCCGTCGGTCGCGCTGCCATCCTGCTAGCAATCTGTGCCCTCGTCCTCGTGGCCATCGTACTCCAGTTCGGTCAGGTTCGGGCGCTGTACGGCGGCAGCGAGACGGCCGAAGAACGGATCAACTGCCCGTCGTGTGGGTCGCGCGTGCCGGCCGAACCGGACGCGTGCGAGTACTGCGGGGAGTCGCTGGAAGGCGGTGCGGAGGGGTGACTGCGGTGCTGACGAGCATCGTCAACCGCGAGCGACCGACGGGAGCGAGCGGGCCAAGGACCGACCAATGCGAGACGGCTTCGCCGTCTCGGTCGCCACGCGGGCGACTCCCATGTCGCCCGCGGCCGAAGGGAGGTCCGCAGGCTTTTGCTCGAGCGTTTGCCAGCGAGGGAGCGAGCGACCGAGCGCAGCAAAAGGTCGGCTAGAGTAGCTGCGGCCCGAAGATCATCAACACCAGCGACGCGAGCATCGTCAGCCCGATGCTGGTGGTGATGGTCCGCACCAACCGCGCGGAGTCGGTGACGGGCAGGCGCGACACCACCGCCTCCGTACACATACGCAGGATACGCCCGCCGTCGAGGGGGTAGCCGGGGATGCAGTTGAACAGGCCGAGTTGGAGGTTGACCCACGCCGCCCAGAAGAGGGTGTTGGCGAGGATGAACACCCCGTCGCCGAGGGGGGCGAGCGGCCCCTGCACGACGTAGAAGTTGGTCACCGAGGGCGTGAAGCCGGGGAAGTTGGGGATGCCGAGGACGACGGACGCGAGCGGGAGGACGAGCGCGACGTAGACGAGGGCGAACGCCGAGTCGGTCAGGCCGGCGAACGGCGTCCCGCCCGTGCCACCCGACCCACCGAGCAGTTCCAGATAGGTGCTGGCGGGGTAGGGCCGAACGCCGAAGTCGGTGATCAGGAGGCCGCTGGTGCCGGGGAAGATGTCGACGCCGATGAAGCCGTTGCCGTCCCGCGGGTTCTCCCCGAGGGTCACCCGATACGTCTCGAACTCGCCGTCGACGGCGGCGCGGACCGGAACCCGGTCGCCGGGGGCGTACCCGTCGAGGACGCGCGACAGATCGGCCGAGGACGTGACGCGCTGCCCGTCGATGCTGGTGACGATGAGCGAGCCGTTCGTGGGCGCGCTGGCGTTGGCGAGCGGTCCGTTCGGGGCGACGCGCGTGATGTACGCCCCGACGGGAACGGTTCGCGTCCCGGCAGTCGTCTCGATGCTGGCGAACGTGCTCTCGCCCACCGCGGCCCGGAACTCGCCGCGGGTCCGGACGGGCGTGCCGTTGACCGCCGTCACCTCGATGGGTTCGTCCTCGACGGTCAGGTTCGCGGGGTTGCCGCCGACGCTTCCGACGATGGTCAGCGACCGCTCGACTTGCACCGTCCGCTCGCCGTCGAGTTCGACGGCGACGGTCCGGTCCTCGGCGGCGAGGAGGGCGTCGTCGAGGTCGCGTTCGGTCGTGACGTTGGTGCCCGCGACGGCCGTGATGCGGTCGCCGTGCCCGATGCCCGCCGCCGAGGCGGGCGAGCCCTGATAGGTGTTGTCGACGGCGACGCCGGGGGCGACGCCGACGGCGGCGATGACGGGACCGAAGAGGAGGGCGAAGGCGACGGCGGTGAGGAGGAAGTTGTTGGTCACGCCGGCGGCGAACATCCGGGTGCGGGCGCCGCGGTTGGCCGTCCCCTGACTCTCCTCGTCGGGTTCGACGAACGCGCCGATGGGGATGAACGCGAGGAAGACGACGCCCATCGACTCGATGTCGATGTTCTCGACGCGACAGAGGAGGCCGTGGCCCCCTTCGTGGACGACGAGGCCGACGAGCAGGCCGAAGACGATTTCGGGCGCGACGGCGAGCGGGAGGAAGTCGTTGACGCCGGGGACGACGAGGAAGTTCTGGGGCTGGTTGACCGCCGACGGGGCGGGCGGGTCCCGGAGGATGCTCACGGCCTGGAAGAGCAGGAGGAGGAACATCCCGGCCATGATGACCAGCGCGATGCCGACGCCGACGTTGCTGTACGCACGCCAGAAGCGCTTCGGCCGCGCGAGACGGGTGAGAAGGACGCGCCCTCGGCGGGTGTGAATCGTCGCGATGGGACCCTGTAACCGCACGGCATCGGGGAGATAGCCGCGGATCTGGAGGGCTTTCGCCACGAGGGAGTAGACGAGGACGCCGACGAGCACCCACAGCAGCGTGTTCATCTACCCGAGCGAAGGCCGCGACGGCAAAAGGCGTTCGGATACGACCCCTCCGTCGCCTCGGGTGGGCGACGCCCAGTCCGCCGACGGCGTCCGCGCGGCTTTTTCCCGCTGGACACCAAGGCCCAGCCATGACACGCTTCGACGCGGCCGACACCGCGGGGCGACGCAAACTGTTCGCGGAGGCAGTGCTCGCCCACCGGAACCGAGGGAGTCAGTTTCTGACCATCGAAGTCGACCCCGCGGACGCGCCGGGGGTCGATCCCGACGACGACGAACCCACACCCGTCCCCTGGATTCAGTTCGCGGAGAAGACGTTCAACCTCGACTGCACCGAGGCGGAACTCGACCGGCTGAAAGGCCTGCTCTCGGAGTTCCCGGAGTGTCGTATCGAGCAGATCGAGCGACCGGACGAAGCCGAGGGGGCGAACGTCCGCGTCACCGCCCGTTCGGACGCGAATCGGCTGGGACAGTTCGCCGACCGCGCCCTGCAGGTCACCTACGCCCTCGACGACGACTACCGGGCGTGGGTGACGCAGGTGTAGCGCGGGCGTCAGGGGGAAGGGTGATGGTCGTCCGCCGTCACAGTGCCGTATAATGAGTGCGAACTGGATGCGGCGCCGTCGAACGCTCGGGGGGCGCGGCCGTGAGTGACGCGACCGACCCGCCGGATCTCCTCTCCCGGCCGCTCGTGCCGATTGCGAGCGAGGACGACGCGGTCGAAACCTGTCGGACAGCGTTCCCACGCATCGCCGCCGCGGGCGGCCGGCCGGTGGTCGTCCACGTCATCGAGAAGGCGGGGGGCGCACCCGACAAGGCCTCGGTCGAACAGCGAGAAGGGGCGGCCGAGGAAGCCTTCGCCGCCATCCGCGACTGCGCGGCCGAGTACGGCCTCGACGTGGAGACGGAGATTCGCTACGGCACCGACGTGGTCGATACCATCCTCGACGCGGCCGCCGACCTCGACGCGAGTGCCATCGTCTTCCACCCCCGCGGCGGGTCGTGGCTGCTCGACCTCCTGACCGGCGACGTGCGCGACAAACTGGTCGACGAGAGCGACCGACCGGTGGTCGTGCTCCCCGATTCGGAGGCCGACCAGTGAGCGACGAGGAACTCGCCAAGGACCTCGGACCGCTCGCCGCCCTCACCATCGGCGTGGGGACGATGATCGGCGCGGGCATCTTCGTGTTGCCCCGGACGGCGATCAGTCAAGCCGGCTCCTTCGCCGTCGTAGCCTTCCTGCTGGGGGGTGCCATCGCCCTGCTGACGGCGTTCTCCGCGAGCGAACTCGGCACGGCGATGCCAAAATCCGGCGGCGCGTACTACTACGTCAACCACGCGCTCGGGCCGCTGTTCGGGTCGGTTGCGGGGTGGGCCAACTGGCTCGGCCTCGCCTTCGCCTCCGCGTTCTACATGGTCGGCTTCGGCCAGTACATCCAGCAGATATTCGGCATCACGGGCACGGTCGGAGCCGGCCCCATCGCGCTCGATCCGGTGAAGATCATCGCGCTCGTCGGCGCGGTGCTGTTCATCGCGATCAACTACGTCGGCGCGAAAGAGACCGGACGCCTCCAGAACGTCATCGTGATCGTTCTCGTCGGGATTCTCGCCATCTTCACGGCGTACGGGGCGCTCCGAGCCGACCCCGCGAACCTGCCGCCGCCGGCGACGTTCACCGACACGATGGCGGTGACGGGCATCGTCTTCGTCTCCTACCTCGGCTTCGTCCAGATCACGAGCGTCGCCGAGGAGATCAAAAATCCCGGCGTCAACCTCCCGCGGGCGGTCATCGGGAGCGTCCTCCTCGTGACGGTCATCTACGCGCTCGTGCTGGTGACGATGGCCGCCGCGGTGGAGGAGGGGTTCATCAACGCGCTCCCGACCGAACAGATCGCCGTCGTCGAGGTGGCGCGACTCCTCCTCGGCCCCGTCGGCGCCGTCGCGATGCTCCTCGGCGGTCTGCTGGCGACGGCCTCCAGCGCCAACGCCTCCATCCTCGCCTCCTCGCGCATCAACTTCGCGATGGGTCGGGACGGCATCGTCAGCGAGTCGCTCAACGAGATTCACCCGCGGTTCGCGACGCCGTACCGCGCCATCGCCATCACCGGCGCCCTGATCGTCGTCTTCATCGCCGCGGGGACGGTCGAGACGCTGGCCGCGATGGGGAGCGTCCTCCACCTGCTCATCTACGCCCTGCTCAACGTCGCGCTGATCGTGATGCGGGAGGTGAGCCCGTCCGACTACCAGCCGGACTACACGGTGCCGCTCTACCCCGTCGTTCCGATCCTCGGGGCGATCACCGCCCTCGGCCTGATCGTGTTCATCGAACCGCTCGTGATCGCGTTGAGCGCCGTCCTCGCCGGCGGCGCGGTGATCTGGTACTTCGGCTACGCCCGCACGAGGGCCACGAAACAGGGCGTCCTCTCGGAGTACGTCCTCGACCGCGCCGAGACGATGCCGGACGCCGCCGTCGACGCCGCCGCGAGCGTCCAGCCCGACGGCGGCGAGTACCGCGTCATGGTGCCGCTGGCCAACCCCGAACACGAACGGGATCTGATCGAACTCGCGAGCACCATCGCCAAGGAGCGCGGGGGGACGGTCGTCGCGACCCACATCATCACGGTGCCGGACCAGACGGCGCTCGAACGCGCCCGGGACCGCGCCGACGAGATCGACGAGACCTCGAAGTTCCTCCTCGACCGGGCGCGCGAGGACGCCGAAACCTTCGGCGTCGACGTCGAGACCCACACCATCCTCTCGCATCGCTCCTACGAGGAGATATTCGACGCGGCGCGCACCCACGACGCCGACCTCGTGGTGATGGGCTGGAGCCCCGGCGCCCACGGGGCCCCCGGCCGCGTCGAGGGGACGGTGGACGAACTCGTCCACACCCTCCCCTGCGACATGCTGGTGCTGAAGGACCGCGGGTTCGACCCCTCGCGGGTTCTCGTGCCCACCGCGGGTGGTCCGGACTCCGAACTCGCCGCGGAGGTGGCCGCACTCCTCCGCCTCACCAACGACGCCGAGGTTCGCGTGTTGCACGTCGCCGACGACGTGGCCGAGGGGGAGGCGTTCCTCGAAGGCTGGGCGGCCGAACACGACCTCGCCGACGCCGAACTCGTCGTCCGCTCCGGCGACGTGGAGACGGCCATCGAGGAGGAGGCCGCCGACGCGACGATGCTCGTCATCGGCGCGACCGAACGCGGCCTGCTCTCCCGGCTGATCCGGGGGACGCTCGTCCTCGACGTGGTGAACGACGTGGAGTGTTCGGTCCTGCTCGCCGAGCGGAAACGGGAGCGCGGGCTGATCGAGCGGCTGTTCGGCTAACGGCAACCTGACTGTTTTTATTTCTCGACCGCCCGGTAGCGGGTATGAACGCGGACGCGGACGCCGAGGCCGACGCCGTCACCGGCCCCCCGGACGGCATGGTCGACGCCCGCGACGACCTGACGCCGATGCTCAGCCAGTACTTCGACCGGTGTGCGGAGTACGAGGACGCCCTCCTCCTCTTCCAGAACGGCGACTTCTACCAGACCTACTGCGACGCCGCCGAGGAGGTGGCGCGGGTGTGCGAACTCACGCTCACCCAACGGGAGGACAGCACGGGCACCTACCCGATGGCGGGCATCCCCGTCGACAACGCCGCCACGTACGTCGAACGCCTGCTGGACGCGGGCTACCGCGTCGCCGTCGCGGAACAGGTCGAGACGCCCGAGGAAGCCTCGGGACTCGTCGAGCGCGCGGTGACGCAGGTGATCACGCCGGGCACCCTACTCGACGACGAGTTGCTGGGGACGGGGACGAAAAACTACGTCGCCGCAGTGACCCGCGAGGGCGAGATCCGCGGCGTCGCGGCCGTCGACGCCGCCACCGGCGAGTGTCTGGTGACGAGCGTCGGCGACGAGGCGGACCTGTACGCCGAACTCGACCGCCTCGCGCCCGCCGAACTGCTCGTCGGCCCCGACGCGAGTGTCGACCCGTCGGCGCTCTCGGTCGCGCCGATGGTGACCGACCACGAGGCGGCGGCCGTGGACGCCGAGACGGCGACGGCGACGCTCTCGGCGTACGTGTCACGCCCCGATGCGGTGGTCGCGGGCGACGCCGAACGGCGGGCCTGCGGCGCCGCCCTCGCATACGCCGAGTGGACGCAGGGCGACGACGGCCCCCTCGAGTACGTCACCCGTATTCGGCGCTACGACCCACAGGAAGCGTTGGGCCTCGACGCGACGGCCATCCGGAGCCTCGAACTGTTCGAGAACCGCGGCGCCGGGGCGAGTGAGACGCTGTTCGACGTGCTCGACGACACCGCCTGCGCGCTCGGTCGGCGGAAACTCGACGGCTGGCTCCGCCGACCGCTCGTCGACCGCGCGGCCATCGAGGCGCGACTGGACGCCGTGGAGGCCCTCGCCGACGCCGCCCTCGCCCGCGAGACGGTTCGGGACGCGCTCTACGAGGTGTACGACCTCGAACGCCTCGCCGGCCGAGTGTCGCGGGGGCGGGCGAACGCCCGCGACCTGCGCTCGCTGACGGCGACGCTCGACGCCGTGCCCGGCGTGCTGGCGGGACTCGACGACGTGGACGCCGGGGCGACCCTCCTCGACGACCTGCGCGAACGGATCGACCCCGTCGACGACGTGCGCGACCTGATCGACCGGGCGATCCAGACCGACCCACCGGTCGAGGTGACCGAGGGCGGCGTGATCAGCGAGGGCTTCGACGACGAACTCGACCGCCTTCGAGCGACCGAACGAGAGGGTCGGGCGTGGGTCGCGGACCTCGAAGCCCGCGAACGGGAACGGACGGGTATCGACTCGCTCTCCGTCGGCCACAACCAGGTCCACGGCTACTACATCGAGGTGACCGACCCCAACCTCGACCGGGTGCCCGACGACTACACGCGCCGGCAGACGCTGAAAAACGCCGAGCGGTTCTACACGCCCGAACTCAAGCGCCGCGAGGACGAGATTCTGGGCGCGGCCGAACGGGCGGACACGCTGGAGTACGAACTGTTCCGCGAGGTACGGGAGTCGGTCGCCGCGGAGACGGACCGGCTACAGGCGGTGGCCGACGCCCTCGCCGAACTCGACGCCCTGGCGACGCTCGCGGCCGTCGCCGTCGAACGGAACTACGCGCGGCCGACGTTCCACGAGGGCGGCGTCGAAATCGAGGCGGGCCGTCACCCGGTCGTCGAGGCGACTCAGGACGACTTCGTTCCCAACGACGCCACGTTGCCGCCGGGAAGCGTCACCCTCGTCACCGGTCCGAACATGAGCGGGAAGTCGACGTACATGCGGCAGGTGGCGCTGATCGTCGTCCTGGCGCAGATGGGGAGTTTCGTCCCCGCCGACGCCGCGACCCTGCCGGTCGTCGACCGGGTGTTCACCCGCGTCGGCGCGAGCGACGACATCGCGGGCGGCCAGTCCACGTTCATGCGCGAGATGGCCGAACTCACGTCGATCCTCCACGAGGCGACGCCCGATTCGCTCGTCTTGCTCGACGAGGTGGGCCGTGGCACCAGTACGGCGGACGGCCGCGCCATCGCACGCGCGACTGCCGAGTTCCTGCACGACGAGGTGGGCGCGACGACGCTCTTCGCCACACACTACCACGACCTGACGGGACTGGCCGAGACGTACGCGCGGGTGCGGAACCTGCATTTCGCGGCGGAACGGGAGCGCGAGGAACGACGTTCCTCGGGGAGTCGACCGACGGCCGACGGCGACGACGTGACCTTCCTCCACCGCGTCGCGGCGGGGCCGGCCTCCTCGTCCTACGGCGTCGAAGTGGCGCGACTGGCCGGGGTTCCGGACCCCGTGGTCGAACGGTCGCGCGAACTCGTCGAAGGGGCCGACCCCGAGACGAACGGCCACGACGAGGGAGTACAGGTGACGCTCGACGGCGTGGGGGGTCCCGATTCGGGACGGACGGGGGAGGCGGGTGATGCCGAGACGGACGCCGCCCTCGCCGCCACCCTCCGCGACACCGACCTCGCGCGGACGACGCCAATCGAGGCGCTGAACCTGCTCGCGGACCTGAAAGACCGGGTCGAGGAGTCGTGAGGACGACCATGCGACGACTGGACCGCGAAACCGTCGACCGCATCGCCGCCGGCGAAGTCGTCACCCGGCCGGCCCGCGTCGTCGAAGAACTCGTCGAGAACGCGCTAGACGCGGGCGCCGACCGGATCGAGGTGGAAGTGGACGGCGACGGCACCGACCGCATCCGCGTCGTCGACGACGGCGCGGGGATGAGCGCCGACGAGGCGGAACTGGCCGTCGAGCGGCACACGACGAGCAAGTTGCCCGACGGGAATCTGGAGGCAGTCGAGACGCTCGGCTTCAGAGGTGAGGCGCTCGCCAGCATCGCGGACGTGGCGCGCCTCACGCTGACGACGAACGACGGCGGACCGCGGGGGACGCGGATCAGTGTGGACGGCGACGACGTGACCGTCGAGTCGGCCGGGCGGGGTCGCGGGACGACCGTCGAGGTACGCGACCTGTTCCACAACCGGCCGGCGCGAAAGGAGTCGCTGGCGGCGCCGGCGACGGAGTTCGAGCGGATCAGCGACCGCGTCGCCGCGTACGCGCTCCTCCGGCCCGCGGTGGCCATCTCGCTCGACCACGACGGTCGGCGGACCTTCGCCACGCCGGGGTCGGACGACGCCGCGGACGCGGCGCTGTCGGTCTACGGCCGTGAGGTGGCTCGCGAGAGTACGACCGTCGACGCGAGGGCGACGGTGACGGTCGGCGACGAGGAGGCGACGGTCGAACTCCGTGGTCTCCTCGCCTACCCCTCGATCACCCGGTCCTCGACGGAGCACGTCCGCATCGCGGTCAACGGCCGGCCCGTCTCCGTCCCGGCGCTCCGCCGCGCGGTCGAACGGGGTTACGGGTCGCTCCTGCCCGGCGACCGCCACCCCGTCGCCGCCCTCGCCGTCACGCTCCCGCCGCAGGCGGTCGATCAGAACGTCCATCCGACGAAGGAGACGGTGGCGCTCCGGGCGGCGGACGCGGTGGCGACGATGGTGGAAGACGCCGTGTCCGACGCCCTCGCGACGGTCGACCTCCGCCGGTCGGCCGACGTGGCGATGGACCTCGACGCGGCGCTCGATCCGGTCGACGGCACGGCGTCGGCGCTCGGCGACGCGGCGTTCGTCGGCCGCTTCCGCGACCTGTACCTGCTCTGTGAGGCCGACGGCGACCTGCTGGTGGTCGATCAACACGCCGCCCACGAGCGGATCAACTACGAGCGCCTGCGGGACGCCATCGCGTCCGCGGGCGTCGAGTCGGCCGCGCTCGACCCGCCGGCGACGCTCTCGCTCTCGCCCGGCGAAGTCGCCGCCGTCGAGGCCCACGCGGACGACCTCACCCGCCTCGGCTTCGACTGCGAGCCCTTCGGCGGCGGCACGGTCCGGGTTCGGGCGGTGCCGGCGCCGCTCGGTCGCGTCGCGGACCCCGGCGCACTGGAGGCGACGCTCGCCGCCCTCCGCGAGGGCGACGACGCCGACCGGCGCGACGACCTGCTCGCCGACCTCGCCTGTCACCCGTCGCTGAAGGCAGGGGACGAACTGTCGGACGACGACGCCGCGGCGCTGATCGAGCGACTGGGCACGTGCGAGCAACCGTTCGCCTGCCCGCACGGCCGGCCGACGGTGCTAGCCATCGACGAGGGGCACCTCGCGCGCGGGTTCGAGCGGCATCCGAACCGGCGGTGACGCCGGCCGTTACCACTCCTTGCAGTCGGCACAGACGAAGGTGGCGTCGGCCGACGGCCGACGGCCGGAGGAGCGTCGCTCCTCGCCGTCGCGCCAGCGACGCTGGATCGTCGTCCCACAGGCATCGCAGGCGGCGCCGTCGGCCGACCAGCGCATCGTCGGAACGCTGGGGTCGGCGGGTGGGTCGCCGCCGTCCGCGTCGGCGGCCTCGTCCGCGTCGTCGCCCCGCGCGAACTCGTCGAGTGAACGGTCGGACACGCGTGTCGTCTGGGGGTCGAGCGTCTTAGCCGTGACGACGGCGCTCGGTCCCGGAACCGCCAAGTGCGGGCCACGCCAAGCGGAGACATGGCTACCGTCACGGATTTCGTGGTCCAGTTGGTGGAGAGCGTCGTCGACCTCGTGATCATCTTCGCCACCGAGGTGGCGCCGCAAGACCCCATCGGGCTACTGGTCTTTCTCGTCGGCGCGGCGCTCACGACGTTCGCCGCCGGCCTGTTCGGCGTGCTGACGGTCGGTGCCGTAATCGGCGGCCTGCGGGACGCTCTCGACTGATCTACTCCTGTGCTCGCTCGTGGGCCTCGGCCGCGAGGTCGATAGCGGCGTCGAGGTCCGGTCCGAGCGGCGACCCGACGACGACGCTGTCGGCGTACTCGAGGACGGCGGCCAGTCGGTCGGCCACCTCGTCGACCGTCCCCGCCGCACAGAAGGCGTCGATCATGGCGGGCGTCACGCGGTCGAAGGCGTCGGAGAAGTCGCCCGCGGAGATGGCCGCCCCGATGTCGTCGGCCCGGTCGGCGTCGATGCCGTGGCGCTTCAGGACCGGCGGCGGCGACCCGGCGGCGATGAAGGCGACCGGGGGGCGCGCGGCCTCGCGGGCCGCCTCGCCGTCGTCGGCGACGCTGACGCTCGCGTAGGCGGCGAGGTCGAACGCGCCGAGGCCGTCGAGGCGGTCGTCGAGGCCGTCCGCGACCTGTTCGCGTGCCCACTCCAGATCGGCGGGATGGGAGCCGTTGTACAGCAAGCCGTCGGCGTGTTTCGCCGCCATCTTGCACATGTGCGGTCCCTCGCCGCCGACGTAGGTCGGGATGGGCGTGGGCACGTCGAAGTTGAGGCCGGCGTCGGTCGCCTCGAAGGTGCCGTCGTGGGTGACGCGTTCGCCGTCCCAGAGCCGCTGGGCGACTTTGAACGCCTCCAAGACGGGGCGAAGCCCCCGATCATCGGCGAGACCGAGGTTTCCGAGGGTCGAGGGATCGCCGGGGCCGATGCCGAAGACGGCGCGGCCGTCGCTGGCCTCCGCCACCGTCGCCACCTCGCCCGCGAGCGTCACGGGGTGGCGTTCGAGGGGGTTGACGACGCCGGGACCCAACCGAATCTCGTCGGTCGCCGCCGCGAGACGCGAGAGGACGGCGAACGGCGAGCGGTTGTTGTAGTGACTGGAGACGAAGACGGTGTCGTAGCCGGCGGTTTCGGCCGCCGTGCCGAGGTCGACCAGTCGGTCGAGCGGATGCTCGGGCGTGAGTTCGATCCCGAGCATCAGCGATGCCACCTCCGGGCGACGGTGGGGGTCAGGGTCATCCGTGCGTCGGTTGGCGCGGACGCCCAAAAGCCGTTCGTCGTCCGCGGGACCTGCCGGTGTCGGGAGGCGTCAGAGAGGCCTCGAAGAGACGGCGAAGCCGTCGACGGGTCGAACCCTACTCGTGCCCGTTGACCGGGACGGGGCCGTACGGCTCCTCCAGATAGTCGAGGTCGCTGTCCGAGAGGTCGACCTCCAGCGCTTCGACCGCAGACTCCAGATGCTCGATGCTCGTCGTGCCGATGATGGGTGCGTCCACCTCGTCCTGGTGGAGGAGCCACGCGAGCGCGATCTGGGCCATCGTGACGCCCTTCTCCGCGGCGAGTTCGCCGGCGCGTTCGTTGATCTCGTCGCCGCCGTTGGCGTAGTAGGTGGCCACGCGTTCCGACATCCGCTCGTGTTTGTCCATGAACTCGCCGCGCGTCGTCTCGAGGAAGGACTCGTGCGGGCGTGCGAGGAAGCCGCGGGCGAGCGGCGACCACGTGAGGACGCCGACCCCCTCCTGCGCACAGAGCGGGAGCATCTCCCGCTCCTCCTCGCGGTACGCGAGGTTGTAGTGGTTCTGCATGGTGACGAAGCGGTCGAGGCCGAGTCGGTCGCTCGTGTGGAGGGCGTCGGCGAACTGGTAGGCCCACATCGACGAGGCGCCGAGATGGCGGACCTGCCCGCGCCGCACCGCGTCGTCGAGGGCGCGGAGCGTCTCCTCGATGGGCGTATCGTAGTCCCAGCGGTGGATCTGATAGAGGTCGACCGTGTCCATCCCGAGGCGGTCGAGGCTGTTCTGCAGTTCCTGCTCGATGGCCTTCCGCGACAGGCCCTGCGCGTTCGGGTTGTCGTCGTCCATCGAGTTGTACACCTTCGTGGCGACGACCGACCAGTCGCGGTCGTGTTCGGCGAGGACGTTCCCGAGGACGCGTTCGGACTCGCCGAGTGAGTACATGTTCGCGGTGTCGAAGAAGTTGATTCCGAGGTCGATGGCGCGCTCGATGATCTCTCGGCTCTCGTCCTCGCCGAGCACCCAGTCGCGCCAGTCGCTCGATCCGAAACTCATACACCCGAGACAGAGCCGGCTGACTTTCGTCCCAGTCTCGCCGAGCGTCGTGTACTCCATGCCACCCGCAGGCATGGTGGCGACAAAAGAGTGCCGGGCGGCGGCGGGGTCAGTCCACGTCGAACGACCAGCCCCGAAGCGCCTGCCGGACGAAATCCCCCTCCACGTCCCGGAAGAGGGCGTCGCTCCCGTCGTGATCACCGAACTCGAAGTCGCGGACGACGACGACGGGCGTCCCGCCGGCCCCTTCGCCGGCGACGAGGTTCGCGGCGGCGGCGAGTTCGTCCACGACGGCCTGCACGGTCACGCCGAGTTCCCGGCCGTCTCGGTCGTGTTCCCCGCGCCAGTCGCGGGCCGCGGGCGTGCCCGCCCACCCGATGGCGACGCCGCGCTGACCGTGCCGGAACGGGCGGCCGCAGGTGTCGGTGACGATCACCCGCTCGGCGTCGAGGCCCGCCTCGATCCGGGCCGCGCTCTCGTGCGGGCGCCGCGGCAGGAGCAACAGGTCGCCGCCGGGCACGTTCGAGCGGTCGATGCCCGCGTTGACCGTCACGTGGCCGAACCGCGTCTCCGTCAGGAGGAAGGGCGCCTCCATCAGGAGGTCGGTGCTCTCTTCCAGCACCGCCTGCGCGAACCGCGGGTCCTTCTCGTCGCCCGTGGCGCGTTCGAGGCGGGTGGCGACTTCGCGGGCGCGCGGGCCGGCCGGGAACGCCGAGAGGTCCGCCACGCGGTCCTCGACTTTCGAGACGACCGTGCTCGCCACGCAGACCACGTCGTCGGGGCGGAGGTCCACGCGCTCCGAGACGAGTCGAGGGATGGAGTCGCCCGGTTCGAACTCGGGGAGGTCGGGGACGGTGAAGACCTTCATCGACCGCCCCCGGAGGGGAGACGCGTCACCAGCGGTCCCCGTGGTGGAGCGTCACGTCGAGGTCGCCGTCGGCGACGGTGGCCGTCAGCATCGTCGTCTCGGTGGCCGGCTTCGCGCCCGTCGCCGACCCGGGGTTGAGGATGCGGACGCCGTCGTGAATCTCGTCCGTGTGTTCGTGCGTGTGACCGGCGATACCGACCGCGTCGGGGCCGGCGTGTTCCCGCACTGCGGCGGCGACACGGTCCTCGTACCCGATGCGGTCGCCCGTGCCGTGGGTGACGACGAACTCGACGCCGCCGCATTCGACCGTCGCCACCTCGGGGAGGTCCACCCCCGCCCCGTCGACGTTGCCCCGAACGCCGGTGAACGCCCCGCCGGCGAGGGATCGAACCTCGCTCACGACAGAGGGCGTCTCGAAGTCGCCGGCGTGAATGACGTGATCCGCCGCCTCGACCCGCTCACGCACCCAGTCGGGGATGCCGCTCGCCCGCCCGGGGACGTGCGTGTCGCTGATGATCGCCAGCTCCATACACGCCTCTTGTCGCGCGGCGTGAAATCCTTGTCCCACCGCGGGCGCGTCGGCACAAGAGTCGAGACGCTGGCCCGCGAACGGCGACCATGCCCCACGTCGTCACGTGCTTTCTGCGCCACCGCACACACGTCCTCCTCGGTCGCCGGAGCGACGCCGTCGGCACCTACACCGGCCGCTGGGCCGGGATTTCGGGCTACGTCGAGGGCGACCCCGCCGACGCCGAGCGCGACGCCCACCGGGAGGTTCGCGAGGAGACCGGTATCGACGACGCGACGCTCGTTCGCGCCGGTGACCCCGTCGAGGTTCGGGACGGCGACCGGACGTGGACCGTCCACCCGTTCCTCTTCGAGGTGGCGTCACGCGACGTCGATCCGAACGAGGAGATAGCCGTCCACGAGTGGGTATCGCCGCCGGCGATCCGCGGCCGGGAGACCGTCCCCGGCCTCTGGGACGCCTACGTCGCCGTCGCCCCCACGGTCGAGACGGTGGCGAACGACGAGACTCACGGCTCGGCGTGGATTTCGGTGCGGGCACTGGAGGCCCTTCGTGACCGGGCCGCCGTGGCGGACTCGGCGGACGCCGTCGTCGCCGTCGCGCGCGGCCTCCGGGACGCCCGGCCGAGCATGGCCGCAGTCGCCAACCGCGTGAATCGGGTGCTGAGCGAGGCCGACCGGACGCCCGAGGCGATTCGAGAGCGGGCACAGGACGCGGCCGAGGCGGCGCTCGACGCCGACGACGCGGCGGCGACGCTCGCGGCCGAGCGATGCGGCGAGTCGGTCGTCACGCTCTCGCGGTCGGGGACCGTCCTCGCGGCGCTCCGGGCGGCCGAGCCGTCGGTCCTGATCGGGGAGTCTCGGCCGGCCTGCGAAGGGACCGACGTGGCCGCGGAACTGGCCGACGACGGACTGGACGTGACGTTGGCGACGGACGCGGCGCTGGCGTGCGAGGTGGCCGACCGTGACCCCAGCGCCGTCCTCGTCGGCGCCGACGCCGTCCTCGCGGACGGAAGCGTCGTCAACAAGGTCGGCACGCGGGGATTGGCGCTCGCGGCCGCCCACGAGGGCGTCCCCGTGTACGTCGTCGCCGCCGCGGACAAGGTGCGGCCGGACGAGGCGTTCCACGGCGAGACGGGTGCCGCCGTCGACCTCTACGACGGCGAGGCGGCCGTGGCCGTCGCGAACCCCATCTTCGACCGGACGCCGACGGACCTCGTGAGCGCGGTCCTCACCGAACGCGGGGCGCTGGATGCCGAGGGGGTTCGAACGGTCGCGGCCGAACACCGAAAAAACGCGAACTGGGACGAGGAGGGATGAAGCGTGTCAGCGAGGGTTACGTCGCGACCGCGTCGCCGTCGGCGTTCTCGTTCGCGTCGTCGGGCGTCGCGTCGCTCACCGCGTCGCCGAGCGAGTCGCCGAGGTCACCGCTCAGGAACGACCCGACGAGGTCGTGAATCCGGCTGACGTGATCGGGCGCCTGCGCGGGCAGGTCCGCGGGCGGACCGCGGCGGTCGGCCGCGTCGGCGCCGGCGTCGGTGCGGTCGTCCGCGCCGTCGTCGGCGTTGCCGTCAGCCTCGTCGGCGTCGTCCGCGGACGCGTCGGCTGGCTGACCGTCGGCCGACTCGTTCGCGCCCGTGTCGTTCGCCGCGTCACTGGCGTCGTCGTTCTCGTCTGCCTGTTCGGCGTGGTCGTCGTACTGGTCGTCCGCACCGACGTCCACGGGCGCGTTGCCCGGCGCCGCGGCGACCGTACCGACGGTCACCAGGAGCGCCGCGAACGCGACCGCGACGAGTTTCGTTCGGGTCATCGTTGCGCTCGGTGCGTGAGGCTGGGGGGTATTGAACCCCGATCCCCGTCAACCCGGGTTTCGGCGGTTTGAACCGTATTTAATCCGGGTTTAACGACGCTAAAGCGGAGTCAAGAGGGGTGAAACTGGACCGCTCGGCCGGTCGTCGGCATCGTGGCGCGCGGCGGCCGTCGCGCGCGGTTCGGCCGTATCTCACGCCGAGGTTTATCAGTCGCGACCCCGAGACGGGAGATATGGACGGACCGGGCGTCGAGTCCCCGACCGACCCCGAGGCGGCGTTTCTGACGCTGAGCAACGACCTCCGACTCGAAATCCTGCTGGCGCTGTGGGAGGCGCCGGGCTTCTCGCTCTCCTTTGCCGAACTCCGAAAGGCGGTCGGCGAACGCGACTCGGGGACGTTCACCTACCACCTCGACGAACTCGTCGGGCACTTCGTCGGCGAAACCGAGGCGGGCTACGAACTCCAGTACCCCGGGCACCGGGTGCTCGACGCCATCCAGAGCGGCGTCTTCCACCAGCAGGGACGGGTCGGGCCCGTCGAACTGGACACGCCCTGTCCCGACTGCGACGCGACGCTCACCTTCGCGTACGACGCGGACTACATCGGCCGCGTCGGCTGTCCGGACTGCGGCGAGCGGGTGCTGGAGTGGCCGTTCGACCCCGGCGGCGTCGCCGACCGGACGCCCCGCGAGGTGGCGGCGGCGTTCGACCGCCGCACCCGTCTCGTCTGGGCGTGTGCGCTCGACAGCGTCTGCCCGTTCTGTGCCGGCCGTGTCGACCACGAAATCGCGGTGGGAACCACCGACTCGGGGCTCTGTATCGGCGTGCTCGAGGACCTCGACCGCTACGACGAATATTTCGCGCGCGACCACCCGGCCGTCGTCTCGCTCGACTGCCGGCGCTGTAGCTTCTACAGCTTCGTCCCCGTGGGCGTCGTCCTCCTAACCCGACCGCACGTGACGGGGGAACTGTGGGAGCGCGGCCTCGACATCCGCGAGACGCCGCTGTGGAGCCTCGGATTCGTCGTCGACGCGTCGGCCGTCGCCGTCCGCGAGTCGGGACAGACGGTCGCGGTCACCGTCCAGCCGCCCGACGCCGACCCGCTGGTCGCGCTCGTCGGGACGGACCTCTCCGTGACGCTGGCTGACGAGTGAACATCTCGGCGTTCTTACTGGAATCGAATCCACGAATCGCTTAACTGACGCTCTCCCCTGTGTTTCGAGTAGACAACGAATGATCGACGAACCGAGAGTTGTGGCGATCACTGGGAGTCAGCGCGACGGCAGTCACACCGCGACGGCCGTCGAAATCGCACTGGACCGGGCGCGGCACGCGGGGGCGGAGACGGATCACGTCGACCTCGCGACCCTCGACCTGCCGCTGTTCGACCCCGACGCCCCCGACGCGGGTGACGCCGCGGAACTCAGGGAGCGGGTGGGGGCGGCCGACGCCGTGTTGCTCGCGACGCCGATGTACCACGGCTCCGTCGCGTCGCCGCTGAAGACGGCGCTCGACTACTGCGGCTTCGACGAGTTCGAGGGGTCGACCGTGGGCTTGCTGGCCGTCGCCGGCGGGGCGTTCCCGACGGCCGCGCTGGATCATCTCCGAACCGTCGCCCGGGCGCTCGACGCGTGGGTCCTGCCGCATCAGGCCGCGGTTCCGGACTCCCACGCGGCGTTCGCGGACGGCGAGTTGAACGATCCGGATCTCCGGGCGCGGATCGAGACGCTGGGTTCGGAACTCGTCCGCTACGCCGGCGTCGCGTCGTACCCGGCGGGG
>Ga0207797_1001364_pt1 | contig 17699 bp, 15 predicted proteins | sample PRCRCaboRojoPR_6_FD_187275 | JGI IMG/M metagenome (GOLD analysis project Ga0207797, IMG submission 187275) | Marine sediment microbial community from Cabo Rojo, Puerto Rico - PR CR 10% Liquid 1 (SPAdes) | ecosystem: Environmental > Aquatic > Marine > Coastal > Sediment | place: Cabo Rojo, Puerto...
ACGACTGACACTACGACCGAGACCACGACTGACACTACGACCGAGACCACGACTGACACTACGACCGAGACCACGACAGACGCGCCAACTGAAACCACGACCGGGACGGACACCTCTACGCTGACGGAGACGGAGACGCCGGACGGCTTCGGCAACACCCAGTCGAGGACAAGCGCCACCGGCACCTGCGGCGGGTTCGTCTGTCGCCTCTTCGACCTGATCAGCTGGCAGTACCCGATCGAACAGTCGACGTAAGGCAACCAATGAGCCAATCCACGACACCGACCAGAGCCCTGTTGAATCGACTTCGACGGCCGGAGTACACCGGTGAGAATCGCTGTATCCCCTGTACCGCGGTGAACGTCGCGATCAGTGTCGCGCTCGGTGCCGCGCTCGCGACGGTGTCGATTCCACTCGCCGGTCTCGCGTTGGGGGCCTCCCTCGCGCTCATCTACCTCCGGGGGTACCTCGTCCCGTACACGCCGGCGATCACGAAGCGGTACCTCCCGGACCGGGTGCTCCGCTGGTTCGACAAAGAGCCCGCGCGCCGACCGGTCGAGGACGTCGAGGAGATCGACGTCGAGCAGACGCTCTCCGATCTGGGCGTGCTGACGGAGTGCGAACGTGTGGACGACCTCTGTCTCGACGCGACCTTCCAGCGACGGTGGCGCGACCACGTCCGGGAACTCCGCAAGAAGGAGACCAAGACCGAGGACATCTCCGAGCTACTCGAGCTCGCAGACGACGGCGAGTCCGAGATCGAAGAGTGGGGTTCCGAAGCGGCCGTCGTCGTCATCGACGGGACGCAAGTGGGGCAGTGGGAGTCCGACGCGGCGCTCCTCGGCGATCTCGCCGCCGACAAGGCCCTCAGAGAGTGGACCGACGAGTGGGACCGGTTCCACGTCGTCAATCGCAGTCAGATTCTGAACTCGTTGCGGATGTTCATAGAGCGGTGTCCCGAGTGCGACGCCCCCGTCTCGCTCGGCCAGGAGACCGTCGAGTCCTGCTGTCGCTCCTACGACGTGGTTTCGGTCTCCTGTGAGGACTGCGGGTCGCGACTGTTCGAGATCGAGATCACGGACCAGCTACAGGAGCAGCTCTGAGTCGTCGCATGTCTACTTCGATCGCTCTACGCGTCGACGGTCGAGTGCGACGGCCACGGGAACACTCGCGCCCGCCCCGCTCGTCGACAAGACGCGACCGGGGCGATGGCGTCGCTCACGTCACTGGCGGTCGACACGACAGGGAGACGTTCGCGACGGTCTGGGAACGGACGCGATGAGTGAGCGAGACCGGGAGGCAGACGACCGCTCGGCGGTGCACTCCCGTCTCGCGCGGGGCGTCCGACGGCTCCGTCGAGTACTGCGACACGACGCCGGAGACACCACGCCCTGGCTCGCCGTCGCGCTGGGATTCGTCGCCGCGGTTCGGCTCCTCCCGTCGCCCGAGGTGTTCCGCGGCGGCGACGTCGTCCTCTCGTCGAACGACCCCTACATGTACCGGTATCTCGTCGAGCGAGTGACCGCGAGCGCGTCCGGGCTGCTCGACATCGGCACGCTGCTCGGATTCCCCGACGGCGTCGCGACGGGCGAACCGCTCCTGGTGGCGACGCTCTCGGTCGTGGCCGAGCTCCTGGGCGGCGGGTCGTGGGCGACCGGTGTCGTCCTCGCGGTGTATCCGGTGGCGTCGGCGCTCGTCACGGCCCTCGCGGTCTACCTGCTGGCGACGTCTCTGAGCGACGACGCGCGCGTCGGCCTCGCGGCGGTCGGCTTCTTCGCCGTCGTCCCCGGACACGCCTTCCGAACGGGGATCGGCTTCGCAGACCACCACGCCTTCGACTATCCGTGGCTCGCGCTCACGGCGCTCGCGTTCGTCGTCCTCGCGACGGACGACGGCGTGACAGACGACGGCGCGGGCTGGCCGTGGTCCCGACGGACGACCCGGTACGTCGCGTTGCTCGGCGTCGGCGTCGCCGGCCAGGTGCTCTCCTGGAACGCCGGCCCGCTCCTCCTGGTCCCGCTGGCGCTCGGCGTGGCCGTCGCCGCACCGGTCGCGGTGGCCGACGGGCGCGTCTCGTCGCTCGTCCCCCTCGCCGCCGGCGTCGGCCTCGGTGCGGCCCTCTCGCTGCTGGCCCACGTCGTGCTCGGCTGGCAGACGCTCGCCGTCGCGAGCACCCCGGCGCTCGTGTGGGTCGGTGCCGTCGCGGCTACGCTCGGCGCGCTCGCGGTCGACCGCCTCGACGCCCCGGCGTTCGTCCTCGCGGGGGCCGAACTCGCCGGCGTCGCGCTCGGCGGTCTCCTCGTGGCGGCGGCGGTCCCCGAACTGGTCGTCGAACTGGAACGGGGCGTCGAGTTTCTGTTCCGGTCGAGCCCGATCGGAGAGATGCAGTCGCTCACCGACCGGTGGGGTCTCGTGTTCGGGCCGCTCATCATGCTCGGATTCACGCCGTTTCTCGCCGTTCCCGCGATGCTCTGGTCGGTCGCGGTCGCGTTCAGGCGCGGCGAGTCGGGCTGGCTTCTTTTGAGCCTCTACGCGTGGACCTTCCTCGCGCTCTCGTTCGTCCAGCGGCGGTTCACCGGCGAACTCGCCCCGTTCGCCGCGGTCTTCGCCGGGCTGGGGTTCGTCGGGCTGGTCTCGTGGTTCGAGCTCGCTCGCGGCCCGCGATTCCTCAGGGACCGGAACGCCGCCGCGGACGGGGGAGGCTTCTCCGACGACGCCCCGCAGTCGCGTCCCGACGAGGAGCGCGCGCTCGCGATCCCCGGCCGCAGGCGGTTCGTGATGCTGGGCGGGTTCGCCGCCGTCTTCGCCGGCTTCCCCGGCGTCTACTCCGCGGTCATCCACACGCGGGTGACGATCGACTCGCGGGCGCACGCCGCAGCGCGGTGGATGGCCGCGTACGCCGACGCGCGCGGGTGGGAGTACCCCGACAACTACGTGTTCAGCGAGTGGGGTCGCAACCGGATGTACAACTACTTCGTGAGCGGCGAGTCGGCGTCCTACGGGTTCGCCCGGCGGAACTACTCGGAGTTCCTGTTCGCGACCGACCCCGAAACGTGGTACGAGAGACTAAGCGACCGGACCGGCTTCGTCGTCACGACCGGCTCGGAGTCGGACACCGCGATCACGTCCCGGATGCAAGACCGACTGCACGAAGCGCTCGGCAGCCGGTCGGGGAACGCGCCGGGGCTCGCACACTACCGGGCGGTCTACGCGAGCGACGACGGCCAGACGAAGGTGTTCACGCTCGTCCCCGGCGCGACCATCGTCGGGACGGGACCGGCGGAGTCGACCGTGTCGCTCGGAACGTCGGTCTCCGGAGACGGCGTCGCGTTCGAGTACGAGCGACGCGCCGAAACCGACGCCGACGGCGGGTTCTCGGTGACCGTCGCCCACCCTGGGACCTACGAGTTCGACGACGGTCGTCGCGTCTCGGTGCCGGAGTCGGCCGTCCTCGACGGCGCTTCGGTTCGGGTCGACCGCTCGTCAGACTGAGCTGCGGGCGCGCCGGCCGCGAGTCGCTGACGGCCGTCACGTTCGTGCTGTCCCCGTCGCGGCCGACTCCGGCTCGACGACGTCAGGTCTTCGCCGGTCTGTCCCAGTCACTCACACCGGGCAACGTGACGTTGTGCGACGACAATGAGTCGTTACGTTCCGCGAACCCACCACGTGGCATCGTTAGCCCTTCGAACAGCAAAGGGCTAACAATAGGGATGGAATAGTAGCGTACAACCGATGGCGACCGGATGGGAGTATCGACTCTCGAGTGCGGCGGGCACCGTCTGTCTCACCGGCGGCGCGCTCGTCGCGGCGAACCACCCGCTCTCGCAGCGCCTGGCACAGCTCGTGCCGGTGTTCGACCGGTTGCCGGCGACGACGCTGGCGAACGGAGAACTTTCTCTGGCGACGCTCACGACGCTCGTCGTCGTCCTCGCGGCGTTCGTGCCGCTGTTCAAACCGCGACCCCGGCGCATCCTGGACACCCTCGTCGTGGCCGAGAAGCGCGTGCTCCTTGCGTTCATCGCGCTCGCCGCCGTCGGCTACTTCGACTACACCTATCGCCTCCCGCGCACGACGCTCGTGCTGACCGGGGGATTGCTCGCCGTCGCGCTGCCGCTCTGGTTCGTCGCGATCCGGTGGCGGCCGAACGGCGAGGCCGACCGGGCGGTCATCGTCGGCGACGACCCGGAGACGATGGCGGACATCCTCGAGGCCGCCGGCACCGACGTGCTCGGGTACGTGTCGCCGCCGGTGGGTCCGACGGCCGACCGACGCGTCCCGTCGTCGGGGGAGGTCCCCGACGGCGGTCGCGTCACGGAGACGACCTCGCTTGCGGATCTCGAGTGTCTGGGCGGGCTCTCCCGCCTCGAAGAGGTCCTCGTACAGCACGACGTCGACACGGCCCTGCTCGCGTTCGCGCGTCCCGACAGGGCGGAGTTCTTCGGCACGCTCGATACCTGCTACGAACACGGCGTCACGACGAAGGTCCACCGCGACCACGCGGACATCGTCTTGACCGACGGCGTCGCGGAGGGCGACCTGATCGACGTCGACCTCGAACCGTGGGACTGGCAGGACTACGTGTTCAAACGGGCGTTCGACGTCGTCTTCGCTGCGCTCGGCCTGCTCGCGCTCTCCCCGCTGCTGGTCGTGATCGCGGCGGCCATCAAACTGGACAGCGAAGGACCGATCCTGTACAGTCAGGATCGAACGGCGACGTTCGGTGAGACGTTCACGGTGTACAAGTTCCGGAGTATGGTGACCGATGCAGAGGCCGAGCGAGGTGCGACGCTGAGCGACGAAGACGCCGGAGACGTCGATCCGCGAGTGACGAGAGTGGGACGGTTCCTCCGGGAGACACATCTCGACGAAGTCCCCCAACTGTGGTCGATTCTCGTCGGTGACATGAGCGTCGTCGGACCGCGACCCGAACGGCCGGAGCTCGACCGGAACATGGAGTCTCGCGTCGACTCCTGGCGACGACGGTGGTTCGTCAGACCGGGACTGACCGGGCTCGCACAGATCAACGACGCGACGGGATTCGACCCCGAAGAGAAGCTACGGTACGACGTGGCGTACATCCGGCAGCAGTCGTTCTGGTTCGATCTGAAGATCGTCGTCCGACAGCTCTGGATTGTGGCCGTGGACGCGGTGCGAGCGCTGCATTGAGCAGTAGATATCACAGGGAGATCGCTCGTGTCGGCGAACTACGGACGACTCGATAAATTCCCACACGGTGCCCTGACACTGGTCACGACGTTCCTGTTCGTCCTGTTTTTCCGAATCGAACAGAACGTAGCCTATCTCCTCGGACTGCCGTCAGCGCGTCGACTCGTCGGACTCGACTCCTTCGCCGTCGAACTCCCCCTGTACGCACTCGCTCCGTTCGTTCACGTGACCCCGAATCACCTCGTCGGGACGCTCGTCTTGTTCGTGCCGTTCGGCTACCTCCTCGAACGGCGGACTTCGGGGGCGGAGTACGTCGGGTTCGTCGTCCTCGCGGGCTACCTGACGACGACGTTCGTCCCGCTCCTGTTTCTGCTCGCCGGCGCACCGGTCGGACAGGGGATCGGCGCGAGCGGGCTCACGAACGCGCTCGTCGCCCGTGAGGCGGCCGTGCGGGGACGGTGGGTGGTTCAACGACGGTCGCTCTCACGGCGACAGTGGACGGTCGTGGTGCTCGTGAGCGCGGTCTTCCTGATCGAGGTCGTCGGGCTCGTCACTGGGGAGCCGCCGGGAACGAGCGTGGTCGGACACGCTGTTGGACTCGTCGTGGGAGTGCTCACCGGTGTGGGCGAAGGGTACGTCTCGCTAACGGACGACTAGGGTCGCGCTCGACGAGGTTCTTTGCGCTTCGTTCAGACGCGTTCCGGACTAGTGAGGCGCACCCGTTCTCTGAGACCCCACGGACCGACAGGTACTGTTTGTGGGGTGACTCAGACCGTGATCGCACTCGTCAGACTCTCCGAGTTGGACTCGCCTCGCGATGGCTCGATGGGACAGCGACCCCCAGCGCCAGCACCGACTGATCCGCGTACCATCCTGAAGTGCGCTCGCTCACGCGGAGGTGGGAATCCGGGATGAGAGTTCGGGCGCGCCGTCCTACACCGGGTCACCGGTCCCGGGACTCCGCCGGCCCTTCAGACCCGTCGTCGGCCTCGTCCGCCCTCGGTGGGGCGACGACGGACGCGAGACGGCATCCGAGGTCGGATTGCAGCAACTCGTTCCACGAGGCGGTGACACGCAGCATGCCGAGACCGACGGCCGCGAGCACGGCGAGGGCAACGACGCGCGACGGCGAACGGCCCCCGGCGACCGTCGCCACCAGTACGCCCGTCGCGCAGGAGACCGTCACGGCGACGCCGACCACCCGGACCGGGGCCGCACGGACAGTCGCGGCCAGTCGTCCCGCCCGCCGGACAGTCCTCGAGTCGTCTATTGCCGCGGCCGTGCGGGCCAGGAGGTAGTCCAGGAGCGCCACGAACTGACCCAGGACGGTCGCCCGCAGGTCGATCACGACCGTTCCCGGGTCGGGATCGGCGGTGAGCCAGCGATAGATGTACGAGCGGATCACCACTCGGCGGCTCGTCCGGACCAGAGTTGCACCCGGTTCGCGACCGAGAGCGGACAGCCGGTCTCTGACTGCGCCGAGTAGGCCGACCATCCGTGAGCCATCGATCGCCCGGGAGAGAGGGGGCGACTGCCCGTCTGACCCCGGGTCGTGGCTCACGAGACGCTCACCACCGTCGCCTCGACCGTCACCGTCCCGAAGTCCAGGATTATCGACCGCCCCTGCCGGAGCGGCGCGTCCTCGAACCTGAGTCCGGACCGGGTCACACGCACGCGCAGGTCGACGGTCATCGTGACGTCTTTCTCCACGGGGTGCTCGCGGCTGAACACGGTCCCGTTCCGACTCTTGATGACCACTGTCGACGGGTCGACCCGCACGTCGCTGACGCGTGCGACCGTCTCTCCGAGGACCCGCTCTTCCATGCCAGGGTCGATCGCGGCCGCGAGGTCGGGGTCGGCGTTCTCCAGTTTCAGAACGGCGGTCCGCCGCACCTCCCGCCCGCGCTGCTGGAGTGCGTTCTGGCGCACGACCGTCCCCTCGAACGCGTAGCCGTCGGTCTCGAACGGAAGTCTCGTCCCCTCCTGAACCGCAGTGCCGCCGAATCGGGGCTCGCCGCCGCTCCCGTACGTCCGGTAAGTGACGCCGACGTAGGCTATGACGCGGCCTGGGTCTTTGCTCCCGTGAACCGACACCGATTCGACCGTCCCGAGCACGCGGCCATCTAGCCGGTACTCGTCGTCGACGTCGACGGCGTCGGCCGTCCCGACGGACAGGTTGGTTCGCAAGAGGACGTCGGTCCGCCGGACCGGCAGGTCGGGACCCGACGCGTCGACGGCCGTGACGGTCCCTTTCGTCCGGTACTCGCTGGTCGCCAGGTCGAGCGTCCGACCAACTCGGAGCGGAGCGCCGTCGTACGAGAACCCGTCGCTCGTGCGCTCGCCGGGGATTCTCGCTCGGACGCGCACGTGTCGGTCGCCGCCGTGCCCGGTCGCGTACACGTCGGTGACGGTGACGTTCGGGCCGTCGGCACGCTCTACTGTATCCCCGGCGTCGACCAGCTCCGCGACGTACGCCGGTTGGCTCCCCAAGTCGACGGTCGCGTAGGCGTAGGTCGGTTCCGAGCGCTCCGGTTCGCCACCTGCCGAGAGTACGAACGTCGCCCCGGCGACGACGATCGCCAGCACGACCAGCACCACCAGAGCGTCGACGACGTTCACCCGACCCAACAGCCGGCCGTCCTCGTCGATCACGTCCATGCGCACTCACCGACCCTCATACTTCGATCCTCGCTCCGAGACACATGAATCTAGCATCGTTTCTCCGTTCGTCGCACGTCTGTGTCCGAGGTGTTCCCTCGGGTCGCTCGCGCCGACGGCACCGCGTGGACCGGAGGGCACCCCCCGTCCCTCGCCGTTGTCCCGCGCCCGGCGGTCGGTCGGTGCGATCGTCACGACCTGAACACCCTCCGGTACAGCCGTCGGAGAGTGCGCTCCGGGAGGAGGCGCAGGGGCACTCGGACGGCGAGGTTCGCGAGCGCGACGAGCCACCCGTAGAACCCCGTCTCGACGATGGCCCGCTGTAAGCGGACCTCTCGCCGGGCGATGTCCAGGCCCCGTCGCCGCGTCACCAGTCCGTCCGCGCGGGCCTTCACCAGCACCTCGGGTACGTTCGCCAGTGTCTTGCCGTGCGCCAGCATCCGACACCACAGTTCGTAGTCCTCGCCGTACTCCATGTGGCGGTAGTTCCCCACGTCGAGGACGGCGGATCGCCGGAACGTCACGGTCGGATGGTTCAGCGGGGAGCGGTAGTGGGCCATCCGCCGCACTGCCGCCGGATCGGCCGGGACCGTCCGCACCGCTCGCACCTCCTCCGGGGTCGTCTCGAACTCGCCGACGTAGCCGCCGACTGCGTCCACGGACGGGTTCGCGTCCAGGAATGCGACCTGTCGCGCGAGCCGGTTCGGACACGCCACGTCGTCGGCGTCGATGACCGCCACGAGGTCGGACGTCGCCTCTCGCACGGCGACGCCCCTGGCGTGACCGCGGCCCCGTTCCTCGACGGGCACGTCCCTGACCGGGAATGGTGCGGACACGTCGGCGACGACGTCCGCCAGTCGCGACGGCAGGCCGCGGTCGCGGACGACGACGAGTTCGTCCGGCCGCCGGTTCTGTTCGCACACGCTGTCGAGACAGGTGCGTAACTCCGCCGGGTCGTCGCCCGCGTAGGTAGTCAGGACGACGGACACCGTCGAATCGGACGCGTCGACTTCCTTCTGAGTCACGTTCACGCTCACGCTCGGGGCTCAGGTCGGCGAGCACTCGTCGGGTCGATGCCGGCGTCCAGTCGGGGGATTGCGGCGGAGCGTGTCCCACTGCCGAGGGTTCGATGGCGTGGACGTCGAATCATGCGATCCCGCGGTACACCTCCCGCGTCCTGTCGGCGATCTCGGTCCAGGACGGGATCGAATCGGCCAGGTCGCCGACGTTCTCGCTCATGCGGGTCGCCAGGTCGGGATCGGTGAGAACGCGGTGTATCGCCTCCGACAGCTCCGCGGCGTCGTTCGGAGCCACGAGGAACCCGTGGTCCCCGTCGGTCAGCACTTCGGCGAACCCGGCGACGTCGGTCGCTACGATCGGGACCTCGTACTGGAGTGCGGTCAGCAGGGCGCCGCTCTGGTCGATGTCGTCGTAGGGGAACACGACGAGGTCGGCGGCGGAGAACAGGTCCGAAACCTCCGTGTCGGGGACGAATCGGAGGTCCCAGCGGACCGACGACTGGATTCCCAACTCCCCCGCCCTGCGGCGGAGCGGTTCGACGTCCATCTTGGGATTGCCGGCGACGTGCAGGTCCGTCGTCGCCCGCGTCTCAGCCGGCAGTGTCGCGAAGGCCTCCAGCAGGGTGTCGACGTTCTTGTACGGCTTGATCGTCCCGAAAAAGAGGATCGTCCGGTCTTCGCCCCCGTCGTCGCTCGAACCGTCGTCCCCGCCGTCCACGGCCGTCGCGTTTGGGTACTCCAGGATACCGTGCGGGACGACCGCGACGTCCGCCGCGGAAACTCCCCGGTCGGCCAGTTCGTCCCGAGAGGTCTCCGTGTGGACGATCAGGCGGTCGCAGGGTTCGTAGATCCCCTCGGCGGCGAGGAGTTGCAGCCGCGACGTGCTTGCGCCGTGGAACGGTGTGGTATCGTGGACGGTGAACACGAGCGGGGCGACCCGAGCGAGCGCCCGGAGGAACCACCGGTCGACGACCGGAACCGGCGCCCACTGGACGTGGACGACGTCGGGATCCAGCGATCGCGCCTCGCGAACGAACCGCGTCATGTCCGCGACGTGTTCCAGTCCCTTGACCGCCGTTCGTCCGGGCAGTTCCTCTCGTCCCCCGTAGAGCGCGTTCGTGTGCCCGTAGAAGTACTCGATCCGCTCGTACCTCGTGTCGCCGTTCCATTCGTGGTAGTCCGACCGGGTGGTGTAGAGCGCGAGGTCACAGCCGACCGTCGCCAGCCCCCGACAGAGGTGGTGGTCGTACGGCGGCGTGAACGCCGACGGGTCGAGCATCAGGACCTGCATCCGAACACTGCAACGCGGACGACGTCCTTTCCTCTTTCGATGGTTTTCGTCCGGCGACGGCGGTAGGCGGTGTCTAATTTTATACGGGGTCGGCGTGTACCAATGGTGAAATGAGCGCGGCACCGGACGTCGTCCTCGTCACCGTGGACTGCTGGCGGCACGACGCGGTCGAGCGGATGGACTCGCTGCGAGCGCTGACAGGAGCGTACGTTCGGACCGACGCAATCTGTCCGTCGGCCGCGACCCCCGGCGTGTTCCCCGCCATCTTCGCGAGCCAGTACTACCCGCAAGTCTATACCGCGTCCGGGGCGGTGGACCCCTCGGTCAAGACTCTGCCGGCGGTCCTCGGAGACCACGGCTATCGGACGGGGGCGATCGTCGCCGACAACCCGTTCCTCGACCGGTTCGCTGACGCGTTCGACCACTTCTGGAACGGACCGCACGGGGGCGAATCCACGGTCGCCAAGGTCGCTCGGCTTGCGCGACAGCGGGACACCGCGCCCGTCACCGAGGTCGCCCGGCGTGCTGAGGAGTGGTTCACCGCGACCGAGGGCCCCCGCTTCCTGTTCGTCCACCTGATGGACCCCCACGAGCCGTATCTCCCCGGCCTCCGGCGCGGACTCAGTGAGGGAATGATCGACTCGTACCGCATCCTCAGGAAGTTCGCCCGGGACCGGCGGTCGCTGTCCGAGGACGAAACGCGAACCGTCGAGAACCTCTACTGGCACTGCATCGACTACCTCGACGACCACGTCGGCGACCTGCTGTCGTTCGTCCCCGACGACGCCGTCGTGGCGATGTTGGGCGACCACGGCGAGGAGTTCGCGCACGGCGCGTACCGCCACGCGCGCCTGTACGACGAGTGCGTCCGGGTGCCCCTGCTGACGCGGAACCTCTCCGGGGTCACCGCGGACGCTGCGGCGCGACAGCTAGACCTCGCCCCCACCGTACTGGACGAACTCGGGATCGACGTCCCGGACGCATGGGAGGGTCGCCCGGCTGCTGGCGACCCGCGACCCTCGTTCATGCTGAACCACTCGCCCCACCTCGGGGCGAGTTACGTGGGGCGACGGACATCCGACGCCAAACTCGTCAGGACGTACGAGGGGTCGATAGACGATTCAGTCACCACCGAGTTCTTCGATCTGGAAGCCGATCCCCGCGAGACCGAGAACCTGCACGGGACCGGCGATCGGAGATCGGAGGTCCGGGAGTTCGAGCGGGCGGTGGACGGGTTCTTGGATCGGCCGGAAGTGCGTGGCGGCATCCGGCGGGGGACCGAACCCGAAACGGAGGAAGTCACCGGGACCGACGAACACGTGGAGGAACGGTTGGAGGCGCTGGGGTACAGATGACCGAATCGCGCTCTCTGAAGAGTGCAATCTGTCTCTTCGAGGGATGTAAATAGATGTCCCGCCCCGTTCAAGCCGACAAATCCCAGGGTCGGACAGACGCCGCAACCGTTCAGAACGACACGCCAATGGTCCCGAGGACTCACGTATAGTAGCCTAGTGAGCGAGTAACACCACTGTCGAAACGATCTCGCACAGTCCGCGGTCGGGGGGTGGGGTATCGTCAAACGGCCCTACCCCCGGGTCAAGGCGGCATCGCCGAGGGGCGACTGATCAGTGTGGCCGCGTTGTCCCACTCGCTGAGATGCTCGGTGGCATCAGGACGAGTAGGCTCACCAACACGCCGAACCCGCCCAGCAGAAACACGTTGATCGGTGACGAATACGCAAGCCCCGTGAGCATCCCCGCGACCGCTGCCCCTGCGAACCGCTTGGGCAGATCGGCGGCCGCACAGTCAAGGAGGTATAGCGCCAGTGCGAGCAGAACCGCGACGAATAGCACTCCACCGAGACCTGCGGCCGCGTAGTCCGAGCCCCACAGCGGCGCGTTCGCGACCTGCTCGGGACGGCCGAAGTATACCTTCCCGATGATGTTGGCGACCGGCGCGTCGTACGGATACGAGAGCCCAATCCAAGTCCGGGCAGCCCACCAGGTGTGCGGATTAGTGCTGAAGTAGTCGACGTGGAACGCGGTGACGTATCCGGGGATGATCAAGAGACGGCGGCCCTGACCGAGTAGTTGCGGCGGCGCACCCAGCCGATCAAGTGTGATGAGTCCGGTGAGGACCGCCGGACCGGCGAGCATCGCGTACGTAGGTAGGTGGTCGCCGTCGTCGTGGAGCGCGATATATAGGCCGACCCCCATCACGCCAGCAAAGAGCGCTGACTTGAACGCCCCGACGGCGTAGACGACGAGCATCGCGCTGACCCCGATCCCGATCACCCACGTCGGCATCAGCCCAGCGAGCGGCCCAGCGATGAGCATTGGAACGAACACGTTCTCCAGCCAGGTGATCCCGTACGCGATGACGCGATAGAACACCGCGCCGAACGACTGTAGCGTCGCGCGAAAGGACGCGCGGACGTCGTAGATTTCAGAGAGGCCAGCGAGTGACAGCGAGCGGCCGAACACGGCGAGCAGTAGTCCAGCGAGAGTGAGCGATCCGAGCACCAGCAGCCTGTAGAACACGGGTTGGGAGAGGTGCTCGCGGACGTTGACCAGCGGTAGGTAGTACGACAGCCGCAACGTGAAAAACGAGCCCGCGACGACAAGTGCGAACGGGAGATGTGGCTCCGAAAGGACGAACGCATGAAGGGTGATAACGGGGATGTATGCGACTGGATACAGCCACCAGAGGACGACCTGCGAAGGGCGCCTGTACTCGAGCGGGAGCCACAAGGTGGGGAGCGACGCCAAACCGATCACGACAAGTGCTAGTCCGGGATGAGGGATCGTGAACGTATACGGGGCGGCTCCGTCGTAGAGTGGCTGGTCCATGTACCACGTCACTCCGAGGACGAGAAGTGTGTATCCGAGGGCGAGAACGAACAGGCCCAGCCGCGATCGCACGGCGTTGAGGCGGGTTGCGACCGGCCTGAGCGTGCTAGCTACCCCATCGACGGCGCCCCGAAAGCTAGGTTCAATGTCGGCAGGCGACCGGGCGGTGAGTACGTCTCCGGTCAGCGAGTGGCGCCACGCGGACACGAGCGGACCCGCTATCGTCACGGCAACCCGGCCGACACCGGACTCGGTAAGAGAGGTCTCGCTGACGGACTCCCGGGGCGGTGCGCCGAACGTCCGTTCCATCATCGAAGACGTCTCGATGCCGTCGCTCTCGTTGTCAGAACGTGCTCGAGTAAGCAGCCGCGCTGTTGCCGAGCAGTTCCACGCCCGCTCCCAGTCCATAGTTACTGATCATGGTATTTCCATGTAACTTTTATTGGTCAAATTGTTCGGATACCTCGGCGCATTGAATACCTTCTTTCTCGAACGGGACGGACACGTCGTTGCTGCTAAGATTTATATCTCGACAGGTGTGAATCGTTTGTAACATAGGTAGGCACGAAGCTCCCCGTGTCTAATTTATTGGCCATTATAATCTCGATCTACAATGATGAAAATAGCGGAGAGATTGATACGAGCGGCAAAGAGTCCGAATCTGTTCGGTCGAGGTGTCAACCGGCTCTACCACCGACGATTCAATCGACGGCGCTTCAACACCGACGGAGTCGACGTCTTCGAGGAGGATTGGGACAACCTCCTTATCCTCGACGCGTGCCGGTACGACATGTTCGCTAACCACCATGAATTGCCCGGACGATTGGAGTCACGAATCTCCCGCGGGGCGGCCACGGTTGAGTTCCTGCGGGGGAACTTCGTCGACCGATCACTAGAGGACACCGTCTACGTGACGGCTAATCCTCAGTTCTACAGGAATCGAGATCGACTGCCGACCGACCTCCACGACGTTATCAACATCTGGCGGACGGACGGATGGGACGACGAATACCAGACTGTCCTCCCGGAGACGGTCAACGAGTACGCCCTGGAGGCGATCGACCGGTATCCGCACAAACGACTCGTCGTCCACTACATCCAGCCCCATTATCCCTTCCTCGGATCAGAGACGTCGTTCGATAAGAACCACCTGAACCTCGAACAACCCGACGAGGAACGGGTGTGGGACCAGCTGATGACGGGAAGGCTGAACGTCGACCGCGACGTCCTCTGGCAACTGTACGTAGACAATCTGCTGCATGCTCTCCCTCATGCCGAGGCGCTAATGACGGCATTGTCCGGAAAAACAGTCGTCACAGCCGATCACGGGAACATGCTCGGCGAACGGGCGTCGCCGGTTCCTATCAAGGAGTGGGGACATCCCCGAGGCATCTACACGAAACAACTGGTCAAGGTGCCGTGGCTCGTCTACGACGAGGGGCCGCGGCGGTCGGTCGTGGCCGAACAGACCGATGACGCACATGAAGCTGTTGACGAGGATATCGTCACCGAACGACTTGAGGACCTAGGCTACCGGTGAGTCACTCCACCGATTCGAGCAGAAGGTAGTCCAAGTCGGTCAGTCCGAGGTACCAAACTATGGTCCCGAACACTGCCGCTGCGGTGATGCCAGTGACGACGACGCGCGCGATGTCAGGGAGTGGTAGCGCCCGTCCGAGGAGCATCGCCGGGATGGCACCACAGACCGCGACCAGTCCCCGCCAATACTGTCGCGAGTACGGCTGGAGGTCCAGGAGGTACCACGTTTGTACTAGTCGCAACGTGTTCAGTGCCACAAACGACACGCCGGTCGCCACGGCCGCGCCGATAATCCCGTAATCCTGAATTAAAACGTAGTTGAGGCCGACGTTTGCCACACTGACTACGACTGAGTTCACCATCTGTAGCCGTTCGTACTCCGACATGATCAGGAGGTACCCTGCCGGTCCAACTACAGCGGCAGTCACCTGACCAAGTGCCAGGATCAAGAGCGCTGACTCCGCCTCAGGGATGGCCGTCCCGAATATCCCGAGAATCTCGTCGAGGAAGACGAAGAGGAACGCAAATCCGAACAGCGTCAGCGTGGCGACCCATTTCGTGACGGCCGTGTAGAAGCGTGCGAGGCGGTCGTGTCGGTCCGAGTGGTAAAGCTCCGACGCAAGCGCCGGGAAGATGGAGTGAGTCGCCTGTAGAACGACTCCAAGGAGGACGGATGTTTGGTAAGCGGCCTGGTACCAGCCCACCTCGACGGGAGCGGCGAAGACGCCGAGCATGAGGATGTCCGTCCACGTAATCAGGTACAGCGTCACTGCGGCGACGGTGAGTGGGAGAGCGAACCCTAGCACCTCCTTGTACTGGATTTTCGGCCGAACATCGAGAGACAGCGCCCCTTGTCGCGAAAGAAAGTAGATAGCGAGGACGACACCGACGCCGATCGAGATCAGGTAGCCGACGACGACTGCCTTGACGTCGGTGAGGACGAACGCCCCGACGCCGACTAAGACGAACGCTGCTACGGACTGCCCGACGTCGCGGACGTAGACGTAGTACTTCGTCTGCTTGAACCCTCTCGTCGCCGTTGCCCCGACCATCATCACTGAGAACACCGGGATTCCGACGAGAAAGATTCTGGTGGTGAGACTGAACCCGGACTGTAACACTTGGTCAAGCAAGTGCCACTGACTGTACAGGAGGACAGCAGCGATGGTTCCGACGGCGAATGGGACACCGAGACACAGGAGCGTCGTGCCACTCACTAGTGCCGGACAGTCGTCGGACACGTAAATTGGGATGTACTTCTGGGCGGCCCGGTCGAGTCCCATCCGTGAAACGACTGAGATTGCCTTCATCAGGACGGTCCCGAACGCGAAGAGGCCGAGTGCCTCGGCCCCGAGGCCGCGTGCGATGACCACGTTGATTCCGTATCGGAAACCCTTGCCAATAATCCCGCCGACGAACGCGATCGAGACGAGGTTCGTGATGTTTTGTCTCATCGATGTCGGGGGCCGATTTGTGTCATCAGTTCACCTTCCAAGAGGTTCGGCCGTCGGCTGGACTGTGCACACGCCCGGTCGTCGTCGCCCGTCGGCGTCCCGGCGCCGTCCCATGAAGAGTACGGCCGACTACCACAACTTTCGCGCACCATATTAAGATACCGCCAGTATCAGGAAAGAGGTAGAGCCCTAGAACGTCGTCGAACTCCGTTGTCCCATAGATCACAGGTAGCCCAGTTCACGCAATCGGGCGGCTGTTGACGGGTCAATGGAGACATCGGTCTCCGTCTTGAGGACGTCAGTTTTGAACGTAGAGATGTCGCTACTGAAGCGTCCCGTGGCCCACGATGGGGGACTATCGAGTGACTCGCTCCGCTGCTGGACGTTTGCTTTTCCTGGGAGAAAGTACCGCGTACAGGTCTTGAGGGAGTCCCACACGAACTTCTCGTTGTCGTCGTAGGCACAGCGAATTGCCCGGTCGTAGTACTCGTAATCCGCCTCTGGATCCGGCCCGGCACTCATGCCGGCAAGTTCCGCGAACGCTCGATCACTCGATAGGTCCCGGATCCATCCATCCCGGATTCCACGGATTAGATCAGGGAGCGCGAGGTGCGAGAAGTAGCGCTCTGTCTGTTCGGCTATCTCGGGGGGATTGACTAGGTAGAGCGGGACGTGGAGTAATCCTTCGCTCAGGCTACTCTTGTGATTAGCGAGCCCGTCGTCGGTTTCAGTTCCGAGATTATCGCCGTGGTCGGCAGTCACGATGACTGTCGTCTCCTCGTCAAGTTCCCCCAGAAACGCCGAGAGACAGCGGTCGAGGTAATCGATAGTCGCCCGGTAGAGTCCGTTTCGCCGGTCCCAGTAACGCTCGTCGTACTCTTCCGCGAACAGTTCCCAGACGTCTTTCTCGGCCGACGACCAGCCACGCGGACAGTCGTAGAACCTTCCGTCCAGATATCGTGCGGGCCTGTAAGGATGTGTGCCTCCATTAAGTTCACGAATGCGAACGTCGGTTCGTCTGCCCCGGTGAGTGCCCGTCGGACGACTTTGAGTCCCGGTCTGGCCCCTTCGTCGAACAGCCACCCAAGTCGGTCAGAGACCGAGTCCAGAAGTTCAAGGGCACCATTGCACAGTGACCGCACGGGTTTACCGCTCTGGAAACAGGAGGACACGTTTGCGAAAAATTCGTCAAGCGAGCCGTCGAAGGAGTATGGGTCGAGTGCCTCGGGGAACCGTATACCCCGACCCAGCGGAAAGAACTCGTCGAAGTACCGATCGAAGTCGTGCACTGGTCCGGCGTAGACGTTCGAACTAACTCCTATCGTCCGGTACTCCGGGAGATCATCGAAGACGTCCTTGCGGACCGAGTCGAGACAGACCAGTACGACGTTCCGACCCATCGGCCGTGTATTGACTGGACGGCTATCTAAAATCTACCGGGGATGAATCACTGGTGATGAAGCCCCTTCTTTCGTTTACCATCTCGGTCGTGCCGGCTACGGCTCGGTGATCGGTCCCAATTCGAAAGCCATCGTGGCGACGTACTCACGGACGTGCGAGGTTTCGCTGTCGTCGGACTTCTCCTCTTGGATCATCAGTTCACAGGACGACTCCGACTGGTTCCGAGCGCGGACGTCGGCCGCGTTCCGTCCGAAGAACGACTGCGTCCGTTGGACGGCGACCGGCGGACGGTCGTAGGTATCCTGCAGCTCAGCCGTCGACC
>Ga0207797_1001365_pt1 | contig 17696 bp, 13 predicted proteins | sample PRCRCaboRojoPR_6_FD_187275 | JGI IMG/M metagenome (GOLD analysis project Ga0207797, IMG submission 187275) | Marine sediment microbial community from Cabo Rojo, Puerto Rico - PR CR 10% Liquid 1 (SPAdes) | ecosystem: Environmental > Aquatic > Marine > Coastal > Sediment | place: Cabo Rojo, Puerto...
CTACCTCTGGATCAATATGTAGTCACGCATCCTGAGACATTCTTCGGCCAGCCCGTGGAACACGCCCTGCTAGATCCGGACAATCTGGCCGTGCTGACCAACCATCTCTCCTGCGCAGCCTTCGAGCTGCCCTTCGAGCCCGGTGAGTCGTTCGGGGATTTCGGCGAGGCCGACGCCGTTCTCGAAGCGCTTGCCGAAGAGGGCCTGCTCCACGGCTACGACGGTCACTATGCGTGGATCGGCGAGGGGTATCCGGCCGGCGGCATCTCGCTCCGCACCAGCTCGCCTGACAGCATCGTGATCCAGGCCGAGGACGAGGACGGGAGCGCTCCACCAAGGGTGATCGGGGAGATGGACCGGCCCAGCGCGCCCCAGCTCATCCACGACGGCGCCGTTTATCTTCACGGAGGGGACACGTACGTGGTCAGGTCCCTGGACTGGGACGAGGGACTGGCCCGCGTCCAGCCCGCCGAGCTCGACTATTACACCAGGGCCAGCTCGACGACAGAGGTAGAGGTCGTCGAGGTCTTACGGTCAACCGACGAGGATGAAGGGAGCGCCGTGTCCTCGGAAGCCCGCACCATCACCTCCTACGGGGAGCTTCTGGTCACCACCAAGGCCACCGGCTATCGACGCATCAAACGGTACACCCACGAGGTGCTAGGCTGGGCTCCCATCGATCTCCCAGAACAGACGATGCGCACCATCGGCACCTGGTTGGCCTTTTCGGACGAGCTTACGGAGCATCTAAGGAAGGCCGGCATCCTCAAGCCCAAGATCGACTACGGACCGAACTGGGAGGCACAAAGGGCCGCTGCACGGGCACGCGATGGGCAGCGCTGTCGGCGCTGCGGAGCACCGGAGCGGGAGGGCCGTGAGCACGACGTCCATCACCTGACGCCGTTCCGTGTCTTTGGCTACGTGCCGGACAGGAACGACTTCTATAAGACCGCCAATCGACTGGACAATCTAATCACCCTATGCCCCAGTTGTCACCGCCGCGCTGAGCGGGCGCAGGGCACGCGCGGCGCTCTGGGCGGCCTCGCTTACTTGCTACGCAACCTGGCCCCACTCCACCTTATGTGCGCCCCGGGCGACCTCGGTTCGGCCGTGCAGGCCCGGGCGCAGGAGACTGGGCTGCCCACGGTAACCCTGTACGACGGGCTTCCCGGGGGAGCCGGGCTCAGCGCCAAGCTGTACGAGATCCACGGAGACCTTTTGGCGGCGGCCCTGGATCAAGTACGGGACTGTCCCTGTGCCGAGGGTTGTCCGGCCTGTGTGGGACCGGTCGGGGATGTGGAGCCGGGCGCCAAGGAGCTGACCAAGCGCTTGCTCCGGGCCATTGCCTAGCGCATCGGCCGGTCTAGATCCGGCCGCGCGGCCTAGATCCCTCGCTCCGTCCGCGTTCCCACCCGCCCGATGTCCAGGACGGGCAGCGGGCTGCCGGCCGAAGACCGCGGCCCTCCGCGCGAAGGGGCCGTGGGGGCCGCTTAGGATGCGGACACGGAGCGGATTCTTGTGGGGCATCCCGAGAACGAGCTCCGGGGCGACTGCCCATGGGATCCGGCGACACGCCCCGATGGGGCTCTAGATAGGTTGAAATCTGACAAGGAGACGTTACATGGGACGTGGAACCGCGGGCCGGAGCACGCTTGTCGATGACGCCGCGGATAAGATCCGCCAGATGATCCTCACCGGCGAGGTGAAGCCTGGCGACTTCCTGCCACCGCGCCGCGAGCTGGCCGAGGAGTTTGGGGTCGGCATCTCCACCATCCACGAGGCGATCCAATCGCTCAATGCCGTTGGGTTGGTCGAGTCGCGCCCGGGCAAGGGGACCTGGGTACGGGAGGATGCCCTGGACGCCGTCATCCGCCCCTCCACTATCATCAACCGTTTCGGCGAGATGGAAGCCGACACCATCTACGAGGCTCGCACATTTCTCGAGGCATCCTTGGCCGAGCTGGCGGCCAGAAAGGCAACGGATGAGGATGTGCTCCGCGTCTGGGATGCCCTGGCGCACGCCCGCGACGTCATGGGCAATGACAAAGGCTTCGTCAGGGCCGACTGGGACTTCCACCTGGCCGTGGCCGAGGCCGCGCATAACGACCTGCTACAGGCCTTCTACCACCTGGCCCGTGAGCTGCTCCTCGACTTCATCGAGGGCGCCATCAGTCTGCCGAACGTCAAGGAAGAGGCCACTGCGTACCACGTAGCCCAGGCCGAGGCCATCGAGCGGCACGATCCGGAGCAGGCCCGGCAGGCAGCCCTCGACCACATGCGCTACGTCAAGGAGCGGCTCATGGAGGCCGGCTCTGTCTGAAGGAGGAGGACTCGGTAAGACGCGGCCTCCTAAGGAGGAGGCCTCTGCCAGCGATGGCCTCTGTAAGAGCCGGCCTCTGCAGGAGCCGGCCTCCCAAAGGGAAGGTTCTGAATCAGGATTGGCGCCGAACGACGTGCCCCACCCCCGGGTCGTGTAAGGCTTCGGGCAGGCCAATCGCGTTTGACGCCTCCTCGGGCCTGTGATACACTGATGATCAGCGACAAATATCTGATATTGCGTAAATTCGGTGCTTTACACCCGGCAGTCGATGCGGGAGTTGCGCGAGTCGAGAGCTTCCGGGAGAACTCAGCCGGCCTAGAATCGACACGGCATCCGACTTAAGTAAGGAGACCAGAATGAATAGCGAAAGCAGCCTGCTCTACCTGTCGCAGAACGACGTCGAATCAACCGGTCTCACCATGGCGGAGATCATCGAACTGGTCGAAACCGCGTTCCAAGAGAAGGGGGAGGGACGGATCGAGATGCCCCCCAAGCCCGGCATCCACCCCGGTGAAGGTGACAACTTCATCCACGCGATGCCGGCCTACATACCTGCTATGGAGTCAGCGGGCGTCAAGTGGGTCAGCGGATTCCCGGAGAATCACAAGCGCGGCCTGCCCTACATCACCGGTCTGCTCATCTTGAATGACCCGGAGACAGGGCTTCCGATCTCGGTCATGGACTGCGTGTGGATCACGGCAATGCGCACCGCTGCAGCCACCGCCGTCGCCGCCCGCCAGCTGGCGCGGCCGGACTCAGAGGTGCTGGGCGTCCTGGGATGCGGCGTTCAAGGGCACACAAACACCGAGGCTCTCGACGTGCTGTTCCCTCTCAAGCGTGTGATGGCCTACGACGTCGACGAGAGCGCGGTCGACAGCTTCGCCAAGGAGATCGAGTCCCGCTTTGGCCTTGAGGTCGTGAAGGTCGACGAGCCTCAGGAGGCCGTCAGTGGCTGCGACCTGGTCGTGACAGCCGGTCCAATTCTCAAGGAACCCCACGCCACAATCCAGCCTGGCTGGCTCGACGAGGGGGCCTTCGCCTCCCTGGTCGATTTTGATTCCTACTGGCATCCTGGTGCGATGAAGGAGGCCGACAAGTTCTGCACGGACGACGTCCCGCAGCTTCGGCATTACCAGGACGTGGGCTACTTCAAGGACATTCCCCCGATCCACGCCGACGTCGGGGAGCTTGTCGTCGGGAAGAAGCCGGGCCGGGAGAGCCGCGATGAACGGACCATGACGTGCAACCTGGGCCTCGCCATTGACGACATGGCCGTCGCGCCGGCGATCTACCAGCGCGCCCGTGAGAAGGACATCGGCACCTGGCTGCCTCTCTAGCGACGCCCAGCGGAGGAGAAACTATGTTCTGTCCTGATTTGTCCTTCAGACCACGTCTTCAGGCGGCGAGCGAGGATCAGATCGACCAACTCCATCAGGCCACCCTGGAGGTCTTGGAGCGTACGGGGGTTCAGGTGACCCACCCTCGGGCGCTTGAGCTCTTTGACGGCGCCGGGGCGCGGATCGATGGCGACCGCGTCCGTATCCCCGCCTGGTTGGTGGAGGAGTCGATCCAGAGAGCGCCCTCCCGGGTAGTGCTCGGCGATCGCTCCGGTCAGCGAAGGGTCTTCCTGGAGGGGAGCAAGGTCTGGTTCGGCCCGAGTGTGGACTGCATAGACTACCTGGATCCGCTGACCGGGGAGCGGCGCCGGTTCGTCAGCGGGGACTGCGCCGTCACGTCGACCGTAGCCGATGCGCTGCCAAATTATTCGTGGCTGATGACCATCGGTATGGCGGATGACGTCCCGCCCGATATTGCCGACCGGGTGATCGCCAAGCAAGTCTTCACCCACACCCAGAAACCGCTCGTCTTCTGCTGTAAGGACGTCAATAGCGTCCGGGACATCTATGAGATGGCGGTTCTCATCGCTGGAGGAGAGGAACGTTTCCATCGCGCTCCCACGTGCGTCCATTACTCGGAGCCGATCTCACCGCTCCTGTACTACGATCCTGCCGTGGAGAAGATCATCTACTGCGCCGAGAAGGGCATCCCGCTGATCAACTTCCCGGCGCCCCAGGCAGGCAGCACGGCCCCGGCCACCTTCGCCGGCGAAGTGGTGCAGGGGAGTGCCGAGTCCCTGAGTGGGCTCGTTCTGGCACAGCTCGTCCGGCCCGGTGCTCCGTTCATCTACGGCGCCTTCGCCACTGTGATGGACATGCGGACCACGATCTTCTCCTACGGGGCTCCGGAGATGAGTCTTATGGTGGCCGTGATGGCCCAGTTGGCCCAGCGCTACCGCCTGCCGTTCTTCGGGACCGCCGGATGCTCCGATGCGAAGTACCCGGACGCCCAGGCCGCGGCCGAGGCCGCCTTCTCGTGCCTCTCCTCCGCGCTCTCCGGCGCCAATCTCGTTCACGACTCCGGGTGGCTGGACCACGGGTCGCTGGCGTCGCCTGCCTACATGGTCCTGGTCAACGAGGTCCTCAGCCTGGTCAACCAGTTCACCAGAGGTATGCCGGTGAGCGAGGATACCCTCGCCCTGGACGTCATCGACGGCGTCGGGCCCGGCGGGCACTACCTGGAGGAGGAGCACACCTACAACCATTTCAAGGACGTCTGGTACTCAGACCTCTTCGACCGCACCATCCTCGATGAATGGCGGGCCGAGGGCGAGAGACGATTCGCCGAGCGCCTGCGTGAGAAGACTGAGCGGGTGATGGCCCACGAGCCCGAGCCGCTGCCACCCGACGTCGTCAGCGAGTTGGACCGTATGGAGACCCACTGGGAGTAGGGTCACCGCACGATCGGGCCAGCCTGGGCAGCATCCCCCGACGGGCCGCGTGGAGGCTAGAGATCATCTCCGCGCGGCCCGTCGCGCGCATGTGAGCCCAGTTCTGCCCCCCCGTTCCGCACAGCCGAGCGTACCGGCTCGTTCCTGAGAAATTCCCCCCGTTCGACCGGCGTGCAGGACTACGCCGGTGTTCCAGGCTCCCGCCAGCTCCCTGGACGCCCTTCGTCTCTCGTCCCACCGCCGTGGCGTGCATCGCCTTCGTGACCGTCACCTACCACGGCGTGCCAAAGAACAGGACCACGACAGCCCGCCCGCGGACGCCGTGCCCTCGGGTTCGCCAACGGGGCGATGGCAGGAGAGATCCGCGCCCGAAATCCCGAGGTTCTCGCGCATCCCCAAGTGCCCTGCCCTCTATCATGGGCGTGACAGGGGCAACCCTCGCGGAGCTGCACGAGTGGGACACGGTCACGATAATAGTTGACAAATCTACTCAACTGCTGTATAATCGTTCTACGTCAGGCTTCCAGACTTGTGGAAGACGGATAGCGTGGGGAAGAAATGATAAGAGTGTCGACGAGAGGAAGGTATGCGCTGCGCGCAATGGTGGAGTTGGCGAACCACGATAGGGACGAGCCTGTGGCGCGTCGCGACATCGCTGAGCGGCAAGGTATATCGGCGGATTACGTGGCTCAGCTGTTCCGGCCCCTCCAAGACGCCGGTCTGGTTGAGGGCGTCAAGGGGCCCGGCGGCGGATACCGACTTACTCAGCAGGCAGACACGATCAAGGTGCGGGATGTCGTTGAGGCCGTCGAGGGGCCGCTGGCGCTAGCGCCCTGCCTCGAAGAATGCGACGATTCTCCTTGCCCGCAGGAGAATGACTGTCCGACAAGACGCTTATGGGAGCGTTTGTCGCGGAGAATGATTGAGGTCCTTGAGGCGTATACGCTGGCGGACCTGAGTGCTTCCGTGCACGCTCCCGAGTTGGCATGACAGACAATTTGGGCCTCATACGGGCTCCATTTGGGAGCGGTATGGGCATTGGCACGAGCGACGCGCTCACGAGGTTCAGGGAGCAGCTCAAGTGTCGGAGGATGTGAGATGAGTGAAGAGACTATGAAGGAGAGCAGCGTAAGGGTGAAGGATAGCAAGGTCACGCTTCCCGTTCGCGGCATGACCTGTGCATCATGTGTGGCCCACGTCGAGAAGGCGCTCAAGGGCGTCGAGGGCGTCGATCGGGTCAACGTCAACTTGGCAACGGAGAAGGCGAACCTCGATTTCAAGACGGAGGCTGTGAAGCTCGGGGACCTGGTCAATGCGGTCCGAGAGACAGGCTACGACGTGGCGACCGAGACGATGAGCCTCAACATCGGCGGCATGACGTGCGCGTCGTGCGTCAATCACGTCGAGCAGGCACTGAACAAGGTACCCGGCGTCATTGAGGCCAACGTGAACCTGGCCACTGAGCGGGCCGCCATCCAGTATGTGCCCGATGCGACGGGCCCATCCGACTTCAAGAAGGCCGTACAAGAAGCGGGCTACGAAGTCGTCGAATCGGCCGAGTTGAGCGCGGCGGTCGAGGAGGGCGCCCACGAGGACGAGGTGGTACGGAAGATGCGCGAGGCCCGTTTCCGCATGCGGACCGCGTGGCTCTTTACAATTCCGCTCACCTTGTGGATGATCGTAGAGATGTTCTTTGGCATCACGTGGCCCAGCGCCACGGTGTTCAACCTCGGGATGATCGTGCTGGCCCTGCCCGTCCTTTTCTGGGTGGGTCGCCGCACGTTCAAGAGTGGCCTAACGGCCGTAGCTCACGGGTACGCCAACATGGATACCCTCATCACGCTGGGCACGGGGGCCTCTTTCCTGACCGGACCGGCCTCCTTCTTCTTTCCCGTCGCCAACTATGCCGGTGTCTCAGCGATGATCATGGCCTTCCACCTCACCGGACGGTACGTCGAGGAGTCGGCGAAAGGCCGCGCCTCTCAGGCGATCCGCAAGCTTTTGGAGCTCGGCGCCAAGACCGCCCATGTGATGCGAGACGGTGAGGAGGTCGAAGTACCCATCGAAGATGTCGCGGTGGGCGACGTCATGGTCGTGCGCCCTGGCGAGAAGATCCCCACCGATGGGATTGTCCTGTCGGGTGAAAGCGCCGTTGACGAATCGATGGCCACGGGCGAATCGATGCCGGTCAACAAAGAGGAGGGCGACGAGGTTATCGGAGCGACCGTCAACCAGGAGGGACTTCTCAAGGTCCGCGCCACGAAGGTCGGAAAGGACACCTTCTTGGCCCAGGTAATCAAGCTGGTCGAGGAGGCCCAGGGTTCGAAGGTTCCGATCCAGGCCCTCGCGGACCGCGTGACGGGCATCTTCGTGCCGATCATCATGACGATCGCGACGCTGACTTTCCTGGTCAACTTGCTCTTCCCCGGGCTGATGAATCCCCTTCTGGAGCTGGGATCCTTTTTGCCCTGGGTGAACCCGGGCCTCGGAACGCTGACGCTCGCCATCGTGTCGATGGTGGCCGTCCTCGTCATCGCCTGTCCTTGCGCGCTGGGCCTGGCCACCCCAACGGCGCTCATGGTGGGCAGCGGGATGGGTGCGGAGCACGGGATCCTCATCCGCACGGGTGAGGCGATTCAGACGCTCAAGGACGTGGCCGTGGTGGTCTTCGATAAGACCGGAACGATCACGAAGGGGAAGCCCGAGGTGACCGATGTGGTGAGCCTGGACCGGGCGGGTACGTCCGACAGGCAGCTCCTTCAATGGGCAGCCTCGGCGGAACGGGGCAGCGAGCATCCCCTGGGGCGGGCCCTGGTGGACCGGGCTGAGGCTGACGGGATCGAGTTGGATGCGCCGGAAGGTTTCCGAGCCCTGCGAGGGCGAGGGGTGGCTGCCACCGTACGCGGCCAGGACGTTCTGGTGGGCTCGCGGCGGCTTATGGAGGAAGAGGCTGTTGAGCTTGCCGACTCTCAGGGACTTGTGGAGGAGCTAGAGAACCAGGCCAAGACGGCCATGTTGGTCGCCGTCGACGGTGAACTCGTCGGCACCATCGCTGTCGCCGACACACTCAAGGAGGATTCAATCAATGCCATAGCCGCCCTCCACGATATGGGACTCCAGTCGGCGATGATAACAGGCGACAATCAGCGCACGGCGGAGGCCATCGCGGAGCAGGTCGGCATCGACCACGTTCTCGCCGAGGTGCTGCCCGATGGGAAGGTGTCCGAGGTGGAGAAGCTCCAGGAGCGCTTCGGGACGGTCGCCTTCGTGGGCGACGGCATTAACGATGCTCCTGCACTCACGCAGGCAAACGTCGGCTTGGCTATCGGCACAGGCACGGACATCGCCATCGAGGCGAGCGACGTTACGCTGGTGCGGGGCGAGCTGACCGGCGTCGTTGAGGCCGTGAACCTCAGTCGTGCGACGTTCCGAAAGATCAAACAGAACCTGTTCTGGGCGTTCTTCTACAACGTCATCATGGTGCCCTTGGCCGTTATCGGCTGGATGCACCCGGTACTTTCGGAGATCGCGATGGCTACGTCGTCCATCACCGTGGTTACAAACGCGAACACCCTGCGGCGGGTCGACATACGACCGGCTTACGTGGAGAAACGGTCGGGAGGTTCACCTCGCACGCCGATTCGCCAGCCGGCTGAGAGCCCGGCCTAGGCTGGACGGCACACGATACCCGCTGCCAGCGCGCCCGAAGATCGTGGAGGTGGCGGACGGAGCCACAACAAGGGTGGGTGATATGCGAAGAACAAGGGCCCGCAGGAACGGCTCAGTCGAGAGTGCGCCGATTCGGGCTGGGGTGCGGACGCAATCAGCATCACGGAGAAGGCACCAGGGCGTCTCGTACGCGGTGAAGAGGTCTGTGACCGCGAGGTGATCCCGTCGGCCCGGGCCGAGCGGATCACTTGCACTGGACGTGTGCGCAGGGAAGGACGATCGAGTACCGATCGATTCCCTCCGCGCACGAAAGAGGGTTGGGATAGGAGATTGCGGTCGGTGGGACCGCAGGTAGCAAGGGAGGATACTCAGATGCCAGTCGATCCCGTATGCCATATGGAAGTTGAACCGGAAGAGGCTCCGGCGAAGGCGGAGTACAAGGGGAAGACGTACTACTTCTGTGCTCCCGGCTGTAAGGTCGCCTTCGAGAAGGATCCGGAGAAGTACATAGGACAGTCCGAGGAAGCGGAGTAGCCTAAGGCCGATCAACGCGCGGGGGATCCTCCGGGCCGAATGTTGTCCCGGAGGATCCTATCGTCGGTGTAGCAGATCAGCGGGCGGACAAGAGGTATGACGACGACCTGAGAGCTGGGGCCCTGCGGGCTTCATTCTTTCTAGACGACGGCGATTGCCTGGATCAGCCAAACGCGCAAGACTAGGCTAGCCTCGCACTTTGGGGATCGGAGGCCGTCACCGGGTAGGGCCGGCTCATACTTGCTCATACGGGATAGCGCACCGGTTCGTCCGAGTAGAGGGACCTGGGTCAGCCGGACAAGAAGTGAGGGACTATTGATGACCAAGACGTGGACGTGGAGGGGACGCGGGCGAGCTTGGCTGGGGTTAGCGGCCCTGATTGCCCTGTCGCTCGCGGTGAGCGGCTGCGGTCTCGCGGGAGACGCAGACGATGCAGACGGATGGAGCACCGACGACGTGCAGCGTATCAGCCCATCCGAGGCCAAATCACTGACGGACCGAGGAGAAGCGGTCCTCTACGACGCTCGAGACACGGAATGGTACGAGAGGGAGCATGCAGCCGGAGCCATGTCGCTGCCGGAGCAGGATGTGAGCGCACAGATAGATGCCCTCCCCGGCGACCGGGCGCTCATCTTCTATTGCACCTGACCGGCCGAACAGACGAGTGCCCGTGCGGCACTCCAAGCGATCAACCACGGGGCGGATCCAGCTAAGGTGTACGCGCTTAAGGGAGGCCTGACCGCGTGGAAGGAAGCTGGGTACCCCATTGAATCCGGAAGCGACCCCTAGCCGTCGCTCCGGCGCAGATTGCGAAGCCAAACAGAGATTGCGCCAGGCGGAGGGAATGAGCTCCGGGGAAAGTCTTCCTGATACCCGCGAGGAATCGCCCAGCCTGGCTCGCTGACGACCGAGAGGAGATGGCTGTCTATGAGAGCACCCCTAACCAAGCGCGCGATCAGGGTACCGATAGCCCTGATCGCCGTGGCCTTCACCGTCGCCACCACTGCGTGCGCGGCCGGCGCCGCTGAGCCGGCCAGCCCGACAGAGGAGCCGCGTCCCAGCACCGCTCCGACGAGGGAATCGGACCCAACCTCGACACCGACGATGGCCACGGAGGTGGACCCGACGGACACACCCGTGCCCCCGACGCCCACCGAGACGCCTACCCCGCAGCCCGCGACTCAGCTTCCCGCGACGGCGGCGCCCGACTCAAGTGCGGCTCCTGTCGTCGGTGCGGCCGCACCGCCCTTGGTCCTGCCAGATCTAAATGGCGAGGAAGTGAACCTGACTAATCTGCGGGGCAAGCCCGTTCTCCTCAACTTCTGGACGACCTGGTGACCGCACTGCCGTCGAGAGCGGTCAGCTCTCCAGGCCAGCTACGAACGTTACCGTGACGGCGAACTGGTCATCCTTTCTGTCGATATCGCAGAGGGAACCGACAAGGTCAAGGCATACGTCGAAAGCCAGGGACTGACCTTTCCCATCCTCCTCGATCAGAGGAGCGAGGCAGCGAGGACTTATCTGGTGAGAGGGATTCCGAGCACGTTCTTCATCGACGGCGAGGGCATCATTCAGGCTGTCCACAAGGGTCCCCTGGATAAGGCGACGATCGAGTCTTTGGTAGCCGCACATCTTGAATGACCCGACGGGCCGCATAGGCAACGAGTCAAATGCACCATTCAGGGGCCCTCGGCAGAAGAGCGGTCAGTGCGCCCAGATTTGGAAGGGTGCCCTTCAGTCACGTCCAAGTGCCGGATCGCAGCGCACCAAGGGAGAAAGCAAGTGGGCCAGAAGCCAACCGGAGCCGGGAACAGCAGTTTTGGCCTCGTCGACGAGAGGAGGCTCTTCAAAGAGCTCCGTCTACGTGAGGGCCAGGTGGTCCTCGATGCTGGCTGCGGCCCGGGAGATTACGCCCTGGCGGCAGCGAGGCAGGTCACCGAGTCAGGCAGGGTCTACGCTGTGGATCTCTGGAAGGAAGGCATTCAGGCTCTGAAGGCTACCGCGGAGGCCCGGGCGATTCACCATCTGGATGCCCGGGTCGCCGACGTCAGTCGGCGCATTCCGGTTGACGATGACGAAGTGGACGTCGTTCTGATGGTGGCCGTTCTCCACGACCTACTTCGGGATGAGGGCCACGATGGAGCCTTGGCGGAGGTAAGGAGGGTGCTACACGCATCGGGGGTCTTTGCAGTGGTTGAATTCCGCAAGCTTAAGGACTCCCCCGGGCCGCCCATTGAGGTCCGGCTCTCTCCATCGGAGGTGGAGGACCTGCTCCGTCCGCACGGCTTCAAGCTGGAGCGAAGCGCCGAGGTCGGCCTCTTTCACTACCTTTCACTCTATCGCGTCGACTTGCGTCCGTGACTAGGCGGTCCCTGGGCGGCAAGCCCCCCCGACCGGGTGATTCGTCACGTCCCGGGGCAGCCCAGTGCCGAGATCCGCTGCTGATCTCCCAGGCGCTCGGTGCGCAGCTTACGCTCGAGTTTAGAGGGCCGAGAGCCCCATCCAGGCTCCCATCCCGATGAAGGCCAGAGCCGAAGCCCACAGGAGGGTGCGTCGGGGCACGCGGTCGCACAGCGCCTGACCGCCCACGACACCCAGACCGGTGACCGCCGTCAGCGCCAGCGCACTCCCAGTCAGTACGGCCCAACTGTCGCTTCGATTGGTGGATAGGCTCAATACGGCCAGCTGGGTCTTGTCTCCCAGTTCGGCAAAGAAAAGGAGGCCGAGCGTGGCTGCAAACGCCTGCCAGCTCCATGCACCCCTTTCAGCGCCCCCTGCCTCGCAGCCGGAGGTCCCATCGCCACAGGCGGCGCCATCCCAATCGCCGCCCTGGTTCTGCTGCCGGAGCGCCTCCCACCCTACGATCAGACCCATGACCACAAACGCGGCAGCGGCCACGCCCTGGAGCAAGTCGGCAGGGATGACGCGGCTCAGTGCTTGACCGGCCACCACGCCCAGGGTCGTGACTGCCGCCAACGCAGCGCTGGCACCCGCGAATATGGCCCACGGCCTGCGATACTTGCACGTCTGCGTCACCACGGCAAGCTGCGTCTTGTCGCCCAGTTCGGCGACAAAGACCAGCCCAAAGGCTGAGAGAAGCGCTGTCAGATCCAATTCAGCCTCCCCTCCTTCTCATCCTGCCGGCGTCCCAGCAATCCCTCACGCACGCTTCCCCTCATCCCGATCGATCTCGTCCAACGTCCTGCCGCTCTTGACGGACGCTGTCTCCGTAGAGGTCGGCCTTCGACGAGCGTCGGCCTCCTCGTCCCTCATCTTGATGAGCAGCCACCTCTCATCGTCGCCCTCTGACGTCCGAATAAGCGCGTAGCCTCCGGAGATCTTCTCACCGTCTAACCAGACCGTCGCGTGACCCTCCTCGAGCTGCTCAGCCACAGGCTTCGGCTTCTCACCCTCGTCGCCGGGATCCTTGAGGTTCCGGTAGCTCCCTCGATCCCACACCAAGACCGTCCCCCCTCCGTACTCGTCTTCGGGGATGACACCCTCGAAGTCCGCATAGGACAAGGGGTGATCCTCGGTGGGTATGGCCAATCGCTTTACGCTCGGTTCCGTCGAAGGGCCCTTCGGGACCGCCCAGGACCTTAAGACGCCTTCCACCTCGATGCGGAAGTCATAGTGCAAGTTGGAGGCGGCGTGCTTCTGGATCACGAACAAAGGTCGAGCCGTCGCCCAATCCAAGTTGACGTCCCTCGCTCCCGGCTCCGGCGTCCTCCCGAAGTCCCGCTTCTCTTCGTAGCGCGCCAGCCCTCCATCGGCTTCTGACACGACCCCGTCCCTCCTCCTCTTTGTCGCCGCATAACTCCGCTCTGGAGTCGCGGCATCACCGGCGGACTGGTGCCGGCTCCACCGCGGCGGTACTAAGCTGAACCGTGACCCCCTGTCCCTTCCAACAGACAGAATCGGGCCCCAGTGGCTACCATACTCTAGCGGGGCTCGACGCCTTGTCAAGGCTACCCAGCCGAACCGCTGGTCTTGCTCCCGACCCCAGCCCGAACACTGGCGCAAACCGCCGGGGAAGCATACAATGTCTGCTGAATGCCTTATCCCTGCCGACCCGCCCGCCGTCCTATCCAAGGCGTTCCCGTGGTCGAGCAGCGCTGAGCAGGAGAAGCCATCTTGAGATCCACCCAGGAAGGGAGTCGATCAGTGGACACCACCACCCTCGTCCTAGCTGCGGCAGCCGCCGTGCTGCTCGTGCTCGCCCTCCGCCGCGGCACCGATGTCGCCGTCGACGGCCTGCTGGCTGCTTGGCGGACGTTACGGCGGAACCTGGCGTTGCTGGTGCTGGGTTTCGTCCTCGCGGGGTTGGTCCAGGTGCTCATCCCGCGAGATCTTATCACGCGCTGGCTGGGAGACGAGGCCGGCGTGAGAGGCGTCCTCATCGGCTGCGTGGTCGGCGGTCTGGTACCTGGTGCTCCCTACGCCACTTTCCCGTTGGTCGCGTCGCTCTATCACGCGGGCGCCAGCATTGGCGCCGTGGTTGGATTCGTCTCGGCGTGGGCTCTGTGGTCAGTATCGCGCTTGCCCGTCGAGATGGCCCTCATCGACCCACGACCGGCCCTCATCCGATACACGGTCACCTTCATCGTGCCGCCGCTGGCCGGGATCCTCGCCGAGGGCGTCGACCGGTTCGTCTGACGCCGAGCCGGAAGCCGGCATCCGCCCGCGGGTGGCAAGGCTGGTGAGCGGCTGCGTGGAGATCCGGAAAAAAGAGACCCACCGATGGTATGGTGGGTCTCTACGGGGAGATGCCGAGGCCCAGATTTGAACTGGGGACACCCTGATTTTCAGTCAAGTGCTCTACCAGGCTGAGCTACCTCGGCAACTGCGCGACATTTTAGCGCAACTCGCGCCACTTGTCAAGCCGTGGGCCTGGCCGGGTCCATCCACTAGCTGTCGGGCTCAGCCCGGGAGCGGTGCACCTTCCGGGTGCGTTGCAGCTAGGGGGCGTCGACCTATGAGAACCCGCTAGAGCGGCCACCAGGGCGTGTCTTCACGGCCCCTTCCAGGCCGTTTCGCGCCTCGCCCTAACCCCAGCTGGGAGGCCGGGCAATGGGTCCAGGCTCCAAGGCCGCCGTCAGGTTTATCTACGACAGGGCCTCCCAGACCATCTTCAGCGCCCGATCCGCCAGCCAGATCCCATCCCTGCCCGTCGCCCCTCCCACCTCGTAGGCCGCGTCGAGGACCTCCCTGGCCGTGTTCAAGGCCACGTAGACCGTTTGCTCCTCATCCTCGGTGATGGAGCCCCGCGCCCAGACGGCAAGGCAGAGATTCACACCCAGAAACGCACGCCCCTCCCTTGCCGCAGCCCTGGCCGCCTTGGCGGAGAAGTCACCGGCCTTCTTGAACTGCGGGCGCGGCAGCGCCATCAAGCCGATTGCCTCCTGAACCGTCTCCACTACCAGGCTGTTGCCCAGGGCAGCCACACCCTCATCCACATCGAAAAGGCGACGGCTTACCACCCCGTCCTCACCGCACTCCACGGTCCCAAGCGTCAACTCCCGCTCTACCAGTTCGTGAGCCACCTTCTCCGCTATCGCTGCCTCGGCCATCGATCACCCCCTCCAATTGCTCCGGTCACCGCCGTGCGGCGCCGGCCCTCTCTCACGTGCGACCGATTATAGAGCGGTGAGGATCAACACACAACCCCTAGCCCCGCCGACGGGCTGGTGCGTCCCCTGCAGTTCCTGCTATAATGGGCGCCGCAACACGTTCCAGACAACACACGACGAGGAGGTTCCTACGATGCCATTCCCCCGCAGGAGCGGGATCCTGCTCCATCCTACGTCACTCCCGAGCCCTTTTGGGATCGGCGATCTCGGCGGGGGCGCCCGGCAGTTCATTGACTTCCTCTCTTCAGCGGGCCAGTCCTACTGGCAGGTCCTCCCCCTCGGGCCGACAGGCTACGGCAATTCGCCTTATCAGGGTCTCTCGGCCTTCGCCGGGAACCCTATGCTGATCGACCTCCGTCAGCTCGTCCGACTCGGCCACCTCACGGAGGACGACCTGAGTGAGCGCCCGAACTTCCCCGATGCAGAGGTGGATTTCGGTGCCGTCGTCCCGTACAAATCCCACCTCCTGGATCGCGCCTATGGACGGTTTCAAGCAGCGGCCCCGGAAAGTCAGCACGTCGCCTTCCAGGCGTTCTGCGCGGATCACGGACACTGGCTGGAGGATTTCGCTCTTTTCATAGCCCTGCGGGAGAGATACGACGGCCACTCCTGGCAGATGTGGAGCCCCGATATCGCCGCCCGCGAGCCGGCAGCTCTTGACCAAGCTCGGGGGACCCTTTATCACGAGATTGACAAACAGAAGTACCGGCAGTGGCAGTTCTTCCAGCAGTGGAGGGACGTCAAGTCATATGCGAACCGGAAGGGCGTCGCCATCATCGGCGACATTCCCATCTTCGTTGCCCTGGACAGCGCTGACGTTTGGGCGAACCCCCACTTGTTCAAGCTCGACCCGGACCTACAACCGACGGTCGTATCCGGCGTTCCACCCGATTTCTTCAGCGAGACCGGCCAACTCTGGGGTCACCCCCTGTACCGGTGGGATCTGATGGCGGAGAACGGCTACGACTGGTGGATCTCCCGTTTCCGGATGGCCTTTGTGCAGGCGGACGTGATGCGTATCGACCATTTTCGCGGCTTCTACAATTACTGGGAGGTGCCGGGCGGCGCAGACACCGCGGCCGAGGGTGAGTGGCACTACGGCCCGGGGGCCGACCTTTTTGAAGCCGTCACCAAGAAGCTGGGTGACGTCGACATCATCGCCGAGGACCTCGGCGACTTCGACGCCGAATCACGCGCCGCAGTGGACGCTCTGGAGCAGCAGTTTGGCTATCCCGGCATGAAAGTCCTCCAGTTCGCCTTCGGGAGCGGGCCCTCGGACCCCTTCCTCCCGCACAACTACACCCCGGAGTGCGTCGCCTACACCGGAACCCACGACAACGACACCGTGGTAGGCTGGTACGAGGTGACGTCGCGCAAGGGGGAACGGGAGTACGCCCGCCGCTACCTGGACAGCGACGGGAGCGACATGGAGTGGGACTTCGTGCGACTTGCTTGGTCATCTGTGGCGAACACGGCCATCACGACAGCCCAAGACCTCCTGGGTTTGGGGAACGAAGCGCGTATGAACCTTCCCGGCACCGTCGGACCTCACAATTGGACTTGGCGCCTCCGGGAGGGCGAGCTGACTCGCGCGGTCGCCGAGAGATTGCGAGAGGTGACCGAAATCTATGGTCGACGAGGATAGTCACGTGGTAATCGTGGCGATCCGCCCTTTGCCCTCCCCTGTCCGCGTGCTATAATCGGGCGCGTGAACGAGGGCCACGGGCCCCGCCGCGTCCAGCCTAGACAGGCACTGTAACAGCGAGTACAAGCTTATGGATCAACCCACTGACCCGGTCGATGACGCTCCCCCCATGGAGACAGATGAGAACGAATACCTCCACTGCATCCGCTGTGGACTCTGTCTATCCACTTGTCCTCTCTATCAGCTTACCCTCGACGAGACCGACTCTCCTCGCGCCCGAGTGGCCCTTTTGCGCGCCATGCGCGAGGGTCTGATCGAAGAACCAAGCTCTCAGACGGCTGCCCAGTTCTTCCGCTGCCTCCTATGCGGCGCCTGCACGTTCACCTGCCCGAGCGGCGTGACTGTCGACCGCATCCTGGAGCTGACACGCGGAGAGATGAAGACCCTCGGTCTCATTCCAGAACCCCTCACGGCTCTTGGCGACCGGATTGCCGACGTGCATAACATCTCGGGCGAACCAAACGAGAACCGCTTGATGTGGACCGACAACCTTCCCAACCCGCCAAAGGGGATCGGCAAGGAAAAGGCGGATGTGATCTACTTCGTCGGCTGCGTGAGCGCTATGTTCCCGCGTAGCTACTCCGTCGCCCAGTCCTTCGTGCAGCTGCTCGAGAAGGCTGACGTCGACTACGGCTTGATGGGGGAAAGTGAGTGGTGCTGCGGCTATCCGCAGGCGATCAGCGGGGAGCCGGAACGGGCCCGGCAGACGATGGAGCACAATCTGGCGTTCGTCCAGGGGATGGGGGCCAAGACGTTGGTCACCACGTGCCCCTCCTGCTTCCATTTCTGGAAGCACACTTACCCAGCGGCTCTGGATGCCGAAATCGACCTGGAGGTGCAGCACGCCACCGAGTTCTTGGCAGATCTGCTAGAGTCCGACCAACTGGATCTGCGCGAGGACCTCCGAGAGCAAGTGGTCACCTATCACGACCCGTGCGATCTGGGCCGCAAGAGCGGCGTCTTCGAGGCGCCCCGACGGATCATCGAGCGGATCCCAGGCCTGACCCTGGTGGAGATGCCGGAGAACGGCGAGGGATCACATTGTTGTGG
>Ga0207797_1001366_pt1 | contig 17692 bp, 19 predicted proteins | sample PRCRCaboRojoPR_6_FD_187275 | JGI IMG/M metagenome (GOLD analysis project Ga0207797, IMG submission 187275) | Marine sediment microbial community from Cabo Rojo, Puerto Rico - PR CR 10% Liquid 1 (SPAdes) | ecosystem: Environmental > Aquatic > Marine > Coastal > Sediment | place: Cabo Rojo, Puerto...
ATATTGTGAAGCAGTCGGTTGCCCGTGTGCAGCAGGTGGCCCCAGAGGTGCAGGTGCTGTGCGGCGCCGGGGTGAAGACCGCCGGAGATATCTCGGCGGCTCTCGATTTGGGCGCCGTCGGGGTTTTGCTGGCCAGCGGCGTGGTCAAGGCTGCTGAGCCAGAGACCGTGCTGCGGGAGCTCGCCGGGGCCGTGGTATGAGGCCCTTTGTACATGTAAACTGCGCGATGTCGGTGGACGGCAAGATCGCGCTGGCGAACCGGATGCAGACCCGTATCTCGGGCGAGGCGGACATGGCCCGGGTGCATCGGCTGCGTGACAGCTGCGATGCCATACTGGTTGGCGTGGGCACCGTGCTGACAGATGACCCCAAGCTGACCGTCAAAAAAAAATATGTGGATGCGCCGTCGCAGCCGCTGCGCGTGGTCCTGGACACCCGGCTGCGGACGCCGTCGAATGCGGCGGTGATGAGCGATGCGGCGGCGACGTTGATCGCCACCGGCGGACCGTCGTTTAGCCGGGGTACGACCGAGGCGGTGCCCTGCGGCGACGGGCAGGTGGAGCTTTCCAGGGTGCTGTCGCTGCTGCACGAGCGAGGCGTTGAACGGCTGCTGGTGGAGGGAGGTGAAACCGTTATCTATGCGTTTCTGAAAGAGCGGCTGGTCGACGTCATGACCGTGTATGTGGCACCGATGGTCATCGGCGGCACCGGGACCCCGACGGTGGCGGGCGGCGACGGTGCGTCAACACCCGGGGATGTTGTCGGGCTGGCATTTGCTGATGTCGAGCGGCTGGGTGACGGGCTGCTGCTGACGCTGCATCCGTCAGTCGCCGACGACCTGGACGAGAAGTGAACGCTGCCGGGGTTTGACGTCGCATTCCACGAAGACGACCTGCTGCCAGGTGCCGAGCTGCAATGTGCCATCTATGACGGGGACCGTCAGGCCGGGCCCGATGAGGCTCGCCCGGATGTGGGAGTGGCCGTTGCCGTCGTGCCAGCGTTCCTCATGCTGGTAGGTGATGCCGCGAGGGGCGATGCGTTCGAGAGCCGCCGGCAGGTCCTGCAGCAGCCCCGGCTCGTGTTCGATGGTGGTGACGGCGCCGGTTGAGCCGCTATTGAAGATGCAGGCCATGCCGTTGTCTATGCCTGAAGCGGCGACGGCTTTCTGCGCCTGCGCTGTTATGTCGACGATGTCCATTTCCTCTGTTTGCACCTGGATGTTTGCAGTGTAGGCTGCCATGCCGGTATAACGGGGCAGTGTACTAAAATGTTGGCTGCACGGGCAAATCTTTAAAGCGGTGTGGCTTTCCCTGCCATGAACGTTGGCATGGACAGCTATGTGGCACCGACAGCGGTGATGACCGGCGACGTGTCCGTCGGTGAGCGATGCAGCATCTGGGAACACGCGGTGGTCCGGGCGGATCTGAACAGTATCATCATTGGTGACGGCAGCAACGTGCAGGACTGCTGCGTGTTGCACGTGTCACCGGACGACGCTATCGTCATCGGCGAGGGGGTATCCGTTGGCCATGGGGCCATCGTGCACGGCGCCCGGGTGGACGACGACTGCATCGTGGGGATAAATGCCACGGTGCTCAACGGCGTGCATGTCGAATCGGGCTGCATCATCGCCGCGAACGCGGTGGTACCCCCGGGGACGCATATCCCCGCGCACAGCCTGGCTGCCGGCGTACCCGCGAAGGTGGTCAGGCAGGACGAGGGACTGCTGGACGCCATCCGGGAGAACGCGGAGCACTATCAGTATCTGCGAAAACAGTACCTGGACGGGGCATATCGCCGCTTTTAGGGCTGGTAGCCCAGCCGGTCGAACGCGAATTCCCACCGGCGGGCGACGCGCTCCTTCAGCCGGTCGCCGAGAGGATAATGATGGGCCGTGATATGTGACTGCGACGTGATGTAGGCGGCGAAGCGCTCCCGGCATGTGTCATAGCCGTCGAGGGACAGCGAGGTGTATATGCGCTCGAGGTGCTGCAGTGGCTCCTGCACGAAGTCCTCGTAGCCGACCTCGACGAGCTGTCCGTCGGGGATTTTTGAGCGGTTGGTAAAATAGTTCCGGTAGAGTTTTTCGTATACGTCGAGGATGGCATCGCTCATCTGCTCCTGTAGGGGCGGCCGCTGCACCGTGTATCGGGGGAGCACCGTGGTCATGAACTTCATCATGGACGCGTAGACGTCGTAGGGGTTGCGCCTGATGTGGACGAAGCGGGCGCCGGGGAACATGTCCAATAGCAGCGGCAGACGGGCTGTATTGGCAGGGTTTTTGAGCACCAGCCGGCGGCCGTCCCAGTGGCAGGTGAGCTTTTTGAGGAACCATCGGTAGGTCTGGCGCCATTTCTCGCGCATGCGGGATGGCGCATCTTCGAGGCAGACGGTGCGGTTGTAGTACCGCATGTTACGGGGAAATATCCAGCCGTTGTAGTAGGCGTAGGGGGTGAGCGAGCCGAGGGCGTATTCCTCCTCCTGCGGCAGGTCTGCCCCCATCGGCACCTCGTCCATGGGCCTGGTTTCGGGGATGCTGGCCGCCACGATTGATTTCAGGCGCTGGTTGCCGAGGAAGGCGCCCGGCACGAGGGAGTGGAAGGTGGAGCAGTAACCGAACTGTTCGTCGATGGAAAACAGGTTGTGGAGGTAGGTGGTACCGCTCCGCCAGTGGCCGATGATGAACAATGGCTGCCGCGTTATCTCCGTGTTTCCGACGGTGCGGCCATACCGGGCGGTGTCCAGCAGGCGGAACGGCGCCAGGATGGTGCTTATCAGCCCGGCGTAGAGCAGGCGGGGGAGATACCGCCCCGCGATGCGGAAACGGTTCTGTGCCAGCAGCCTGAGCAGCGTTGTCGTATTGGCGCCGGCCAGCGGCTCGTACATGACGTCGAACGGGTCTTCCCGGATATCCCACTGCATGACCATCATTTTTGATGCACAGATGCTTTAAAATAGTTGCCGGCCACCCGCACCCCTTCATTTCCACTGGAACTGCCGCAGGGAGGGCGGGCAAGCTAACCTTAATAAGCGGGGTGGTATTCATCTGTACAGAGGGACAGGATGAAGGTCTGCATGGTCACCGGGCTGCAGCGACTGGGCAGAATGCTGTCGTTTACCAGCGCCGGCGGGATGGGCACCCAGGTGCCGCTGCTGGCCGAGCGGCTCCGCAGCCGGGGTTTCGAGGTCGCCATCGACGACCCGGCCGGATGCGACGTCATCCATCTGCACAACCCGATGCCCCAGTTCGTGCCGCTCATCCTCCGGGCAAAAAAGCGCGGCACGCCGGTCATCATCCACGCCCGCCATCTCCCCGAGCTGGTCAAGGGTGGATTCAAGTTCGAGTCCGTTATCCATCCTCTGTTCAACCGGTACTCCCGCTGGCTGTACAACCAGGCCGACATGGTGATCTGCGCAACGCCCTATGTCCAGCGGTGGATGGAAGCCAACGACGTGACATCAGACCTGACGGTCATCCCCAACGGCGTCAACCGGGACATGTTCTCCTACAGCGACGAAAAACGACGGCGTTTCAGAGAACAACACGACGTCGGCGGTCAAACGGTGGTGTTCTCCGTCGGGCTGCTCATCCCCCGGAAGGGCGTCCGGGATTTCATCGAGACGGCCCGCCGGCTGCCCCGGGACGACTACGCCTTCCTCTGGGCTGGATCTACCGAGCCGGGGCTGGAACACGTCGACATATCGGATGCGCCGGACAACGTCACCTTTCTCGGCCACGTACCATTTGAGCACATCAGCGACCTGTACGCCGGCGGCGATATTTTTTTCTTTCCCACCTACGCGGAGAGCTATGGGAACGTGCTCTTCGAGGCGGCCGCGGCGGAGCGGGTGCTCCTCATCCGGGACATCAGCATCTACCGGGACTGGCTCCGGCACGAGGAAAACTGTCTGAAAGGCGGCACCGTGGAAGCATTCGCCGGGGAAATCGAGCGGGTGCAACGGGACGACGACCTCCGCCGGCGGCTGCAGCAAGGGGCCCGACGGCTGGCTGAAGAGCACGACATCTCCCATACGGTCGACCTGCTGGCCGAAACGTACACCCGGCTGGTAGCATGATCGGCGACGTCATTGTCGATTTCTTCAGCGGCTTCGGCGGCCTGGGCCTCATCATCGCGCTCTACCTGATATTCCTGGTAGACAGCATGGTGTTCCCGGCGCTCCCCGACTTTTTCCTCCTGATGATATACGCCACCGATCCGCACAATCTGCCCTGGGCGCTCACCCTGTTCTGCGTGGCGGTCGCCGGCAGCTTTTCCGGGAACACCCTGCTCTACCTGGTCGTTAAAAAAGCCTCGGTACCCGGCTTCATCGCCCGGGTGATGCAGAAGTACAGCGACCTGCTCATCGTCAACGACGAGCGCATTCTGCTCATCAACCGCGTGGCCCCCGTTCTACCCTACACGGGCGCGTTCATCGCCGTGAACAACTGGCGGTACGGCCTGTCCATCACCTACATCGTGGCCGGGGCCGCCGTCAAGTTCGGCGTCCTGCTGATGCTGTCCGGCACCTTCTACCGGCTGTTCAAGCAGGGCGTAGCGCAGAACGCGACGCTGGCACTCATCGTGGTCACCATCGCGGTCAGCCTCATTGCCTCGTACGTCGAAAAACGACGGCTGCGGCGGCGCTAGGAGCCAAACGCGACGTGTACCCGGGGGAACGGCAGCAATCGGCAGCGGACGCGCAGCGCCACGTCAAAGAAATGGGATACCATGCTGCAGTCAGCGCCCAGGCCCTGCCCGGGGGACAGCACGTCGAGGGTGAACGCGTTGTGACCCAGCATCGATATCTGGCGCATCGGCTCTATCTCGCAGGTGCCGTTGAGATGGACGGTGCCGCTCTCGTTGCGGTACACGCCGGTAATCGGCCCCGGGGACTCCCAGAGGTAGATGGCCTGCCAGAATGACGATGACAGATTGGTGTCGAGGTAGGTGTTAACGTCGCAGGCCATGGTACAGTCCAGGGTAACATGGTGCTCGTCGTGCCGTGCCTCCAGCTTGATGCTGGTCGGATAATAGGCGTCATACTCGGGGGCATATGCCATGGACCCGTAGGAGAAGTCGATGTTGGAGAAGGTGAGATATCGTCCATCCGGGGTGACGAGGTACAGGATGCCGAAGGCCGGCCCCTCGGTGACCCAGAAGGGGATGTTGCCGTAGAACAGGCTCCATCCGTTGTCGAAGGCGGCCCATATCCAGTCGTACCCGAACATGTTGCTCTCCGTGGCAAACCCGAGGGCGGTAGACGGAGTATTCCCGCGGTGGGACAGCCACCACCCGGCCAGCTGGCCGTATGCCCTGAGTGTATGTTCGACGCCGCTGCCGCTCTGCAGGGGGTTGCTGTAGGTCCAGTTGCCCCATACGTGCTCGTAATAGCCCGTGCCGGTAACCTGATGCGTCACGTCGCCCATGGTCATCGTGCCCGATACGGTGCAGCGGGGAATGAAGCCGTAGCGATACGAGCCCAGCCCCATGGGAAGCACCGCTCCTGATATGCTGTCGGCCACCCATTTTGGTGGCGTCGTGGCGTTGAACTGCAGGTCAACGGTGACATCGCGGCGTTCGAAATGGACCCGGTAGGCGGGATAGCTTCCCTGCATCCAGGAGTCGCCGTAGCTCAGATTGACCCGGTTTTTTTCAAACGAAAGCGTACCGATAGGGTCGCCGTACGAGCCCAGGGAATAGCTGTCGCCGCTGCTCAGATTGAACAGGGTCAGGAAGAGATTGCAGGCCGGGGTCTCCCGCTCATATTCAAATGAAGACGTCAGCGTCCACCGGGCGCCGTTGTCAAGCGTCATGACGGCGTCGACGTTCCACCATTCACGGCTGCACGGAAAATGAGCGCCCTCGTCCGATGCCGACCAGTCCGAGGCGCCGGTATAAAATGAGCTGGGCTGGTCGGACGGCGGCCATGCCATGAACGGCAGGGTGCCGGCGCCGAGCAAGACGGCAGCCAGGCAGCAGACGAGGAGGAGACGCATGAGTCCCATATCCCACCTATATAAAAAACGTTACCCACACCCCCTCATTTCCACTGGAACTTTAATATATCGGCAGGGTTACACGGTATGCTGCTGACGCTGCTGGACGGCTACGTCGACGAGCCCTCCTGCCTGGGCGTGCCCCCCTACATATCCCCCTATGTCAGATACGCCGCCGGCGCCATCGTCGACGCCGGGCACCGCTGCCAGTACCGAACCATCGACCAATGGCGAAAGGGCGCCTCCATCGACGGCAACGCCCTGCTGGCCATGACCGGGGCGCTCGTCCCGGGCCGGTATCTCCGCGGCATGCCCATGTCGTACAACGAGTTTCATCGCATCACAGCAGCATTCAACGGGCCCGTCATCCTCGGCGGGTCGTCAGCGAAGCACGGCATCGGCCACGGCGGCGGACGGGCACCCCGGCAGGTACACGACCTCGTTGACTACGCCGCCGAAAAAGACGCAGACGCATTCATCTACGACCTTTTACATGACACACTGCGGCAGCGCCATCGTACAAAAAAAGAATGGAAGCGGTGGGCCATAGCCGGGACAGATGTCGTGACACGTCATCCCGACTTTCCCGACACAGTGCTGGCGGAAATCGAGACCTACCGGGGCTGCCCGCGGTATCTCACCGGTGGATGCAGCTTCTGCATGGAACCACTCTACGGTCGACCGGAAACCCGGCCGGCAGACGACATCGTGGAGGAAACAGCCCGCCTGTACGAGCTCGGCGTCCGGCATTTTCGGCTGGGCTGCCAGTCATGCTTTTACTCATACGGCTCCCGTGACATCGGCACACGTGAAACGCCACGGCCAAACGTGGATATCATACACCGGCTGCTCACAGGCATACGCGCACGGGCACCGGACATCAAGGTGTTGCACATAGACAACGCCAACCCGGCGGTCATCGCCACCTATCCCGACGAAGCAGCGGAGGTAACACGGCTGATAACCCGTTTCTGCACGGCCGGGAACACCGCAGCGCTGGGCATGGAAACAGCCGACGAGGCAGTCCGAACGGCCAACGACCTCAACGCCACACCCCAGCAAACCATGACGGCCATCCGTCTCATCAACGACATCGGAGCCCGGCAGGGCGAGAACGGCATGCCCCGTCTGCTACCCGGTATAAATTTTTTGTACGGGCTGCCCGGTGAAAGCAGTATCACGTTTCAAAAAAACAGGGCGTTTCTGCACACGGTGATGCGGGAACGGCTGCTGCTCCGCCGCGTCAACATCCGGCAGACGGTTCCCGTCCGCAGCGAACCGGCCGCAACAGATACTGCGGCACTGAAGACGTTCAAACAATGGGTAAACGAAACGGTGAACCGGCCGATGCTCCAGCAGCTGGTCCCCATCGGCACCGTCCTGAAAGACGTATACCTGGAGATACACCAGGGAAATCACACGTTTGGCAGACAGATCGGCTCATACCCGCTGCTGGTATGCCTGCCATATCCTGCGGAGACCGGGCATTTCGTCGACGTAAAGATAACCGGCCACGGCTACCGGAGCATCACCGGCATCGCCTATCCCCTCGACATCAACACGGCCTCGCTCCATGCGCTGACAGCCTTGCCCTCCGTCGGCGAAAAACGGGCAGCCCGCATCATCACCGGCCGTCCGTATGCAGACATGTCCGAGCTCGCAGACGCCATGGACCCCGAGTTTGACACGGCGGCACTGTCAGACTGGTGCCGTCTCGGATAGCCTGTCACGCCATTCGTCGCCGCGGAGGTCGGACAGATGGATGACGGTCAGCGCTACCTCGTCGCTGTCAAGCAGCGCCTCCATCCCGTGGATATGTCCTTCGCCGACGAAGGCGACGATGCTGTCGTACATGCCAAGCGCCTGCCTGATGCGTGACGCCATGTGCCGGTTTCGCTCCTCGATGAGGATGGTGTAGAGCTCCGGGAGCGTGGACTGCATCTCCTGGAGGTATGTCTGTGGCTCGGTTTCAAACGACTCGATTTCCCGTTCCACGCGTTTTTTGCTGATGAAAAGCGATGAGATGCCGCTGACCATGAACAGCACCTTTTTTCGCAGGGAGATGCTTTGCCATAGCCTGGTCATTACCATCCTGACGTCGAGGTCGATGCAGAGGATGCCGATGGCGTTGTCTCTGGCCATTCGGGCGGCCGCTGCCATCTCCGACCCGGTGGCGACGCCATATTTTTTGGCTATCCGCTCCTGCAGCGATGCCAGCAGCGTATGGAAAAATGGCAGGTCGCCGCGCGTTTCTCCAGGGGACAGCAACGCTTGGAGGCGGTTTCTGTCGAGCTCGAGTGCGACAACGTCCGGCTGCACCGTGGCGATGATGTCCTGCACCTGGGACGAGATGTCGAAGACGTGGCCGACGCCGACCAGCGTCACTCGTTTTTCTGCAGCAGCCACTGTACCAGCTCGTCGACGCCCTCGTCGTGCCGGGCATCGGTCAAAAAATATTTTTTTGGTGCTATCTCCTCTATGTCCGCGATGATGCTGTCGACGTCGACGCCCATGTGCTCGGCCAGGTCTATCTTGTTGACCACGATGAAGTCAGCCGTCTGGAAGATAAGCGGGTGCTTTTTCACCATGTCGTCCCCCTCGGTAACGGAGATGACGACGCCCCGCCTGTCGCAGCCCAGCATGAAATCTGCGGGGCAGACCAGGTTACCGATGTTCTCTACGAACAGCACGTCGAGGCTGTCGAGGTCGAGGTCGTCCAGCGCGTGCTCGATGAGATGGGCGTCGAGATGGCATTCCTTGCCCGTGTTGATGTTCACCACGGGCACGTGATGCTCCCGTATACGCCGGTAGTCGCTGTCGCCGGTGACATCCCCCACGATGACGCCGACCCGCTGCGTGCCGAGCAGCCTGTCAGCTATTTTTTCTATGAGCAACGTCTTCCCGGAGCCGATGGCCCCCATGAGGTCGATGGATGTCACCCCGGCTCGTTCAAAGCGGTCGGCGTTGGCCCGCGCTATTTTTTCGTTTTCCTCGAAAAGGTCCGTGCCGACGGCGACGTCAACCTTGTGCATGATACCTACAAAGCATCCTCATCTTTAAATGCTTCCGTCCGCACTGCATCGAGCAACCCGTGGGCGTAGTTGATACATCCAAAGGCGGTGAACAGGTCCTGCCTGGCCAGATAGTACTTCGCGTCGTCATAATACCGCCGGGCCATGTCCACGACATCCTGCCGGTCAACCGTGTCAACGTGCCGCTCGAACAGCGTGATATCTTTTTCAATGCGTTCTTTCTGGTTCATCATACCATCCTCACGCGGGCGCCCCGCTGCCGGCAGCGCCCGGCTATCTTGTCCTTGACCCGCTGGCTGCAGGTCACGCGGACGTAGCTGGTGCCGTCGTTCCGCACCGTGCAGACCCGCGCCTGCTGGTTGAAGATAAACGACATGTCGTCCTCGTCGATGCCGTCGGGAAACACGATCTCCAGCCTTACCCTGTCGGGCAGCGCCGTGTAGATGGCGTCCACCAGGCCGTCCATGTTTTCCCCGGTTTTTGCTGACAGGTACAGGCAGGGTCTGGCGCCGATGACCTCGCGTACGCCCGCCAGCGTTTCCCGTTGCTCTTCCGGTGAGAGCCGGTCGGCCTTGTTGAGCCCGATGACGATGTCGGGATGGTTTTCCATTTCCATGATCTCCCGCAGCGACACGGACGCCTTCTCCCGGATGGTCTCCATGTCCTCGCTGGCGTCGATGAGCAATACGATGACATCGGACAGCGCTATCTCCTCGAGCGTGGGATGGAAGGCGTCCACCAGCCAGTGGGGGAGGTCCCGGATGAAGCCGACCGTATCGGTGATGAGAATGGGCATCGCGTGTGTCCCCCGGTCGTGTTTCAGGCGCCGGGTGGTCGTCGACAGCGTTGAAAAGAGACGTTCTTCGACCGCCACGGTTTCGTCGGACAGCTGGTTGAGCAGGCTGCTCTTTCCGGCGTTGGTGTAGCCGGCGATCGAGACCAGATAAAAGCCCTTGTCCCGCCGGTTTTTCCGGTGGGACTCCCGCACCTTTTCTGTTTTTTCCAGTTCTTCCTTGATGTTTTTCATCTGTTTTTTGATCATCTCGTAGTAGTTGGCCACCTCGTACTGGCCGCCGGCCATGAACCCGGGGTGTTCGCCGGCCTTGGCCCGGTGTATGAGCTCCCTGACGTAGGGTCGCTCGTAGCGGAGCGACGCCAGACGTACCTGCAGCTTCGCCGTCTTTCGCTGGGCGCGGTCGGCGAAAATGTTCAGGATGAGCCGGATGCGGTCGTAGACCGTGACGTTGAGCTCTTTTTCCATGGTGTACCACTGCGACGGCCGCAGCCGCTGGTCGACCACGGCGCAGTCGATGTCGTGCGCATCGATGTACTCCGCCACCTCGGCTATTTTTCCGGCGCCGATGTAGGATGCCGGGTCCGGGGTGTTCCGCTGCTGGGTGAAGACGTGCTGCACGTGGTAGTCGAGCGCATGGACCAGATGTTGCAGTTCCTGGTTGTCCCGCTGCAGGGATATGATGACCGCGTTTTTTTCGTCCATCTCGTTCATTTATGTGGGCGGGGATAAAAAAGCTTTTCCAGTGGAAACAAGGGGGTGTGGGTCATGCGCTGAAATCCATCAGGCTGGCCCGCCCGCTGCCCAGGGACACGATGGGTACCTTGGCCGGGTCCGGCATGAAGTTCATCATCCGCTGGTAGTCCGTCTGCGACTGCCAGGTGGAGGCGTTGATGAGCTGCACGCCCCGGTAGGAGTCAATGGCGGTCGTGTGCACGTGCCCGGTGACGAACACGTCCGGGATGCGGTCGATGACCATGTAGTCCTGCTGCTCCGGCGCCAGCGGCGTTATCTCCCCGTAGATGGGGGCCATGTGCCGCCGCATCAGCATGTGCTTCATGATCTCGGTGGGCTGGTTCTGGTTGACGCCGATGCGCGTCGAAAAATCAAAAAGCGACTGCCCGTGGTAGAGCAGCACCTCGAGCCCGTCCAGCCGGACGGAGGCCGGGTTTCCCACGAACACCACGTTCAGATCGGAAAAAATCCGCTGGACGTCGTCCTCGAAGGCCGGCTGGGGCAGCGCCTGCCGCACCGCGTCATGGTTTCCCGGCTGCAGCACGATGGTTACGTCGCGGGGGACCGCCGACAGCTCCTCGGCGAGCGCCCGGTACTGCTCGTAGATGTCCTCGATGTACAGGTCCTGCTCCTGGTTCGGGTAGATGCCGACGCCTTCGACGACGTCTCCGGGGATAATGAGATACCGTATGTGCCGGGCGACCTCCTGCTGACGGGAGGTGCCCACCTCGCCGTTCATCCACCGCATAAACTTTTTCCATTCTTTTTCCAGGAACGTCTTGCTGCCGATGTGGATGTCGGAGGCGAAGGCCGCGTATCCGTTTCCGTTGCGCCGCCGCCTTGTCTGGTGTACCGGCACATCCGGGCGGAGCAGCTGCTGGGCGATGAGAAGCCCGTCCCGGCCGCCGATGCCGATGACACCTATGACCTCGTCCTCCACCAGGGTGTCGGCCATGCCGGCGTCCTCTTCCGGGATGTAGACGGTGGCGCCGCCGCTTTCGTCTTCGATGTCCATCAGGACATGTCCCTTCGAGCTCCGGGTAACGCTGTCCACGATGCCGATGACGGAGATGGCGCCGTCTCTCTCCCGTGCTTTTTTGACCGGGATGACGTGTTTCATCTCCTGGCGCTTCCGGAGCAGCCGGTGGAGCTGGGCGTAGCGGTCGCGGAACAGCTTGGTGAAATCGGTGAGGGTCCCCTCGCAGCAGCTGTTTCCGGTGACGTCCTTGAGCACCTCAAGCTGCCCGGGCTCCTCCCGGAAGGATATCGATGACGTGTCGGCGGACGCAGCTCGTTCATCCTGCTCGTGTCGCCCGGCCTGGAAGACGTGTTTGACGTCGTCCAGCACGATGTTGAGCGGTTTTCCGTCCACGCAGTCCAGCACCCGCCGGGCGTTGCTCATGCAGTCTCCCTGCTGCATGAGGTAGTCCACTGCCTCGGACTGGATGAAGACCTGCTGTTTCTGAAAGTATTCGATTACTTTCCGTCGGTCGTCCATTTTAGCCGGTATGGACATGTCCGCGGTGGGCGGGGAGCTCCCTGCAGCGACGGCCCAGCATTTTTCTCAATCCCGCGACCCCCTGAGCACCATTAGTCTTCGGCCGGGCTGCTCCCTTCCGGGCCTGACCCTCTGTCCGAAACCAAGATGGGCAGACGACCCTCCGGCCGGCTGCGACCATCACCTCTGGTCCCAGGGGACGGGATTTCATTGTCCAACGCTGGATCGCTGCCTGGGCTCCACGCCGCCGTTGGACGTCGACCCCGACTGAAGGCGATTTCCGGTGACAGGAGACGCCTAACTTCCCGGTCTAGTCCATACCTTTAGCCAGCATCCATATAACCCCGCGATTTAATAACCTTTACCATGGCTGCCGGAGCACCAGGAACTCGTTCCGGAAAAACCGGTAGAACAGCCAGGCCAGGGCGCCGGTGACAAAGGCCACGTCGCGGGCCACGTGCCACAGCGACGCACGCTCCATGTCGCTCCCGTAATGGTAGCCCGCCATGTAGGCATCCTGGGCCAGAAACACGATTGCGATGATGAGCACCGCCACCACGATAATATCGAGATAAAACAGCCATCGTCTCCATTGTTTCGGCTCAACCGCCATCGTTGTCCCTCCCGTAGATATTGGCAATCGATATAAAAGGTTGGTGTTTTTTTGAGCAAACAGTTATATCCCGCGCCCTTATTTCTTTGGTGAGGCACAGCATGAACACAAAAATCATCGTCGGAGCGGTCTGCGCGCTGCTCCTCACCGGCATGGTTCCTCTCCTTGAAACATCGCACGAACAGCTTTCAAACACCGTTTCAGTTGCCCCATCGACGACGGACGCCCGCTCCGATTTCTCGTATACGCTGGAGGAGGCGGCGCGCGGCCACGTCACCGTCACGCTGGACGACACGTCCACCTGGCTGCGGCAGCCTGGCGCCCCCATGCTGCCGCGGATGGTACGCCACCTGGAGCTTCCCTTCGGAGCCGCCAACGTCCGGGTCGACGTCACCGTCCCCGGATACGACGAGCGCATTTTGGACGCGGACGTGGTGCCAGCGCAGCCAGCCGTGCCCTACGGGGCCAGCCCGGAGCCTCGCGTGCAGGGCTGGCAGAAAAACAGGCAGCTCTATGCGAGCAGCCAGCCGTATCCATCCGGATGGTACAGCGCCCGTGTCGGCTGCGGGCTCAACGGCACGCTGCACCGGGTCACCCATGTCACCGTCGACCTGTACCCCGTGCGCTACCGTCCTGCGGATGACGCGCTGCTGGTGGCCCGGTCGATGGACGTCGACGTTTCATATGACGCTCCCGGGTCTTCCATCGCAGCGGCTGGCGACGGCTACGACCTCGTCGTCGTGGCCCCACCGGGTTTTTCGGATGCGCTGACGCCGCTGGTCGAGCATAAGAACAGCTACGGCGTCGCCACGCTGCTGCAGACCACCGAGGATATCTATGCCTCCTACGACGGCGTGGACCGGCCTGAGCAGATCAAATATTTCATCAAGGACGCCGTCGAGAGCTACGGCATCAGCTACGTTCTGCTGGTCGGCGGTCTTCGCTCCCCCTTCTATGGCTCGGCGCGGGACACCCTGAACTACGGGGTGGAGGACTGGCATGTCCCTGTCCGGTATTCGAATCTTTATGACGAGTACGGCGACCCGGGCTTTCTCTGCGATCTTTACTATGCAGACGTTTACGGGGCCGGCGGCGGGTTCGACGACTGGGATTCCAACGACGACGGCGTCATCGGCGCCCGCGGCAGGCCGGGCGTCCAGGATGACGACATCGACCTCTACCCGGATGTGGCGGTCGGGCGTCTCCCCTGCCGGAACACCCGGGAGGTGCAGGCCTGCGTGGAAAAAATCATCACCTACGAAACGAGCGCTGCGGGCGCCGACTGGTTTAACCGCATCGTGGCCGTGGCCGGCGACGGGTTGCAGGACCAGGAGGACCTGGACATCCAGTGGGATGTCTCCTCGCTTCCGCCTGGAGCGTATACCATCCACGCGCAGAGCCGGAGCGCTATCACCGGGGAATGGGGGCCGGTTGACATGGTATCGGTCACCGTCGACCCCGGGCGGGAGTCGTCGCTGAGTTTTTCGGAGGACGACCATCTCCGTATCGACAGCTATCCCGGCCCGGCCATCGCGGAGGTGACCTCTCCCTCCGACGGCGACATCCTGGGGTCCACCGACGTCGATTTTACCCCGCCGGAGGCGTACATGGGCTACCTGTGGGCCAACGTCACCTACATCGACGGCGTTATGCACATCCGCGGCAAGAGCTACGACCCGCGTCCCTACGGCTATCACACCGACGTCAGGGCATGGGTGGAAGACGAGGACGGCGAGACGGTGTTCAGCCAGCAGAAAAACATGATACGGAGCTACTGTGACTGTGAATGGACGACCGGGAACAGGGAGGTGGGCGGCGGCCGGGCCGGCGCCTTCCATTACATGCCCGAGTCATTTGAAAAAATCTTTCTCTGGGCGTCAAATGGCAACTTTACCTCGCAGCGGGACGTGCTCGACACCCTCGGACGGGGCTGCGGCTTCGCCTTCTTTTTCGGCCATGCCAGCCCCAGCACGATGATCGTGAACATGCCCGGGATGCCCGGCGGGTTCAGCAACTCTGCAGAGATCGGGCTGCAGCCCATCAACATCGGCGTGCCCGTGTTTCCCATGGACAACATCGACAACACGGACAAGCTGCCCATCGTCGCGGTCATGGGCTGCCACAACAGCCAGTTCAACGTCACCCTGCTGAACTCCGTGCTGGGCTGGAACCGGGTGTGGACGGGCTTTTATCCCACGCCGGAATGCTGGAGCTGGTGGCTCACCAGGATGCCCCGCAGCGGCGCCATCGCCACCATCGGCTGCACGGCCCTGGGCCCCGGCTCGTTCGATCAGGCGTTCGTCCCCGACACCGGCTGCTGGATTTTCCCCGAGTTCTTCCGGCAGTACGGCGAGGAAAGCCATCACGTTCTCGGCGACGCCTTCATGCAGACCGCGACCAGTTACACCGCGACCTTCGGGCAGGCCAACATGATAGACGTCCAGATGGTGCAGGAGCTGGCGCTCTTCGGCGACCCCTCCCTCCAGATCGGCGGGTATCCGTAGCCCGCGGCAGGGTGCAAAGATAAAAATAACCCGTGACGGATATTGATATGGGATATCATGCCAGAAGAACCCTGTTTTGAAGTCATCGCGGACCGCGACATGCCAGACGTCGAGTACCTGGTCGCCGGCTTCCCCGGCATGGGCCTCATCGGGGGCATGGCCTCCGAGCAGCTTATCAACACCCTGGAGCTGGAGCAGGTCGCATCGCTGGACTGCGACCAGTTTCCGCCCACGGCGGTCATCTTCGACGGTATCCCCCGCCGCCCCGTCCGGTTTTTCGCCGGTCAGGGTATGCTGCTCGCCAAGTCCGACATGGTGATACCCCCGGTGCTGACCGCCCGGGTCGCGGAGCACATCATCGACTTCGCCATCGAAAACGGCGCCCGGGAGGCCATCGTCTTCGACGGCATCCAGGAACGCGAGGACGCCGAGGAGGACAACAAGGTCTGGGCCATCGTGAGCAGCCACGACGCCTCGGAAAAAGCCGCCGCGGCGGGCATCGACCTCATCAAGCGCGGTGCCATCGCCGGGATGTCCAGCACCCTGCTTTTGTACGCGCAGCAGCAAAACCTGGAAGCCATCGGCATGCTGGCCGAGGGCACGCCCCAGCTGCCGGACCCCCGGGCCACGGCGAAGCTCCTCCAGGTCTTCGCATCCTACAAGAGCCTGGACATCGACACCGGCTCCCTGATAGAGAGCGCCGACCAGCTCGAGGAGCAGTACGCGCAGCTCGTGGCCAAGACCAAGCAGGCGCAGGCCGACATGGAGCCCCAGGCGGCGCATCCCCCGCTGTACGGGTAGCCGCGTTATCCCTCTTTCTTTTTCGCTCGCCGTCCGAGCAGTTCCACGGCCCTCTCCCGGTAGACGTTCTCGACGTCGCCTTCACGGTCGAGCCGTTCGCCTTCCTCGATGAACTGCCGGACGCCCTCCGCGCTCCCCTTTGTCCGGCCCATGAGCGCTCCGGCGGAGGTATGCATGTCCAGCGCGTAGTCCGGGATGTCAGGCCGCTCAGCCGCGTGCCGATGGCGCATGACCTGCAGGAAATGGCAGCTGATACGCGATTTTTCGCTGCGGCACAGGAGCAGGATGACGTAGGCCAGGGCCATGCGCCATTCTCCCCGATTGTTGCGGTACATGTCCCGCATGTCCCGTATGGCGCTGCATGCCTGCGTCACCGTCGAGGGATCGCCCAGGCCGACGTCCTCGTAGGCGATGACGGAGAGCCGGCTGGCCAGCTGCCCGAAGCCGCTTTTGCCTTCGCCGCCCAGCTCGAGCGCCCAGTGCATCGCCCGCTGCTCGTTGCCCCGCCGGATGTCCTTCTGCAGGGCGCTGACCAGCTCGTCGTCGTTGTAGCCGTGCCGCGTCTGATAATGTGCCATGTGGCCGTAGCATCTGATTGCTAAAAAACGTTGCCGTTATTCCCCGTCTTTTTGCCGGCGCTCCCGGTACTCGCGCTTGATCTGATCGGCGATGCGGCCGTCCTCGACGATGAACGCGCCGATGTAGCCGCAGTCCTTGCACTGCCAGGTCGACCAGGTCTGCGGAAGCGTCCATTCGATGTTGCTGGAGCCGCAGTTGGGGCAGAACTTCCGGGGCGGCGCTTCTTTTTCTTCGGCCATCACCCGTGTAGCGGCGAGCCGGTTAGTATAGTTTACGGGGCGGAAAGAGCGTTCTGCAGGCTGTCGGACCGCCCGATGGCCACCCCGGCGAGCAGGTCCGCCTTCCGGCTGCGGGTGCGGATGACGTTGTTGAACCGGACCTCTTTGCCCAGCAGACCGAGATGCATGACCAGCTCCTCGGTGCGGATGTAGAGCGCCCGGAGGTGGACGGCCTGCACCGCCCAGGTGCCGGTGAGATGCTGGACGACCAGGCGGCTGTCGCTGTTGATGTCGACGCCGTCAAATGATATGCCCTCGCGGTGCAACCGGACCGCCTCCTCGAGCCCCCGGATGACCGCCTTGTACTCCGCCTCGTTGTTGGTCCCCATCCCGGTTTCCTCTGATATCTCGGCGATGACCACGCCGTCGAGCTCGACGACGACACCGGCGCCGTTTCGCCCCCGCCGGGAGTTGGACGAGGCACCGTCCACGGTGATGGAAAGCCGATTACCCCTCGACATAGCGCTCGCTGCATCCCCCATTGTCCATGTCTATAACACCGGCATGCATAAAAGCGTTGAGGATGAGACGTGCTTTTAGATATAGGGGAAAAGAAAAAAGGAGGTCGGCCGAAGGGTTCCTGAGTCACTGCATTTTCCGGCCTTCCAACAGGCTGAGATGCATCTATGAAGCATCCCGTCGCTTACTCCAGTATTCTCACGTCGTGGATGACGACCTCATTTACCGGCCAGTCCTGCATGCCGTGCTTCATGGTGGTGTCCACGGAGGCGATGGAGCGCAGCGTGGCCATGCTGCCCACGATTTTGCCGAAGGCTGCGTAGCTGCCGTCCAGGTGGTGCTGGGCGCCGTCGCAGATGAAAAACTGGCTGGTGGCGCTGTCCGGGTCGCTGGTCCGGGCCA